>ERZ808240.114-NODE-114-length-107302-cov-15.083145_pt1 | contig 107302 bp, 92 predicted proteins | sample MGYA00521084_ERZ808240 | MGnify/ENA primary metagenome ERZ808240 (study PRJEB31516, sample SAMN03275571) | gut metagenome | biome: mammalia-associated habitat; material: feces | host: Papio cynocephalus | place: Kenya | collected 2012-08-06 ...
TCGGAGTCACCGGTTTTCAAGACCGGCTCCTTAAACCACTCGGACACCTCTCCAAACGTTGCTTGAACAGTATACCAAAAATACAGGTGCTTGTCAACAACTTTTTTCCTTTTTTTACATCAAAATATTTTATCTTTGGGCAAATTGTTTTTTAAAGTTTTTACCTCTCGCCTAATTTCAGGCCGGGTACCGCATTCAGATCCAGTCCGCTGCGCACTCCATTCCGGTATTCATAATACCCTGCCGCCCCAATCATCGCAGCATTATCCGTGCAAAAAATAGGATCCGGGTAATATAAAGAATATCCCCGCTTCTCACATTCTGTCCGCATCTTGGCACGCAGCCCTTTATTGGAAGCTACACCGCCTGCCATTGCAATTTTTGAGATATTGTAATTTTTCGCTGCCAGCATGGTATGCTGAACCAAAACATCTACTACGGCCTCCTGGAAAGACGCGGCGATGTCTGCCTGTGAATATTCGATTCCTTTCATCTTGCAGCCATTGATATAATTTAGAACGGCGGATTTCACCCCGCTGAAACTGAAGTCATACGGAGCATTTTCCACAGAAGCGCGCGGAAAAGCAATCGCATCTTTGTTTCCGCTCGGTGCAAGAGCATCAATTTTCGGTCCGCCGGGATACCCCAAACCGATGGAACGTGCCACTTTATCAAAGGCTTCTCCGGCTGCGTCATCCCTCGTACGGCCGATAATCTCATATTTTCCATAATCCTTAACCAGAACAAGATGGCTGTGACCGCCGGATACCACGAGACACAAAAAAGGTGGTTCCAGTTCCGGGTGACAAATGTAGTTTGCCGAAATATGCCCTTCGATATGATGCACTCCGATCAATGGTTTTCCGCTGGCATAACTGATTGCTTTTGCCGCACCGACTCCGACCAGCAACGCCCCTACCAGTCCCGGGCCATACGTCACGCAGATTCCATCCACATCATCCAATGTCTTTTCCGCATCAACAAAAGCCTGCTCGATCACTTGATTGATTTGTTCAATGTGTTTACGAGAGGCGATTTCCGGCACCACACCACCATATAATTTGTGTATATCAATTTGTGATGAGATCACATTGGAGAGCACTTTGCGCCCATTTACTACAATTGCCGCTGCTGTCTCATCACAAGAACTTTCAATTGCTAATAATGTTACGTCACTCATTTTGTTTATCCTTTCTGTTCTTCGGTCTTGCTTTCATCCTTGGATACGTTCTTTTGGAATGACAATATTTTCCACTTTTCATTTTCTTTTACCAATATGTATTCTTGGAATGACTTCGTATAATTTCCGTTTTCCTTCATAAAGTAAGCCATCTGCACATAGGCGCAATCCTGGTTCTGAATCGTTTTATATTTGACTGAACTGCCTTTATCTACTGTATAATTGGCTATTTTTCTCTTTTGTTTATTAAATTCCTTGATTTCTGCTTTTAAACTGTCACGCTGCTCCTCAAATGAATTCTGGGAAAGCAGACTATTGCTGTACAGAAGACGCATCTGATTTAAAAGTTCATCAAACTGCTTGTCCGACATATTGTTATTATAAATGCATTGATTCATTCTGCCAAATAATTTCAATACTTCCGTCGGAGTATCCGGGTATCCTACCTCCAGATCTTTATTGATCAGACGCTCTGCTTCGGACGTGGTACTGCTGTCTGTCGTTGTATCCTGCTTTTCCTTATGCGCATAGAAAAACGCAATTGCAACCACGATAAGAAGTCCCGCAAAAAAAGCGAAACTTGTAATATTTTTTGCCAGTTTCTTTGCCGGTGCCGGCTGTGTCTGCTGGATATGTCTTTTGGGCATTCTACGTTCCATCAAAATCCCTCCTTTACTCCTCAAAACCAATTTCGCGAAACTTGCGATCCTTTCCCGGATAGGCATTCGGGAATATTTTCCTTACATCCCCCATATAATTTTCAGGATATATCAATGATGGGCTGTAATGCGTCAACCAAAGTTCTTCTACATTCGCCCGTTTTGCCAATTCTGCCGCTTCATAAAAAGTCATATGTTTCTTCTCTTTTGCACTTGCAATCTTTTCTTTTTCCCCATACATCCCTTCACATATAAACAGGTCTGCCCCTTGTGCACAGTCTACAATTCGGTCTACCGGGCGGCTGTCTGTACAATACGTCACTTTGATTCCTTTGCGTTCCGGACCAAGGACCTGATATGCATAATATGTAACTCCGTCCACCTCGACAGAATCGTTTTTCTGCAGCGCACTCCATGCTTTCATAGGGATCTGGTTTGCCTTTGCTTTTTCCACATCAAATTTCCCGCTACGTGGGATCTCAATCGTATATCCATAGCATACCACATTATGCTTCACCTTAAAAGCATGAATATGATATCCCTGGCAGATAATATCTTCTTCGTCCCCCGCAATCTCGTGAAAACGAATTTCAAAAGGAAGCCCCTGTGCGATAACAAGAAGGGACGCCACCACTTTTTTCAGGCCTTTCGGACCTATGATCAGGATTGGTTCACTCCGCTCCGCATTTCCCATCGACAATAAAAGCCCCGGCAGACCACTGATGTGATCACCGTGAAAATGCGTAATACAGATTGTATCAATCGGATGAAAACTCCATCCCTGTTCTCTTATGCTGACCTGAGTTCCCTCTCCGCAGTCAATCAACAAACTACTTCCATTATATCTTGTCATCAGCGCAGTCAATGCCCTTTTCGGCAAAGGCATCATGCCACCTGCACCAAGCAAACAAACATCTAACACACAAATCCTCCTTCTAATCCATCACCATCGTCTTTTCCTCCACTTCCACAGGAATTGCAAACGATTGTATCAAGCGGTCATAACATTCTTCGCACAATGCAAAAGAATGCACCTGAAGATCTTTTTTTGAAAAGAATCCCCAGTCTTTCTGCACTGTCAGTATATCTTCCCGCAGGATATCATTTTCATATTGAAGTGCTCTTCCGCATTGATTGCAAAAATTATACTTCTTCATCTCTTATCACTCCGCTCGTTCATAAAATACTCTTTTATTATAGCGGATACGGTTAAGAATTTCCAGTTGTAAAAATTTCTAAAAATGACGGATTATGTATTTTTTTCTTCTCGCTCTCTCTCTGCCTGTGACTTTCGCAGATAGACCGGGCCAAATTTTTCGGCAGGGACAACTTCACCTTTCTGATATAAATATTCTCCAATCAAAGCAATACTTGCCGCACTTTGGTATCTTCTTGCCGGAATCATAAGACGGCAATTGTCACCTAGTGTTTCCTTTATTACTTTTTCAAAAACAGGCACGCCATCTCCCAAAAATACAATCGTTTTGCCTGCCGCTGCCTCACGGGCGCGCTCCAGTGCTGTTTCAATCGGAACAACATCCGGCCCCATAAGTTGCTCTGGTATCTCCAGTGTAGTTTGGTATACCGCCGTATAAACTTGGTTTCTTCTTGCATCCATGATCGGGCAGACAATCTGTCCCGGCATCTCGACATTCGCAGCGAGCCCCATCAAAGATGACACCGGAACGATTGGAATTTTCAATGTCCATGCGAGGCCTTTTGCAATCGACGCCCCGATACGCAGTCCGGTAAACGATCCCGGTCCTTCGGAGACAGCAACCGCATCCAATTCTCCCGGCTTCACATCTGCCATCGACATCATCTCGGAGATCATAGGCATGAGTGTCTGGGAATGTGTCTTTTTATTATGTATCTGATACTCGGCCGTTACAATGCCGTCTGACATAAGAGCCGTCGCCGCTACCAGACCGGAACTATCGATTCCAAGTATTTTCATGATTCTCTGTCTCCTTCCTTGCCGCACGTAATACGGCGGTAGTCGAATCCTTTTTCAAGATCCTTTTCAATCCAAATATTTTCACAGGTATCCGGCAGAATTTCTTCGATCCGGGACGGCCATTCGATCAGGCAGACCCCGTCTCCAAACAAATACTCGTCGATACCAATATCATACATTTCTTCCACATCGCCGATTCGGTATACATCAAAATGATAAAAAGGAAGTCTTCCTTCCATGTACTCCTGAATCAGCGTAAAAGTAGGGCTGGTGATCGGTTCCTCGATTCCCAGTCCCTCCGCAAAGCCCTTGGTGAATACCGTTTTCCCCACTCCGAGATCTCCGTGGAGAAGGTAGATATCACCGGCTTTTGCCTGCATACCAAACTGTTTTCCGATCATAAATGTATCTTTTTCGGAAAAGCTTTCCATTTCTTTCTTTTCTGTCACTGTCTATGCCCTCTCTTTTCAGCCTTTGCTTTTTTTCTTAACCATTGTCGCAATCTCTGCATAATGACCGTCGCATTCCTGTGCCGGAATAATCAGGGCTGAAACCGAATTCATATAAATATACATCGCTTCTTTTGTCGAGATCACCTTGCGGATCTGTTTCCATTCTATATTTGCAGTCCCGGCGATATTTTTCACCTTAATTCCTTCTTCGGAAAAAATATAGTGGAATGGTTTGCGGAATGCACCACTTTTTAATTGGTTCCATCCTTTCAGCAAAATGCCAAACGGCTGAATTACAGTAAACATCGCTCCCAGAAATACAAGGATCACCCGCTGGGAAACGGCAAATTCTTTCCAAAACACAATCAACCCGAGGATTGCCGCAAAACTGATCAAAAGTCCTGCCACACCTCCCGCACGCAAAAAGTTATTGCGGATCAAAAAGCGGTCTAACGTCTTTTTATCTAATTGAACATCAATCTCATATCTTTCTTCCATTGCTTCTCTCCATTTTTCTTTCTATTGTAATGAACCTGCACAAAAAAATCAAGGGGTGTCATTGACTTTCTATAACAAACGCCATCCCTGATGATACTTGTTCTTCAATGTCATGCCTGCTGCCTTTCCCCAGCCAAGCGGAAATCCATCCACACAGACAAGGTACCAGCCTCCCGGCTTTTTCCCTTCATCGACAATCTGTTCCGGCTGTAACGAAATGGTTTCCCCTTTCAGATACCGAAATACTTCTTCGTCATCTGCCGAAAATTCCACCCGCTTTTTATAATCTTCCCGTTTGAGTGCCATGGCAAGCGACTGGCTTGGCTCAAATCTCTTTTTCTTCATCTCGCCCATAAACAAACCGCTGCGCAAAAACCGCAGTCCTTTCATATCCGGAAGTTCTTCCGGCATATAATAGATCATGCCGTTCTTACTCTCCAGACGTTCCGGGTCAAAAACACGGTTCATCTGTGTTTGAAATTCTTCAAACAATTTCTTCTCTTCGCCTTTTAGGCCTTTTCTCTTTTGCGAAAAATGCACTTTTTTCGATGCCGCCTTTTCTCCTTTTTGCAAAAGGGCAAGAAAATGTCCTTCGCCATCCAGTTTATGCGGAAACATTCTGACACATTTCTCCAGTTCCTTATTTTCACTGTCGATCCACGCGGGATTTCCTTTGACAAAACCGGAATAGCCTTCCATGTCTACCAGTTTCAAGGATGGATCCAGTGACAGCAAATATTGTACACTTCCCTCATCCTCCAGCGGAGAAAAAGTACACGTAGAATACAAGAGCATGCCGCCTTCTTTCAACATTGGCACCGCCTGTTCTAAAATTTCTCTCTGCAGTTTGGCGTAAAATTCCGGTCCATTCTGTTCCCACGCTTTTACCATCGCGGGATCCTTTCGGAACATTCCTTCGCCGGAACACGGAGCATCGATAAGAATCTTATCAAAAAAGCCGGTAAAATATTCTGCCAGTTTTGCCGGATACTCTGTGACGATAAAACTGTTTTCCACGCCAAATAATTCAATATTTTTGAGTAGTGCTTTTGCCCGTTTGCTGCTGATATCATTGGCGATCAATAACCCGGTTCCGTGCAATTTTGCTCCCAATTCTGTCGCTTTTCCACCGGGTGCCGCACAAAGATCAAGCACCACATCCCCTTCTTCTACCGGAAGACGGGACGCCGGTGTCATCGCACTGGGATCCTGAAGATAATACAAGCCGGCAAAATAATAAGGGTGTTTCGATGGCTGCTCTTTTTCGTCATAATAAAATCCATTGGAAATATATGGAATCGGTGTAAGTTCAAATGGTGTGATTTTCAGGAAATCTTCCACTGAGATTTTTGCCGTATTCACACGCAGCCCGTATTTTCTTGAAGCGTCCATGGAAGCGAGATACTCTTCGTACTCGTCTCCAAGCATTTTCTTCATCTCATCACAAAATTTGTCCGGTAAGTACATGGTTCTATTCCTTTCTTATAGTTCAAATCCATATGGCAGCAGCTGGCGTAACTTCAAAATCTCATACTTCTCTTCCGAGGTCGCAAGAATCACTTCAAAGGCATCGGGATCGCAGAATTCCTGCATGACTTGCAGACACACGCCGCAAGGAGAAGTCGGTTCCAAAACGCTGTCTTTTTTTCCGCCCACGATGGCAATGCAGCAGAACTCCTTCTCGCCTTCGCTGACCGCCTTAAAAAACGCCGTCCGCTCCGCGCAGTTCGTCGGTGTAAATGCCGCATTTTCAATATTGCAGCCCTGATATATTTTTCCCTCTTTTGTCTGCAGTGCTGCCCCTACCGCGAAGCCGGAATACGGGCAGTACGATTTTTCTCTGGCTTCCATCGCCAATTTAATCAATGTCTTCATAGGATCACACTCTCTAATTCAAATAACTGAAGAAACTATTTCCATTGTCCTTAAATAGTTTTTCCGCCTGCGTTCTCTTATACGTTTCTGCTTTGCCGGATGCCGGGTTATAAACGGTTATATTTTTCGTGTCATATCCGCTTATCACTACAGCCGTAGAATTCCCGGTTGCCGCAATTACATATTTGTTATTGCTCACAAAATACAACACCTGCTCTAGTGTCGCTCCGGTGAGGTTTACCGGTTCTTCCATGTACTGCGCAAGCATTGGATAGATTGCTGATTTTTTCTTTGACAGGGCCGCAGCATCCACGGAAATATGATTTGCTTTCAAAACCATGGATACACAAGCTGCAAAACCGGAAATCTGTCCCTGTGCTTTCTGCATCTCGATTCCGGCGATACTGTTCATCAAAAAGCTTCCGCTGCGTTCCCATACCACATGATGGGTTCGGGAAATAACAACGCCCATCTGCTCATCTGCTTTTTGGATTGCCGGTACAGGTTTTTCGTATGCTTCTGTAATCTTTCCAAGGGCATAAACATAATACTGTGGCACCTGAATCTCGTCCAGATGAACGGCTCTTGCGCTGGTAAGAATCTGCTCGTCCGCCACTTCGTAAGATGGCACTTTGTCAATTGTAAAGCTTGCCGGAAAGGCGATGTACCATTCCGTCTGTGCCGCCGAGGTAACTCTCGATACCAGCTGATACGCACTTACCTGTGATTCCGTCTGATTTAAGATGCTGTCATCGGAAATCTTTTTGTATAATTTTTTCCCTGTCTTTTTTACTCGGGAAAGGGTCATAACATTTCCCTGCACACTGACTTCCTGCACATAAACATTTTTTTGTTCATATATCTTTACTGCATTTCCTTTTTCATCAGCAATCACAATTTTATAGCAAGGTGCAATTTCCTCGTCTACCGATTTGGATGCAACATCACTTTTATTGACATAACCATAAATCACTTTATCATTGATCACACCAAGTAGGCGAATATAACACCCCTCGGCTTCCGGTTTCAATACCGTTTTTTCCTCGGTTTCCAGATTGAAGACGGTCAATTCATCTCCGTATCCTTTTTCCAGATTGTCAGACCATGCAAAACAGTCGTATTCTACAACTTTGCCTTCTTCCTTTTTACTGATCCCCTGAATAATTTGAAAACTGCTGTTTGTTACATTTTCTGCCAGTTTTATCAAGCGGTGCGATTCCATATTATAAGCATATACCGTATTTGCAACGGCAAAATAATACACATTTTTTTCGCTAACATAACCATAGTTATTAAAATCTTTATTTAACTGCTGTTCCGTTGTATCAATCGGAAGATATACCAGTTCCTGAATCTGTTTTTCCTGTGCCGCATACTTGTATAATACGATGGCAACTTTTCCCTCATACTGTCCGCGCGGCACATAACCGGCCACGGCAAAATAAAGATTTCCATCGTTGTCCGTTTTCAAAAGACGCATCTGCGGCACCGCATTTTCACGGTATTCATACGATGCTTTTTCGCTATAAGACGAGTATAATTTGGTGATGGAATTTTTCTTTTTATCCATATCGTAGCAGTATAGATTGCCTTCTCTGGCAAAAAAGAGCTGCTTTGTCTTTTCATTGTTCATCAGATCCATCGTGATGTCATTGGTAATACCAATCTTTAACTGATTTTTCTGCACACTGGTAAGTGCCGCATCAAATACAGTCTCCATCGTACGTTCATAGTTCAGGAGATAACTGTTGCCGGAAGCATAGCGGATACGGTAAAATTCATTGACGCGGTATGTCTCTTTTCCCGTCGCTGTCGTTCCCTCAACATAATAATTCAATTGAAAACAAGCCGTTTCCATGTTATATTCTTTGATGATCGGCACCGGCTCAGACAGTTTCTTTGGTGAGATTTTTCCCCACGTCACCAGATTGCTGTCCGATTTAATGTTCACTTCTGCCAGCGAATCATTGGATGCCGTACCGTCAGGTTCTAAATAACGGCTCAATTCTTCTGCTTTTGATTTTGTAAACGTGTCCTTATGGAATTGCATTGCAAAATTCAGTTTTTCCTGCAAATAGGAATTGTCCATGTAATATTTCAATCTTGTAAAATAATGGATTTTACGTCCGGAATCTGTCGTCGCTGTTATAGAAAGCACATACTCCGTACTGGTCTTAAATCCATAATCAAATGTAATATCCACTTTTCCCGTCTCCTGGGATATCGCATTGATTTCCTTGTTTTCATATATTTCCAGTGTATCTTTGTCCACTACCTCGTATTCCATCTTTACAATCTTGGTATCTGCCCCGCCAAGCAGGATACTAATGCTCTTATCCTCGCCTATCGGTGTGATGGATTCGCGCACAATATTGGCATCGAGCACTCCGCTGTATCCATACAGCCTGTTCATCTCCACGCCCTGACTCTTTATCGTGAGATAAGGAAATGTCTCACTTCCTGCTTCAATTACTTTTCCCGTTTCATAACTGTCACTCTGCAGGCGGCTTCCAAAGAAGAACAGTGCCCCGCAGAATAATGCCATTAAAATAACTACTTTATAAATATATTTAACCATTTACATCCTCGATTCTAACTTCTTACTTACTTTCCCACATAGGAACAGTTTATCACAGTTCGTGAAACAGGGCAAGATGAGAAAACACACTTTTTTTATTCTTTCATATAATAAAGATAAAACATCGGTATAACGCCTCGGCTGCCAGAAAGGAATCCGTTATGAATACACCTATTTCTTCTTTTTATGACTACTTTCCCGGTCCGGCTCTGATCCCGGGAATGACCCCGATCCTCGGTGCCGGAAAACTGATGGAATTCGAAGATGATATTCAATATATGAAACAATTATACCCGGGAATGTGTAAGAAAATACTGCAGAATATCGAGGAGCACTGCGACCGCCTCGAATATGAGGGAAGTGTCTTGTTCGACTCCTATCCGGACAAAGTCACTCTGGAACGAATGGCAAAAGAAATCCTGTCTGTATCGCAGGAAGAAGGGGTTGCTCCTTCCGACGACCTCCTCGCTGTAACAGCGATTCTTCTCTATCAGGAAATTGTATATCGGAGAACACGTTACCGAAGCCGCAAACGCCTGTACATGTAAAAAAGCACTCCCCTGAGAACCTTCTCTCGGTATCTCAAGGGAGTATAAACTTGTCTTATTTTATGCACTCTTCGTAAATGCAATTTTCACAAAATCACTGACTGGCATCGGTTTCGCAAAAACAAATCCCTGGATGTAATCGCAGTCCATCTCTTTCAGATATTCGACCTGGGATCGGATCTCCACACCTTCCGAAATCGTCTGCAAATGCAGATTCTGTGCCAGATGAAGAATGCTGTTTATGATATCTTTGCCTCGCTTGTCCTCTTCTGTCTCGATAAAGAATACGCGATCCAGTTTCAATGCATCTACTTTGATATCTTTTAACATGTTCAAAGAAGAATATCCACTGCCAAAATCATCGATGGAACAACGCAGTCCCGCTTCATGAATCTTATTCACAAGATCCGTCATCATAGAGATTTCATTAAAGAATAAGGACTCTGTCAATTCAATCTCAATACTTCCTTTCGGCACATCATATCGTTCTAAAATTTCCTTGTAACGGTCAAAAAAGTTTGGTACCAGAAAATGTCCACGCGACATATTGACCGAAACCGGGATGATCCGGTATCCGTTTTTGTGCCAGGATTCTATCATTTTACAAACCTGCTCGAACATATATAAATCCAGCTCCACGATAAATCCATTTTTTTCAAATAACGGAATAAATTCTCCCGGAAAAATCATCCCCTCTTCCGGAGATACCCAACGAACAAGTGCCTCTGCTCCGGCAATCGTCTCATGAGTAAGTTCATATTTAGGCTGAAGATACGGTACAAATTCTCCATTTTTCAAAGCCTGTTCCATCCGCATCTCCAGATGTTTTTCACGTTCCAGTTTCTGATGTTCTTTTTCATCATAAATGCCTATTTTCTTTAAATGCTGCGGTAACTGCAATGTTTTTTTCAAGGCAAGATTGGCTCTCTCCAGCATCGCGGAGACAGGCATTTCCTTATCTGTAACAAGATAAACTCCAAAACACAGACGTAATCCATAAGAAACTCCCTGCTCATCACATAAATGACCAAGCTGTTCATTTAAACGATTCAATCTATGTTCCAGTTTTTTCATGGAATGAAAGCGCAAAAGCATTCCAAAATTATCTGCCATAATTCTGCCGGACACCTCATCCCAACTGAGTAGTTCGTTGTCGATCACTTTATGAACCTGGCGCAGCACTCGATCGCCTTCTTCATCGCCATATAATTCATTAACCAATTTGAAACGATCAATATTTGCATAAACAAGGGCAAACTCTCCGCTTCCCTGCAACAGAATCCGTGCAATTCTCTCAAATTCCCGTTTATTTTTTCCTCCGGTAATGTCATCTACTCCTGTTTTTTGATAAAACAACACATATTTTACCACAATCGAAAATGCGATGATTGCTACAGTAAATGCCATTAACGCAATTCGCAGCGATGTATTTGACACATTCATCAAGGCAACGTATAAGAAAAAAACAAGCGCCGCACCAAGCACGACGTCCCATACTACCATGCCTATTATATTCCGCCACTCATACAGTTTAGAGCGGATTCGTTTCACTAACAATTCATTCATCCCTCTTTCATCTTTATTTACATTGTGTATTATACCCCAATTATCCCAAAATTACAAGTTTCTTCCTCAATGTGCTTCAAAGACCACTTCTTTAGATTTATTTTCAACTTTTATCACAACATACGGAAAACTCGGCTTTTTCAAAACTATTTCTTCTTTTGATGGACCTCTTAATTCTGTGTTAAGAAAAATTTTATCCTTTGTTTCCGTCAATTTTTTAACCAGTATACTGTAGCCCCCTGTCTTTTGTTCGCCGTAACCAACTGCCATATACAGATAGGTGCCATCCTGATATGTCATTTGAAACGGATTTATCTTTTTCTCCTCCAGATTTTTCAAAAATTCTTCCGGGCAGTCCCGCGTAGCGACAACAGTATAATCACATTCCGTCCCCTCTTCTTTCTGTCCGGTCGATGTCTGTCCACAGCCACAGAGGACCACCACTGTCATCATACAGAGGACAAGCAGCACAGCCATCTTGATCTTTCCATTTTTTCCCATAATTATTTCCCTTTGCTTTTCTTTACTTCATGTATATGCCTGCCCGCGGGAAGATATGTCTTGCCGTTTGAGCCGGCCGGATGTATAATAAATAACAGGCTTTACAAGCCAACCGTTATATACAGAAAGGAATCAGAACAATGGAAAATTTTCTTTACAGTTTAAATGCCACACTTCCGATCTTTTTGATCATGGTGCTCGGCAAAGTATTATTTCGACTAAAAATCATCAATGAAGAATTTACAAAATCCGCGGATAAATACGTTTTTTACGTAGCCCTTCCCGCCCTTGTTTTCAAGGATCTGACGGAAAATAATATCCGTGATTCCTTTGATTTAAACTATGTGTTGTATTGCTTTTTTGTCACTTTGTTTGTCATATTAATTCTTTGGTTTCTGACCGAAAAATTTATGAAAAACGAATCGGAAAAGGGGGCCTTTATTCAGGCTTCTTACCGAAGCAGTGCCGCGATACTCGGACTTGCCTTTATTGATAATATGTATGACAGTGCCGGTATGGCGCCTTTGATGATCATCGGTGCCGTTCCATTGTTTAACATTTTTGCCGTGATCATTTTGACGATTAAGGGGGACAACGGCGAACATCCGGATGTAAAACATACGATAATAAACATTTTTAAAAATCCGCTCTTGCTGGGAATCCTGATTGCCCTTCCGTTTGCCTTTTTGGATATTCATTTCCCAACATTTGTCAACAAGGGGATCTCTTATCTGGCTTCCACCGCTTCTCCGCTGGCACTTCTTTCCATCGGAGCCGGATTTGAAGGAAAAAAGGCGATCAAGAAAATACGCCCTACCCTGCTTGCCAGTTTTATTAAATTGATCCTGCTGTGTGCCATCTTTCTTCCGCCGGCGATCTATATGGGCTACCGCCGCCAGGAACTGGTCGGCATCCTCATCATGCTTGGCTCACCGGCAACGGTATCGTGCTATATCATGGCAAAGAATACCGGAAATGATGTCGTTTTGACAAGCAGCGTTATCGTATTAACTACACTGCTTTCGTCCATCACTTTGACCGCGTGGATCTTTGTATTAAAAAGCATGGGCGTTCTCTAAATTTTCATTGCAGATTGCCCGAATGTATTATATAATATAAGTAGTTATGTACATCAGTACATGGAAAGTATTATCGGAGCATCTTACGCTCCGGACAGGAGGATTGTATGAGTAATTGGAATAACTTAGACACTTTGGATTCTTACAAAGCATTGTCTCAAAAAGAACAGGTAAATCTCGCAGATGTTATGTCAGGAGAAAACGGCGCAAAACGTGTACAGGCTTATCAGGTACCGATGGCTGCCGGTCTTTCTTACAACTATGCTTCGAAGCAGGTAAATGATGACATCCTGAAGGCTCTTTCCTCTTTGGCGGAAGAAGCTGAATTGGTAGAAAAATATAAAGAATTATACAACGGTGCCGTGATCAATACCGGTGAAAAACGTCTCGTGCTTCACCAGCTGACACGCGGACAGCTCGGCGAAACCGTTACTGCTGACGGCGTTGACAAACGTGAATTTTATGTCAGCCAGCAAAAACGCATCGCTGATTTTGCAAACAAAGTTCACAATGGTGAGATCACCAATGCTGCCGGTGAGAAATTTACGACCGTAGTTCAGATTGGAATCGGCGGAAGTGACCTCGGTCCCCGCGCAATGTATATCGCTCTTGAAAACTGGGCGAAAAAGAATGATACTTTTAAAATGGACGCAAAGTTCATCAGCAACGTAGATCCGGATGATGCCGCTGCTGTATTAAAGGCAACGGATGTTGCTCACGCGATTTTCGTTCTCGTTTCCAAATCCGGTACAACATTGGAAACATTGACCAATGAATCTTTTGTAAAAGATGCTTTGAAAAAAGCCGGTCTGGATCCGGCAAAACATATGATCGCTGTTACCAGCGAAACTTCTCCTCTTGCAAAGAGTGACGATTATCTGGCTGCCTTCTTTATGGATGACTATATCGGAGGACGTTTTTCCTCAACTTCCGCAGTCGGTGGAGCCGTTCTTTCTCTTGCCTTTGGACCAAACGTGTTTGCTCGTTTCTTAAATGGTGCTGCCGAGGAAGATGCACTTGCGAAAAACGAAGACCTTCTGAAGAACCCGGCAATGCTTGATGCTTTGATCGGCGTTTATGAAAGAAACGTTCTTGGCTATCCGGCAACCGCTGTCCTTCCATATTCACAGGCTCTCAGCCGTTTTCCTGCTCATTTACAGCAGTTGGATATGGAATCCAACGGAAAGTCCGTAAACCGCTTTGGCGAGCCTGTCTCCTATCCAACCGGTCCTGTCATTTTCGGTGAACCGGGAACCAACGGACAGCACTCCTTCTACCAGCTGTTACATCAGGGAACCGACATTGTTCCTCTCCAGTTCATCGGTTTTAAAAACAATCAGTTAGACACCGATGTGGATATCCAGGGCAGCACAAGCCAGCAGAAACTGTGTGCTAACGTAGCCGCACAGATTGTTGCATTTGCCTGTGGTAAAAAAGATGAAAATAACAATAAAAACTTCGAAGGCGGCCGTCCATCGAGCATTATCATCGGCGACCAGCTGACACCGGAGACACTTGGTGCCCTTCTGGCTCATTTTGAAAACAAAGTAATGTTCCAGGGATTTGTATGGAATGTCAACAGTTTTGACCAGGAAGGCGTACAGCTCGGTAAAGTGCTTGCAAAGAAAGTGCTTGCTCATGAGACCGACGGTGCTTTGAAAGTTTACAGTGAGTTACTGAACATATAAGTAACTATTCAGGTCCGATGTGCAAAAACAATGTATTTTCGTGCTTGTACGTAAAAAACATTGTTTTTCTGCACATTGGATCTAATAAGGTCCCCCTCCCCACATGAGCATTTTTAGCCTTGTCAAAGGCGAGAAAGAACACGAAGTGTTCGAAATGCGAATGGAGGGGACCCTGAATAGTTACTGAACATTTAATATTGGGGGCTGAAAAATCAGCTCCGCTTTTTTTCATTTTATACTTGACAAATCGACAAAAAAACTGTATGATAAATAAGTCGGTGTGTTTACCGAAACAATTTCATATAGGGGCATAGTTCATCGGTAGAATAAGAGTCTCCAAAACTCCAGAGCTGGGTTCGATTCCTAGTGCCCCTGTTACTTAGGCAGGATTACACAGACAGAGTGATGTGGAATCCTGTTTTTGTATTTACGTTATGAACTTTGGAATTTGTTTCCCGGTGGTAAAACTCAAACACCATTTGATAGCATTGTGATAATTGTATGGTATAATGAAATCATATTCAGATGACCGCTGAGTCAGGAAAGGAGTTTCATTATGTTTAGTATGCAGGAAATTGGAAGAAATGCTGGAGACTTGTGTTCATGAACTGATTCATTATTACTGGTTTCATAAATGGAATGCGCTGTTTAAAGACCAACACGCATCCTCCCTCGTCTGGTCTTTTTCTGAAATAGCCATTGATGCCTTATTTTTTGAAACACCCCTGAAAAAATATTGCGTAAGCCAGCATCCGGCACATGATCATTTTTATGAGGAATCTTACAAAGATCAAAATCTGATGGAATATTTCAGAAAATTATATCGGGATCATTCCATAGCAGACTTCATGCGTCTGGGGATAGAAGATGTACTTGCCTGCAATGGAATATTTTGAATCATAGATTGACATAAAGGAAATGTAATGCTATTATAATAGTTAGAAAGGTACTACCGATAGACGGTTAGCCTGATAAATCTAAATGGTTAAGAATGACCGCTCAGTTTGCCAGAACTATGGGCGGTCATTTTGTGTCCTGCTATCTCTCCTGCCGAAAGAATAGCCAACACTAAAACAAGTCAGGCACAAGCTGATAACAGCTATGAATCCTTCGATTGTGAGCATGAGCACACACCTCCTCAAACGAATTTCCCAAAAAGGATTTCTATGTAAACAGAGCTAAAACTCTCTGGAGGAGGCTAACCGCCTACCGTATATGGCAGCACCTTAAATATATTACGTCAAACACACGTTTGATTTTTAAGTATAATTTCACATTTTATCACAAAACTACCCCTGTCGCCCACTGACAACAGGGATAGTTCATATCAAGCCGTACTCTATGCTTTTGTCTTCTTAACTGTTTTAACCCAAGGGCCATTAGCCTTTCTCTTGCCTTTTCTTATCGTAGCACGAATCCGGATATAATATTTCTTATTTTTCTTAAGACCTTTTATGGTTTTCGTTCTCAAAGCCGCTTTCTTAATGGTAATCTTCTTTGGTTTTTTGAAATTCTTATTCAGCGAATATTGAATTTCATAACCGGAAGCACCCGGTGCTTTTCTCCAAGTAAGTTTCAATGCCTTTTTCAAAGCTCTTGCCTTAAACGATAATACTTTCTTAAGTGTTATGTTTGTGCTGACTGATGTTGGATTCTGATTATCCGCTGTCGGTTTGTATGTTTCAGCCGGCACTTGTGACGGTATGATATTTGTATTCGCTGGTGGCTGCAATGTGGAATCCGGCATAGCAGCAGGTGTTGTTGTCGGTGTCGGTGACGGAGTTGCCGGTGTATCATTTGCAGTAACCGCCTCTGTTCTAACCGGAGTAGTATCCACATTCACCGTTTCCCCTTTGTAAAGCGCAAGGTAAACCGTATTGTCACTCTCATCATAATCACCACCATCTGCCTTTATAACCAGTGGCAGGTACGCCGCATCGTTCTCATCGTACACGATATCTTCCGCCGGTACAGAAAGATCAACCTTCTTTGTATCGCCGGAAGTATAAGAAACATTATCTTCTTGTGCAAGGGAAACACTTTCCTCTACATCTTTGTATAACGTTATTGTTCCCGCTGCATCCGATGTTCCTTTGTTCTCGACAAATGCCGAAACCGTAATCACACCATCCTTTTCAGATGCTGTGGCATTTACCGCAAGATTGGAAGATGCCAGATATTCGGATACGGTATGATCGGACTGCTGTACTTCATCGTCAGCCCATACGCTGATCATTATATTCTGCCCTTTTTCAATGCCCGTCAGATCTACATAGGCTGTCTCAGCAATCATCTCTCCCGGTAGCAAATTAACTTCGATTTCCTTCTCGGTCTCCGTACCGTCTTCTGCTTTCACTTTGACATGAATGGTCTTAATCGGCAAATCTCCTTTGTTCTCATATACAAAATCAATTCCTGTTTCCCCGTTATTCGCTTCCAATTCATTGACCTGTGCGCTTAGCAAAGATGATTCCATGCTCTCTTCTTTGGCATAATATGTCAGTGCGTGGATTGCATCCTGTGGATTCTCTTCATTGGCAACCAGTCGCCAATTCCCCTCAGAATCCAAAATCGGGGCAAGTACTCTTGCAATATTAGCGGATGTATCAAAAAGATTGATCGGATTGGTATAATGTCCATCGGAGCCCTTCATAGAGGCTTTTATGGTTCCTTGACCACTTTCGTCATCATACGCACTCCATACATACGCAGCTTTCTCACCATTGGAAACATAAACCGCATTGTTATCAAAATTCTGTTCACCTGCCATATCCATAGCAAGCTCATCATTTGCTATATCGTATCGGTATAATATTCCATTTACGACAGCCTGAATATTACCATCGCAATATTCCAACGACCCCACTGAGAGGTCGTCTTCCTCACCAAATGCCTCATTCAGATAATATTGATAATCTTCGTAGGTTGTTTTCAAGGAACGGATCCCATTTTGATCCGCTGTGCAATATGCCGTTTTCACCGTTCCGTTTACTTCAAATGTTTCATATTTTCCAATCACATCGTCTGTAGACACAAGGTCTGTCGTTTCATTTGTTTCATAATCCAAACATTTTATCGTATTTGTGCCACTCGTCTGATAAAGATCGCCATCATTACTTATATAAGCGATTTTGATTCCCGAGGATTGATCCACAAACTGAGGGAGCATATCACAATCCTCGTTTGTCGTCAGCTGCTTGATGTCTTCAAAGGTATCCGTTGTCTCATTAAATTTCGCAAAATAAATTTCTGCGCTTGTACCCATTTGTTCTAAAGCTGTATCCACATCAGAAGAAGTGATCTCTTTCTTTTGCTTCTGCCAAACTAAGCAAAGTTCATTATTAATGACTTTTAAATCCGCATATGAATCTCCAAAGCCATCATCATAAACAGCTTTCGGTTCAGACCAGCTTCCGTCTTGTAACACCGAATACTTTAATACACAACTATTGACAACGCTTCGAGAAGAATCGTAATCCTGCCATACCAGTACCTGTTTGTCGCCAATCTGTGCACTGATCGGAAGCGAAGATTTCAAAACTCCCTCCTGCAGCGTTTTTGCATTGAAACTGTTTAATGCTTTTGCTTTGCCACTCCATTTGGTCGTTTTCTTTGCGAAATCAGTCGACATCAATTTTGCCTTGCTTGAATTCTGCCCCTTAGAACCATTCACATTACCCAAGGTTGTCGACACGTCCCACAAGACTTTTTGGTAAGACGCCAAAGAAACCGTCTCATCAATTACAAATAGTAAAAACAAATTAACTGTCGCCTCTGCCTTAAAAGTTCCTTTGTTTCCCCACTTGTTCTGCTTTTTGGAAACCAGATCAATTGGCAGAGAACAGGCACCTTTCGCACTTAACGAAATGATTCCGTCAACTCCGTAACCTCCTGTCAGAGAAATGGATGGTATAAGTTTTAACGAACCATCCAGAGACATTATTTTATTCTTATTATCCCAAGACGGTCCCATCGACTGACTTATCTTTCCGTTCGCCTCAAATTTTAGATACATCGGCCCGATTGGGGTTACAAAACTCCAAGTTGCGCCACCTTTCCACGCCAGATCTCCGGCAACTCGTCCATCTGCTTTAATCAAATTTCCATGGGCATCATAGGTATTTTCAATATATCCCATTACAGACAACGTAGGTATTTTATTTCCTGACCAGCCTGAACAATGAATTGCCGAACTTGTTTGTGTTCCAAATAGGTCATCATACGTAAATAATTTATCATATTCTGACTTTATTTTCGATGCCTTATCACATGCCGCTTTATATTTCCCCCATTCAGATTCTTCGTTTAAGAGATCACTTCTTCCGATACCGATAGACCCTTTTACCGTGTACGTACCATCTGCATTTACCGTTTTCCGCAATTCTACCGGATATCTCGAGGATTTGAAAGACCATGAATCCGGGAAAAACTGTGAAACTCCACTAGAGGGATCGGCAGCTCCTGACTGGTCTTCCCCAATGACCAAGCTTCCACTCGTGCCTTCTGCCGGGGCATCCGATGATGTGTCCGGCGTGAGTGTTACGATTGGTTTTTTGGTCGGAATCGAATATGCTGTCGGGGATGGCATCGCCGTCGGATCGTCTTCCGTTCCATCGTCTATATCTATGGCACGTACTGTCCCTGCGTACTGCCATGAGGAAGAGGATAGATCAATATTCATAGCTGGGCGCACACCCCCCTCATCCTGATCAACAGGGCATCCACACCAGCCACCACAGACAGTCTCAACAGTAAAAGAGCAGTAGCTTGGTGTGCGAAGCCACCACCAGCAATATCCTCCGTAATTGTCGCCTCTCCAACACCCATTCTCTACTGCATATGCCGTAGCATCACAAAATCTCGTTTCACCGTACTCGTACCCTTTATCAATAAAACCGTACTTTGGATTTTCCACTTCTTGCTCTGAAAGAATAAAGATTTTATCCAAAGTAGTATTTCCCCCCTCGGTACCGTAATTAATACTATCTTCATTCACGACTTCCGTTGTCTTGATCGCAGACTTCTCTTCTGCATCAAAAGCAGCATCCAGAAAAGTACTGTTCAGCCATTGGCGAAGGGTACATGTCTCCCAAGTGACCTTCTCGTATGTTTCGTTATATCGCTGACAGTCCAATGCCTGATCTGCTACCACAAAGGCTTCATTTCCATCCACCGACAACACACGCCATTTAATCGGCTCTTTGGTACTGCTGTCGCTCTGATAATAATTACCAAGATAGATACAGTCCCAGACAGGAACCCCCTTCTCTATCCATGGATCAGATACCGTCTCTGCCGCTTTGGATACTTTGGTGCATGGTGGCAGCATTCCAATCATCATTGCGGCGCATAGAATCAGCGCCATAACTTTTTTTCTTGCGGTTCGACTATACATTTTCATCTTTTTTCTTCTCCTTCTTTCGTTAAAAATAATAAGTTATTTGGTTATACCCGCAACTTATTGTACCATATTGTATCATCGTCCGCAATGTATGTTTTTCCATTATCTCCCACTAAAATACACTTTCCCGGCTTCTAAACAACTGTTGCTGCAACAGGGTTCTTATGCTCATACACTATGTTTTGTTCTTTGGTATGCAGGGTAACCAGCGTCCAGCCCACAAAAAGAATATCTGCGAGCAGGAGAACCAGTCCCATACCAAACAATGCTTTTTTATTTGTCTTCATATTTCACACCTTATTTCACAAAATATTCCGGTTTCACAATATCCTGAATGCACTCCTGCGGAATGGTAAACTGGCATGCACCCATATACCCCGGAGCCACTTCATATTTGTCAAACAGCATCACCAGCTCGCCTTTTCCATTGATATAAAAATCCGCATCTTTTTCCACGCCCTGCCAATTCATATCTTTCATATCAATAAAATATATTTTCTGCTTGTCGTCTTTCATTTGCTCACGCATCTGGCGTTTTATTTCTTTCGTCAATGCCGTGCGGTAATCGGCATTGTCTTTAAAAATGTCTTTTAATGTGATGCATTTTCCGGTCTTCTTATCCAAATGATACACTTTTGTCTCGTTACTCGAAGAATTTAATTGAACCACCGAATTGATCTTCAAGGAAAATAAACGATCATTGTTCGTAACCACTTCATAATCCGTCGTCAAATTTTCACGGCCTTTTCCCTTGGTAGCCTTTACATCTTTTTGGTACTCATCAATGATTTTGTCCGTGTACGCTTTGATCTGATCATTTAATTCTTTGCTTGCCTCCGCTTCTGTCTTCTTATCTTTTCCGGTAACTTTCACCTCCGGTATATGCACGCTTGCACTCATTTCTCCCGTCGAATCTTCAAAATCCCGGAAAGATACTATCTTTACAATATTTCCCAGCACCGGGACTTTACTCAACGCATAGGCTGCATTTTCATTAAAATGAAGCAGCAGACCAAATACCAGAACTGCCGCAGCAGCAACACTTCCAATGCGCACGATCCATTTCACACTGGAATTTCTCCCTTTCTCTGCCTTTTGTTTGCCCTCATTGATTCCCGTTTTTACACGCTCCTGCAATTCCTCCGGAATTTCGATATTATCATATGCATTCTTCATCGTTTCTTTTTTCATGATAAATTCTCTCCTTTCGTCATTTCGATTTCCAATTTCTGGATACTTCGATACAAGATTGATTTTACCGTATTCGTCTTTAATTTGAGAACCTCTGCAATCTCATCTATTTTTTTATCCTCGAAAAAGCGAAGAAGCACAGTCGCTTTTTCCTTTGGGTTTAATTTATCAAGTGCCCGTTTCAGATCCATATCCTCGTACGAATCCCACGAAGATTCGTGAATATAATATTCGGGATTGTCCATAGAGACTTCCTTCTTTTGCCGGCTCAGGAAATGTTTCCTCAACCAGCTGTCTTTTTTTCTTTGATTGCATATTGTCCCTCCTCTCTTTTCGTTTTACATAAGTTAGACGTCGGACAGGGCTAAAAAGTTGCATAAAAATAGAGCCGCCGCACAAATTATTTTTCTTTTGCACGACAAGCTCCTTTACATTTTATATTTTTACAATTTATGCCAGTTCCAACATTCGTTCCAATGCTACACTCGCCTTTTGGCTTACTTCTTCGTCCACAAACATTTCCGGTGCCATATTCGTAAGGGCCTGCTCTACTTTGTCCAATGTAATCTTTTTCATGTTTGGACAAAACTGACGGTGGCCGACATTGTAGAATTTTTTCTGCGGATTCTTCTGCTGCAATTCATAAAATACACCCATTTCCGTGCAAATGATGAATTTATCATGGTCGCTTGCCGTCGCATAATCAATAATTTCCGAGGTGCTTCCGATGAAATCCGAAAGTTCGAGTACATCCCACGTACACTCAGGGTGGGTCAGTACCAGCGCATCGGGATGAAGTTCTTTCGCTTCTTTTACATTTTCCGCATGAATGCTTTTGTGTACATGGCAGTATCCATCATGGAAAATAAACTCTTTTTCCGGCAGTTTGCTCGCCACATAGCGGCCAAGGTTATTGTCCGGGATAAAGAAAATGCGTTTGTTTGGCAGGGCTTTTACGACACGCAGCGCATTGGAGGAAGTCACACACACATCCGAGTGTGCTTTGATCTCCGCCGTAGAGTTTACATAACATACCACAGCGACATCTTCGTACTGCTCTCTGACCTCTTCGATCCGGCGGACATCTACCATATGTGCCATCGGGCAGTCTGCATACTCATCTGCCATGATAACACGTTTTCCCGGATTCAGTATCTTTGCGCTCTCTCCCATAAAGGAAACACCGCAGAATAATATGTTCTGATTTGGGATAGAAACCGCTTTTTTCGCCAGGAAAAAGGAATCCCCTACAAAGTCCGCAATTTCCTGTACCGCACCATCTACATAATAATGGGCAAGGATTACGACATCCTTTTCTTTCTGCATTCGTTTGATATTTTCAATCTGTTGTTTCTTATTTTCCATGTTCTCCTCATTCCTTTTCTTAGTGGATCAGCCTGCAAACTGACTATTATATAATGTAGCATAGAAACCGTTTTGTTGCAAGAGCTGTTCGTGATTTCCCTGCTCAATAATATGACCATCTTTCATAACCAGGATCACATCTGCTTCCTGAATCGTCGATAAACGGTGGGCTACGATGAAACTGGTGCGTCCCTGCATCATTTTTGAAAATGCCTGTTGAATATGAATTTCTGTTCGCGTATCGATGGAAGACGTTGCCTCATCCAAAATAAGCATCGGTGGCAGACAGAGCATAACTCTTGTAATACAAAGAAGCTGTTTCTGTCCTTGAGAAAGACTTCCACCGTCTTCTCCGATCACCGTATCATATCCGTTTTTCAAACGTTTGATAAAGCTGTGCGCATGGCTTGCCTTTGCCGCTGCGATCATTTCTTCTTCGGTTGCATCCGGTTTTCCCATACAGATATTTTCGCGGATGGTTCCCTGACGAAGCCATGTTTCCTGTAAAACCATACCATAATTGGCACGCAGACTGTGTCTGGTAATTTCCTGAATGTCCTTTTTGCTTACACGGATCGTACCGGAATTGACATCATAAAAACGCATCAGCAAATTGATGAGCGTCGTCTTTCCGCAACCAGTCGGACCGACAATGGCAATTCTCTGTCCCGGTTTTACCGACAAATTCAAATTTTCGATCAATTTCTGATCCGGTTCGTAGGAAAAATAGACATCTTCGAGATCCACTTCGCCGGTCGCCTGTTCAAGAACAACAGCATTCTCTGCGTCCGGAGTCTGGGATTTTTCTTCAATCAGTTCAAAAATTCGTCCTGCGCAAGCAATCGCATTCTGTAATTCCGTAACGACACTGGAAATCTCATTAAACGGCTTGGTATACTGATTTGCGTAACTTAAGAAACAGGATAACTGTCCTACTGTAATGCCTCCGTGGATGGCAAAAATCGCTCCGGAAATACCGACTCCGGCATAAACCAAACTATTGACAAAACGCGTCGCCGGATTGGTAATGGAGGAGAAAAAGATTCCCTTTAACGAACATTTACGAAGTCTTTCATTGATCTCGTCAAACTGTTCTTCGGCTCTTTTTTCATAACCAAAGGCTTTTACCACTTTCTGGTTGCCAAGTGTTTCTTCGATCAGTGCCGTCTGTTCGCCGCGCGTCTCGGACTGCAATTTGAACATTTCATACGTCCGCTTTGCGATAAAACTTGCGACAAAAAGCGAAACCGGCGTGATAACGACAACAACAAGGGTAATGCTGACATTGACACTCAGCATAAAAAGCAGTGTTCCGATGATAGTGATGATTCCTGTAAATAATTGGGTGAATCCCATCAAAAGTCCGTCCGCAAACTGATCTACATCTGCGATCACACGGCTTACGATCTCGCCGTAAGAATGTCCATCCAGATATTTCAGCGGAAGATCCTGCAATTTTTCAAACGCTTCGCTCCGGATATCGCGAATGACATTGTAAGTAATTTTATTGTTGCACACGTTCATGATCCACTGCGCCACCATTGTGATCGCTATAGCAATGGCAATTTTCATAAGAATCTGCGTAACTTTTCCAAAATCTACCTGCCTCGGTCCTACGATCACATCGACTGCGTTACCGGTAAGGATTGGGACATACAGTGTCAGTGCGACCGTGATGACGGCAAGCACCAATGAGCAGATCACGTAAAAGGAATATTTCTTAATATAACGAAGTACTTTTTTGATTGTTTCTTTCTGGCTCATTTAGCGTCCCTCCTTTCCAAATTGTGATTCGTAAATCTCCTGATAGACCTCACAGGACTTCAATAATTCTTCGTGAGTTCCCTTCCCTACCACCTCGCCATCGTCTAATACCAGAATCTGGTCTGCATGAAGGATCGATGCCGCCCTCTGCGACACGATAAAAATGGTCGTCTCCGGAAAACTCTTTCGCAATCCCATACGAAGCGCCGCGTCAGTCGCATAATCCAGCGCTGACGAGCTGTCATCTAAGATCAGGATTTCCGGCTTTTTCACAAGCGCTCTGGCGATCGTCAGACGCTGTCTCTGACCGCCGGAGAAATTGCGGCCTCCCTGCTCCACTTTGGCATCCAGACCATTTTCTTTCTTTTTCACAAATTCTTCTGCCTGCGCTACTTCTAACGCTTTCCACATCTCTTCTTCCGTCGCATCCTCTTTGCCCCATTTCATATTGGAACGGATGGAGCCGGAAAACAGAACCGCTCTTTGTGGCACGACAGCAATCTTTTCACGGAGTTTATCAATCGAATAATCCGCAATATTTTTTCCCGCGATTTTCACCTCACCGCTCGTGCAGTCGTAAAATCTCGGAATCAAATTCACAAGGGAAGTCTTTCCGGAACCGGTTCCTCCGATCACGCCGATCATCTGCCCTTTCTCAGCCGTAAAGGAAATGTCCGTCAAGGACTCCTCGCCGGCACCCGCATAACACAGACCGACATGTTCAAATTTTACTTCTTCCAAATTTTGTTCTACAGCAGTAGTGTCACCATCTTTCATGCTTGAACGAACTTCAAATACATCCTGCACACGGTTTCCACAAGCGATGGCTTTTGTCACGGTTATGATCAGATTGGCAAGTTTGACAAGCTCTACCAAAATCTGTGACATATAATTTACCAACGCGACAACGGCTCCCTGTGTGAGGATTCCGGCATCGACACGAAGTGCGCCCTGCCAGATGAGCGCAATGATCGCACCGTTGATAATGACATACGTGAGCGGATTCATCAACGCTGAAAATCTTCCAACAAACATCTGTATTTTATTCAAGGCACGATTGGCATCTTCAAACTGTTCTTTTTCTTCTGCTTCTTTATTAAAGGCACGGATCACGCGAACACCGGTAAGATTTTCTCTCGTAATGCCAAGCACACGGTCAAGACTTGTCTGCACTTTTTTATACAGCGGAATGCTGATGAGCATAACGCCAAATACGACGATAGACAACAGCGGAATGGCCACGACAAAGATGAGCGCCGCTTTTACGTCAATGGTAAATGCCATGATCATCGCACCAAATACGATAAACGGAGAACGCAAAAACAATCGCAGCACAAGATTGACACCGGACTGAATCTGGTTGATGTCACTTGTCATTCTCGTGATCAGACTTGTCGTACCAAGTGTATCGATCTCTGTATACGAGAGCGATTCGATATGTTTAAACAACGCCGATTTCAATTCGGTCGAAAATCCGACAGCCGCCTTTGCTGCAAAATACTGGGCCGTAAGTGATGATGCAAGGCCCACGACACCAAGCAGCACAAGCAAAGCACCCATCCACAATACATGTGGAGTATCGTGTCTTGCAATTCCCTTATCAATGATCGACGCCATAACAAGCGGCACTAACAATTCAAAAGAGGCTTCCAATAACTTGAATAATGGTCCCAGCACCGACTCTTTCTTATAATTTTTCAAATATGTGAGCAATTTCCACATGTTGCTTATCTTCCTTTCTATATTTACTTCACAGTAACTGACTGCTCCGTATCAATCCATTTTCCTTCGTAATAAAGAGATATATGATAAGTATCTTTTTCCATGCCGGAAAGCGGAATGGCAATGGCATAACGCTGATTTTTCTTTTCTTTCATTCCTTTTCCCGCACTGCTGTAATCCATCTGATAGCATTTTCCTTTTCCGGAAAATTCCAGTTTCGTCACTGTATGATCGTTTGCTGTCATATAAAGCATCGACTGATAAAGTTGAAATGATACATTCACTTTTTTCTTTACCGCCTTCTGCGCCGATTCTTTTTTTTCTTTTGGTGCCTGCAGCGTACCAAGAATGGTCTCGCTCTTTTCCGGCATCGCCGTGCTAAGATCGTTCCAGTTAAAATTCATCTCATAACCGCGGTAGAAATATTTTTTTGCCGAATATTGATTCAATACCGCCCCGGTTTTGTAGTCGTATTCATAGATCATACCCTTCTGCCCCTGAATGAACGGATGCAGATATCCCCCAAAGGAAAACATCCGGTCTTTCTCTTTGTCATACGCGCAATTCGATGTAATAATCGATTTCACACTTTTAAACAGCTTATCCTGGCGCACTGTCATTTTCTTTTCATTGATCGTATAAACCGATACATAAGAATTTGGATCGTCGTCCCAAAAATCCACTTTTCTCTTGGTCTGCCAATGATTATCATACAGCATCACATGAATTGTGTCCGGATTGCCATCCAGATCATATGGAATCTCATAAACGCTGTGTTGCTGAAAATGCCATTTGATATCGCCCTGTGGCTTCAACACCAGATCTTCCTGCTCGGTTCCTTCGAACATCTCCGGATTTGCAAGAATCCATTTTATCTTCTTCGTATCCCAGTCCACTTTTACTGCCGAATGCAGATTTCGCGGCGAAAGCAGGACACTATGGTCTTCTTCTTTATAAGAGACGGTATTCAAATGCGCCCAATCCACTTTATTTCGATAGGTCTCATCAAAAATTTCTTTCATATCCAGTTCTTTTACCGTTGCTCCGGTCTTACGATCAATCTCAAGGACAACGTCCTCGGTATGCCCGGCGATCGAACTTGACAACACAAATAAATTGCCGCCCGGTTCTTTTTCAATGACTTCATGGTGAATTCCGTTTTTCACATAATACTGGCGGTAGATCCGTCCGAGATAATCCATTTCATACATCGAAGTTGTATGCGGCTTTTCTTCTGTCGGTGTCTCCGCCTCATCCGTCTGATAGATCAGCCGTTTGTCCGCAAGCGGAAATACGCCGTAAGAACCTGTCGTCATCGTAATATACCAGCGGATATCTCCCGCCTCGTCGTAAGCAAATGGATATTTTGTCGTTTGACCGGAAAGAATAGTCAGTTCATACGCAGATGCCATTCCTTTTTTCTCTACTTTCACAGCATCCTTTAATTCCTTCGGAAGCTCTTTGGTCTGAATGATTACTGTTTTTGTCTTCTTTTTTCCATTCTTATCTACGCAGGAAAGATGAACCTTATTTTTTGCATTCGGATATAACCCCACAACCGGAATCCGATGTTTCTTCGTCGTTTCAAATTTTGCTGTAATATCTGTCTCTTTTGTCTTCCCGACTACTGTCATGGTTACTTTGCAGGCACCCTTCGTCTCAAATAAAATATAAGCTGAAAGTGGTGAATTTCCATAAGGATTCAAAAGAACTTCCGGATTTTCCCAGGAGGTTTTTTCATACTCCAGCATTTCTTCAATCTCTTTGTCTTTTTTATAAGAAGCATCCAACGTCGATTTTTTTGTCTTTATGGTATCCGATACTACTTTCGGCCCGGAATGTTCCCCCAGCACCTCTGTATTCTGTGTTTCCTCTTGACTCACCACTTGTTCTACATCTGTCTCATCAACTTTTTTTCCACAAGCAGACAGCGACAATGCCATAACACCACCAAATAAAATAACGCCGGTAGCATATATAATTTTATTCCAAGTTTTCTTTTTTCTCATATTGACCCTCTTTTCTCAATTTCACTGTATTAGTTTATACTATATTGACAAAGAAATCAACTAGTACACCGAAAATTAAATGTTGGATATATTGGGCTAAGATGTTCTTTCTAGCGTGTGCAATAAAAACACAGTCACGGCAGACTTTTGTTACAAAAAAGGAAAGTATCGAAAACGCTTCCTTTCAATACTTTCCTTACATTTAGACAAAGTAAATGATCTGCTTATTTTGCATAATCAACAACTCTAGATTCACGGATCACATTAACTTTGATCTGTCCCGGATACTGAAGCTCTGCTTCAATCTGTTTTGAAATATCACGAGCCAGCAAAACCATTTCATCATCATTAACCTGATCAGGAACCACGATCACTCGAACTTCTCTACCTGCCTGAATGGCAAAAGATTTGTCAACACCTTTGAAGTTGTTTGAGATATCCTCTAATTGTTTCAATCTGTTTGTGTACGTTTCTAACGTCTCTCTTCTCGCTCCCGGGCGTGCTGCCGATATTGCATCTGCTGCCTGTACGATGCAGGCAATCATGCTCTCCGGCTCCACATCACCATGGTGAGCTTCTACTGCATTGATGACCAGTGCGGATTCTTTGTACTTGCGACACAATTCCACACCAAGTTGGATATGAGAGCCTTCCATATCATGGTCAACGGATTTACCAATATCATGAAGCAGTCCGGCACGTTTTGCCATACGGACATCTGCTCCCATCTCTCCAGCCAGCAATCCGGAAAGATGTGCTACTTCAATCGAATGCTTCAAAGCATTCTGACCATAACTTGTACGGAATCTCATTTTTCCTAAAAGGCGAATCAGTTCTGGATGGATGCCATGTACACCGACTTCCAATGCTGCTGCTTCTCCTTCTTCACGAATCATCGTTTCAACTTCTTTTTTTGCTTTTTCAACCATTTCTTCGATTCTGGCTGGATGAATTCTTCCATCCACAATCAATTTTTCCAAAGCGATTCTGGCTATTTCTCGGCGAATCGGATCAAATCCGGATAAAATAACAGCTTCCGGAGTGTCATCAATGATAAGATCAATACCTGTCAGGTTTTCTAACGTACGAATGTTTCTACCTTCTCGTCCAATAATTCTACCTTTCATCTCATCACTTGGCAATGGCACTACAGAAATCGTAGCTTCTGACACATGGTCAGCGGCACATTTCTGAATTGCATTGATGATGTACTCTTTTGCTTTCTTATCTGCATCATCCTTTGCCTGACGTTCCAACTCTTTTACTAAAACTGCAGTCTCATGTTTTACATCTTCCTCTACAGTTCTCAATAAATAATCTTTCGCCTGTTCGGAGGTGAGTCCGGAAATCTTTTCTAATTCACGCAAATGGCTTTCACGAAGCTCTTCGACTTTTTGTTTCTCTTTTTCGAAATCCGCTTCCTTTGCTGTGAGTTTAGATTCCCTTTTCTCGAGTGCTTCTAATTTCTTGTCCAAAGTTTCCTCTTTACCCAGCACACGTTTTTCATAGCGCTGAATTTCCGCTCTTCTTTCTTTGGTCTCTCTTTCAAGATCATTTTTTGCCTTAAGATTCTCCTCTTTGGCTTCCAAAAGAGCTTCTCGTTTTTTTGTCTCAGCTGTCTTCAAAGCATCGTCAATAATCTCTCTTGCTTTCTCCTCTGCACTTCCAACCTTTGCTTCACCAACTTTAATACGGTATGAAATCGCACTTTTCCATGCAATCAATGCGGAAATAGCAATTACAGCAAGAATTACGATGATTGAGCCAACCACAAAACCGATCGTCAACTGTGGCACAAGAGCACCTCCTTTATTTAATTATCATTGCACATAAATACAACACTTAAATTTTACACTTTTTATGCTCAAATGTCAAGTTTAGAAAATACTTTCTTTATTTGTGAAATTTCATATCCTTTTCGACCTAAATAAGCAAATATTTTATCCCGCTCTTTTCGATCAAGTTCCGGAAACGCTCGGCCTTTCAACCTTTTCAACGTCAGAGCCTCAATCGCCTCCTGCTCATCAATCCCTCCTTGTTCAAAGACAATTTCTTCAATTAATTCCTGCGAGACCCCTTTTTGTTGCAATTTAAAATAAATTTCTTTTTTACTTCTTTTTCCGGTCTGAAACATCAGATAATTTTCCACATACCTTCGGTCATCAATATAGCCGAATGACATAACATACTCCATCGCCTGCTTAGATGCCTTTTCTGAAAAACCGGCACGATACAATTTATCTTCCAATTCTTTTTGGGTTCGATCTTTATAAGCAATCCATTCCATCGCCTTTTTCGCTGCCCGTTTCCCCTCTTCATCCGCAAACGAATAACCGTCTCTTTTTTCTTCCATTTTCCCTCCTGCTATTCTTTTCCTATTTTTCGTATGATAGAAATCGACGTTACCTCCATTTAATTGGACATAACGTCGATTTTTATATCTCTGTGACAAATAACCGTTATTTATTTGTCAGATTCTTTCTTTTCCTTTGTTGCTTTCTTTGGGACCGAAGTTTCTTCTTTCTCCTTCCCTTCTTCCGCCTCCGGATTTAAGTATTTGTTGCGGACAAGAAGTTCCACTTCATCAAATACTGCCGGATTATCTGCCAGATATTTTTTCGCATTTTCGCGACCCTGTCCAATCTTCTCACCTTTATAAGAATACCAAGCTCCACTCTTTACGATAATATCTTCTTTGGCTGCCAGATCCAGAACATCTCCTTCACGGGAAATTCCTTTTCCAAACATAATATCAAACTCTGCTTCTTTAAAAGGCGGTGCTACTTTATTCTTCACCACTTTAACTCGAACATGGTTACCAATCATCTCACCCGCCTGTTTCAAAGTTTCCACTCGACGGACATCCAAGCGTACGGAAGAATAGAATTTCAATGCACGTCCTCCAGTCGTAGTCTCTGGATTTCCGAACATAACTCCAATTTTCTCGCGAAGCTGGTTGATGAAGATAACTACACAATTTGTTTTATTGATCACACCCGTCAATTTACGAAGTGCCTGACTCATCAAACGTGCCTGTACACCAACATGACTGTCTCCCATATCTCCATCGATCTCTGCTTTCGGAACCAAAGCTGCTACAGAGTCAACGATAACGATATCCAGCGCACCGGAGCGCACCATCGTCTCAAGAATCTCCAACGCCTGCTCCCCACAGTCCGGCTGGGAAATATAAAGTTCATCAATATTAACACCGATATTTTTTGCATATACCGGATCTAACGCATGCTCTGCATCAATGAACCCGGCAATTCCGCCACGTTTCTGTGCTTCCGCAACCATATGCAGGGCAACGGTCGTCTTACCACTGGATTCCGGTCCATACACTTCGATAATACGTCCACGAGGCACTCCGCCAACCCCCAGTGCAATATCCAGACTCAATGCTCCGGATGGAATCGACTCGACATTCATCGTCGCTGCCGTATCTCCTAATTTCATAACGGAGCCTTTTCCGTATTCTTTCTCAATATGTGCAATCGCTGCTTCCAACGCTTTTAATTTATTTTGATCTTTTTCTGCCATTATTAACCTCCAATTTTCCATCTATGCAAACAGTTTTTCGGAACGTTTGTTCTGTTTTATTTTATACTACTACAAATTTTTATGGTTGTCAATTATTTTTTGGGAAATTAAATGAAATAATTTTTTATACAGAACAAAAGGCACAATACAAGTGTACCATGCCTTTACTTATTTGTAAAGAAAAGATTTTGTGGGGCTCCGCACACGTCAAGTCTTGCTTTATCCTTTTGGGCGGGTGCCTATGCTCTCTTAGGAGTGGCTCCGCACACGTCAAGTCTTGCTTTTTCCTTTTGGGCTGGTGCCAGTGCTTCCTTTCTTCGGCAATGTGTCTGCTCCGCACACGCCAAATCTTGCTTTTTCCTTTCTGACGTGTACCTACTCTCTGTTGGGGATTGCTCCGCACACGTCAAGTCTTGCTTTTTCCTTTTGGGCGGGTGCCAGTGCTTCCTTTCTTCGGCAATATGTCTGCTCCGCACACGCCAAATCTTGCTTTTTTCCTTTCTGACGTGTACCTACTCTCTGTTGGGGATTGCTCCGCACACGCCAAATCTTGCTTTTTCCTTTCTGACGTGTACCTACTCTCTGTTGGGGATTGCTCCGCACACGCCAAATCTTGCTTTTTCCTTTCTGACGTGTACCTACACTCTGTTGAGGAGTGCTCCGCACACGTCAAGTCTTGCTTTTTCTTTTCTGGCGTGTACTTGCGCCCTGTGACTTCGTCAGCCAGCCCGCACGGTAACGCCCCCTCGCTTCGCTCGGCGGCAAGTCGGCGGTGCTATTAGAGACAAGAACTTCGTTCTTGTGAGCCAGCCCGCACGGTAACGCCCCCTCGCTTCGCTCGGCGGCAAGTCGGCGGTGCTATTAGAGACAAGAACTTCGTTCTTGTGAGCCAGCCCGCACGGTAACGCCCCCTCGCTTCGCTCGGCGGCAAGTCGGCGGCTGGCATTAGAGTTGCTGACTTCGTCAGCAAGCCAGCCGCCTCACTCATACCTTAAGGCTTCGATTGGATCCATGCGGGCAGCTTTGTTTGCCGGGTAATAGCCAAAGAAGATGCCGATGACCATGGAGAATCCGACGGCTACAAGGATTGCTGCCACCGGAACAGCCGCTGAATATCCAAGGATTGAGGCGGCGATAGCGCCAAGCAAAAAGCCGACCAGAATGCCTAAGATTCCACCGATGAGGCACAATATCATGGATTCGATGATAAACTGGAACCGGATGGAGCTGTTTTTTGCCCCCAATGCCTTTCTGGTTCCGATTTCCCGCGTTCTCTCTGTGATGGATACGAGCATGATATTCATTACGCCGATACCGCCGACTAAAAGGGAAATACCGGCGATAAACGAAATCGCAATGGAGACCGTACCGATCATGTCGCTCATGGATTCGGTCATGGATTCCATCGTTGTCGTCGAAACTTTGTAATCCTCATTGGAACTGTAATACGGCGCAAAAAAGCTCTCAATCTGCGTCGCAAATGCCGAAACACTGTCGATTCCGCTTTTTGTTACAACGGTAAACTGCTGATATCCCTCGTCGGAATGCGTCTGTGCTTTTCCGGTTAAAATAGGAATATACGCTGTCGTCGTAATATCTTCATCCGAGGAAGAAGAAAATGAGTTATTGGACTCGTATTTGTATACGCCGACGACATAATATTGGTAATAAATTCCATCTATTTCTACTTGAATTTTCTGTGAAAGCGCCTTTTGCGAATCCCCATCAAAAATCTGATTCACAACTTTATCTGAAATCATGATGACTTTCTTTTTTCCTGTGTTGTCGTCACTTGTCAATCGTCTTCCCTCCAAAAGGGTCACATCGTCGCTGGCAAAATATTCCGAGTTGATGCCGCTGATGGAAATATTTGCTGTGTTGCTCCCATCGTGTACCGTTCCGCTTGCCACTGTTTCGCTGATGGCAATGGCATCAATTTTATCGGAAAACTCGGTTTTCAATTCCGACAGCATATCATCCGTGATAAGGTCCTCTTTTTCCACTGTTGAGTTTCGGTTGGCAGCCCCGAATTTCAGACCATTGGAACGAGTTTCTGTCGTGCTGCTCGTCTGCTTCAGACCGACCGTGATGTTATTGGCTCCCATTTCCTGGAAAGAATCGGAAATGGAATTGGTGAGGGAGGAACTTACTGTCATAATGGCAATCACGGCTCCGATACCGATAATGATGCCAAGCATCGTAAGGAGAGCCCGCATTTTGTTGGCAAGCAGCGCCTGAAATGCCAATTTCACATTTTCCCATATCAACATGCCAGGTCCCCCTTTCGGATTCCCGTGATTTCGCCGTCACGAAGTGTAATGATACGTTCTGTTTCATTTGCCAGTTCATTGGAATGTGTGATCAGAACGATAGTTTTTCCCTGTTCTTCGTGCAGTTTATGGAAAATATCCATGATAACACGTCCGGTTTTACTGTCCAAAGCTCCTGTCGGCTCATCGGCCAGTATGATGGAAGGATCGTTCGCCATGGCACGCGCGATCGCCACTCTCTGTTTTTGGCCTCCGGATAATTCATCCGGGCGGTGGGTCATTCGCTCCTGCATGCCGACAAGTTCAAGCAGTTCTTTCGCCTTGCGCGTCCGTTCCGCTTTCGCCACGCCGGCATAAAGCAGGGGAAGTTCCACATTGGAAAGTGCCGTGGTCCGGGCGATCAGATTGTAAGTCTGAAAGACAAATCCAATCTGCCGGTTGCGAATCTCCGATAACTGTTTATCCTTTCCTGCTCCTACATCGACTCCGTCCAAAAAATACGTTCCTTCCGTCGGGCGGTCAAGCGCTCCCAAAATGTTCATCAACGTCGATTTACCGGAACCGGATTCGCCTACGATTGAGACAAATTCTCCCATATTTACGGTCAAATCGATTCCGTGAAGAATTTCCAATTCGTTAGGCTGGCCGATATAAAAACGTTTTACGATTTTTTCGCATTCAATGATTGGTTTTTTCATGGACGACCACCGCCTCCCGGTGCACCGCCGCCAGGACCACCGCCGGAGCCGCCCTGCATTCCACCACCTCCGCCAAGAAGACCGCTAAGACTGTCATTCCCTGATTCTTCACTTGTAGAATCAGAGGTGGAATCCGTTGGAATAATTACTTTCATGCCCTCTGTCAGCTCATCACTCTGCACTTCTACATAATAGTCGCTTTCCATTCCTTTCGTAACGACAATCTGTTTTTTCGAAACGCTTCCGTTTTCGCCTTCGGAAACATTGATCACCGATTCGCCGCTTGTATTTTGAGAAATGGCATCGTACGGAACCGCAAATACGTCTGCTGCTTCTTCTTCGACGATGCTGCATCGTGCAGTAAGTCCGAGTTTCAACCGGTCATCGGCCGTTTTCAATGCAATCTGCACTTCGTATCCGTCGGAACTGCTGCTCGTGGATGTCATTCCACCACTTTCTCCACTTTGGGAAGAAGAACTGCCACTGCTGCTTTCTGTAGAAGGTGCTACAAATGTTACTTCGCCTTCCAGCTCATCTTCGTCCGTTGCTTCGGTTAAAACAATCACTTTCTGTCCGACTTTCACATTGCTGATGTCATATTCGTCTACACTTGTAGAAATTGTATAACCACTCACATCTTCGATCTGAAGAATGGTTCCGCCACTGTACGTATCGCCTTCCTGTACGGAGATAGAAGTAACGATTCCGTCCATTGGGGCGGTTACCGCACATTTATCCAAACTTTCCTGCGCCTGTGTCACCTGTTTTTTTGCTTCTTTGATGCTTTTATTGGCACTGCTCTTCGCTGTTTCCAATGCTTCCTGTGCCTGTTCGATACTCGATTTACTTTGTTTTAATGTTGATTTTCTTGTTGAAACCGCATTTTCATATTCGGTCTTTGCCTGCGAGATCTGCTCTTTCTGCTTCGATTTCTTTGCCTCTTCATATGCCTTTTTCGCTTTGGCTACTTTGCTGTTTTCCTCGCTTTTCACATCGGCATATTCACTTTTCGCATCGCTTACCTGCTTTTGTGCTTTTTCAATCGAAGACGAGCCTTCCGACTTTGTGTCCGAAAGAGAATCTTTTGCTTCCGACAAACTTTCCTGCAGATCGGTCTCATCAAAGGTAATAAGCGATTTTCCTTTTTTCACCTCGTCTCCTACCGATACGTTGACTTTCTTTATCGTCACGCCATTGACATTTGCCGATACCTCGCGGGACTCCTTGCTTTCAATCGTTCCCGTCGCACTGATGGATTTTGTCAGATCCATCTTCTCCAGCGAAACGGTGTTCTCCTGCTGAATTTCCTGTTTTCCTTTCTTTGTCTGTCCACTTCTGACTTTTCCAATAATTACCACCGCCGCAATAACGATAACAAGCAGTATCGCTATCACCACTATTTTCTTTCGATGTTTTTTTAATTTCTGTTTCACACGCGCTGCCTCCTGTCTTTATAATTCCTTTTTATGTAACTATTCAGGGTTTCCCCTCACACACATTCGCATTTCTAACACTTCGTGTTCTTTTCCCGCCTGAACAATTCCTTTATATGTTAAAAAAAAAGTATGAACAAACGATGTTCATACTTTGATATCTATGTGATTATTTCATGAAAACGGAGAACACTTTTTTCAAATCCTCCAAAGTTTCCACCTGATTGATCTCTCTTCGGATGGCTGCCGAATGTGGATATCCTGCGGTATACCATGCGATATGGGTTCGCATTTCCCGCATTCCATACAGTTCGCCCTTCCACTCTGCCTGCATTGTAGCATGTCGTTCGATCATGGCATAAAGTTCTTGGATTCCCGGTTTGGGAAGTATTTCACCGGTTTTCATGTAATGACGGATCTGTTCAAAGATCCACGGATTCCCTCTGGCACCGCGGCCGATCATAAAGGCATCGCACCCGGTTTCCTGCCACATTCTGTCCACATCGGCACCGCAGGTAATATCGCCATTTCCAATGACCGGAATCGAAACCGCCTCTTTGACTTTGCGAATGATCTCGTAATCTGCCTTTCCGCTGTAATACTGCTCTCTCGTGCGCCCATGCACCGCTACCGCGGAAGCTCCGGCTGCCTCTGCTGCTTTTGCCAGATCCACTGCCTGACATTCGCCATCGCGGAAACCTTTCCGAAATTTTACAGTGACCGGTTTGCGAATTGCACGCACAGTTTTTCGTATGATTTCTTCTGCGAGCGGAATGTTTTTCAAAAGAGCAGACCCCTCTCCGTTATTGACAACTTTTGGCACCGGACATCCCATATTGATATCCAGAATGTCAAATGGCAGTTCCTCGATACGGGCCGCCATCTCGCTGATAATGTCCGGATCTGCTCCAAATAACTGCAGCGACACGGGTCGCTCTTTGGGATTAATTTCCAATAACGGCTGTGTGTTGGGGCTGTTATAATAAATGCCTTTTGCACTGACCATTTCCGTACAGATCAGATCCGCTCCCATTTCTTTACAGATCTGGCGGTACGGAAGATCCGTCACGCCTGCCATCGGCGCAAGAATCAATTTTCCCGGGATCTCAACTTCTCCAATCTTCCAGGATTCCTCCACATTCATACGATTATCCTTTCTGACGGGCCGCTTTTGTCTTTTCATAGATCAACCGGATTCCCTGAAGTGTCAGGTGTGCGTCGTACACATCGATGGAATCCGTCGCATCGGCGACAATTCTTCCCAGTCCGCCTGTGGCAACTACTTTGATATCGGAAATTCCGGATTCTTCTTTGATTTTTCGGATAATGTACTCAGTCTGGCCCACTGTGCCATACATAATTCCTGCCTGCATACTGGTGATCGTATTTTTCGCAAGAATCGTCTCCGGCATCTTGATCTCGATCTCCGGAAGCTGCGCCGTGCTCGACCAAAGTGCTTTCGTACTGATCTTAATTCCCGGGCAGGTAACACGCGCCGCAAAAACACCATCTTTTGTGACAAGATCGTATGTCGTCGCCGTTCCGTAATCCACCACGATCACAGGACCACCATAAAGATCATAAGCTCCTACGGCATCTACAATACGGTCTGCTCCGATCTCGCTCGGATTTGCCGCCGCAATGTGAATCCCGGATTTAGTCCCTTCACCTACCACGTACGGAGTGCAGTGAAAATATTTTTTAATCCCGCTTACCAACGAATACATCACTTTCGGCACGACCGAAGCAATAATCACATCATCAATTGTTGCTTCCGAAATATGCTGTCTCGACAGCCCTTCCACGATCGCATCTCCAAATTCATTGGAAGTACGTGGAATATTGGTTGTTAAACGGAATGTTGACCGTAATTTTTCTCCTTCAAAAACACCAAACGTCAAATTGGTATTTCCGATATCTATCGTTAATAACATCTCTTTTTCCTCTTATTCTTCTTTACCGGCAAAAAAGGCGCGGTAATATTCTTCTAAACTTGAGAACAATTCTTCATGTTCCTGACGCATCTGCTTGATCTTCAGATAACTTCCGATTTCATCGTAAAAGAAATCATTTTCTTTGGCAGTCGTAGACATATACAAGGAACCGTCTTCTTCAAATTCCATCGTAAATACACCGCCGACATCTGCCGTCAGCATCACACTCAGTATTTTCAATTCTTCTTTAATCCCTTCCGGCAGAGATTCGTACCGGGGATTCAGATAAAATTTCTGCTCATATGCACTGCAGGCACATAAAACCTGTTTTTCATCCATGGGTTACTTCCTTTCACTCATTGGTACATAAGGTTTATGCGGGCAAACCGCTTTGTAAGCCGGACGGATAATCTTCCCGGCATTTACAAGTTCTTCCAGTCGATGTGCACTCCAGCCGGCGATTCTTCCGATGGCAAAAATCGGTGTATACAACTCGATCGGAAGTCCCAGCATACTGTACACAAGTCCGCTGTAGAAGTCGATATTGGCGCTGACACCTTTGTAAATGTGGCGTTCTGCCGCAATTACTTCCGGTGCAAGTTTTTCTACTTTTTCATATAACGCATACTCTTTGAGCATATTTTTTTCTTCCGACAACTTCTTTACAAATTTGCGGAACGTCTTAGCACGCGGATCCGAGATCGAATACACCGCATGACCCATTCCATAAATAAGCCCGGAACGGTCAAATGCCTGTTTATTCAACAATGCCGTCAAATACGTTTTGATCTCTTCATCATCTTCCCAGTCATGCACATTTTTCTTCATATCTTCAAACATCAACGATACCTTTTTATTGGCACCACCATGCCTTGGTCCCTTGAGGGATCCAAGCGCCGCTGAGATGGCCGCATACGTATCGGTTCCGGAAGACGTTACGACGTGATCCGTAAATGTCGAGTTATTTCCTCCACCATGCTCTGCATGAAGAACCAGCGCGATATCCAGGATCTTTGCTTCCAGCGGCGTAAATTTGCTGTCCGGACGAAGCATGTGCAGAATGTTTTCTGCCGTCGAATATTCTTCTTTCGGCGGATGCAGGAAGAAACTGCTGCCCTCATGGAAATAATTGGCAGCCTGATATCCATACACCGCAAACATTGGCAGAAGTGCAACCAGTTCCAGACACTGACGAAGTACATTTTCCGTCGTTGTATCGTCCGCTTTTGTATCATAAGAATACAAAGTAAGCACACTTCGTCCCAGCGTATTCATCAAGTCCGAACTTGGTGCTTTCATAATGATATCGCGGACAAAACTGGACGGCAGGCTCTTGCGGTATTCGGCAAGAATGTCCTTCAGATCCTCCAGCTGATTTTCTGTCGGCAGTTCGCCAAAGAGCAAAAGATATACCACTTCTTCGTAGCCAAAGCGTTTTTCATGCAAAAATCCATCGACAATCTCTTCGATATCAATTCCCTGATAATACAATTTTCCTTCGCAGGGAACCATATCATGGTCAATGACAGTGTAAGAACGAATCTCGGAAATCTCCGTCAATCCGGTAAGTACACCCTGACCATTTAAGTCACGTAATCCTCGTTTTACTTCATATTTATCAAATAAAGTAGAGTCAATCGTACTGCTGGCTTCACATACGTCCGCCATTTTCTGTAACCACTCGTGTTTATATTCCAAATCAAGATTTTTATTCATATTGGCCCTCCTTAACTATCTGATTTTCTATTTTTTACAGTGTCGCAGCCATTACTGCTTTGATCGTATGCATACGATTCTCCGCTTCTTCAAATACCACATCTGCGTAAGTTTCAAACACTTCGTCTGTTACTTCCATCTCGGTCAAACCGTATTTTTCATAAATTTGTTTTCCAATTTTTGTATTAAGATCATGGAATGCAGGCAGGCAGTGCATAAAAATGGCTGTCTCTTTCGCATTGTCCATCGCCTTTTTATTTACCTGATATGGAGACAGCGCCTTGATCCGCTCTTCCCATACTTCTTCCGGTTCTCCCATGGAAACCCAGACATCGGTATACAAAACATCCGCCTCTTTGGTTCCTTCTTCCACGCTCTCCGTCAACGTAATAGAACCTCCGGATGCCTTGGCATATTCCTCACACTGTGCTACCAGTTCAGCATTCGGGAAATATTCTTTTGGCGCACATGCCGTAAAATGCATTCCCATTTTCGTGCAGGCGATCATCAGAGAATTCCCCATATTGTAGCGGGCATCTCCCATATAAACAAGTTTAATGCCTTTCAACTCTCCAAATTTTTCCTGGATTGTCAAAAGATCGGCTAACATCTGTGTCGGATGGTATTCATTGGTGAGTCCGTTCCACACCGGCACACCGGCATATTCTGCCAGTTCTTCTACGATTTCCTGTCCGAATCCACGGTATTCAATTCCGTCGAACATTCTTCCCAATACTCTCGCGGTATCAGCGATGCTTTCTTTCTTTCCGATCTGGGACCCCTGTGGATCCAGATATGTAACGCCCATCCCCAGATCATGGGCTGCCACTTCAAATGAGCAGCGTGTTCTTGTACTTGTCTTTTCAAAGATCAGCGCGATATTTTTTCCCTCATGCATTCGATGGCTGATCCCATTTTTCTTTTTTTCCTTCAACTCTTTTGATAATTGCAAAAAATATCCAATCTCTTCCGGTGTGAAATCTTTTAATGTCAAAAAGTTACGTCCTTTTAAATCCATGATTAACCTCTTTTCCGCAGTACACTCTATCTGCTGTTTTTAAGTATAAAGAGGGGGTTCTCTCCCGGACAGACCGGTGGTAAAGAATCCCCTTCTCCTGTTTATTCGGTTTCTTTTACACTTTCCACTACGGCTTTGGCAAGTCCGGCTACCCCTTGGATTTCCGAAGGGATGATAATCTTTGTCGCCTTTCCGTCCGCTGCCTTTTCAAATGCTTCCAGACTCTTTATCGTCAGTACCGCCTTGGACGGATCTGCTTCATTAAGGAAACGGATTCCCTCTGCCGTCGCTCTCTGTACCGCTTCAATCGCCTGCGCACGACCTTCTGCCTCTCGGATCGTTGCTTCCTTCTTCGCTTCCGCGCGAAGGATTGCAGCTTCTTTTTCCGCCTCTGCTTCAAGAATGGCAGATTCTTTCTTTCCTTCTGCTACCAATACGGTGGATTTCTTCTCACCTTCTGCACGAAGAATCGACTCACGGCGTTCACGCTCTGCCTTCATCTGTTTTTCCATCGAATCCTGAATCTCACGCGGTGGAATGATGTTTTTCAATTCCACTCGGTTTACTTTGATTCCCCATGGATCCGTTGCAATATCCAGATTGGAACGCATATGTGTATTGATCGTCTCACGTGACGTAAGTGTCTGGTCAAGTTCCAGATCTCCGATGATATTACGAAGTGTCGTCGCGGTCAGATTTTCAATTGCCATGATCGGATTTTCCACACCGTACGTAAACAGTTTTGGATCCGTGATCTGGAAAAATACAACCGTATCGATCTGCATCGTAACATTATCCTTTGTAATTACAGGCTGAGGTGGAAAATCCATCACCTGCTCTTTTAAATTCACTTTTCTTACCACACGATCCAAAAACGGAACTTTAAAATGAATTCCTACCGACCATGTTCCAATATAAGCCCCAAGTCTTTCAATAATATAAGCATTTGCCTGCGGAACGATATTGATGCAGGATGCCAGTATAATAAGCACCAATACAACAATGATCACTCCCACTACAAGTCCTCCACTGATTGCCATACCATCCATATTTTTCACCTATCCTTTCATTTTTACGATTAATTTGACACCTTTTACTGCGGTAATCTCTACCTCAGCATCTTTTTCAATTCTGTCGTTTTCTTCTTCCGCACGAGCGGTCCATTCCATTCCCTGATATCGGACTTTTCCGGTTCCTTGCAGATTATCGATTGTTTCGATCACTACAGCCGTTTTCCCTATAATCTCATCAATGTTCGTTTTTTCTTTCACGGGATTAAAAAATCGCATTGCAATCGGGCGAAATACGATCATAGATAAAAATGAGAGAATCACAAATACTGCAAATTGCAGCCAAAAGCCACCGCCAAATCCGGTTACCACTGCCGCACCAAGAGATCCCAAAGCAAACCACACGGTCGTCAATCCCATGGTCGCTGCTTCGATAAGAATCATAACTGCTAAAATCACTAACCATATAACCATTGATTCTCTACCTCCTTTTTGGGCATTAAAAAAACACTACGGTATCTATTTTACTATATCCGGAGAAATATTGCAACTACCGATTGCGATGAATCTCATACATGAAAAGTGCCGCACTGACTGCTGCATTGAGAGATTCCAGCTGTCCTTCCATCGGAATTTTTATTTTATGCGTCGCAGCCAGCTGTGTCTCCTGCTTTATACCGTTGGCCTCGTTCCCTATGATGACTGCGCATTTGCCCTCGTAAGTTTCCTCAGTATAAAACCGCGCGCCTTCCAAACTTGCCGCGTAAACAGAAAAATGTTCCTGTTTTAACCGTTCTGCCTCTTTTGTCATATTTTCCGTGACAAAAAAGGGAAGACGAAAAATCGCCCCCATCGTCGCCCGCACTACTTTCGGATTAAAAAGATCCACACAGCCGGCTGACAGGATGACCGCTGACATTCCGGCACCTTCTGCCGTCCGGAATATTGTCCCCAGATTTCCGGGGTCCTGGATATCCTCCAGACAGATTACTGCAGCATCTTCTTTTTCTACAATAGTAGACCTATCATATCCCGGCATTTTCACAATAGCAAGAACGCCCTGTGGGCTTTCAGTATCGGAGATTTCCCGAAACACTTTCGAACTTACATATTCTACGTCCGCTTCTTTCAGTTTATGCGATAACCGGTCAAAATATTCTTCTTTTACATTTTCTGACAGATACACTTTTTCTACCATATGATACGCCAGTGCATCTTCGACAAGCCGCACGCCTTCTGCGATAAAGAGACCTTCTTTTCTTCGGTTTCTGGCACTTTTTTTCAGTTTCTGTATCTTTTTGATCTGTGCATTTGTACTGCTCTCTATCATGACTTTGCCGTCCTCCTCTCAACCTCTTCGGCGATGCGGTCGTTGACCCGTTTTACTTCTTCCTGAAAGGCACGGGCAGAGATTCTTGTCGCCCCATGCCCGAGTATGATGATCTGCTCCATACCGTCGGATGTCGCAACCCGCACTCTTTTCTTGCGCGCAATTTCTTTCGTCGTCTTCTCAATATACATATCTGCCGTCTCTGCTTCCTTCGTATACACGACGCTGATATTGTGGAATTGTTCTACACTGCCGGGATTTCCTTTTACCTTGTACGCATCAAACACAAGGATCAAATGGCAGCCGCAAAATCCCTGATAATTGCACATGATCTCCATTAATTTGGTTCGTGCGCCTTCCAGATTTTCTGCCGCAAGTGCATTCAATTCATCCCAGGCAAAGATAATATTGTAGCCGTCGACAAGAAGGTATTCTTCCTCGTATACCGGTTTATACTCTTTGGTTTTTGTCTTCCCGGTTTCCGCTTTGATCACTTTCTTTACCGGCGTTTCGACACGGGTTTTTACCGGTCCGAATGTCCGCTCAAAAATTGCCTGTAATTCTTTTTCTTCCGACATTTTGGAATTCTTTTTCGACGGCTCTTTCGGAGCTGCCGTCGTGTTTTTTACCGGCTGGCGGTTTTTTATCGATGTATCAATGTGTACATGTTTTGCCACCTCATTCCACGGCACGACAAAGCCGGAACCATGGGCGCAAAATACCGAATCTGCTGTATTTTCTACATCGGCATCCGGATCATATTTACAATTTTTCACAACTTCACTCTCATTATGACACGGTTCATAGCCGCAGAAAGAGAGTGTCATTCGTCCACGGCCTTTTGTAAACGCCGCAAATTCTGTACCGTAACCGGCCATCGATGCGACCGGACAGGTTCCCTCGATTGCACTCATTTCCCCATCATCCGGCTGCTGACGAAAGGTTCCGTGCATCTTTCCGACATCGCTCATAACTCGCCCGATCTGTTCCATCGGCACTTCCATCCGAAATTGGTACATTGGCTCCAGCAGACGGCTTTTCGCCTGCCGCAGTCCCTGACGCACCGCACGGTATGTCGCCTGGCGGAAATCTCCCCCTTCGGTATGTTTGAGATGTGCCCTTCCGGCGATCAACGTAAATTTGATATCCGTGATCGGCGATCCGGTCAACACACCGGTAAATTCTTTTTCTCCCAAATGCGTAAGAATCAGCCTCTGCCAGTTCAGATCCAATTCGTCCTCACTGCATTCGGTCACAAATTGGAGGCCGCTGCCCCGTGGAAGCGGTTCCATTTTTAGATGCACTTCCGCATAATGGCGCAATGGTTCAAAATGCCCCATTCCAATCACCGTATCTTCGATGGTTTCCTGATATAAGATCGTCGCGCTTCCAAATGCGATATCCATTCCATAACGCTCGCTGACCAGCCGTTTGATGACTTCAAGCTGCACTTCGCCCATCGGCTGAATAAAGATTTCTCTTGTCTGTGCCTGCCACGAAAGATGAAGATTCGGATCCTCTTCTTCTAACTGCTTTAACTGCCTCCAGGCAATGGCTTCATCCGTTCCCTCCGGAAGCAGGATCTGATAATTGCACACCGGTGCCAGCTGATTGGCACAAAAATCGGCTTCTTTTCCCACGCCCTGTCCGGCATACGTGTCGATAAGTCCCGGAATCGCGCAGATGTCCCCTGCCTTTACTTTCTGCTGCGCCGTATATTTTTCTCCGGAATATACGCGGATTTCATTCACTTTTCCAATCCCCTCGATCTCATCGCGAAGTTTCAGTTCTCCCCCGGTCAATTTCATATGGGTCAATCGCTGCCCGGCATCATCTCGTGTAATCTTATATACTTTTCCAGCAAATTCTTTCTGATATTCAGGCATTTTCGTGTATTTTCCCAATCCCTCTAACAGGGCTTGAACTCCTTCATTCTGCAGGGCAGAGCCAAAGTAACACGGATAAAGCAAAGTCCCGGAAACCAGTCTTTTAACCTCTTTTTCCAGATCCAAGGTTCCCTCTTCAAGATAGGTCTCTAACAGGGTTTCCTCGCACATTGCCACATTTTCGCACAACGCCTCTTCCGCTTCGGTAAAATCCACGCAATAAGGGGATAATTTTGCCTGCAGTTCTTTTAAAACTGCCGCTTTATCCGCCCCGGGAAGATCCATTTTGTTGACAAAGAAGAAAGTCGGAATCCGGTATTTCTGCAGAAGTTTCCAAACCGTCTCCGTATGTCCCTGTACACCGTCGGTTCCGCTTATGATCAAAACGGCATAATCAATGACCTGCAGCGTACGCTCCATCTCCGAAGAGAAGTCCACGTGTCCTGGTGTATCTAACATCGTGACATCCATATTTCCATACGAAAAGCAAGCCTGTTTGGAAAAAATTGTAATTCCTCGTTCCCGTTCCAAAGGAGAGGTGTCCAAAAAGGCATCTTTGTGATCGACACGTCCTCTCGTCCGGAGCACGCCGCTTTCATACAATAATGCTTCTGACAATGTCGTCTTTCCGGCATCTACGTGAGCCAAAAGCGCGACACATATATGTTTTTTCTGTTGATTTTCTGGTGTAGTATTCAAATGTTACTGCCCCTTTCCCTGATTCGCTGCGTTTCTCTTTTTCACATCGTTTCGCAATAATTTATATGCCGTCGCAATCAATGGAACGAATAAAAGCATTCCTCCGATTCCCATTACACTCCCTCCGATGGTTACCGCTGCCAGCACCCAGATACCCGGCAGTCCGATGGATGCGCCGACCACACGCGGGTAAATGAACTGACCTTCCAATTGTTGTAAAATAACAAGAAAGATTACAAACACAACTGCTTTCATCGGAGAAACCGTCGCGATCATCAAAAAGCCGATGCCTCCTCCGATATAAGCCCCCGCGATAGGGATCAATGCCGTAAACCCGATCAGTGCTCCGGTCATACCACTGTAAGGGAGACGCAGGATCGCCATACCGATGGCACACAGGCTTCCCAGAATCACCGCTTCCACACACTGACCCACGATGAAACTGCGAAAGCACTCATGAAGAGTGTGTATAACATAATTCACTTTGTGGTATATGGAATCTTTTAAATAGGTCTTTGCCACCTTTTTCACCTGTGGGACAAGACGTTTTTTCCCCGTAAGCAGATAAAGGGAAAAGATAATACTCATAATAATAGTAAAGGCCGTCGAAAACGTAGCGGCGATAACATTTTTTACGACACCAAAAGCACCACCTAGTCCACCAGCCGCCCAGTTTGCAACTTTGGTCACAATTTCTTTCCAGTCAATCTGCCCGGTCTGGGTTACATTTCCCAGTTCATTCCACAATTTCGTCATCTCATCATTGCCGCGCAGTTCTATGGAAACACTCTGCATCAATGGCGGAATCTTATCGATCAGAAGTTTTACACAATCGATCAATTCCGGCACGACAAGTCCGATCACGAGTGCAATGATTCCAAGCAGACTCAGATAAGAAAGCAAAACGCAGACTCCTGTTCGCGTCTTTTTAACCCATTTCATTTTTGATTTAGGAAAATAATGTCTTTCATAAAAGCTCATTAAAATATTGACAGCATATGCAATCACAAGTCCTGTGATCAATGGTGCTGCCGCATGAAAGGCGATTGCGATTCCTGCCGCGATCACGGACCAGTAGTGAACCGCCAAAAACAGAACTGCCACTGTCACTCCTGCACGAAAACAAGTTTCCCAGCTTAATTTCATCACTCATCACTATCCTTTTCCGTCTCATTTTCCGAATTAGTTGCCTTTTTTTGATTCAGCATCATCAACAATCCCTGATACGAAACCATGATCTGCTGCAAACAATACCGGACACGCTCCGGATCCTGCTGACTTTGCTGCAGACCCTTATGAAGCATCGTCACATCCTGTATCAAAAGAATGTTCTCACCATCTTCTCCAGGGGCCATGCGTACCATGATCCACACCTGCTCTGTCTTCCCTTTCAACATAACTGCATGTTCGAAAGCAAGGGTATATTTTACCGATTCCCTGCAGAATTTCTGCACTTCCGGATATTTTTCATACAGACCCAATTGTTTAAAAAGATCTTCTGCACAGGATATCGTTTCCCTTTTTATCCCAAAAAGCCACTCGGCACTTTGAGAAAGAAAAGTTACCGCGTGGTTTTCCGGTTCGTTTATCATAATCAGTAAACTCATTTGATCGGCGATCAAATTTAAAATTTGTTTCGTCATACTTTATTCTTCATTCATGGAAGCCAATTTGGCTGCCTGGTCTGCTGCGATCAGACTGTCAATCACTTCACTTAAATCTCCATTAATAATTGCATCCAAACGATGAAGCGTCAATTTAATACGGTGGTCCGTCACACGTCCCTGTGGATAGTTATACGTACGTATTTTTTCTGAACGGTCTCCGGTTCCGATCTGACTTCTTCTCTTTTCTGCCTCTTCATCATGTGCTTTTGCACACTCCAGTTCATACAATCTGGCACGAAGTACCTTCAATGCCTTATCTTTATTTTTCAGCTGTGATTTTTCATCCTGACAGGAAATGACAATTCCGGTCGGAATATGAGTCAGACGAACTGCGGAATCCGTCGTGTTGACACACTGTCCACCATTTCCGGAAGCACGGAACACATCGAATTTACAATCGTTCATATCCAGTTCCACTTCGACTTCCTCCACTTCCGGCATAATTGCCACGGTTGCCGTCGAAGTATGAATACGTCCACCGGATTCTGTCGCCGGAATACGCTGTACGCGGTGTACCCCGCTCTCATATTTGAGTTTGGAATATGCACCGGAACCATTAATCATAAATACGATTTCCTTAAATCCGCCGATTCCATTTTCATTGGAGTTCATCGTATCTACTTTCCAATGCTGCTGCTCTGCATATTTGCAGTACATGCGGTACAGGTCAGCGGCAAACAGCGCCGCCTCATCTCCACCGGCACCTGCACGGATCTCAACAATAACATTCTTTTCATCATTCGGGTCTTTGGGCAGCAAGAGAATACGAAGTTCTTTCTCAATCTCTGCCACACTTGCCTTGCATTCATTTAATTCTTCTTTGGCAAGTTCTCTCATCTCTTCATCCGTTTCTTCATCCAGAATCGCAAGACTGTCCGCAATTCCTTCTTTTGCACTTTTATATTCTTTGTATTTTTCTACGACCGGCTCAAGGTCGGACTGTTCTTTCATTAATTTTTGATAACGGCTCTGGTCATTGAGCACATCCGGCTCACTCAATTCATTCAGCACTTCTTCATAACGCAAAAGCGTATCTTCCAGCTTATCAAACATAATCATTTTCCTTTCTTTGACAGTCTGCCCCGCACGACACGGTCAAGTCCTGCCAGATCTTTTTTTATCTCAATATCAGTAAACCCGTTTTTCTCAAATAGCTGCTTGACTTGTTCGCCTTGATTGTAACCAATCTCTACCATAAGTATTCCCGCCTCTTCAAGATAAAACGGTGCTTTTTCTATAATCTTTTCATAAAATACCAGTCCGCTTTTCCCGCCATCCAATGCAAGGAGCGGCTCGTGATCGATCACTTCCGGCATCAAACCGGAAAGTTCCTCTGTCTCGATATATGGTGGGTTGGAAACGATCAGGTCAAACTTCCCGCCAATCGGCTCCCATAAATTTCCAACATTATAGGTAATGATCGGTTTCTTACCTTTTCCCTTCCAGCCATTTTGGTCAAGATCTCTCTCATTTTGTCTGGCTGTCTCGATGGCAATTTCCGAAACATCACTCAATGTGACTGCTTTCGGATTTCCCCACATGGCAATGCTCAGTCCAATGCAGCCGGATCCGGTGCATAGATCAAGCACCTTCTTTTCTGATGAGACTTCGACCGCCATTTCGACCAAAATCTCCGTATCCTGTCTCGGAATCAAAACACCCTCTCTTACCGAAAAGGTAATCCCCATAAACTCGGTATATCCAAGAATATATTCCAGTGGAATGCGTTTTTCCCTTTGGGACACTTTTTCCATATAAGAAGCTATTATCTCCGGTTCAACCCGCTCGTTCTGCTCTAAAAAGAAACGGCTTCTCGTATATGAAAATGGCTCTTCACTTAGGCACGACTGCAGAAGATACCAGGAATTTAATTCTGCCTCCGGCACTTCTTTTTCCGTCAATTTCCGGATTCCTTCCCGGTACAAATCCTGTAATGTCATAGGTTCCTCCCGGCGAGATCACTGCTCTTTTTCTTCGGTTGGTACTGCTTCATCAAAATACCGGTCAAGTGCCTGCAGAATCTCATCGTTTTCATCCTCGACATCAACCACTTCAAAGCCCTCTTCTTCTGGCTGTTCTTCGTCATAATGTGCTAAGAAGTCCCGCCAGTCAAATACAGCTTCCACCGAAGAGATTGCCACTTCTAACATACTGTCATCCGGTTCTCTCGTCGTCAACGCCTGTAGCCAGAGTCCTGGTTTACTCAGTACATTGACCACCGGATTTTCGGACTTACCGGCAAGGGAAATAAATTCAAAGGAAATTCCCGCAATCACCGGAATCAATAAAATTCGAAGCACCATGCGAACCCACATATTGGGTACAGAAATAAACATAAACAACAGAATGCTCACAAACATTACGACCAGCATAAAACTGGTTCCGCAGCGCTTATGTACCATCGTCTGCTTTTTTGCATTTTCGACCGTTAATTCCATTCCATTTTCGATACAGTTGATGCATTTATGCTCTGCGCCATGGTACATAAACACCCGGCGAATATCCTCCAGCAGCGAAATTGCTTTTACATAACCGACAAAAAGCGCCACACGGATCACACCTTCAATCAAGCCGCGCAGTTGAATCGACGGAACAATCTTATGAAGTTTCTCTGATATAAAAAATGGCAGTAATACAAAAAGACCAATTGCGACGATGATGGCGGCTACAAGTGCCAGTCCCATCCACAGATCATTGGTTTTTTGGTTCTCTTTTGAACTTTCTTTTTCCTTTTCTTCTTCCTCTTCCCAAAAACTTGCCGAATAGTTTAAGGTTCCCATTCCCATCTTTAAGGACTCTGCAAAGGCAAAAATTCCTCGGATGATCGGGAGTTTCGCAAATGCGTATTTATCTTTCAGACTTTTGTAAGCTTCTACTTTGACTTCAATCTGTCCATCTGGCTTTCGCACAGAAACAGCATACCGGCTTTTGCCCTTCATCATAACACCTTCGATGACGGCCTGTCCGCCAATTCCCGAATATTTCATATTCTGCCTCCATTCTGCATCCGCTTCCCATTTCATATCTGCTCTATATAGAACAACTCCGCAGTTCTCAAGTACCTTGCGATACAGAAACCTGCGGAGCCTTTATGTGTTCATTCTCTGCTTATTTCAAGCCATATTTACGATTGAACTTATCAATCGCACCACGAGCTGCCATGGACTTCTGCTGTCCTGTATAAAATGGATGGCATTTGGAACATACTTCAACATGAATATCTTCTTTTGTTGAACCTGTTACGAATTCATTACCACAGTTGCAAACAACCTTTGCCTGGTAATATTCTGGATGGATTCCCTCTCTCATGATTTTCACCTCACTACTTCTATTTTACTAAAAATTTTGTCATTTCTCAAAATCGGCTTTCTTATTGTACCATGCTTTGAAACAAAATGCAAGCAATTTTTAATGAAGCTTGATTTTTTTAATGGTCTCAATAAATTCTTTGTTATTTTTCGTTCTTCGGAACAAGTTAATGATCTGCTCCAGATTGCCGTCGTTATTTGGCGAAGCACCCAATGCTTTCCGCATAATGTACACTGCTTCCAGTTCATTCTGGTCGAGAAGAAGATCTTCACGGCGTGTACTGGATTTCTGAATATCAATGGCCGGGAATACTCGTTTTTCTGACAAATGTCTGTCAAGCACGAGTTCCATGTTACCGGTTCCCTTAAATTCTTCGAATACCACATCGTCCATACGGCTTCCGGTATCTACCAGTGCTGTCGCAAGTACCGTCAGGCTTCCGCCTTCTCGCATATTTCTTGCTGCACCAAAGAATCGTTTTGGCATATGAAGTGCCGCCGGATCCAAACCGCCGGAAAGAGTACGTCCGCTTGGTGTAACGGTAAGGTTATATGCTCTTGCCAGACGAGTAATACTGTCAAGCAGTACCACGACATCGTCACCGCCTTCGACAAGACGTTTTGCTCTCTCGATCACCATCTCGGAAACACGTTTGTGATTTTCCGGAAGTTCATCAAATGTCGAATAAATAACTTCTACCTTTTCTCCCGCGATAGATTCTTTAATATCGGTTACTTCCTCCGGGCGCTCATCGATCAAAAGGATCAACAGATGCATATCCGGGTAATTCTGTGTGATTGCACTCGCCACCTGTTTCAACAGTGTTGTCTTACCGGTTTTCGGCTGAGATACGATCATACCACGCTGTCCTTTACCGATTGGCGCGATCAGATCGAGCATTCTCATCGAAACACCTGAGTTGCTTGTCTCCAAATGAATTCTTTCATTTGGGAAGATTGGTGTCAGGTCTTCGAATTTATTACGGTGTGCCAGATACGTGATCGGACGCTCATTTACTTTTGTCATATACAAAAGAGCACTAAATTTTTCATTCTGTGTACGCACACGAAGATTTCCTTCAATGATATCTCCGGTACGAAGACCGAAACGGCGCAAAAATGCCGGTGATACGTAGACATCATTGTCACCGGGAAGGAAGTTATCACAACGGATAAACGCATAACCTTCCGGCATGATCTCAAGGATTCCCTTTTTCGTGATACCACTGTCAAGTTCTTTCAATTCGGTCGGATGCACATCCAATACCTGACGGTCTTTGGCGATTGTGATCAAACCAGCCTTGATCACTTCTTCGATCGTGCGGTATGGCTGATGCTCCTGCAGCATCTCAGAAGAACTATTGTCATGCGATGAATTGTCCTGGGATGAATAATGGGAATTATTCTGGCCATTTGAATGATAATTATTGTTTTGGTAATTATTGTTCTGGTAATTATTGCCCTGATAATTATTATTCTGATGATTATTGCCCTGATAACTGTTTCCCTGATAATTATTATTCTGGTAATTATTGCCCTGATAATTGTTCTGATGATTATTACCCTGGTAGTTATTACCCTGGTAGTTATTTCCCCGGTAGTTGTTTTGGTAATTATTGTAATTACTGTGGGAAGCTGTATTCCGTTCTCTGTAATTTCTTGAATTGTTGTTCTGGGAAGGAACATAGGTGTAGACCTTCTTTTCTCTTTCCGGCTCGCTCTTTTTTTCTTCTACCGGCTTCTCAGCAGGTTTTTCTTCCTGTTTTTTTCCCGGAAGTTCAGCCGGATTAAGAATGTCAGCCGGTTTTACCGGACGAACGACACTCTGAGAAAGAATCTCAGCTTTCTTCAATTCTTCGATCAGTTCTGCTTTACGCAATGCGGAAATTCCGCTAAGTCCTTTTTCCTTCGCCATCTCGCGAAGTTCTTTTAATGATAATTTTGTAAAATCCATTCCATCGTCCTTTCTAAATTTCTTATCCCTAAAATTCAATTCCATTTTTAGTCATTAATTCTCTTGCACTTTCTAGGGAATCTACTCCGGTTGCATTTTTAATCGGTGCAAATTCTTTTTCTCTCTCCACTTCAAAAGAAAGACAGTTGTCCATCATATGAATCATATCAAGTACCAGCGTCTCAAACTTATATCCGTTTGGCTTATCCGGCTTAATCTGGTTTCCTTCTTCATCCATATAGGGAATTTTCTTTTCTACAATATGGGTAGGGAGATTTTCGTTCATGATCTTCTCAAGTGTTGCTACAGAGAAAAGATAATTTAGTATTACACCATAATTATACAACAATTTTCCCTGTTTGTCACGCAAATGTATCATTTCTTCTGTCATTTCATAATATTCCACGATCGATGGCTTCCCGTCTTCGAGACAAAGCACCCCTACTTTTTCGTAAGGATCTGCTTTGGCAACCACTTTGGAACCGCAGACGCAGCCATGTTTCAGAACAGCTCCGACAAATACCGGATCCGCGATCTTCTGCAGCACATTGTCCACGGAAAATACATTAAGCCATTCCACGCCAAGTTTTTTAATCGTGTCCAAAAGGCCGGCACGCACCATCGAGATAAACCATCCGCCATTTCCATTTGGTGAAGCCGAAATCCGTCCTTTGTCTTCCATATAAATCTTTCCGTCGTAACTGACCGACGGTGCCATCTGCTGAACAAAGAAATATACATAGTCTTCCTTATATCCAAAGAACTTCTTTTCCTTAAAAAATTCTACGGTATCTTTGTTATTTTTTTCACTTGTCATAATAAAGAGCGGAACCCAAGCTCCGGTCTCTTTGACAACATCCATAATATTATGGATCAGCTGCTCAAACAAATATAATTCTTTATGTACCCCTACATTGAGCATTCCCTTTGGTTTATCCAATCCAAGACGGGTTCCCTGGCCTCCTGCCAAAAGCACCGCGCCTACTTTACCGGTACGAATTGCTTCGCATCCGATTTTTCGATAGCCTTCTTTTTCTTTCTGAATCTCTTCCAATGTAACCGCACCAAGTGGTTCCAGCTTTCCTTTCTCCACTTCTTTGTTCTCTTTCTTTAGCAGATCCAGCAATGTGATGTCCATCTTTTCAATCTGTGACAAAAGTTTCTCCTGATCTTCTTTGGTGAGCTCATCATAATATGCCAACAGATGCTGCTGCCCTGCCTGCTCACATTTCTGCTTTGCCTCTTCTAACGTCATAGTCTGCTCCATTCTTTCCTTGTATTGGGATTTATTGCGAATCCCGCCCCCTAATACAGATACTTATATCTATTGTACCATTTTTTTGAAAATACACAACCCTTTAAATCATTTTAATTTCATTTCTGTTGTTTTTCTTATTAAAAAGTGATAATATAAATATGTATGCAAAAAAAACGAACAGGGATTTTCCCTCAAAGAACGGAGGATTACAATGACAAACAGTGAAAAAGCGCTTGCTTTACACAAAGAATGGAATGGAAAAATCGAAACAACCCCAAAATGCGAAGTAAAATCCAGAGAAGATCTGGCACTTGCTTACACTCCGGGTGTCGCTGAGCCATGCAAAGTGATTGCCGAAGACAAGGAAGCTGCTTATCAATATACGATCAAATCAAACACTGTCGCTGTCGTTTCCGACGGAAGTGCCGTACTCGGTCTCGGAAACATCGGCGCTGCAGCCGCTATGCCTGTTATGGAAGGAAAGGCGGTATTATTTAAAGAATTTGGAAATGTCAATGCGTTTCCGATCTGCTTAGACACACAGGATACCGAAGAAATCATCAAAACGGTAGTCAATATCGCTCCTGCCTTCGGAGGCATTAATCTGGAAGATATTTCTGCTCCGCGATGCTTTGAGATTGAAAGCCGTCTGAAAGAACTTCTTGATATCCCGGTATTTCACGATGACCAGCACGGAACGGCTATCGTCGTACTTGCCGGCATTATCAATGCGTTAAAAGTTACCGGGAAGAAAAAGGAAGATTGTAAAATTGTGGTAAATGGTGCAGGTTCTGCCGGTATCGCGATCAGCAAACTCCTTCTTCGTTATGGTTTTCCAAATCTTACTCTCTGTGACAAGTCCGGTATCTTAAACAAAGATTCCAAAGACTTGAACTGGATGCAGAAGGAGATGATGGAGATAACAAATCTGGAAGGAAAATCCGGCACGCTCGCAGATGCATTCGTCGGCGCTGACATTTTCGTCGGGGTATCCGCTCCAAATATTGTCAGCGAGGAAATGGTGGCTTCCATGAATAAAGATGCCATTCTGTTCGCCATGGCAAATCCAACACCTGAGATTATGCCTGATCTTGCGAAGAAAGCCGGTGCAAAAGTAGTGGGTACCGGTCGTTCGGATTTCCCAAATCAGGTCAACAACGTAGTCGCTTTCCCTGGTATTTTCAAGGGCGCATTGGAAGGACGTGCCACTCAGATCACAGAAGAAATGAAGCTGGCTGCTGCCCTGGCGCTTGCTTCTCTCGTACCGGACGACGAGTTAAATGAAGACAATATTCTGCCGGAAGTTTTCGACCCACGTGTCGCAGATGTTGTAAGCGCAGCCGTAAAAGAACATATCCATGAATAATCGGAAAATGTGGGGCGAAAAGCCCTACCATTCTTTGGATTACGAAATGAAACACCGCTTTGGGGAGAAAATTTACAAAATCTCCCTGGATGGCGGTTTAACTTGTCCCAACCGCGATGGCACTTTGGATACACGGGGTTGTATTTTTTGCAGTGGAAATGGTTCCGGTGATTTTGCTTCCCCCCGTTGTTCTTCTGTCACAGCGCAGATTACACAGGGAATCGAGGGCATAAAAAAGAGAAAGCAGGTAGGGCGTAAATTTATCGCCTATTTCCAATCTTTTACAAACACATACGCGCCGGTCTCCTATCTGGAGCCACTTTATAAAGAAGCTCTCGCTCACCCGGATGTGGTAATGCTTTCCATCGCCACCAGACCGGACTGTCTGCCACCGGATGTGCTGCAGCTGCTCGCCGAATGCAACCGGATCAAACCGGTCATCGTAGAACTGGGACTTCAGACAAGCAGTGAAAGCACCGCGCAGTTTATCCGCCGCGGCTATCCGCTTTCTGTATACGACGAAGCCGTAACGAAGTTAAAAAAACTTGATATCGAAGTCGTAACCCATGTGATCGCCGGACTTCCCGGTGAGACAAAGCAGGATTTTTACAATACACTCAGCCACGTGGCAGCCTGTCAAAGTGATGGCATAAAAATTCAACTGCTGCATATTCTAAAAGGGACAGACCTCGCAGCCCTTTATGAATCCGGTCAGTGTCCGGTACTCACGCAGGAAGAATACATTGATCTCGTCTTACACTCAATCGCTCTTCTGCCACCGGAGATGACAATTCACCGCCTTACCGGAGACGGGCCAAAAGAATTGCTGCTCGCCCCTTTATGGAGCAGCCGCAAACGTGAAGTACTCAATGAGATCCACAAACAATTAAAACAACAGAACATCTGGCAAGGAAAGGAGTATAAGAATCATGAATGAAGCATTTACCATTTACAAACTGATCATTTTATACACACTCAATGAAATCGAATCCCCTTTAACCTTCGGACTGATCTCGGATTATCTTACCGGACATGAATACACGAATTATTTCAATGTCCAGAATGCATTCGCCGAGTTACTGGATGCCGATCTGATCCGTTGTTCCAACACCTATAACACGGCTTACTATGAAATTACCCCCGCAGGCAGAGAGACACTTGAATTATTTGGAAATACTTTGTCTCGGGAAATCCGTCAGGAAATCGATGACTATTTACAAGCAAACAATCACGAGATTGTACAACGCGTTACCTTGATCAGTGATTATAGCAAAAATGCAAACGGGGAATATACTGCTACCTGCAGTCTGATGGAAAAAAATGTTCCGATCTTTGAGCTAAAATTATCCGTTCCGGATGAAGAAGATGCCATTCGCATCTGCAATAACTGGCGGGCCGGCAGTGACGATCTGTATGCTGCCGCTGTTAAAAATTTACTCCGTCCCACAGAGGAGACGGAGTAATCCGTTTCTTTTATCGTTTCGTAAGATATTTCATTGGGTTAAACTGTCTATAAGTATACTTATCCAGAAAATCATAACCGTTATAATTTCCGGAAAATGCCGGTCCTTTACGAAGTTCCAGATGAAGATGTGTTCCGTAAGCAGCGCCTGTCGCTCCCATCGTAGAGATGACATCTCCTTTTTCCACCTTATCTCCGGCTTTACAACGTATCGTATTGCAATGTGCATAATACGAATAAATTCCATTTCCATGATATACAATTACCAGTTTTCCAAAAGAAGATCGTTTGGCCGCACTATGATATTTTGCATAAACTACAGTACCATCGGCAATTGCTTTGATCGCTGTTCCTTTGGATACCCCTTTTACATCAATTCCAAGATGACGTCCACCGTGTACCGAACATCCGCAATGGAATCCGTCACCTTTTACACCGCCATCTACCGGCCATGCCCAAGTGGTCTCTTTGACTTTAAAGTCTTTCTGTAAAGCCACACGCTCATTTCCATAAGTATCAGAAACCTTTACCTCGTAGGTATAGCTTCCGGCATCCAGTTTGGAAAAATGAATATCATTGTCAATCTTACTCAGGTCAAATTTTTTGCTGTTTGTTTTTTTCTTAATTGCTACCGCATCTTTTCCCTGTGCATCAATGATACTCGCTTCTACCTTCTGCATCTTATGATTTGCTTTCAATGTACCTTTTAAGGTAAACTGCTGGCCTTCATAAATTTTCTTTGGATACGAGCATTTTTTCTTTTTTACCACCAAGGTATTTTGTGGTGTAGCAGTCGGTTCTGCCGTCGGCTCCGCTGTTACTTCCGGCTGTGGTTCTGCCGTCGGTGCCGGCGCCTCCACATTGATCCCTGCCGGGGATACTGGCTGTTCTTCAGCGTACACCTCAGTTTTTGGTGTTCCGGATGACACAGCCATCGCAAAAATCATCATTACGGCAAGCACACGTTTTCCACACCTGCCAAAGTCACTTACTTCTCTCACGTTTTCCTCCATTTCACTTAATATCGTTGTAATATTCTCGCATAATAACTTTATAATTTTGTAACATCTTCTACAGTATACACTAATTTTTTTCATTCTACAAGTGTAATTTCAAACATTTTCACTAAAAAAAGTAAAAAAATTTGCTTTTTATGCAAAAATCCGATACAATATAAACAAAATTGTAACTATTCAGGATCAATGTATGGAAATTAATGAATCGTCGTGCTTGCACGTAAGAGACTTTGATTTCCATACATTTAGATCCTAATAGGGCTCCCCTCCCCATATGAGCATTTTTAGCCTTGCCAAAGGCGAGAAAAGAACACGAAGTGTTCGAAATGCGAATGTGTGGATGGGGAGCCTGAATAGTTACACAAAATTTTGAAAGGCGGGATACTATGAAAAATCAAACTTTTTTAACTCTTCCGGATGACGATGGTCATCAGATATGTCCAAATTGCAATTCCCAGATGCGCTATAAATATGGTGGTATTTTTGTCTGCGACAAATGTGGCACTGAAACGACAAACGATTATGGTAAGATAAAAAAATATCTGGACGAGCATGGTCCAACCAATGCCATTGATCTGGCACAGCAGACCGGTGTCTCTTCTTCTAAAATTTCTGCGTACCTCCGTGAGGGAAAGCTGGAAATTCCTGAAAATTCCACTGTCTTTTTACATTGTAAGGGATGTGGCACACCGATTCGCTTTGGAGAATACTGTACCCGATGTGCCAAATCCACCGATGTCAAAGGTGCTTATATCGGTGACATCCCAAAAAGCCACGAAGCCAAAGTCCGCTTCATGAATGACAAACATTAATGGCTTTTTACCTGTTTACAAACACTCCACGATCCATACGTTCGTTTTTTTCCCTGCATTCGGAATGCCCGGATTTTTACATAACATTTTCCGACGCCATTCCATGCCAGGGATAATTTTGTTTTATTGGTAAATTTCACCATTCTCATTTTCCCATTTTTCCGCTTCATAAAGACCACCTGATACCCTTTTGCAATCTTGTCTTTTTTCCATACAAGACGAATTTTTCTGCCTCGGTATCTAATCTTTTTAAAACGCACTTTTCCCAGTTTGTGTTTCTGTGTTTTCACCCCAAACAAGGTCTGTTTCATTCCCTGCTTCTCCGCCTCCTCTGTCGAAATCACCGCATCCTTTTTTATTTCTGACGGCGACTTTGGGGTCTGCTTCTGTAGCATTTTGGATGTTTTCTCCGCTTCTGTTCTATTGTCATCCTGTGTCTGTGATGGAACTGCTGTCGGCTCAGACATCGCCCCCGTATCCGGCGTGATAGTCGGCTGCGGTTCAGAATTTTCTCCGGGCACTTTCGTCGGCTGCGGCAAAGGTGTTCCCCTCGGTGTGATGGTTTGCTGAGGAACATCCGCTGCTTCCTGGACATACAGCGGAATTTTCTCATATACCGTCTGATAATGTTCTGTGTCCTCCGGCTCATAATATGCCTCATAGTATGAGATTCCGACCTGCGGCACACACTCCGGTTCAGACCAGTACCAGTGTTCCGGCAGTTTGATATCTTTTAGTTTCTGCGATGGATGATACGAAACCGCTTCCAACATCGGTATCACATAATCCGGTTTTCTTTTTAAAACAACGACTTCTACCTCCCTCTCGATCACTTGATCCTGATATAAGATTTCCAGCTTCTGCAGCCCGGTTTCTTCGGGAACGATCGTCTCATCCTGCCAGCGGTATTTGACACCGGGATTTTTCCCCATAAACGGTTTACTTTCCAATGTATCGCCATATACAATTTCGATTGGTTCCGGATATGGCACTACCTCGACTTTCTGTTGGATCTGAAACAAATTCCAGTCAAGTTCACTCTGGCTCAGTTCACTCCAATCATAATTTCGGAGATCCTTTGGGCGGAAAATAAGTGTGTATTCCGACTTACTCTGCGTTACCTTTTCTTCCGGTTTCGCCCAGTAGAAATCTCCCAGTTCCAGATTATCCGGTATGAGCTCAGACCATTCCAGTTCATCTCCTTCTGCGAGAAATCCGGCAGAAATGTCGGGCAGTTCCCCTTTTTTCCTTCGAATGGAAAGAACAACGTCGCGCACAATATTTCCGCTTTTACTATCATATCCCTGTACCTCTCTGTAATCATAATTTTTCTTGTCAAATGGTTCATAGCACATCTGACTTTCCATATCATCTACGGAAGGAATATATTCCGGATCTGTCCATGTAAACGTTCCATAGTCATCCTGCAGTCCACTCGTCGGAATATCACATAACGGCGTTCCATATACCACTTCACTTGTGGTTGGAAACGCCACATCTGAGACTGACTTCTTTTTAATCTCAACCTGCTGCACCCCAGTCACTTGTCCGTACCCCATCTTAGTAACCTGGTAATATATGTTATAAGTCCCTGCATCCTTGTATGTTGGGCATTCTACAGCTGTATACTTACCTATCGATGTCCCATAGCGAATCTCGGCGCCGTCTACTCCGACGACCGTTATCCCATGCTCTTTTCCATCGTAGATACCACTGTACCCTTCTGCCACAACCGGCATCGTCCCCCGGACGATCGTAACATCCGCACTTCCGATTACTGTCGTATAATTTTCCCGCGATACCTGATAATACACGGTATATTTCCCTGGAAGAGAGTATTGCGGGGACGTAGTCAATATATATTCCCCTGCTTTCGTCCCATATCGCACGGTCACACCTGCCGGAGTCTGTAATACAATCCCGTGCACTTTTTCATCGTATACTCCCTGATACGATTTTGCACTTACCCCGGTAAGGGAAGCCTTCTGAATCGTAAAAGAAAGCTGTTTTTTACCACTGAAATCTCCGATCCCTGTAATCACGACTGATGCCGTTCCAGCATTCGTATTATTAGTGTAAGCAACTGTGTAATCTGTATTTTCTTTGAGAAGTACACTGCCATAATAAACCTTTGGTACCGGACAGATAGCTTTTCCGGTATAAGTGACTGCAGGAAGCGGATTTACCGTGCAGTCTTCCAGTGACTGCGGAATCTTTTCGCCCACTTTCAATTTGCCCCATACACCGGTTGTCTCCAGATTTCCACAGTTCCATCCCGTTGCCAGATAGCGGCGAATCAGATGTGCATTTCCTGCGATATAATTTACTGCCATCCCGGTACCTGCAGCTCCTAAAAACTCTCCCCTGGCAGAAGAATCACACACAGATGTCACCGCAGCAAATTTATTATATCCGGTAGTATCATTGATTACAGCATAAATTGTACAGGATCCGCTTGCACGTACACATCCGGCATAGCATCCGGACATATTTTTTACCGCCGATGGGATATCCGGTACCGCTTTTAAATTTTCGCAACCATAAAACATCTCGCTGATATTTTCTATCGTTTCCGGCAAAACCGGCGCTTTTGTCAGGGCTTCGCATTGGTAAAAGCACTTTGCAGCCTCGGTGACCCCTTTGGGAAGTGCCGGGGAATCCGTAAGTTTTTTACAATTGCTGAACATTGCTGTCACATTTGTCACCCCGGTTGGAATCGAAACCGGTTTGGTAATCGCCGTTCCTTGCAGCAGATAAGAATAATCTTTTGCCTGCGTCGTTTCAATGTCTGGAAGCCTCGAAAGTGCTGTGCATCCCTGAAATATCCCTTTCAGATTTTTTACATTTTGGGGAATGGTCACCGCCTGATTGAAACTAGTACAATTTTCAAATGTACGCTCCATCGTTTCGACGGAATCCGGTATTTTCCCCACTGACCGGAGCGACCGGCAGTTTTGAAATGTCTGCGTAAGATTGCGGATACCATCCGGAAGATCTCCGACACTCTGAAGATTGACGCAGTTATAAAAATAATTTGTCAGATCTCCATCCTGAATGCTGCTCACGTCAAAAGTTACCGATTTTATCCGAGCAGCATATTCCCGCCATGGAATCTTGTCTGGCTCAAGCAACGGAAATTTGAGTGATCCTCGGAACAATAAATTTCCTTCCGAATCCAAATCCCAACGGATTGGACCGACAGTTCCCCATACATCCTCCGCGGCCGATACAACGATACCATTTCCGGCAAGGGTGCCTAAAAGAAGCCCTGCCACTAAAATCAGTGCTGTCAAACGTTGTTTAATTTTTTTAACCATAGAATCCTCCCTTTGTAGTCATTTTGATTTTGTTACTAAGTCATTGAGTCCATGGACGACTTGTCCTCATTGATTCTTAGATTCTGAGAATCTGAGATTGAATATGATTATAGATCGTTTTCTAAGAAAATGCAAGTGGTTTTTTTTAATTTTTTTTAATTCTGAGTCAAAAAGCAAAACCAGCCCCGTAATTTCGGGGCTGGCATAGATATCTCAACGATTATTATTATGGTTCTGTGTTGAGCATATACTCTGTAGTGATCATATCTACATGAAGTTTATTTACCAGATCATATGCTTTTTCAATGGTGTTTACTGTCCAGACATTGACTTGTCTTCCTGCCATCTGAAGGCGGTATACATCCGATGCTGTTACAAGAGATTGACGGCTGTCAAGATCGATCTGATTACTAATACACCAATTAATCACACTCGAGGTAACAGATGTCGTCTTGTTGGAATCTTCAGCGCCATATACATATTGAAGCTGTGATGTATTGACCCCATCCATCCGCTGCAGGGAGAGAAGGTTGCTCTGATGCATACTGATAAAATAGGTCTCTTTCAACAATCCCGCATCTTTTACCTGCTTGACGATTTTCCGCAGATCGGCATCATTTAATTCTTCTTTGATCTCGACAAATGGATGAACCTCTTTGTTTTTTTTCATCACATCAAGATATTCCTCAAATGTTGGCATCGTCAGATTGTCGTAAGCATCTACATTACTCCCATTGATCATAAAATATTTCTTAATCTGTTCTGTCGTCAATGTTGCGATTTGAAAATCATAGCCAAACATACGGTTCAGATCCCCATCATGGGAAACCATAAACTCACCATCTAATGTTTTCCAAATATCACACTCTACTCCATAAAAACCACTTTCAAGTGCTTTTTCAAATGCCGGAATGGAATTTTCCGGTACCTGGGAACTAAATCCCCGGTGCGCGATCAGTTTTTGATTAGAAATTTCCATACGAAACACCTCCACAATGATATTTGCAGTCGAATGTCCATCTGCCGCATCCACGCGAATCACAGCGGTTCCAGCTTCTAAACCAGTCACAACACCACTGGCTGAAACCACGGCAACCGTCGGATCGGAACTTGTATAACGCAGCGATTTATTAGACGCATTTGCCGGCTGAATCGATGCGGAAATTCCGAAACTTTTCCCCTTTTCCAGTCTCTTTGTCGCCACACCGCCATTGAGCGTTATGCTCTTTGTCATTACCTTCGACTGAATAACATAACTTCCGGATTTTCGTGTTCCATCTTTGCTTCGTGCCGTAATGACCGCCTCGCCTTTTCCTTTTGCCACAACCGTCCCCTGAGAAGAAACCGAGACCACCGATGGATTGGAAGATTGATAACTTACTTTCTTATCCGTCGCATTCCCCGGAAGTACGACAGGCTTCAAATTGACTTTCTGTCCAACTTCCATTTCCTGCTTTTTCACGGCAAAACTAACGCTGGTAACCTTCCGTCCTACCTGTACTTTTATCTTTGTTTTTTTTCCGGAACCATCTGTTGCTTTTAGCCAGATATTGGCTTTTCCATAACGTTTTCCACGAATTACGCCCTTTTTCGATACCGTAACTACTTTTTTATTGGACGATTTCCATTTTACTTTCTCCTTCATGGACGCCGGTTTCACTTTGGCTTTTAACTGCATTTTTTCTTTTTTATTGATCAAGACCATTTTTCTGGTATTCTTTATCTTTACTGTCTTTATCTGCTCTGCTTTTACCACTGCCGGTTTTCCACCCGCCAGAAGAAATATTCCTGCCATCACAACAGCCGCTGCAACTATATATCTCTTATGTTTCATCCTGTTACATCTCCCTTTTTTACTTCGGTTGTATTTAGTATAACAGCCATCTGTTACATTTTCATGGCAAGCCACACATTTTTTATTGTCTCACGTTCCCCCTGAAATGTCAATACAAAGACCGCGGCAAACGAATCTGCCGCGGCCCTATTTTTATGTTTGGTTTTGTATGATACGCAAAGTATTAATAAGCGTTGTTGTATTTTTTACCTGTCATCAATGCTTTTCCTTTGATCGCAAACAATTCTGATACACCAACAACCTGGATTCCATTATCCTTGCAGTACTGCAGAATTTCCGGAACGGCCTGTGCTGTCTTCTCATGAACCGAATGCATGTTGATGATGTCGCCATCTTTCAGGTTCTTTGTTACATTTTCGACAAGATCTTCTTTTGTTGTAGTATTTACATAATCGTTACTCCATACTGATACATCGATAAATGGTTTTTCGATTACGGCATACATGGTATCACTATAAGCTACGTTTGGTGCACGGAACAAGAAATTATTATATCCTGTCAATTCCTTCAAAAGGGCATCTGTCTTCTGAATCTTCTCTTTGATTATATCAGCATCTTCTTTGTTCAGTCCATTGGAATCATAAGAATGGTTTGCCACTTCAAATCCTGCTTCTTTTGCAGAGATTACTTCATTTCGAGAATCTTCATCGTGTTCAATGTGTGCTCCAATGTAGAAGAATGTTGCATGTGCACCATATTCTTTCAAAGAATTCTGAATCTGCATACCATAATCTACAAATTTGCTATAACCGCCCGGGCCATCGTCAAATGACAACGCTACTACCGGTTTGCTTGGGTCAATGTTGGCATCGATCCATGCCTGATCCAATCCGTCGTAATGGAATTCAGAAGATTCAAATTCCGGTGCTACAGTTGGTGCCGGTGTAGGTTTCACGCCTTCTTCTGAATATACAGCGCCTTCTTTTGCTACAAACTCGATACTTGTGATCGTGATGGATTTCAATGCTGCCGGCCATGCATAGTTATTGGCACTATCCATTGGCTGAATGTTGAGACCTACCGCACTTCCTGATACTTTGTCACCAGACAAATCTATCGTCGTTGAGGTCTCATCTGTAGAAGACAGGTTATAAGAATAAGCAATACCATTGCTATATCCGTCCAGATCATCGGCTGTAGAAGCTACAGCAATCTTTCCACCGGTGATTGTTGCGATATCTGCCTCTTCATTGATTTCCAGTGTATAACCTACTTTTACTTCTTTGAAATAAGACAGATCAAAACGGCTTTCAATCTGGCTGCTGAAATCAAGTGCTGCCGGAGAACTTGTAAATGTCTTCTCGGAGACTTTGCTCATATCGATAACAATATTTTTAACCGGTTCATTTGCTTTTGGTGACGCACTTGGTGTCGCTGTCGGCGCTTCACTGACAACCGGTGTCTCACTAACAACCGGTGTAGATGTTGGTGCAGTGGTTGCCGGTGGCTGTGTTGCAGGAGCCTGTGTCTCCAGTGGATTTGCTGTAGGAGCGGTTGTTACAGGAGCCTGTGTTGGCTGAACATCAGTGTTTGCTGCCTTTACAGTCACTTTGCATGTCAGTTTTTTCTTTCCTGCTTTTGCCGTTACTACCGCTTTACCGGCTTTCTTTCCGGTAATGACTACACTTGCTTTTTTCTTCTTAGACAATTTGATGACTTTTTTGCCTTTTGTCACCGACCATTTTACTTTCTTTGTCGCTTTCTTTACTTTTAATGTTACCTTCTCACCCTGTGTGATTGTAATTTTTTTCTTACTGAGTGACATCTTTGCTGCTGCATCTGCCACTGGTGATGTCATGCTGATCACCATCGATCCGGCAAGAACCAGACCTAACATTTTTGCTGTTTTTCTTCCCAAAACATTATCCTCCTTATTTTTTAAATATAAGATAAGTGCCAAATCTCCGTGACTCTTATCATTTTCGTTATAAAGAGTATAACATTTTTTCTATGTATTGGCAATTTATTATTATGTTATAATAATCATAACATTTCATTTATACCATACGTTCTTTCGTCGTTTCCGGCATAATATCCCAGTTTTTTTCAGTAACTATTTCGGCTCTCCTCCTACGCATTCGCATTCCGAACAGTTATCTTTTACGTAAGTATGAGTTTGTTTCTGCCGGAAGGCCTTTCTTTTCCAATCTTCGATGACTCCACCGTTTTATCGTTTTGTACAAAACAGAAAAAACCGGGACCGCACAGATCATACCAAGCAGACCAAACAGCGCGCCAAACACCAAGATAGAAAACAAAATCCAAAAACTTTCCAAACCAACCGATTCTCCAATGATCTTCGGTCCGATAATATTTCCGTCCACCTGCTGAATGATGATGATAAGTACAAGGAAGATCACTCCTTTAAACGGCGATGCCAGAAAGACAAGCAGCGCACTTGGGATAGCCCCGATATATGGTCCAAAAAATGGGATGATATTGGTTACGCCGACGAGTACACTGATCAATGCCGTATACGGAATGTTGGCAATGCTGAGGGCGATAAAAGTAATGATCGCCACAATAACCGAGTCAATAATCTTCCCACTGAAAAATTTGGCAAAAGACCAGTTAATGTCTTTTCCAAAGGCTAAGATGCGATTTGCACGCTTTTCCGAAAAAATTGTATACAAAAGGCGTTTTGCCTGTGCACAGAACCGCTCTTTGCCCGCCATCAGATAAATGGAAACGATAATTCCGATAACCACATTTAACAGCATACCAAGGGCACTCAGAAGCCCGTCTGATACCGTACTGAGGATTTCCGTACTGGCTGGCAAAAGGTCATTCTGCACCCAGTTGCGGACCTGCGAATAAACCGTATTCGTGCTTTCTTTCATATAGTGCGCTATTTCAGGATGTTTTTCCCCGATATCATTTGCCACCAAAAGGGTATTGCGGTAATAATCCGGAAGGTTATTGGCAAGATTTGTAATACTGTCAACCACTTCCGGCACGACAAGCATCGTCAGCCAGAAGATAACGGCAATGGACAGAACCAGCACAAGTACGATAGAGATACCTCGGGCAATCCCCCGCACTCTCTTATCTGTTTTATTGATCTTTCGAAACAAAGGAATGAAAATCATCCGCTCCATACCATTTACCATCGGACTTAAAAGATAAGCGATCACCAGACCAATATAAATGGGCATGAGCGCCGAATTTAATTTTCCAACCCCGCCTGCTACGGTATCAAAATTCAAAAAGATAAATCCACAAACCAAAACGGCCATTAACACGCAAAATGCTGTAATCCCTGCATATACATATTTATTTTCCAGTTTTTTCATAGATGCCCTCCATTCCAATTTTTTCCATGCAAAAAAAGGTTAGTGTTTGCCACTAACCTCATTATACTTTGTTTTTGCATAATTCTCAATGTTTTTTCACAACAATTCCAAACGTTTTATCCTTTCATCTTGGGCTTAAATACCAGCGATGCCAGAAAACTGATGACAAGGGCTCCGGAAATGCCGACGGCCGCTCGCTCCATACCGCCGTAAAAGATACCGATAAACCCTCTTTTATCTACCGCTTCTTTCACGCCTTCAAATAAAAGATGTCCAAATCCGATCAAAGGCACTGTCGCACCAGCTTTTGCCCAGTTGGCAAACGGTTCATACAGATGCAGGGCACTTAATATGGCTCCCAGACATACTAAAATAACCATAATCCTTCCGGGAAGCAGTTTCGTGTTGTCCATAAACAGCTGCACGACCGCGCAGATCGCTCCCCCGATCAAAAAAGAAATCAAATATTCCATCTCACCTTCTCCTTTCACACGCATTCGAGCATGACACCATGCGCAATTCCCGGTACCGAATTTCCCTCATTGAAACTGACGGTCGACAAAAGCGCTCCGGTCGGTACAAACAGCACTCTCCGCCATGCATGTTTCCGCATCTTTTTCAAAATATATCCCGTCAGTGTGATTGCACTGCAGCCACAGCCACTTCCACCGGCATGCGTATCCTGCTCTTCGTTGTAATAAATTTCCGTTCCGCAGTCCATATGCTGTTTACTGATATCATACCCGTATCCCAGCAGCATATCCTTTAAAATGCGCTGCCCGATCGTTCCGAGATCTCCTGTAATGATCTTGTCATAATAGTCCGGTTCTACCCCAAAATCTTTGAAATTATTCAAAACGCAATCGCAAGCTGCCGGCGCCATACAGGCGCCCATATTCATGCTGTCTTTGATGCCGTAATCCGTGATCACTCCCGTCGTAATCCCGCGGATGCACACATAATCCGTCTCTTTGCGTTTCCATTTTCCGTCTCCCCGTCCGATCACAACCGCGCCGCTTCCTGTCACCGTCCATGTCGCCGAATACGGACGCTGGTTTCCGTATGCCAAAGGAAAACGAAACTGCTTTTCCGCGCTGGCAAAATGACTCGACGTCATAGCAACAATGTACTCTGCAAATCCTCCTTCCACAAGCATAGAGCCGATTGCCATCGACTCGCCCATCGTCGAACACGCACCATAGACCCCAAACATTGGTATATTCAGATTCATAATCCCAAACGAAGTTGCGATCAGCTGCCCCAGCAAATCTCCTGCCACGATATAACGGATATCTTCCGATTCCAGTCCGGCATTGCGAATTGCGATGTCTGCTGCCATATGCTGCATTTTACTCTCCGCCTCTTCCCAGGTTTTTCCACCAAACAGCGGATCTTCTTCTACGATATCAAAATATTTTCCAAATTTCCCGGCACCCTCTTTTTCTCCGGCTACGGAAGCGGCTCCGATAATGCACGGCGGCACTTCAAACTGCACGCTCCTCTTTCCAATCATTTTATCCATAATTCCTCCATCAACCGTGCACGCCAGGCAGACTTATGCTGCAAAAAAAGCGACTGCACATACTATTTTTATGTAGTATGCGCAACCGCTTCTTTTTTATTCATCAAAGAATCCTTTCAAGATTCTTTGGATTATTTCTTTTTGTTACCTGCTTTTTTTGCTTTGGCTCTCTTCTGAGCACTACGGTTCATGAAATACCAAACCGTACCTGCCAGACATACAGAAGAATAACATCCGGAAATGATACCAGCCATCATCGGTACTGCAAACTGGCGGATGGAATCCACACCAAGAACAGCAAGACAAAGTACCATTACCAACGTTGTGATCGAAGTATTAAAGCTTCGGCTCAATGTCTCTGTAATACTTGTGTTTACAATTTCTGCCAAATCAGTGTTGCCCAGTTTCTTACGGTTCTCACGAACACGGTCGAATACTACGATCGTCGCGTTGATCGAGTAACCTACGATCGTCAGCATACAGGCGATAAACGTACTTCCGACAGTAATGGATGCACTTCCGATCGCATAAACCATAAGCACTACCATAACGTCATGAAGAAGTGCGATAACGGAACTTGCACCAAATGCAAGATTCTTGAATCGGATCCAGATGTAGATCAACATACCTACCGCTGCGATAAGTACGGCTACGATCGCATCCATACGCATTTCGTTACTTACCGAAGCAGAAATCGTCTCTACTTCGATACTCTTATCACTCACGCCATATTTTTCCTCAACCGCGGAGATTACTTTCTTCTGCTGGTCTTCGGTAAATGCCGGTGTACGAACGATCAATGTCTTCTCCCCGGATACATCGGAAAGTTCTGCTTCGGATACACCCGCTGCCGATTTTACAACCTCTGTCACTTCATTTTTAAAGTCTGCACTTGCATTACCGGAACCATCAAATCCTTCGCCCTTGTAATCCGTAAAGGTAATGGATGTGGAAGAACCACCTAAGAACTCAAGGCTGTAGTTAAGAGGCTGACCCATTTTTACCATATTCATAACCAGTCCGCCGATGCACAAAAGAAGAAGGCATCCGGAAATAATCGCATATTTCTTAATATTTCCAACAAAGTTAATCGGTTTTCTTGCTTTCTGTGTTCCATAAAACTTCACATCGTCAAAGCCGAGTCCTACAAATGCATACAAGATCCATCTTGTTACGAAGATTGCCGTAAACATGGAAAGAATAATACCAATTGCCAGTGTCTGGGCAAATCCCATAACGGTACCGGATCCTTTGATATAAAGAACAACGGCAGCGATCAATGTGGTAACGTTACCATCGATGATCGCGGACAACGCTTTCTCGAATCCGATCTTGATTGCCGAACGAACCGTCTTTCCTGTCGCCAGTTCCTCTCGGATACGGGTAAAGATAATACAGTTCGCATCCACCGCCATACCGATCGCAAGAATAACTCCGGCGATACCCGGAAGAGTCAATGTGACATCCAGACCGTTGATCGCAAGAACGGATGCACCTACGTAAAACAACAGCGCAATAGAAGCTGCTACACCTGGAATCCAGTACATAACGATCATGAAGATAATAACCAGTGCAAGACCGATCGCACCAGCGATCAAACTTGTCTTAAGTGCATCTCCACCAAGTTTTGCTCCTACGATATTGGAACGGATATTTTTCAGTTCCAGTGGAAGAGCACCGATACGAAGAGTAGATGCCATATCCTCTGCTTTTGAGAACTCATCAAAGCTTCCGGAGATAACGGCTTCTCCACCGTCAATTGCCTCACGGATAACCGGAGAGGATACGATCTCACCATCGTAAATGATCGAGAACTGCTCACCTACGTGGTCTGTCGTTACTTTTTTAAATTTCTTTGTTCCTTTTGCATTAAATGAAAGTTTTACAACATTTTCTGTCTGGCCTGTCGTGGAATCCTGCTGTGTTGCTGCTTCTGCAGTTTTCAGCATGGAACCGTCGATGATGACATCTTTCTTGTCATAGGTCGCCGTTTTTCCATCTTCGCCAACCGTTACATTGTTGTAAAGAACAAATTCCAATGCTCCGGCTTTTCCAAGCTTGTCCAATACTGCCTGTGGATCATCAACATCCGGAACGTCAACCGTTACTCGGTTATTTCCTTCCTGATAAACAGAAGCTTCTGTACTTTCGTTCTGTACACGCATCTGCATTTTGTACACAGTATCTTTCATTTCCTGAGCAGTTGGATTTTCTTTTGTCGCTTCGTATGTAACGCTGACACCACCTGCCAAGTCAAGTCCTAAGCGGATGTTTTTTGCACTACCCCGCTTTGCTCCCCCAATTCCCGTGTATGCCACAACACAAACTGCAGCAGTTACAAGGAGAATGACAAGAAGCTGTAAAACGCCCTTTAACTTAGTATTCATTGTGAAAATCTCCTTTTCTAAAAATGTACCAAAATATTATAGCATAAACAAACACTTTCTTCAAGTAGATTTCTTTCGTTTTAACCGAAGTTCTTTAAAAAAACTGCTCATTAGCCAGCTGCATGGTTCTTCCAAAATTCCCCGTTCCACTTCCACCCGGTGGTTAAACCCAGGCATATCCAGCAGATTCAGGACAGAACCGGCACAACCCGCTTTCGGATTCATGCTTCCGATCACTACTTTGGGAATTCTTGCCTGCACGATCGCTCCCGCACACATCGGACAGGGTTCCAGCGTCACATACATCGTGCATTCCTCCAGCCGCCAGTCCCCAAGGATCCGGCTCGCCTTATCGATCGCGATGATTTCTGCATGCGCCAGCGTATTCTTTTTCTTATTTCGTTTATTATAGCCTCTGGCGATAATCTTCCCTTCATGAACAAGCACACAGCCGATCGGTGTTTCTTCCAATGCATAGGCTTTCTTCGCCTGCCGAATCGCTTCTTTCATGAATTTTTCGTCTTCGCTCATTTTCTTTCTCATGCAAGTCCTCTTTCCGATAAATATTTCTAATTTACAGCAACAGCCGGGGCAGTGCATGCCTTTTGTCACGCTCTGCTCCGGCCATGTATTTTTCATTGTTACGTTTTATTTCTTATGCCAATGCTGCGGTAATGATCGCCATAGAATATACTTCACTTGCATTGCATCCACGAGAAAGGTCGTTGATCGGTGCATTCAGACCAAGAAGGATTGGACCGTAAGCATCAAAGTTACCCATACGCTGTGCAATTTTATAACCGATATTTCCTGCATTGATATCCGGGAAAATAAAGGTGTTTGCATGTCCAGCCACTTCAGACTGTGGACATTTTGTACGTGCTACACGAGGTGCTACTGCGGCATCAAACTGAAGTTCTCCTTCGATTGGAAGGTTTGGTGCTGCTTTCTTTGTTTTCTCTGCGGCATTGCGCATCTTATCTACATCTTCGCCTTTACCGGATCCCAATGTAGAGTAACTGAGGAATGCCACTTTCGGATCGATTCCAAAAATCTTCGCACATTCGGATGCTTCCAATGCGATCTCAACCAATTCATCTTCGGTCGGTTTGATATTGATCGCACAGTCTGCCATCGCAAGCACTTCATTTTCACCGGTTGCGGATGGACGAACCAAAATAAAGCAGGAAGACACGATCGAATTGTTTGGCTTTGTCTTGATGATCTGCAGTGCCGGACGAACCGTATCTGCCGTAGAATATGTCGCTCCACCTAACAATGCATCGGCTTTTCCCATCTTCACAAGCATCGTTCCGAAATAATTTGCCTGAGACAAAATCCCACGAGCCTGCTCCGGTGTCATTCCTTTATTTTTACGGATCTCACAAAGCATGTCCACCATCTCATCAATCTCGTCATAATTCAATGGATCAATGATCTCAGCTCCACGGATATTAAAGCCGCTCTCTTCTGCTGCCTTTGTAATCTCCTCTTTGTTACCAACTAATACAGGGGCAAGAAATGTACTTGCCAAAAGACGGGAAGATGCTTCCAGAATACGAGGATCGCTTCCCTCTGTAAAAACAATTTTTCTTGGGTGTTTTTTCAAAATGTCAATCAACTGACCAAAACCAAACATAGCAATATGCCTCCTAATATTTTTTCTCTACTTTCTATCATAGCATTTTTTTTGCTAAATACAAGAGAAATTTTCATAAAAATATCAAGAAACTTTATCTTTTATAATGCTTTTTCATATAAGGAAAGCACATCCTTTTTTGTAGTGCTTCGCGGATTGACAGCAATATTTCCACTCTTCATGGCATCGTCAGCCATTGTATCAAATTTATCTGCTGTCACTCCCACTTCTCCAAGCGATCCCGGGATACCAAGCTGTTCATTTAATTCTTTCAGAAGATCTACCAGCATAAATGGTTCAAATTCTGCTTCGGAAACAGGTGTCAGTGAAATATAATTGAATAGTTTGAAATATTTACCATGATCTGCCAATGCATTATATTCTACAATTGTAGGAAGCAAAATTGCATTTGCCACGCCATGCGGCACGTCAAAATACGCACTAACCGGATGACTCATCGCATGCACATCCCCAAGTCTTGCCCAGGAAAATGCTATTCCAGCAAATAAGGAACCGGTGATCATTGCTTCTGCCGCCTCAATATCCGTCCGGTCTGCAACATATCTCCTTATGTTTTTTCCGATTAATTCCAATGCCTTTTCTGCCATTGCATCCGAAAAAGGAGACGCATCTTTCGAAATATATGCTTCTAAAGCATGAACCATCGCATCAATTCCACATGCAGCTGCGACGGAAACCGGTGCTGTTGTAAGAAGTTCCGGATCAAGAATTGCATAAGCCGGAATTAATTTGTAACTAAACACTGTCAATTTGTAGTTTCTGCTATGATCTGTAATTACCGAAAATGCGGTAACTTCAGATCCAGTTCCTGCAGTGGTTGGGATGGCAATCACCGGAATAATATCTCCCGGTACTCTGCCACCCCCCTCATACTCGGTAATGCTTCCTCCGTAGCGCGCTACAACGCCCACCGCTTTTGCAACATCCATCGGAGATCCGCCGCCCAAAGCAATGATAAAGTCCGCTCCACTTTTGCAGAAAGCTGCTGCCGCCTTTTCTACCGTTTCAACCGACGGATTTCCTTCTGTTTCTGTATAAGCATCCACCTTAACACCAGCTTTTTCCAACGATTTACTGCACGAAGCTACAATTCCCATTTTATTCAAATGTGGTCCGGATATGATAAATCCATGCTTTCCGCCTAATTTTTCTACTACTTCCGGCAATCTTGCCAAACTTCCTTTTCCAACAATAATTTCTTGTGGAATCGAAAACGAAAACTCTTTCATCTCAATCTCTCCTCTCATGCTGACATTCTTTTTAATACACGTTCGATTGCTTTGTCAATAACCAGATCAAGTTCTTCATCATCTGCTTCCGGCATCAAAGTAGCAGCATCTTCATCCGAAATCAATTCAACCAGCGTACCAAACGATTCTTTATATTTTCTCTTGCAAACAATATAAAACACTACACCTAGCAGTGACCATCCGCCAACCATAATCCATTCCTGCCATACAAGATTTCCACCCGATCCAGGTATACAGTACATCAACACCATAAATCCCGACATCAGAACCGCCATCACACCTACAAATTTATATGCCGGCACTTTATATGGTCTTGGCATATCCGGTTCTTTTTTCCTCAAAATAAGAAATGATATTGATACCATACAATAAGCAAGACAGCACCCAAAGTTTCCTGCATCACAGATCCAAACCATCATTTTTCGTCCTGCCAAAGGAGCGATCATCGTCAGAATACCGATTAAATACAAAGAATTAATTGGCGTTTTATGTTTGGGATGAAGTTTGGCAAAAAAAGGTGGAATCATGTAAGATTCAGCCATTGAGTACATTGCCCGGGAGCCTCCGATCATAAAAGAATTCCACGAAGTGATAATGCCACACATACCTCCGACAATGATAACTTTCGCCATTACCGAAGTCTTAAATGCTACTGCCATCGCATCCGCTGTCACAAGACCGCTTCCACTTTCCGAGGCTGCAATTGCACTTCCATCTAAAACATAACCGACTGCCAAAATCACCAATGCGTAAAAGATAACCGCTAAAACTACAGACAGAATCATCATTTTTCCAATTTTTTTCAGTGGAACATTGATTTCCTCTGCTGCCTGCGGAATAACATCAAAACCGATAAAATAAAACGGCGTAACCACCGCTACGGCAAGGATGTTTTTTACCATTGACCCTCCGGTAGATCCAACAAACATCTGGCCACTTAAATTATCCACACTTCCATTGATCACAGATGCCACGATCAGTAAAATACCCGCACCACCAATGATCACCGTAAGAACAGTTTGCAAAACAGCTGCCGTCTTCGCTCCCAAAATATTGATGAGCATGATCACAAAAGCCAGAACTACCGCCACAGCAAGCCAGGAAGCATAGATATCAAATCCTGCCACCGTATACAAGTATCCTTTTAAAAATCCCGGCCACAAATAGGTAAGAATCGTAGGAAAAGCACATGCCTCAAAGCATGCAACTCCCACATAACCAAGGATAATCCCCCAAGTACATATAAAAGAGCCATTTACTCCCATGGCTCGATGGCTGAACACATGCTCACCACCGCACTGTGGCATTGCTGCCGTCAATTCAGCATAGGTAAGCCCCACAAAAAATATCATAACACCACCAATTGCAAAACCAATTGCAGCTCCCACTGCTCCACCAGCTTCAATCCATCCGCCGGAAGATACTACCCATCCCCAGCCAATCATTGCTCCAAAGGCAATAACCAGGATATCCCACGCACTAAATACTTTGTCAAATTCTGATTTTTTCTGAGCCATAGCATTTCATCTCCTTTCTATAATCCAAATACTTTCTTAGCCAAAATTTCAATATATTCCGCTGTTCCTTCGACGCCAAGCAGACTACTGTCAATCAAAAGATTCCGATTATGTCTGTCTCCCCTGTTACTTCCCGTAAATGCCAGATGCCTTACATGATATCTTTTGTCCTTTTCCTGAATCAATAGCTTTGCATCTTTCTCCGACAAATTATGGCTTTCACAGACCGTCTTTACACGAACCTCATCCGGCGCATAAACAAAAACACGCAAGATATTCTCTTGTCCCTTTAATATGTAGTCCGCTGAACGTCCAATGAATACGCACGACTCTTTTTCTGCTAATTTCCGAATAATTTGCTTTTGTACATGAATTGCACGCTGCGTCAAATCCGATAATTTTGAAAAAGATCCTCGTTCCTGGCCTTCTACACCTTTTCCTGCAATCGTTACTCCAGATTCCACTTTATCCATAATTTCCTGTGGTATACCAACCTCTTCTATAATAGCATCTACTGTTTCTCGATTATAAAAAGGGATTTTTAAATCTTCTGCAATCTTTTTTCCAATCGCATTTCCCTTTGCACCATATTCACATCCAATTGTTATTACAAAATGCTGCATTGTTCTCACTTCCTTTATTCCGATTTCCCCGTAAAAAAGACAAGGGGACACAACTTACTTATTGCGACCCCTTTGTCTGCTTTTACCACTATTTTTCTAATGCTTTTACTGTTTCTTCCAATATCTCAACCGCTTTGTCACATTCTTCTTTTGATACGATGAGTGGCGGAACCATACGGATAATATGAGCACCAATAGCTGTAATCAAAAGTTTGCGGTCAAGCGCACCATGTTTTACATCAACTCCGCTGATTGTGTCATCGAACTCAACACCTACTAATAATCCCTGATGTCTGACTTCTTTTACATGCGGAAGTTTTTCCAACTCGGTCGAGAAATAGTCTCCCATCTTCTTTGCATTTCCCGCAAGATCTCGATCCAGCAATTCATTTACTTCTGCAAGTGCCGCCGCACAACTTACCGGATGTCCTCCAAATGTCGTTCCATGAGACCCTGGTGAAAATGCTTTTGCTACTTCTTCGGTTGCACAGATTGCACCAATTGGCATACCGCCGCCAAGTCCTTTGGCCATTGATACAATATCCGGTTTAATTCCATAATTCATATAGGACATTACGGCTCCTGTTCTGCACCATCCGGTCTGAACTTCATCAATCAAAAGAAGCATTCCTTTTTCATCGCAAAATTCGCGAAGACCTTTCATAAATTCCATTGTTGCCGGATGCACACCGCCTTCCCCCTGTACCGGCTCGATCATAATAGCAATGGTATTTTCTGTACATGCATTTTTAAATGCTTCGAGATCATTATATGGAGCATAAGAAAATCCATATGTCATCGGTCCAAAGCCTACCTGACATCCATTTCCCGGCTGTCCTGTTGCTGACATGGCACCAAATGTTCTTCCATGAAATCCCATTTTTGCTGTTACAATGTGGTACTTATTCGGACCATATTTTTCAATTCCATATTTACGAGCCATCTTAATCATTGCTTCATTTGCTTCTGTACCGGAATTTTGATAAAAAATCTTATCCATGCCGATTGTCTCGCATACTTTTTCAGCAAGCAATGCCTGCGGAATCGTATATGGATAATTAAATGTATGCATAATGTCGTCCACTTGATCTTTCACCGCAGCCACAACTTTTGGGTTACGACTTCCCGCGTTATTAACAGCGATTCCTGCATAAAAATCAAGATACGGCGTTCCTTTTTCATCATATAAATACATACCCTCTGCCGTTTCCGCAAGGAAATCAAATCTTTCATACGTCTCAATCATATACTTATTTACTTTGTCTTTAATGTCCTGTACTGTCAGTCCTGTGTCTTTTAATTTCATGACCTATTCCTCCTTAAAAGCACAAAAGCGCCAATGGTTTCTTCTGAACCATTGACGCCTTTGTCAATCTTGTTTTGTTTTGATAAGTACAATATATCACACGTTTCTGTAAATGTCAAGCATTTTTTCGCACTTTTTCAAATTGTTTGTCCATTATATTGAACAAGTCATAATTTAATCCCATCTTTCCGGTTAATAAACAACAAAAAATGAAATAAAACTGATTATGCTAGTGCCTTCATTGGTATACACATGTGGCTGATCCGATTCAAAACGAAAAAACTGCTCCTTTTCCACAGTATATACTTCCTGCTCCAGATGAATCGTTAATCGTCCCTTGAGCATCGTAATATATTCTTTGGTGCGTTCTCCATGAGAACCACTTTCGTACACACCACCCGGCTCAATATCGATACGATAAATCTCTACCATCCGATTATCTGTAATAGGAAAACACGTCCACACTTTGTATTGACCCGGCACCTTTTTGGTCGGTTCCAGATTTTCCACATCCACCAGATACACATCACTTTGCGGCACCTGTGTTAAGTCCTGTAAATCCACGCGCAGACCGCTCATAATCTTGCCAAGAACTCCAATGGATGGATTGGCATCTCCTTTTTCAATCGTTGCCAGCATACTCTTGCTGACCCCTGTCTGTTCTGCCACCACATCCAAACTCATTGCTTTTGCCTTGCGGATTCGCTTCAAGTTAATCGCAATATTATGTGATAAATAATCCACTTATCGTTTCCTCCATTTTGCTATATTAATCCAATTCTACCGCGCCGGTATATAATTGGTAATATCTTCCTTTCTCAGCAAGGAGCTGCTCATGTGTTCCACGCTCAATGATCTCCCCCTGCTCAAGAACCATGATACAATCGGCATTGCGCACGGTAGAAAGGCGGTGTGCGATAACAAATGTCGTACGGTTCTTCATCAATCGCTCCATACCGTGGTCAATGTGCATCTCGGTTCTCGTATCGACCGAACTTGTCGCCTCATCGAGCACAAGGATCGGCGCTTTCGACACGGCCGCTCTAGCAATATTTAACAGCTGTCTCTGTCCCTGGCTCAGATTGATACCGTCGCCTTCCAACATCGTATCGTATCCATTCTCCAGACGCATGATAAATGAATGTGCGCTGGCGGTCTTTGCTGCCTGCTCCACTTCCTCGTCCGTCGCATCCGGACGTCCATAGCGTATATTTTCACGAACTGTTCCGGTAAACAAGTGAGTATCCTGCAATACCATTGCAATATGGCTTCGCAGACTCTTTCTCGCATAATCTTTGATATCTCTTCCATCGATTGTGATCTTCCCTTCCTGAATATCGTAAAAACGATTCAAAAGGTTCGTGATCGTCGTTTTTCCGGCACCGGTCGAACCGACAAATGCCACTTTCTGGCCGGCATGTGCATACAGGTTGATGTGCTTCAAGATTACTTTATCCGGGTTGTAACCAAAGGAAACATCTTCCATGATTACTTCGCCTTTGACATCGTCCATCTCTACAGCATCCGGTTTATCCGCTTCTTCCGGCTCTTCATCCATTACCTTGAACACACGCTCGGCACCGGCAAGAGCGGAAAAGATGGTGTTGATCTGCATAGAGATCTCGTTGATCGGACGGCTGAACTGACGGGAGTAGTTTACAAATACTGTCAATCCACCAAGACTAAGCCGTCCGGCAAGACAGAACAGACCACCGACGCAGGCTGTGATACCATAGCTGACCTGTCCGATATTTCCCATGACCGGCCCCATGATACCACCAAAAAACTGAGCCTTGACCTGTTTCTTACGAAGATCATTGTTCAGATTCGTAAATTCTTCCACTGCCTTTTCCTCGTGGCAGAATACTTTTACTACTTTCTGTCCGGTTACCGTCTCTTCGATGTAACCATTTAATTTACCAAGCGCCGACTGCTGCTGGCGATAATATTTGGAACTACGCTTTGCGATCGAACCGCCGGCTTTCAGCATAATCGGTACAAGCAGGATGGTAAGAAGAGCAAGCCATACATTCATATAAAGCATGATACTTACCGTACCCACGATGCTGATAAATCCCTGAATAAGCTGGATTACTGTATTGTTGAGCATTTCACCGACAACATCGACATCGTTTGTAAAACGACTCATAATATCTCCGGTTGCATTGGTGTCAAAGTAGCGCACCGGCAAAGTCTGAATATGATCAAACAAATCTTTACGAAGCGTCTTCAACGCACGCTGCGAAACGCCAATCATGATTCGTTGCTGTAAATACATGGAAATCACACCGATTCCATAAATCGCAAGCATCAAAAGGATGCCAAGTCCTAATGTTTTCAAACCTTCATTGATAATGACACCGGCATCACCCGCTGCTTTGGATGCCTTGTCATATGTTTCCGTAATTCCATTGATGATTGGCGACAGCATATACGAACCTGCCAATGTCGATAAACTGGATATCACTACACACACCAATGCAATGATGACGTGATTCTTATCTTTTCCAAGATAACCAAGAAGACGCTTTATCGTCTGTTTGGTTTCTTTTGGCTTGCCGCCCATTGCTCTCGCCCGTCTGCCTCCCGGACCTCCTCCGGGTCCTCCCATTGGCGGGCCTCCGGCTGATTTATTTGGCTTTCCACTCATGCTGACACCTCCTCATTCTTGTCTTTCTGCGAATAATAGATTTCCTGATAAGCTTCACAGGATTTCATCAATTCCTCATGCGTTCCCTGTCCGACGATCTCGCCCTCATCCATCACGATAATCCGGTCTGCATGTTCTACAGACGAAATTCGCTGCGCAATGATCAACTTCGTCGCGTCTTTCAAAGACGTTGAGAAACTCTTTCGAATCTCTGCTTCTGTCGCAGTATCTACGGCACTTGTACTATCGTCTAAGATCAAGATTTTCGGCTTTTTCAAAAGAGCTCTGGCGATACAGAGACGCTGTTTTTGTCCACCGGAAACATTGACACCGCCCTGTCCCAATTCCATGTCATATCCATCGGAAAAACTGCGGACAAAACCGTCTGCCTGTGCATAACGTGCCATCTCGTAAACTTCTTCGTCTGTCGCATTTTCGTCTCCCCATCGAAGATTTTCCATAATACTTCCGGAGAACAATGTATTTTTCTGAAGCACCATTGCCACGCCGTTTCGCAGATGTTCCAGCGAATAATCTTTGACATTGATGCCATCCACAAGCACTTCTCCCTCGTCGACATCGTACAGACGCGGGATCAACTGCACGAGCGAACTCTTTCCGGACCCTGTCGAACCAATGATTCCAACCACTTCGCCCGGATTGGCTTTGAAAGAAATATTCTTCAATACATTGTTATGATTCTTCTTATAATAACGGAATCCGACATTGCGGAATTCAATCGCGCCGTTTTCCACTTCTTTGTCTTTGCATTTTGCTTCGTTGTCATTGAGGTCGATCTCTGTCATAAGAACCTCTTTGATACGCTTTGAAGAAGCCAATGCACGGGATCCCTGAATCATGATCATTCCAACCATCATCAAAGACATAAGGATCTGTACGATATACGTCGTAAATGCAGTCAGGTCGCCGACCGGCATATCACCTACGATGATCTGGCGTCCACCGAACCATACCACTGCCATCGTCGTAATGTTCATTGCAAGAGTCATGATCGGCATCGTCAATATAACGATCTTCATCGCGGACAAACTCTTTTCCTTCAGATCTTCATTGGCTTTGTTAAAAGTTTCTTTTTCAAAGTCATCACGAACAAAGGATTTTACCACGCGTGTATTTGTGATGTTTTCCTGAATCCTCGAGTTCAGACTGTCAATTTTTGTCTGCATGATGTTAAATCTTGGAAACGCTTTTCCGATTACGATAACCAGCGATACGATCAAAATCGGGATTACTACTCCTAGAATAATCGCCAGTCTCGCATTCATCATGATTGCCATAATCAATCCACCGATCAGCATACCCGGTGCTCGAAGGAGCATTCGAAGTGCCATCGAAATTACATTCTGCAGGTTCGTAATATCATTCGTCAATCTTGTCACTAACGAACCGGTTGAAAATTTTTCGATATTAGCGAAGGAAAACTGCTGCACTTTCGCAAAAATATCTTTTCTCAGATCACCAGCGAAATTTACCGATGCCTTAACAGCAAAATAGGCACCAAGCACACCGCCGCACATCATACAAAGTGCAAGAAGCACCATGATAATTCCATGTGCTATGATATAACCACTTCCGGCTCCTCCCTTAATTCCTTCGTTGATGATCAATGACATCATCTTCGGAAGAAGCACTTCTCCGATCACTTCCACGATCATAAAAATCGGTCCTAAAATAAATGCCGACAGATAGGGAGTGACATATTTTTTATAAATACCCATCGTCTTTTCTCCTTTTACTCTATATTCTTCGCATTGCGGTACATCTGCCCCAATAGACTTTGAAGCACCTCCAACTGCTCTTTGTCAAATCCTTCCAGAAGTTTTGCATCCATCCGTTGAAAGATTTCTTTGCTCTCGTCAACGACGCTGCGTCCTTTTTCCGTCAGTTCGACGAAACGTACGCGGGAATCCTGTTCCTGCTGGGATTTCTGAATGTATCCGCCTTTTCCCAGTTTTTTCAATGAAACTGCCACCGTCGCTGCCGACACTTCCAGTATATTTGCCAGTTCAATCTGCGACGTAACGGGACAATCCGATAACGTCATCAGCATTCTGTGCTGCGCCCTGTGCAACCCGGTTCCTTCCAACAGTTTTTCAATCTTGCGTCGATGGATCTGATTAATAAACATAACCAGCTTCACCGGATTTGCCCTCTGAATCACCGTCTCCGTGTCCATACGCATGTGGCATCTTCCCCTTGGTTCCACACATAAGCCTCCCTTCTTTTTTTAACTTGTGTTCTTTGTGATTTTTAATTAGTTTTTTAATGATTTATATGCTAATCATTAGCATGTTAATGATATTATACTCTTTTGAATCCATCTGTCAACAGAAATATTTGAATTTATGATTATTTTAGAATTCTTCTCTCATTTCTTATCTTGTTTTAAAGTCAGTTTAATTAGAAAAAGGAGCTTTTTCTCTTTCCGTGGGATTTCGGACACCGACGGTGCGCAGAGGGCGTCCTATGCCCTACCGCACCGCTGCGTGTGTCCGCTAAGTGCAAACGGTCCCGCGGGGAAGAAAGAAAAAGCTCCTTTTCTGTCTAAACTCCTTTAAAACACCTCTTTAATACTATCATAATGAAGGAACACGCCCTCTTTTGCAAATGCCTCAATCTCTTCTTTTGTCGCAAGCATAAAGCCATCTGTCTCGGCTTCCTGCGGATGTACATCCTCTTCAGAAAATTCTCCGATAAATTTATACACATCTACAAAATAATTATCACCTTCGCCCGGATTTTCACGGTGATAGGTAAACCGGTATCCGCCATCCCAGTCAGACACATCTAATCCGGTCTCTTCTTTCACTTCACGAAGAACCGCTTCCTTCGATTCTTCACCTGCCATCGCAGCGCCACCAGACACTTCCCACCAGCCTGGTGCCCAATTTTTCGTCATGACCCGCTTCGTGATCAAAAATCTTCCGTCTTTATGTGCCACGACACCAAGCACCGTCAAATGGTACTCATCATCCTTTAAGCACCAGTCATTGCGCTTCATCTGTCTGCCGGTGCGCTGTTTATTTTTGTCATAAATGTCCCAATATTCCACTTTTTCCATTGTCTCTTTTCCTCCATCATCGTCATTATGCTCCAGCAATGATTATATCGCAACTTTTTCTTTCATGCAATTACTTTTTTCCCCTTGATTCCTGCCGCGTTTTGATTTATTATAGTAATATGAAATTAAAGTAACGTTTTCGTTACGATTGCGTAAAATTGAAGGAGGTTTACTCATGAATTTACAGTATCATTATGACACCTCGGGGAATTTGACAAAAGTTACAGAAAACATTTCACAGCCAGATGCATTGATTCTTCTGACGACAGCAGAATTACTGGAATCCCATGTTGTAGAATTAGAGAAAGCTTTTCCGGGAATTCCTAGCATCGGCGGTATTGCAATGAGTTATGGTGGTACTCAAACGATTGAAAACGGTGTAACCGTGATTTCTCTGCATGGAACGGATTGTGCAGCAGATGTACTGGAACAATTATCCACGATGCCGGTAAAATATATCAGCCGTTTAAAAAAAGCCATGGAAAAGACAAATGCTGCTCCCGGAAATTCCGCCTGCTTTGACATTTGTTCCGGTCATGACGGAAAATTGGTAACCACTCTCAATATGGTGCTGGATGCCCAAAAGATTCCGCTGATTGGGGGAACCGTCGATGGGGGAAAAGTTGCCGTCAACGGAAAAATCTACGAAGATGCCTGCGGCTTTTTGATTCTTCGCAATAAAACCGGTAAGATCTGTGCCTACAAAGAGAATCTGTACACTGCAACCGGTGATCAGTTTCTTGCCACAAAAACTGATCCGAACAGCAATCTTCTGATTGAAGTAGACGGAAACCCGGCAGAAAATTTCTACCGCGACATTTTACATATCTCAAAAGAAGAAGTTGCTACCCAGACATTTAAAAATCCACTTGGACGTGTTTATGGTAGTGAAACGTACCTGATTTCGATCAAAGACATCAAAAACAACGCATTGGAATGCTACAAGCAGGTAAATAACCTTGACATCCTTACTTTGATGGAGATTGGAGATTATAACCAGATTATTTCGGATACCTTACAGAAAATGAAAAAAGATTTGACGGATATCAAAGGAATTCTTTCCGTAAACTGCCTGTTCCGCTATCTTTTCTTTAAAGAGGAGCATTATCTGGACAAGTATCTGACAAAAATGAACTCTACGGCAGACCATGCTGGTATCGTCGGACTTGGAGAACATTATAAAAAACAACATGTGAACCAAACAATGTGTTGCATTACCTTTGATTAACACATTTATTCACTAGAATGGAGGACATTATGAAACCATTATTTAAAAAGAAAACAAAAGAAACTTCAGCGGAAAAAGTGCCAACTACCGTTGTAGAACAAGCACCTGTCTCCGATAATACTGAAGCGATCCTTCTTACTATCGATCATTTAAAAACAACAAACGAAGAATTGGTAACCCAAGGTCTGGAAACATTTAAGGGCATTCAGGAGATTGAAGCCAGCATTCAGACTCTTTCGGATGAAAATGAAGAACTTTTAAACCAGTGCCAGGCTATGAACACTTCTTTCGAAGGCATTGTTACCGCAAGTGATGAATTTGCCACGGTACAGTCTGAGATTCAGGAATCTGTAAGCACTGCTCAGAATCAGGTAGAAGTTCTGAAAGAAAGTTCTAATACCGTTACGGAGCGTTTTGACGAAATGAATCAGACTTTCGAAAAACTGCTGGAATCGGTTTCTGAAATCCGCAAATCTACCGATGGAATCACTGCGATCGCTAATCAGACAAACCTGCTGGCTTTAAATGCTTCCATCGAAGCTGCCCGTGCCGGAGAGCAGGGACGCGGATTTGCCGTTGTTGCCAATGAAGTACGTGAACTTGCCGACCAGATCAAAATTTTGATCAATGATGTACAGAACAGCATTGCCGATGTAGAAAAGAGCACCGCCAATCTGAACCATTCCTTGGACGATTCCAAACAGGCACTTCACAGCAGCATTGAAAATGTAGACAGTACACATAGTATCTTTAACGGCATCAGTGCGAAAGTAACCGGTATCGAAGATGTGCATAACGCGATTGATTCCGCTGTCATAGAAAGCAAACAGGGCGTCGATGAAATGTTAAATTACATCAATAAGAGCCGCACGAGCTATTCTGAGGTAAGCAACCGTATTTCTGCGATCAACAAGTCCGATACGAAAAAGGGAACTTTGTTTGAAGACTTTGCTAATATGATCGATCAGCTGCCTCATTTGATCAAAGACAAATAAATATTTTAAAAAAGTGTGGTCCTACGGCCACACTTTTTTTATTGTGCATAACAGGCAAGCATTTCCCCGCATGCCACGATCACTTTTTCTCTCACTTCTTCCGGCTCGATCACCGTCACACCGGTTCCTATCGCCATCAGCCATCCGATAAACTGCTGGCTGACCGCCACTGTTACATTGACTTGAAAATACTCGTCATCCAATGGAATCATCGGAACATTTTTCCCAAAGCGGTCAATCATAACCCCGGCAAGATAATTGCGGCATTTTAATTTTACCGCCGTCTCCGTTCCGTCGTACATGCCAAATACCTTTTTTGAATACGCTCCGGCATCGACTTTTTCAAAGACTTCCCCGCCTTCACGCTCATGATCGCACATTTGGATGTCAAGCATTTTGTCCACACGAAAATGTTTGATATAACCTGCATTATGGTCGAATCCGATCAAATAATAATTTTCATCATCCCACATGAGCTGCCATGGCGAAATTTCATATTCTCCGCCATTATGTTTTAACTCCATCTGTTTTTTTACATTCCATTGATAATACCGGAACGTGATCGAATGATTTCTTTCTATCGCCTGATGGATCTTATCCACATTATAATAGATGCTCTCATTCATCGTTTTCACACGCCCCTGCACATACACTTGACGCTGGAGATCCTGCGCCTGATATTTGCTGGCAAAACTTTCCAATTTCTTGATCAGTTCACGGGATTTCTTTTCCGTGATAAATTTCGACGACTGAACCGCATCTACCAAAAGCTTCAGTTCCGCAATCTCAAACAAACGGGAGGCGACATGATAGTACGTCGTCCTCCCGTTGCTGTAAGAGAGAACATCCAGGCCATACCGCTGCAATTCTTCGATATCCCGATAGACACTTTTCCGCTCTGCCGAAACATCATAGCTTTCCAGCGATGATATGATTTCATTCATCGTAATCCCATGATCTTCGTCCGTCTTTTCCAACAGAATATCCATGAGATATAACAGCTTTAGTTTTTGATTTACGCCTTTGGCCATCGTTCCGCTCCCTGATTATTTTTTATTTTGATTATACTATATTTAGACAATGATTACAATACAATTATTCTCGATTTTTCAGTACCTCTGCCGGAACCATTTTCTTCAGTCTGCCTACCAGAACACGGTTGATGGCAAAGTAGCAGACAAAGATAAGAACGACAAGTACCACATACAGCCATGGTTCAAATGACAGATCCAGTGCGGTAGAAATATTGCTTACCATATACCTTGGATACAAGAAATCCATGATAGCTTTCGTAAGCGGGATATGGATCACGGTTCCTGCCAAAATGATATAAAAGTTTCCATTCAGGTACAATTTTCGTACTTCCTTATCGCGGAATCCAAACACTTTCATCAGCGAAATACTGTACGCCGAGCGGTCGATCATGACTTTCATCATCAGATACATAACGATGATAAAGATTAACGTTGACACGACATTGATCGTGATGATCATGCTCTGCATCTGATTTACAAAAATACTCGCTGATTTTTCGATATCCTGTTTCGTCGTTGTCGCATACAGCCGGCCTGCCGGGATATCCAGCGCTTCATCGGAAAACAATACATTATAAAAGTCATCCGACTCGCCAAACAGATCTCTCGCACTTTCGAGATCCATAAAGACATAAAATGCCGGCGCGTACTCGCAGATTCCTGTTACCTCAAAGGCATATTTATTGCCCTCTTCTTCGTCGTTGAGCACGAAAGTATCACCCTCTTTCAGATCATACTTCTGTGCCATCGCGGACGAGACGACCACGGTTCCTTTTCCCTTGGTAAGTGTCAGGTCAAAATACGGATTTCCTTCCTCAATGCCAAGCACTGTCACATCCCAGTTATACCCATAAATTTCCTTTTTCAATGTCTTTGCATACGCGGGGCTTGCCTTTTCCGGTACCGTTTTTTCCGGATACTTAAGAGTATACATATATTCGTATTTGGTATCTGCAATGTTGCTGTCGCGCACATGTACACACAGTTCATAGCAGTTCAGGCTGATCATCATGCACAAAAGTGCGATAAACATTCCAAAGAACACCGTAATTCCTGCTCTTGCCTCGCGCACCATTTGGCGGATGCGGAACATTTTTTCAAACTTCATCTCGTGCAGATGCAGTTTGCTCATATGTTGTTTTTTCGTCTCGTTGCGCATCAGGGACAATGCCGTATGCGACAATTTTTTCCGGATCACAATCGTATTGACAATGGTTGACACGATCGGTGGCATAACGATTCCGTAAATGATCAAGTACGGCGGCACGATCACATCAAGCGGCGGCACCGAATAATAGGTAATGCAGTCCTGCATCTGGTTTGGGATTCCCAGAGAACTGATTCCTGCGAAAAATCCAAGGATTCCCGCCACCGTCGTAATAATGACCGGCAATGACAGATAATGAAACATCAGATCTCTTCTCCGCACGCCGAGCGCATACAGTGTTCCAATGATCGAACTTTCTTTTTCGATATTATGAACGACAAATACAGAAATGACATAGGCCAGTAAAATGAGGATGATCACACCGAATATGACACCGGCAGAAATATTGATCTGCTGGTCATCCACTGATGCAAGTGTTCTTATGTTCTCGCCACATTTTACAAAGCTTTCCATATTTGTAAGACGGGTGTCGATATCCTCGAGGTAGTCATCGGTCCCCTCTTTCAGATCACTCACGCCATCCTTCAATTCCTCGGCTCCGTCTTTGGCTTCCTGCACGCCGTCGGTATACTCTTCTACACTATCCTTATACGTCTTCAATGCTTTTAATTCATCCAAGGCATCGGACAACGTAAGTGCCATCACCCCATCCTTATCGTCTACAATTTTCTGAATCTCGCTCTCAAAATTGTCTTCTGTCAATGTGACGTCAAAGCCATTTTCCTGCAATGACTTCTGCGCCTGTTCCAGCGCATTGTCAAAAATCGTCTTTGGTGCCATGTTGAGATCCTCTTTATAGCGATTCAATTTGCGAAGTCCCTGATACAGTTCCTCGGCCCCTTCTTTCAGATCTTTGACTCCGCTCTGCATATCATCCAGCTGTCCCACCGTGCGGTCCCAGTATTCCTGAAAATAGTCATCCTGAACTGCCTCTTCATCGATCTTAAAGGTCTTTAACAGGTCACGCACTTTTTCGTCCGTCATATCCTTTTTCAGGCGGTAGGCATACAGATATTCTTCCGACTGGGCAGCCTTTCCTGCCTTCTTCAATTCATCATACGCTTCTTTTGTCACAAACACGGTTCCAAAATTTTTACTGTCAACGATCGTATCCGACAAATTTTTATAAGGAGCATCGTAATCCGGCGAAGAGCCGATTCCGACCACTGTAAAGCTCTTGTCTCCCAACTTAATCTCGTCACCAAGGGACACCTCATTTTTTGCGGCATAGCGTTTTTCAAGCACCAGTTCATCCGCGTTTTTTGCCTTTTTTCCTTCACTGACAACCACTTTATCGATGGTTTCGCGGTCTTTGAATGCACGCAACGTCGTATCTCCTACCGTATAATCCAGATAAAACATCTTTTCCAGCTGCACATTGTTACTCCGGATCTTCTCCATATCTTTTTGGGACAATGGGGCAAAACAGGTAAACTGCCCGTCTTCAATCTGATTTTCCTCTGCGCTTTCTTCCACTCCGCACACAATCGTCTCGCCCGCTCCCACAAGGGAGATGATAAGATACATACAAAGAATGATCAGGCATCCCAGCGCCGCATAGCGGAACGCATTTTTCTTCAGATCGCGAAGCACCCTTTTTCTCAATATCTTCTGCATTATAAATCCTCCAAATCCTTTGCCGGTACTCTGACTTCATTTTCATATTCTTTGCGGACTTCTCCGTCTTTCAGATAGATCACGCGGTGAACCATATCTTTGATGCTGTTATTGTGGGTAACGATCAGCATCGTGGTCCCATATCTTGCATTGATCTTTTCCAGCAATACGAGGATATCTCTTGATGTCTTCGAATCCAGCGCACCCGTCGGTTCGTCGCACAGAAGGAGTTTCGGATTTTTCACAAGTGCTCTCGCGATCGCACATCTCTGCTGCTGTCCTCCGGACAATTGAAATGGAAATTTATTCTGATGTTCCGTAAGTCCGAGAGCATCGATCAATTCATCGACCGAAAGCGGATTCTTTGTCAAATACTCGCAGACCTGTATATTTTCGCGGATCGTAAGGTTCGGCACGAGATTGTAAAACTGGAAAATAAATCCAAGATTGGCTCTGCGGTACTCTAACAGTTCTTCATTTTTCATACCGCTAAGTTCAATGCCATCCACACAAATGGAACCGGAATTCATCGTATCCAAGCCTCCGATGCAGTTTAAAAGCGTCGATTTTCCGGAACCGGAAGTTCCCTGGATAACACACATTTCGCCCTGCTCCACGTCTGTCGTAACACCTTTTAATACTTCAACATAACTCCCGCCTTCGCCATAACTTTTTTTCACATTTTCTAATTGCAGATACATAATTTCCTCCATTTCATTACATAACACCGTTATGTTCATCTCATTTTTTAAGGCTTTATTCTTATCAATAAAGCCTACTTTTCAGACAGATCCACACCAAAAAGTGCAAACCATCCGGTTACCAGATAGGTCATCGCCTGCCTGCCAAATACCAATGCCTGTTCTTCCGTCTCAATATGCTTTAACATATACAAAAACATATCGATCTGATTGTGTGACATCCAATGAACCAGGTTTTCTTCCAGCATCGGAATGCCAAGTTCCTGACAAGTCGCCTGAGCGAGGTGCAGATTGTGTGCGTCCATCTCATCGATAATCCGGTCTACTGCATTTTCCAGCGAAGACCCCTGCGCACCATTTACGAGTAACAGCATCTCATCACGATTCTGATACATCTCATGCACGAGCACTTCCACCAGAATCCTCTCACTGTCCATATCATGGTTGCTCGAAAGGATTTCCTCTTTTGCCTCATTTTCTTCTAATTCCTGATGCTCTTTGATGAGTTTCATAATCCGCATCACGCTTTCCGAAACAAGGCTGCAGAACAGATCATCTTTATCCTGAAAGAAAAAATACAACGCACCTGTCGTAACTCCGGCCTCTTTGCAGATAGAACGCAAAGAAGCTTTGGAATATCCTTTTTCCATAAATTCTTTTTTCGCACACTGTAGTAACAGCTGCCGGGTTTCTCCGCTTTTCACTTCTTTTGCCAATTCCATCCCTGCCTTCTTTTTGTTTCACATAACACCGTTATGTTATCATGAGAACCTACTTTTTGTCAAGAGGGATTCTATATTTTATTTTGTTTCCTGTAAAAGACAAATCCAACACAAGACGTAAGCACCTCGGTAACCGGAAAAGTAAGCCAGAAATACGAAAGTCCAAAACGGGAAAAGAGAAATCCCAACGGCACAAAGAGGCACACCGTCCGCACGACCGTAAGAACAGAACTTTTCAAGGCACATCCAAGTGCCTGAAAATATACCGGAAAGATCAGAGACGTTACCATCGGAATAAAGCTAATGCCAATAATACGAAATGCATAGGTTCCAATGTTTAAGACTTCTTCACTCTGCGTAAACACCGACAGCATCGGATGTGGAATGAGTTCAAAGCACAATACTCCGATCATCATCAAAACAACTCCGTAAAGAAGCGACGTTCTCAATGCCGTTTTACAGCGGTCCCACTTTTTGGCAGCATAGTTAAAACTGACGATGGGAACCATGCAGGTCTGCAATGCCCCCAGCGGAATAAAGAAAAATGTCTGCCATTTATAATACAATCCAAGAGCCGTCACTGCGGCATCCGAAAATGTTGCAAGGATCAGATTCAGTCCAAAAATGTAAACCGTATACGCCGACTGCATTAAAATATTGGGGATCCCCAGCACATAGATGCGCCGGATCAGGGAAAGATACTTATATGGTTTTGGCGGGGTATAATACCCTTTCTTCCATACAACCACCGCTGCCACGATCTGTCCGGTAACCGTCGCTATCGCCGCTCCGCTGATTCCCATTTTCGGCAGTCCGCATAACCCAAAGATCAAAAGCGGATCGAGCACAATATTTATCACCGCGCCCAAAATCTGAGCGATCATCGGCGTCTTCATATCGCCATTTGCCTGCAGTATCTTGGTCCAAATGCTCTCACAAAACAATCCAAAACCAGCCACACAAACAATTCTTCCATAGCGTACCACATAAGAAATGACAATTTCCGAATCAGTAGACATTCTGGCATAAACCGGCAGAAAGCAATAAAAGAATACCGCAAATGAAGCCCATAATACAACGGCTAACGGGCTTCCTGTCCCAGCCACATCAAAGGCTTTTTTCTTTTTCCCCATTCCGAGATAGTATGCTATCGCCGTATTTACCCCCACTCCGGTTCCTACGGCAATCGCAATCATCAGCAGCTGAATCGGATAAATGATCGAGAGCGCCGTCAGACCCTCTTCCGAATATTTTCCGACAAACAGACTGTCGATGATGTTGTAAAGCGCCTGTATCAGCTGTGCCAGCATAACAGGCGGTGCTACTTTTAGTAAAATCTTACTTATTTTTTCTTTTCCGTATATTTCAGCTTTCATTTTCTTCCATTCCTTGTTGTTACTCCACCATGCCTGCTGTCATTTCTGCCGACACAGTATCCGGTGCTCCCACCGGAGCTGCAGCAGAATCTGCCACTTCGTTCGGATCCTGTGAGTCTTTCTCTTCTTCCTCATCCCACAGAGAATCGTATTTTTCTTGTTTTTCCTTCTGTACCATCGCACCGATGCTTTTCGCCATCTGATACAAACCGCTGTCAAACTTCATCAATTTCATCTCATCCGCCTGCGGAACTTTTGCCCCTTTCATAAGCCGCCTCGCCACTTCTAGAATCTTCATCTGTTCTTCCGTAGCTTCCTTCATCGAATCGGTCTGCTGCTCCGTCGATACGAGCATCTCGACATTGTTCCACTTATCCATGAGTTTTTCCATGTACTCCTGGTACTCATTCTGCTTTTTCTCAACTGCATTTAACGACAATTCCAATGAAACTGCCTCATTTTCATAAACCACTTTTCCATTTGGTGTTTCTTTGATCTTCTCTTCCAGTTCTTTTTGCTTTTGTCTCAATTCAGAAGCCGTTTTCCGGTAAGATTTGATCTGACTTTGATAAATTCCTCTTGCTTCCTTGATCTGCATACGATCCCCCTCTTTCTATCATTATATATCGTCACAACAGCCTTGGAAGATAACGATTATTTCCATACAAATAGACCGATAATACAGAGTAATTCCAGCACAAATATAACCGGAACACCGATATAAAATTTCGGTTTATGGGTCTTATGATGGAACCAATGCATTCCTATAAAAGCACCAAACACACCGAAAAGAGCTGATAACATCAATGTCGACTCCGGTATTCTCCATTTGTGATGCACCGCTTTCCACTTGTCGATCCCATATAAAATACAGACAAGAACATTGATCAATAGGTAAAGTAACAGACCCTTTCCCAGCATTTTACAAATCTCCTTTTCTCGCATAACGCATTTTGGTCGAGCGGGCGCGTCCATTTTGCGCACATTCTTTCGCCGAAGGACGTATGACATCTTTGGAATACTCACTGTAAATGCCCGCTTTGTAACCTTCTTTTAACGCCTTTTTCACCAGTCTGTCCTCGCCCGAATGAAACGTAAGAATCGCAACACGTCCTCCCGGCTTAAGCGCATCCGGCAGTTTTTCCATAAATTCATACAGCACTTCAAACTCGTGGTTTACGTCAATACGAAGTGCCTGAAAGGTGCGCTGGCATGTCTTTTTTACCGTTTCTTTTTTCTCTTTCTCCGGCAGAAAATCCAACGTCTTTTCGATAATTTCCCGCAATTTTGTCGTTGTATCAATGACATGCCCTCTCCGGATCTCATCCGTGATGGCTTTGGCAATCTCTTCACAATACGGTTCATCCGAATTTTCATACAGCATTCCCGCCAGTTCATCTCTTCCAATATTTGCCAGACGTTCTGCCGCACTGATTCCTTCTTTTTGATTCAACCGCAGATCAAGCGGGCCATCAACTTTAAAGGAAAAGCCACGCTTTGGATTATCAATCTGCATCGAGGAAACGCCAAGATCTGCAAGGATAAAATCAAATCCCCCGACTTCTTTCGCAATCTCATCAATGGTACAAAAATTCTGCAGACGGATCGTCAAGATGTCTTCTCCATAACCAAGCGCCTTCAAACGTTCTTTCGTTTTTGCTGATTCCTCTGGGTCTACATCTGTAGCATAAATATGTCCCTGTCCATTCAGACAGCCAAGCATCGCTTTCGTATGTCCTCCATAACCAAGTGTCGCATCAAAACCGATCTCCCCCGGCTGAATTTTCAAATAATCAAGAATCTCTTCCACCATGATGGAAATGTGCATCCCCGCCGGTGTATTTCCTTTGCGGATAACATGGGCAATCGTATCCTGATATTTTTCCGGCTGCAACTCTTTATATTTTTCTTCAAATTTCTTTGGATATTTTCCTGAATAACGAACTCTTCGTTTATGTGGTTTTTGTTGTTCTTCCATTTTATTTTCCCCTTGCTAACAATAGTTACTCTTAGCATATCACAGTTTTCTGCTCCCTACAACAAAAAAATCACCCTCTGTCCCAGATGCAGAGAGTGACTTTTTTCTTAATTTATATCGTTTAGTCTTCACTGTTTTTCTTGCTGTTGACATAGCTCTTCATCGAGTTGATGACGATCGTAAGTCCAAGAACGATAAGCAAAACGGCAATGATCAGCTGCAAGCCATTGGCAATAAATACCTCTCCCCAGGTTGTGGCACCTGCCGGGATTGTCGTAGAAGCCGCCTCTCCGATGGCTTTTACCATAGCGATCAATCTCTGTACCAAGGCGGTAAATGTTACACAGAGCATGATGATAAGTGGTGGGAAGAGCATTTTGTTGCTTCGTCCTGTCACTTTCGTAAATACGCACAGTGTTAAAAGAACTAAGGCACTTAACAACTGGTTTGCGGAACCAAACAATGGCCAGATGTTTGCATATCCAATTTTTGTAAGTATAAATCCACATACCAATGTAACAATCGTAGCGAAGTATGTATTGCAGAATAATTTTCTCCAAGGAGCGGCATGTTCCATATCATCGACGCTGAAGAGTTCCTGAAAACTCATTCGTCCGATACGTGCTACGGCATCCAGACTGGTAAGAGCAAGTGCCGACACACACATTGTCATAAATACGGTTGCTACATATACAGGAACGCCAAACATTTCAAAGAATCCGGCTACACCCTGACTGAAGATCTGGAATGGTGTTCCGACAGCCGGTGTTCCATCTGCACTTGCCGCAGCACCAGCGACACAAAGTGCCAGTACCGCAAGCAGACTCTCAAGCACCATCGCGCCATATCCGACTTTCAGCATATCTTTTTCATTTTCCACCGTCTTTGACGATGTTCCGGACGAAACCAAACTATGGAATCCGGAAACCGCACCACAGGCAACGGTAACAAACAGGATTGGGAACATGGTACCAAGTGTCTCATTATTGAATCCTGTGTAAACTGGAAGATTCATGCTCGGATGAGCAACGAACAAACCAACTACGGCACCAGCGATCATTCCGATAAACATAAACGTCGTCATGTAATCACGAGGCTGTTTCAAAAGCCACATTGGAAGTACCGCTGCAAAGAAGATATATACAAATGTAATGTAACTCCAAGTATCTTTGCTAAATTCCAATGGAAAATTCATACCGATCACAAAGGAAAGAACGATGCACACGATACCAAACACGGCCTCTTTCCAACCGGACAAATTGAATTTTTTCTGAACCAGTCCGAAGATAACGGCAAATACCATAAACATTATGGACACCATACCGGCTGCTCCGTTTGTCGCTGCGGCTGGGGCTAATGTTCCCGGCTGTTCTACCGAATACGCATTGAATGTTCCGGCAACCATGTCGGCAAATGCTGCTGTTACAATCAATGTAAACAACCAGCAGAAAAGCAGGAATATTTTTCGTCCAAATTTACCTATGTATTTTTCAATTACCATTCCCATGGATTTCCCTTGATTTTTTACGGATACATACAGGGCTCCAAAGTCGGTAACCGCACCAAAAAATACACCACCGATCAATACCCAGAGCAAAACCGGAAGCCATCCAAAGGCTGCTGCCTGAATCGCACCCGTGACCGGTCCCGCACCAGCGATAGATGAAAACTGGTGGCTGAACACGGTCCATCCATTGGTAGGTACATAATCTTTTCCATCATTGAATTTTACCGCAGGTGTCTCCGCTTTTGGGTCAATGCCCCATTTGTTTGCCAGCCAGCGTCCATACAAAACGTAGGCAGCAAATAAAACAACCGCTGCGATCAATACGATAACTAATGTATTCATAATATCCTCCAATCCGGAGCGTCGCATAAAAGCGCTCCTCTTTCTAAATGTATTTTCATCGGCGCCATGCTATGCAAAAGAAAAAGCCTCCTTCTTTGCACGATAAACCTCATAAGATTTATCCTGCAAAGACGAAGGCTAAAAATGTATCAATATCACTTCCGCGTTACCACTCTGCTTGCCGGCATGTTGCTGCCGACCTCTCACTCGCCACCAAACCGTTTCTAAAAAACGATCCGAAGACTCCCTTATGTAACGGTAAGGACCCGGCTCGGACTACTTGGTAAATAATACCTTTCCCCTGAGCAGCTCGCAGGTGAGGGCTTTCCCGTTCCTTGTTACTGTCTCTCACAAATAACAGCTTTCTGTAAGCGGTGATACGAGAAGTCATATCCTGTTCAAAGCATTTATCCGATGAATTGACTATATCTTAGACCCAATTTTTTTATTTGTCAAGAGAAAATTTTAATTTTTTTATCTATTTGCTTTCATTCCTTTAAACTATAGTTTATAATAATTTATATCTATTTGCTATGCAGTATATTGTGTTTTATAATAGATTATCAATGGAAAACTAAGAAAAAAAGAGGAAATTCGAATGAGTAATACCGAAAAGCGTCCAAAATTAGATATGTTAAATGGAAGTATCTGGAATAAAATCCCACAATATGCACTTCCCGTCGCTGCAACCGGAATATTAGAACAATTATTTAACGCCTCCGATATCGCTATCGTAGGTAATTTCACCGGTTCTCAAAGCACCGCATCCGTCGCTGCCGTCGGAGCCAACAGTCCGGTCATCGGTCTGATTCTGAATCTGTTTATCGGCATAGCCCTTGGTGCCAATGTTGTCATCGCCAATGCCGTTGGAAGAAAGGATACAAAACAGATTCACGATGCCGTACATACTTCCATCGTAGCTGCCCTTCTTGGCGGCGTGCTGATTGCTATCCTGGGAGAATTATTAGTTTCCACTATTTTACAACAGCTCAATGTGCCTGCCGAAGTTTTTCCTTTGGCACTTCGTTACATGCGCATCTACTTGATTGGAATGCCCGCCATCCTTTTATATAATTTTGAATCTGCCATCTTCCGCAGTATCGGAGAAACCAAAATGCCCTTGATTGCCTTGGCTTTTTCCGGTGTATTAAATGTATTGTTAAATCTGTTTTTCGTAATCGTGTGTCACAGAAACGTAGATGGTGTTGCTATCGCTACTGTAATTTCAAACGTAGTCAGTTCCAGCTTTTTATTTTATAAACTGCTGAAAACCGATAAATTTATCCATGTGGATATTAAAGATCTGCGAATTCATGCTGCCACCTTTCAGAAAATCTTAAAAATAGGACTTCCTGCCGGCATTCAAAGTGCCGTTTTCGCCATCGCAAACATCGTGATCCAAGCGGCTATTAACAGTCTCGGAACGATCGTAATTGCGGCATCGAGCGCAGCTTTCAACATCGAAATCTTTGCCTATTACATCATGAATTCTTTCAGCCAGGCATGCACCACTTTTGTCGGTCAGAATTACGGTGCAAGACAGATGAAACGCTGCAAAAAAACACTTGCTTTATGTCTGATTGAAGATGCCATCGCTTCGGCTGCTGCCATCCTCATAATCCTATTTGTCGGCAGACAGCTCCTTGCCATTTTCAATCACGATCCACAGGTCATCGAACTCGGTTATACAAGACTTCTTCTCGTATTTACCGCCTACATCTTCAGTATGATGTATGAATTGATGTCCGGTTATCTCCGTGGTTTTGGTATCTCGCTGGTTCCTGCTCTGCTTACGATCCTCGGCGTGTGTGGCGTCCGGATTGCATGGGTATATGGTGTATTTCCATCCAGTCGCACATTCCACACTCTTATGATGGCTTATCCGATCAGTCTTTCCGTTACAGCGGTACTGATCTTTATCGCATTGATTGTTTATCGTCCTTCCAAAAAACTACTCTCCTAAAACAATTCCATATTTTTCCAGATCTACCCGTCCATTTTCGACGGGTATTCCGTCTTCTTCCAATAATCTGGTCTGCCCACCTTCGCCTCCAAACGCAAATTCTCCGGCAAGTTCTCCTTTGCCGTTGACTACCCGGAAACAGGGAATGTGCTCGGGATCCGGATTTTTGTGGAGCGCATTTCCGACGGCGCGTGCCATCTTCGGATTTCCTGCCATCCTCGCAACTTGTCCATAAGTCGCCACATGCCCTTTCGGAATCCTTTTTACCGCCTCGTAAATCCGCTTTGTCGGACTGTCTGTAACAAGTTCATAACTTTCTGCAATCATCTGCTTCACATCTTTTTCCGGTATCGTTCCATCCAAGATAATTGTATTCCAATGTTCTTTATTTTGATGCCAGCCCGGTATGACGGCATCATAAGCTGCCCGCCAAAAATCTCTCGTTTCCGAATTCACCTTCACATTGAGCCAAATATTTCCCTCTTTTTCATATGTCCACAAAAACGCCTTTTTAGACTTTTTTACTCGTACTAACTGCCAGTTCTGGTCCCGAAATGGGGCATCCTGATAAGTCTCCGCAAAAGCCAGGGCGTAATTCAATGCTTCCTCTCTTGTTTTCATGCTTTTCTCCTAATATTTCAATCTTTTATACAAAACAAATGCCACTACACTTGCGCTTGTTTCTGCAATCCAAAAACAGTTCCAGACAGCCGGACCGCCCAGCATGATTCCCAGCAGATACGCCGCCGGAATAATACCGATAATATAACGAATCAGCGAAATCACAAGGGATTGTCCCCCTTTTCCCAGTGCTTCCAGCATTCCACTTACCGTAACTGAAAGAGAGGAAATGACAAATCCCATACAAATGATACGAATCGCCGCACCTCCCTCGACAATTGTCTGTGCATTAACTGTAAACAGTCCCATCAGATTTTTAGAAAATGTAAGGCAAATGCCCATTCCGGCAGCCATAATTACAGCAATCATAACTAACGACGTATGGAAAATACGTTTCACTCTTTCGAATTCCCCTGCTCCATAATTGTAACTAATGATTGGGCGGATTCCCTGAACAATCCCATTGGCAGACAGATAAATGAACGTCTGCAGTTTATAATAAATTCCAAGCACTAGCACATACGTTTCAGAATAAACGGCAAGGATTCCATTCAACGCCGTGATCATAAAAGACGGCAAAGCAAGATTTAATGTCGCAGGAATCCCCACTCCATACATCTGCTGGCACAACCGTTTCCGTATCAGTTTTTTATGCCAGGTCATGCGAAAAGCCATCGGTCTCTTGACAAATATAATAATATATACTACAAGAGGTATTACCTGCCCGATTCCGGTTGCCAGTGCAGCTCCCGCAATACCCATTTTCGGGAGAAATCCAATTCCAAAGATCAGCAGCGGATCCAGAACAATATTGACAACGCATCCACAAAGCATACTGATCATAGAGACTTTCATTCTTCCCTCTGCCTGAAAAATCTTTTCAAATGTAATCGCCACTACATTCGGAATGGTAAACGCAAAGACGATCCATGCGTATTTTACAGCATCTTCCAATATCGGTTGCTGGTCCGTAAACATCCCTACAAAACAACGGGCAAATCCGATACTAAACAAGGTAAGTACGATTCCATGCACGATGCTGAGCAGTGTTCCGGAAGTCACCACATCATTGGCATTTTTTCGTTCTCCGGCTCCCAGGTAAAATGCGGCTGCCGCATTGATACCGATACCAAATCCTACGGCGATCGCCGTCTCCAATAACTGAAGCGGATATACCAACGACAATGCCGTCATCGCCTGTTCACTAATCTGCGCAACAAAATAGCTGTCGACAATATTATATAAGGAATTGACCAACATTGACAACATCATCGGCAGTGACATCGACAATACCAGCGGCAGAATTTTCTTCTCTTTCATAAATGTTTGTTCCATCGTACAAATCCTCCTGATTCCTTCCTTTGTGTGAATGTTTTGAAACAACGAGGCATCGCCACGCATTCTTCGCGCCTTCGGCGCTCATCATCGTGACAGTCGTCACATAATCGTACAAACCTGCTGTGGGTTTTGTGCAAGCACAACCCACGACAGGTTTGTACGATTGCGTGTCTCGTTGTTTCACGAAAAAAATCACACCATCCGGATAGACTCCTGATGATGTGACGAAAAGTAAACATGTTTGTTTAGAAAAATTCACATAAGTTTTAGGAGACCATTGTACTATAGTTTGGATGAAAATTCAAGCCTTTTATGTTTATTAAAGTGTTAAGTCTTCCACATTTACCCCCATAGAAGCCAGCTTGGCAACGGTCGTTTTAATCTGATATTCAAGTTCTGTGTTTACAACTTCGCCATTTGCCTTCTTAATCCGCTGTAGGTCTGTATATTTATCAATAAGCACCGTAATCAGTTCCTTTTCTGTCATTTCGTCCATTCCTTTCCACCGCCTTTCTATACGTTTAGTATAGCGGTTTTCACGCTTATTTGCAAATGCATTTTTTTATTTATGTCTTTTTTTGTAATCCTGCTCAATCTCCTTCGACCAGCTTGTTCCGATTGCCTGCGCCATCATACAAGGAAGTTCTGCTCCGCGCGCTCTTGTTATCGTTTCTCCCAGCACATCATAGTTCTTTCTTGTGCCCTCACCATCGCACTCATATCTTACCGCCCGGTCCGCGTCGATTCCAAACTTGGCTGCTTCTCCGATTGCATCCATATTGGCTCCCAGGAACAAAAATTCCCAGTTCTTTTTCTTGCATTTTTCAATTTTATGTTTGATTTTGGCATAGTTATAGCGCCGGCTCGAATTTTCCATTCCATCCGTGGTTATAACAACGATCGTACGGTCCGGACGTTCCTCCTTCGGCCTTTCCTTTCTGGCCTTTTTAATGTGGGAAATGGTCAGACCGATTGCATCCAAAAGCGCCGTACAGCCGCGCACAAAATACTGCTTCCCGGTAAGTGGCTCTACACGATGAATCGGCTGGCGGTCGTGAACCAGCGTAAAATCATCATCAAAGAGCATGGTAGTGACCAGTGCTTCTCCCTTTTCTTTTTTCTGTTTTTCCAGCAGTGAATTAAAGCCTCCGATCGTATCCTTCTCAAGTCCTGCCATCGAACCGCTTCGATCCAAAATAAATACCATTTCTGTTAAATTCTCCATAATAAAATTCTCCATTTCACATATGTTATTTCAAAAACTGTGTTCTTGTTTCTGAAACCATCATAGCAAAATGGAGGTAACATTTTGTCTCTTTGAAAGAGACATTTTAATCGCCCAATGTCTCTTCCCCATATTCATATAGCAAAATATTAATCTTAACGATATTGTATTCCCCTGTTTCTATACAATATTTTACAATAAGATCAAATTTATTTCCGGGCGAAAGCGCATATCCTGCGCGTGAAAGAAGGTCTTTTGTCTCATCCAGGTTCAAACACATTCCGATGGCAAGAGCAAGCACCGTCTTTTTCTTCGGATGATATTTTTCATTCGTAATAATTTTGGAAAATACTTTACGGCTGATATTTGCATTGTGATACACCTCTGCGTTTTTCAGATCTTTTTCAATCAGAAACTGCATCAGCGTTTCCGGCAGATTTTTCCCGCGATTCTCAACAATATCATCCAATGTCCGGTATGATGTGTCTTCACGCACCATCGGCAGAGCCTCCGGGCTGAAAAGCGCCTGCGCTGTATACATCATTGGCATATGTAAACGGTCATTGTCTTTCTGAATAAAATCCGGAATATCCGGAAAGATCATTTCCGACAAATGAACCGATTCATCGTCAAATACTACCAAATATATCATCATATCACTGTCGAGTAAAAATTGGCTCAATACTTTAATCGCCGTCTGCAGTCCAATCTTTTTAGGAAATCCATAAGTCCCCGTCGATATAAGCGGAAATGCGATACTTTTAAACTTCTTTTTTGCCGCAAGCTGCAGACAATTTTCATAACATAATTGAAGTTTTTTCTCTTCTCCCTGATCTCCCCCTTTCCAAACCGGACCTGCATTATGTATGATATATTTTGCCGGAAGCCGAAATCCCGGTGTGACCGCTGCTTCGCCCACTTGCAGCGTCCCAATCTTTTGTCTGGCTGCCAACAGTTTATCCCGCCCCGCCGCCTCATAAATGGCCTGATCTGTTCCCCTTCCATACGCGGCATTCGGATTTGCTGTATTAATCACGGCATCTACTTTCATCTTTGTAATATCATTTCTTACAATCTGAAATGGCATAAAATCCCCCCTTGTCAGTTTTTGGTATTTGTAGTATATACAATAATCAAAAATAATACAAGAGAAAATAAAAAATGTCCCCCTCAGAGGGCTCAATCTCTGAAGGGGGCTTATTGAATGATTATCCTTCAATTGCGATATAATTTTTACCAGCAACTGCTTTGTCTGTCTTTTTCGGAATCTTCAACTGCAAGATACCATTTTCATACTTCGCCGAAATCTCGTCCTGGGTGATTCCCTCGCCGATGTAAAAACTTCGGCTCATGCTACCGGCATAACGTTCTTTACGAATGTACTTACCGGTCTTTTTATCTTTCTCATCTTTGTCCAAACCTTTTGCTGCCGAAATGGTAATATAACCATCATTCAGCTCAGCGGTTACTTCATCTTTCTTGAAGCCCGGCAGATCAATGTCAACTTCATACGCATCATCTGTCTCGCGGACATCTGTCTTCATCATGTTCTTTGCATGTTTTCCATAAAGAGGATCTTTCGCTGGAAACATAGCCTTCTCAAATTCCTTACCAAATGGAAAATCATCCATCCAATCATCAAACAAACTCTCTCCAAAAATACTAGGTCTTAACATAAGTCATTTCTCCTTTCCTTCTTGTAACAAGTGTCGGAAATATGGGTTTTTGTCAACCAGCATAGGCACTTAAACTTTTGTTTTATTAGCACCATCAGAGAAATCTGAAGTGTCGATTGTTAAGTTTCGATTCGGATCCGGGTTCCTTTTCGTAACCCCTTTCCTTATCTTTAACTATGTTATACCACTAATTGTTAGCACTGTCAAGAGGTGAGTGCTAATTTTTTTGTGTTTTTTTTGTGAACACCGAAATTTCGGGGTGTTCACGTTTCATTTTTTTTTAAAAATTTCAATTTTTCCGATTTTGTACCATTTTTGTACCATTTTTTTAAGATTTGTACGTTATACTGCATCACATTTCAACACTTCATTTCTGACATCCACCTCATTATTTAGATGATTATAGACATCAATTGTAATCGAACTGTCACTATGCCCCATTAAATATTGAAGCACTTTCATGTTCATACCTTTTCTTGCCATATTGGTACATGCCGTATGGCGCAGACAATGAGCAGATATTTTGGGTAACAATTCCGCTTTGCGATGCTCTTTCTTTGCCTGTGCAAACTCTTCTTTATTGTACGCATCTACAATATTATACAGAATATTATTGATTGCTGAAGGCATAAAGGGTCTGTTATTTTTCGTAATAAAGATGAAATCCGTATAGCCGTCAATTTCAACATTGCTTTTTCTTCCAAGCATAAAATTTATTTCCTTTTGACGAACGAACGCGTTTGCTACCTTATTCGTCAAAGGAATGTCACGTATTCCAGCTTTCGTTTTCGGTGAAGAAATGTGAAACTTACAACCGTCACCATAATTTTTATAAATCAATTGATGGTCAATGGTAAGGGTTCTTTCCGACATGTATAAATCTGACCATCGCAAACCGATCAATTCCCCACATCTTAAGCCAAGTTCGAGAAAAACTGTGATCATGGGAACATAGACACTATAAACATTGTTCTTTCCTAAGAATGCCATCAGTTGATCTTGTTGTTTCTGGGTAAGAATCACTTTTTGTTTCGGTTCTTCACCGTATTCGGATGACAAAGCATTTTTCGCTACATTTTTTAGCAAAATATCATCTTCTACTGCCAGTTCCAACACAGGAATAATGAGCGTATGAATAAAACGGATTGTGTTATGTGAATATCCTGCCTTTGACAATTTTGAATAAAATGCCTTAACATGTGATTTTCTTATCACAATTGCTTTATACATTCCGATATCTTCCTTTACCAGATTTTCCCATATTTTTTCGTAATTCACTCTCGTTGATTCTGCTAAATCCTTTGTCGAAATATACTTTTCAAACAATTCATTGAGTGTGATTTTTTTAATCGAACTATCCAGTAAAAGACCATTATCCAGATCTTTTTGTATCTGCTTTTCTTTCTCTCGCAGTAACGGCAGAGTTTTTTCGTATACTGTCTGTCGTTTCCCTGAAAGATCTGTGTAACGATATAAATATCTACCGTCTTTCCGTTGCTGTTCTCCCGTGTGCAAGTTTCTTCCTTTATTATCTTTCCTAGTTGCCATAGAAAATCATTCCTTTCCTTTGCAAGCACTCCTTTCCTATCAAAAAGAATGATTCTCGTCTCGGTAATTATATTATACCAGAAAATCAGCCTAATTGACAGGAAAGAATTATTTTTTTCATTCCGACATAGCATTGATGTATTGCTTGACCTTGTCAACGGAATAAAGTACTCGTCTTCCGATCTGAACGCGTGCTTGCGCCAGTTCTCCGATTCGCCTTGCTGTGGCTTGACCACAGCAAAGCATCGCAGAAAGTTGTTCTATGTCAACCGTTAGTAAATTCATCTCTGACAAATTATATTTCTTGGTTTTGTTCATTTTCCTCATCCTTTAAACAAAATTATGGGAATTGGGGGTTGCACTTCTACTTATTAAACGGCAATTGCCCCTCTTCGTTTTCGTCTACTTCAATAAATTCTTCTTCGCGATCAAAATATTCCTGTACAGAATTGTATTTTGTAACATTTCCGTTTTTATGATAAGTCCATACCTCTTTGATTCGACGTAAAAAGGCTTTCCATGATTCTTGATCTGTTTTCTGCAGTTCTGGATACTGCCTTTCAAGCTCCCAATTGGACACGATATACACTCTGTTATAACATGCTACCTTATTGGAATATCTGCTCGGAAGTTCCGTTGGATATATATCCAAATAAATCAACATATCTTTCAACGGCAACGAGGAACGATATTCATCCAAGAATAGTACATTTTGTGACGAATAGCCGTCAAATGGATGCGAATAATCGGTAACCCGATAAACGTCGCTGTAACCATTTGTTTCAAAAACACCTCTTGTCTTTCCACTTCCAGTCTCTCCCGATATGTAGACAACTTCAATATCCCTCCGTAGCCGTTCTCTGTATCGTTCCGTTAATATTGTCGCACGAATTTTATCCAGTTTATCAATTTGCATGATATAATCGGTGTTTCGGGATATGATTTCTGCATTGGAAGCACCCTCTTCGATTTGCCGATATAATTCTGCTAAATCGACAAATTTTCCTGAATTATCTGGCGGTGGCGTTCCATATTCTTCAAATGTTCCCTCTATCACCGTTTCCTGTTTTTTGTCATTTTCCCATTTTCCACTTTTTTTAATGTAATCAATATTATCTGACACCTTTCCTTTTACAATTTCTATGTGGATATTGGGGAAATGTTTCATTACTTTCTTTACTCGGACACGCGATGAGAAACATACAAAAACATGCGTATGATAACAACTGCCTTCTTCATCTGCCATGCAAAAATACAAAAGTGTCTTAAAATTATGCAACATTGTTTTTTTAATCTGATCATGTGACCAGCCATGTGTTTCTGGATTGTTGATAGTCAATTGAAAAAGTTTCGACTGTTTTTCTTCGAAAGTAGTTATTCCCACTACAATCACGTCCTTTCTTAATTTTTGTGCAGTTTGTGTAAATTGGCTGAACATGTGTTAAGCCTTATATTTCGGTCGTTTAGTATTGTTTGTGCACCGCACTGGTAATACTTCCAGCGCGGTGCAATTAACAACAATTTCAATGCTCCTCAGAAAATGAAATCCGTCGGCGAGCAAGCTCGCCTTCTAGGATTTCATTTATACCTTCGTTCGCATCGAAATCAGTTAATATGAATACACCAACTACTGCCAGCCTGCCGGGACACGATACGCTAACGATACCTCAATGTAAGACGTTCCCTTATCCTCAACAGCCAAAACAGTATAATCCCAGCAATGCATCTTCAAATCAAAATACAATTGATTAATTTCTACTTTTTTCCTATTTATGAAATCATCTAATTCTGTATAATCTTGCTTTTGACAACATCTTTGAGAAATAATATTATAATTCATATTACAATCTCTTTTAAACTGCTCAAACATTGCAATCGATGTTATTTTTTCTCGCTCCAGCCTGCTTTGCAGTTCAATTTGTAAATAATGCTTATCCGCTGGTCGCAACGTTTTTAAAACATCTTTTTTTGGAATGCTTAACACGAGAGAACCTTCTTGTGGCATTTTCAAATCGATTTTAATTTTCGTCAACTTCGAATCGGCAATGTTATATTGATCTGCAACATCAATTCCATCAAGAACCGCCAAAAAAACCTCTTTGCATTTATCTAAATCTTCCTGCACTCTAGCCTGACGTCGTTGTCTTTCGTTCTCCAGTACCTTTTCGTTTTGTTCCTGTACATAGTCCTTTATTTTCTTTAATATGTACATATCAACACCTTCTTTCTGGTGGGGAGTGACTCCCCACCTTAAAACAAATTAACAGTTACTCTTCTGCCAGTTTTGCATATGGCGCGACAATTGAAACACTTGCCTTGCCAAACTCAATCTTATAAGGAACAATTTTGCATTGATCCGTTGGGATTGTGACAAACACTGGTTCTTCTGACTTCTCAATGACATCCATCTCAAAGTCAATTTTTTCTGCTTTTATGTAAAGCATTGCAAATGTGTCTGGATCTGCAACAGATAACGTGTAACCGTTTTTTTCATCTGTTCGTTTTCCGTCTACATAAACATAATTTTCGCGTACATCTTTTAACACAAATTCTTCCGAAGTTGTTACCGCGGTCAAAGGTGTCACCAATGATGAAGCGCTGACAACGTTGTTGTCAATTTTTAATTTACCCATGTAAATCCTCCTTTCAAATTTTTTTATAAAGAAACTGAATTTTCTTTACATTTTAACTATAACATGATTAACCGCAATTCATCGCCTTATAATGGGAATCGTCTCCCACATATTGGGATTTATTTATTACAATTAAAATAATAATCGCAATACTGCGCTAACAGGAAACTAACGATTGACTGTTGTTCTAACGGCAACAATCGCAAAATTCGCATTGTTTCTTCATCTGCGGATGGCTCTGTTCCATTCACAATATAATCAATTGACACATGATAATATTCTGATAGAATATATAACAAATAAATTGGCACTGGTGTTGTACCCGATTCATATCTGCTATATGTCGTAACAGGAATTTCCACATCAAAATCAAACTCCGCCAACTCAGCTACAAGTGTTGCCTGCGAGTACCGTTTATTTTCCCGCAATTCTTTTAATCTGTCTCCAACTGCAAAATTAAATTTTTGTTTATTATTAGTCATAATAGACCTCACTTTCTGAAAGTGGACCTACTAATCTGCGCATTTCGTGGTCGTTTTTTTCTAGTTACTCTTAGTATACTAATCAATAGGAGATGTTTCCTCTTGATGCTACCACTATAACAAATAGAACCAATTCTGGCAGAATACCGTTTTTTTTCAAATTTGGTATTCTTGTTTTACTTCTTTGTAAATATATGGTAGATTCAATTAGGATTTCCCCTCTTGATGCTACCACTATAACAAATAGAACCAATTCTGGCAGAATACCGTTTT
>ERZ808240.115-NODE-115-length-107260-cov-10.317896_pt1 | contig 107260 bp, 97 predicted proteins | sample MGYA00521084_ERZ808240 | MGnify/ENA primary metagenome ERZ808240 (study PRJEB31516, sample SAMN03275571) | gut metagenome | biome: mammalia-associated habitat; material: feces | host: Papio cynocephalus | place: Kenya | collected 2012-08-06 ...
TGTCAGTATAGCATACTTGCATGTAAAATAAAATTAGGAATTAGTATCTAATGTATATAAATAAAGAATACAGGATATGGTAAATTTTTATCTTGTTTTCTGAGAAAAATAAGACAATGACTGATATGCTACAAAGATAAAAAGAAAATTATTTGCAATAACTGGCAAGGTAATTATGGTTAATTTTGCATAAAACAGCAAAATAACGTAGACAAAGAACAAGGTATTTGGTATCATATTAGATAATGATTCTTGATATACTTAAGAAAAAAGGCAGCGTCCTATCGGGAGGCTGCTATTTTTGAGGAGGGATTGCATTGCGAAAAACTATTTTATATGTTGTCTTCGCTGTCATCGTGTGTTTATTTGGAGGTATTGCTTATATGATGATGCGAGGTGATACGGCTGCCGCTGACACGGCAGTACGACAGGTGACAGACAGTACGGGAAAAACGATGGAAATTCCTGTACATCCGAAACATGTCGTGTTTTTGAATGTGTCCAACATGGATATGTATGTAGCAGCAGGCGGTAAAGAGGCTGTTGTTGGCAAACCAACTTCGAAATCGCTGTCGCCGGAGCTGGCCAAAGCAACAGAAGGTGTACCGGAAGTAGGTATTATTCATTCGCCAAATGTCGAAACGATTTTGTCCTTAAAGCCGGATTTGGTTATTGGCGTCAACGTACCGTTTCATAATCAGCTGAGAGAAACACTGGAACAAAATCATATTCCTTTGTACATTAATTCGCTGGACAATTATGAAGATACGCTCAAGACCCTGCAGTTCTTTGGAGAACTGACAGGTGATGAAAAAACTGCGCAGGCAAAAATAGATGCCATTACCAAGCAGTGTGAAGACGCTGCAGCCAAGACGGCAGGAAAGCAAGGACCTAAAACGCTGATTTTGTTCAGCAATCCGGAAAGCAATAATATGGCAGGCAGCTCGACCTTTTCCGGTGATTTGCTCAAACGGCTGCATGGCGTCAATATTGCCGATTTGGATACATCGCTGCAGGGCCAGTTTATTCCGCTGAGTTTGGAATATGTTGTCAAACAAGATCCGGAAGTTATTTTTATTATTTCCATGGGCAATACACCGGAAATGATGGCTCGTTTCAAAGAACAAATGCAGACCAACGAAGCGTGGAATCAGACGGCAGCTGTCAAAAACGGCCGCATCTATGAACTGCCGATGGATTTGTTTACGGTCAATCCGGGCAGCCGTATTGGTGATGCTATGACATATATGGCAGACTGCTTATACGGGCAGGGAGGACAATGATGGAACGCGTCACAACGGAAGATACACGGAATACGGTGCGGCTGGCTGCATTATGCGGCGGTTTGCTGCTTTTGGTTTTGGTATTGGGATTGGCCGTTGCTGCCGGTGCAGTTCCTATTTCCTTGTCCGATATATATCAAGCGGTTACAGCACCGGGAAAAACGGACAACTACCGCATTATTTATACACTGCGCATGCCGCGTGCTGTCTGCGCGGCACTGGCCGGTGCCAATTTGGCATTATCAGGCTGCATTTTGCAGGGTATTCTCCGCAATCCCTTGGCGGACCCCGGCATTATCGGCATTTCTGCCGGTGCCGGCTTGGCAGCTATGGCGTTGATGCTGATTGCGCCGGCGTTTACCAATTGGGTGCCCTTTGCGGCCTTTATAGGGGCCATGTTTGCAGCAGCTGTTGTCTTTTTTCTGTCATATGAACGAGGTGTCAATCCGCTGCGGCTGGTATTGGCAGGCGTAGCCGTCGCGGCGTTTTTTGGCGGCGGCATGACGGCGCTGTCCGTGTTTTTTTCAGATAAAATTCAAGGGACGGTTTCCTGGATGGCAGGCGGTTTTGCCGGCAGCAACTGGCAGCATGTCCGCATGATTCTGCCGTACAGTGTGTTGGGCATTATCGGTACGCTTTGTTATTACCGCAAACTCAACGCCCTGCAGCTCGGTGACGATGTTGCCAAAACCTTGGGCGTGCATACAGAACGGACGCGGGGCATCTTGGTGGCTTTGGCTGCGCTATTGGCTGCTTCCGCTGTCAGCGTGGCCGGTTTACTGGGGTTTGTCGGTTTGATTGTGCCGCACGTCATGCGGCTGATTGTTGGTTCTGATTTTGAATCGCTGCTGCCGTGCTCGGCTATTTTTGGTGCTGTTCTCGTCGTCGCAGCGGATGTGGCAGCCCGGACGGTGTTCAGCCCTGTGGAAGTGCCTGTAGGCATTTTTATGTCCTTTATCGGCGCACCATTCTTCTTATATCTATTAAAACGGAGGATGCGAAACGCATGAGTAAAATCATTACAGAAAAACTGCGTCTGCAGTATGGCCCCAACGTAATTGCTGACAACTTGAATATTTCTTTTGACAAGCCGGAAATCATCTCCATTATTGGTCCCAATGGGTCAGGCAAGTCTACGCTGCTCAAATCGCTGGGTCGTTTGTTGGTGCCAACAGGAGGCGCAGTGTATTTGGACGGCCAGGATTTGCAGCGCATGGACCGCAAGACGATTGCCCGCACGATTTCCGTCATGCCCCAATCCGTTCATGCGCCGGGTGATATGACGGTTCGTGATTTGGTCACCTATGGACGCCTTCCGTATCAAGGACTTTTTTCCAAACTCCGCCATGAAGACGTACAGGCCATTGATACGGCATTGGACGCTACGGAAATGACAGCACTGCAGCATAAGCGGCTGTCCGCTTTGTCCGGCGGTGAACGGCAGCGGGCCTGGCTTTCTATGGCCATTGCCAAAGAGCCGCAGATTTTGCTTTTGGACGAACCGACGACGTATTTGGATATTCACCATCAGCTGGATTTAATGGAGCTGGTCGTGCATCTGTATCAGACACGGCATATCATCGTCATCATGGTCATGCATGACCTCAATCATGCCGCGCGATACAGCCAGCGGCTGGTCGCTGTCCAAAACGGCCGCATTGTCGCCGACGGTCCTGTACGCGACGTGTTCCGGCAGGAGATACTGGAACCGCTGTACGGCATACGGGCTGTGGTCACGGAAGTACACGATGACCGAGGAAGCTATCTGGCATGTTTTCCGTATGCTGCAGTATAACGCTTGAATACGGCTGACTGCGGTCGTAACTATATATACCCTGTCACCAGAATCATGCCCTGCGGCATGATTCAGACGGCAAGAAACAGTTCAAAGATGAAAGGGAGTATTTTATATGAATATGTACAAAAGAAAGAAATCGTATGCAGAAAAAATTTCTGCTGTATCCGCAGCTGTTTTGGCTGCGTTAACCATGCCGGTATGGGCAGCTGATGCAGATGCAGCTGTGGTACAGACCAAAGACGTCATCGTAACGGCTACCAAAACGGAAGCAGAAGTCAAAGCTGTGCCGCAGGCTGTTGAAGTCATTACGAAAGAAGACATACAGCGTACGGGCGCCAATGATGTCTTGACGGCACTGTCTCTGGCCAACAACTTGAATCTTTCACGTGCCGGCATGACCGGCAATGCCGTGTCGCTGCGCGGTATGAGTACCAACCACACGCTGATTCTCGTCGACGGCAAACGGTATGCCGGTGAAGACACGGATGTAACGACTAACGTATATAATCTGCAGCGGCTCAACGTCAGCGACATAGAACGCGTGGAAATTGTGCGCGGGCCGTCCAGTTCACTGTATGGCTCGGATGCTATGGGCGGCGTCATCAATATCATTACAAAAACGCCGGAAAAAGCCGGCGGTACCGTAGGGATTGTAACCGGCACGAGAAATACGGCAGAATATTTTAATGTAAATTCGGGAAAACATGGCCGCTGGAGTGCTGTCGTAGACGGCCGCATTGACAGACAGCGGGCTATCAACCGCTATGCGCACAGTGTTTCTTCATCAGGAGCTGTCACTGACGGATATGACCGTTCCATGTATGGCATGCGGCGCACCTTCCACGGCGGTGCTGTTTATGATTTTGAAAATGCCAATAAAAACAAGCTGCGGTTTGACGTTGATTATATGAATGAAGATTTGCGTTCTGATTATGCAGATACCAAAAGTGCCAGCGGCATGCTGTATTATAATAAAAATAAACACGAATGGTATCACAATGAGCAAAAAGGATTCAGCGTAGAATATACAGGAAAGACCAATCGCAATGAATACCAGTTCAGGACGTACTATAACCAGTTGGAAAAACATTCTAATTTGGTCAATGAACGCAAATTCCCGAGTCCTGTCATGGAAAATATATTAGGTGCCATATATCCGAAAGCCGACATGGACTATGCCAAATACAATACGTGGGTAACAGAAGCCAAAGATACGATGTACATCGGCGACCGCCACAACCTGACATTTGGCGGCGAATACCGTCGGCTCGAATATGAAGGCACGCGTCTGGGCGGTTCTACAGCTGGCTTGGATAAGAAAATAGCTTCTAAAGATGTCAATTCCTATGCCGGTTATATCGAAGATATGTGGCAGGTCCATGACAAATTGCTGCTCATTCCTTCAGTCCGCCTGGAACACAACAGCCAGTTTGGCTCCGAAGCAACGCCTAAAATCGGCGCAACGTACAGCATCAACAATCACTGGCGGTTTAAAGCCAATTACGGCAAAGGCTACAAAGCACCGACGCTGAGTGAATTGTATATGGTCATGAACCGGGCGATGGGCGTGGCGACTGTACATGTAGAAGGCAATCCCAATTTGCAGCCTGAAACGTCGTACAGCTATGACTTCAGTATCGAAGCAGATAAGGGAGCCAACTTTGGCAAGCTGACTTACTTTAACAATAAAGTAAGCAATTTGATTGATACAGAGTCTACGCAGTCAGGCAATGAATATTGGAGCAAGTACATTAACATCGGTAAAGCGCAAATTAACGGCGTGGAATTCGAATTGGGCCGTCATTTGAATGACCGCTGGACAGCTAAAGTTACGCACAACTATTTAGATGCTACCAATAAAATTACAGGCGAACGGCTGGGCAACCGCGCTAAAAATACGACGACGTTCCAGCTGATTTATGATGACCATAAAGACAACGGTATCAGTGCCGTATTGTGGGATCAGTTTGCCAGCCGCTATCGCTATAATGAAGAAGACTATACATACAATACGCTGAATTTCTCTATCAACAAAAAATGGAATAAAGAATTTTCTACGTATGCAGGCGTAGATAATATTTTCAATAAGAAAGTCGATGACTTGTACATTGACGGCCGTATGTGGCGGGTAGGTGCAGAATGGAAACTATAGAAGGAATAGGAGAAACAAAAAGCATCGTGTTGAAATTAGTCATATTGGCCGTAGTGCTTTGCTTCTTTTCCCTGCTGTCCGCTGTACGCGCTGGGGCACAAGACAAAGATACGGCTGTGTTTGTCCAAAGCCGCACGGCACAGCCTGTTTCGTTGGAAACAATGCTCGGCGACTTGGCATCCTATAATGTCGTTGTATTTGGCGAATTTCATGACAGTCAGCCTATCCATGACGCGGAACTGGCTGTCTTGAAGGGCTTGTATCGACAGCACGGTGCCAACCTTGCCTTGTCGATGGAAATGTTCGAACGGGATGTACAGCCTGTCATGAATGACTATTTGGCTGGCAAAATAACGGAAGGCGAATTTTTGGCAGCATCCCGGCCGTGGCCGCAGTACAAAACAGCATATAAGCCGCTCGTGGAATATGCCAAAGCGCATCATATTCCTGTATTGACCGGTAATATCCCGCGGCGCATAGCTGCAACGTATGCCAAGTCAAAAACGCTGGACAGCATCGCAGACGAAGATAAACAATATCTTCCCAACGTACACCGAGCCGGGTCGGCTGCGTACCGAGAAAAATTCGCCGCTGTCATGCAGGGCATGAATACTATGCCAGGCGGTATGAAAATTCCGCCGCAGATGGTACAGCCTATGTTTATGGCGCAGTGCCTGAAAGATGATACTATGGCTGAAAGTATTATTCAATATCGGCAGCAGTATCCGCAAGCGGTGGTGTACCATGTAGTCGGCAATTTCCACAGTGCCGGTCATTTGGGCATGGCAGAAAAAATGGCATGGCTGCAGCCCAAGACGCGCATCGCGGTCATTGATACGGTTCACTATGAAAAACATAAAGACACGATACGCGATATCGCGCAGGCGAATGCGTCCGGCGGTGACTATTTGGCACTGGAAACGGCACATCATGAAGTAAAATAAACAAGCTTAAAAAGAATTGTAATGTAATACACTATGCACGTAAAACGGTATAGAAAAGGGCTGGGACAAATGAATGAAAAAATTTCATTTTGTTCCAGCCCCATCTCTTGTTTTTAGTAAAGGAGCGGACATGAAGCGATTATGGGCGTGTTACGCGCCGTATCATACGATCTTAGCCTTTGTCGTCATGGGGTCGGTACTGACGGCAGGAATGGAAATTTCTTTCCCCATGATTGTGCGCTATATTTTAGAAGATGTTTTACCGGCCGGCGATATGATTCGCTTGGTTCATACAGCGGCTGTTTTATTTGCACTGTATGTTTCGTGTCTGTGCCTGTCGTTTTGTGTATCTTATTTTGGCCGCGGCATGGGAACGCATATAGAAAATGACCTGCGCTGCCGGCTGTTTGCACATATCGAATCTATGAGTTTTTCCTTTTTTGACAACGCTAAGACAGGACAGCTGCTGTCGCGCCTTATCAGTGATATTTCCGAAGTCGGCGATTTGGTGTTTCAGATGCCCAATCTCATTATGGTCTGTCTGATTACGATGGGGGGCAGTGCGTTTTTTTTGTTCTATATTAACTGGCAGCTGGCTTTTTTTGTTCTCTTTCTCATTGTTGTCAAAACGGGAGGAACAATTATTCTCAACCGCCGTATGAAAACAACTTTTCGCAGTGCGAGAGAAAAGATGGGAATTGTCAGTGCCCAGGCGATGGAAAGCTTACATGCAATTCGGTTGGTACAGTCGTTCTGCAATGAAGCGGTGGAGCTGAAAAAATTCACTGCAGCCAGCAATACGCTGCGCAAAGCCCAGCAGCGGACATTCCTCTTTGAATCGTACCTGACGAGCAGCGTTATCTTTTTTTCCAACTTGACCAACTTGGTTATTATTGCTGCCGGCAGCTTTTTTATCATGCTCGGCATCATGAAACTAGGGGATTTAGTCGCGTTTTTGATGTATTTGATGGTCTTTATCCGGCCGATTATGCAGCTGACGATGCTTACGGAACGGTATCAGCGCGGCTTGGCCGGATATCAGCGGTACGCGGAACTGATGGACACGCAGTCGGCTGTGCAAGATCGGGCCGATGCAGTAGAAGCTTCTCAGGTACAGGGGCATGTATCGTTTCAGCATGTTGACTTTTCGTATAATGGCAGTGATACAGTCCTGCATGATTTTTCACTGGATATTCCGCAGGGAAAAACAGTGGCTCTCGTCGGGCCGACCGGCGTCGGCAAATCCAGCGTAGCCAGTCTGCTGCTGCGGTTTTACGACATTCAGCAAGGCGCTATTTGCCTGGATGAGACAGATATCCGGCAGTATACCTTGGCTTCTCTGCGACACCACATTGGCATTGTGCCGCAGGATGTATTCCTTTTTTCGGATTCTATTCGGGAAAACATTGCGTATGGACGGCCTGGCGCGACGGAGCAGGAAATCAGAGAAGCAGCCAAACTGGCCCATGCCCATGAATTTATTATGAATCTTCCCGATGGCTATGATAGTGCCATTGGCGAGCGGGGTGTCAAACTGTCCGGAGGACAGAAACAACGGCTGGCCATTGCCCGCGTGTTTTTGAAAAATCCGCCTGTGCTGATTTTGGATGAAGCGACGTCGGCATTGGATAATGAGACAGAACGAAAAATTCAGCAGGCACTGCAGGATTTGTCAGCGAATCGGACGACGCTGATTATTGCCCATCGTCTGGCGACAATACGCCATGCCGATATGATTGTCGTCTTGACAAAGGATGGCATACAAGAACGAGGAACCCATGAAGAACTGATGGCCCATCAGGGACTGTATTACGAATTATATACATCGCAGTTTAAAGCCTGAACAAAAGACTACCGCATAACGCGTCTGCTGTCATGCCGCAGGCCCTTCCTTGAAGAAGATGCATAGTCATGCTGCAACTGCGGAGCTTAAAACGGCATAGTAAAAAGCTGTAACCTTATGAACTAACAATTTTCATGAGGTTACAGCTTTTTTGCTGGTAGTTTTGTACGTAGTGTATAAAAACGTATTTTAACACGCGAACCATTCCATTTAAAATTTTGAAGAAATGGAATGCAGGAAGAGATGCATCCGTGATGCGCGTCAGCGCGTATAAGATTCAATGTAATGCCGGGCATTGTCTGCTGCGGCTACGTCAATCCAGTGAAATACAGAAGTACAGTGGCAGACGGCAAACAAAACAGCGTGCTGATTGATAAACTCACGCAATTTGTTCCATACCTCTGTGCTGCCGTCAACAGATAAGTAGCCGCGCACGGCTTCGTCTATCCACTGCGTCGTGTCCCATTCTTCACGAAAACAGCTGTGAATAAACAAAAATAAATCCAAGACAGCCGGCGATGCTTTGACAAAGATTTTTTCGTTTTCCCAATCTAAAAATGTGATAGTATCCGATATTTTGTCATAGGCAATATCACGAAGTGCTGGCCGGCCGTGATGAAAACCGGCTTGATGAAGACGCGCTAAGCTTTTGCCTGCTTCGAAGAAAACATGCTGGCGCAAAGAGCCCCATGCATTGTTTTTGGCAATACGCTGCAAAGGCTGCCCGCAGTCTTTCATGACAAAATAATCGGGCCCCCATAATACAATATGCGGGGCTAAAGGCAGGCGGCTGTTCACGGCAGTAATTTTGTAAGCTTCAATCAGAAAAGCTGTCACGGCATCATTTTTGGCAAATCGGTTGCGGCCGTTGGAAAGACAGCGCTTGATAAAATAAGATTCTCCCTGCCAGCAAAATGATTGGATGCGCGATGCTGGGTGGGCATGTATCTGCTTTTTTACTTCTGATTCGAATGCAGCCGTATGTATATCCATTGTTCTTTCAACCTCTTTTTATCTATATGTAGGAAATCGTTATTTTTTTACATATTCTTTACAATCACTTATTGTATCAAGTTTTTTTCTAATAAATCAAGAAGAAAATGGTAAAAAATTATTTATTATAATGAAAACTATTATATTAATAATAAAGAGTAATGGAATATCAAAACCATTATCATTTATATGAACAATAAATGTATGTATTATAAAGAAAACGCCTGTTTTATCAGAAAATAGAATTAAAGTAATAATATTCACTTTTATTACTTGACAGACAAAACCGTATTTTATATACTAAATATGGTAATGAAATATGTTATCAACAGAAGGGAAGTGCCAGTATTATTTACGGAGCTAACAGAAAGGAGCGATGTAAATGAGTGTCGTCATCGTAGGAGGAAATGACTGTATGGTTTGTCAGTATAAAACCATATGCAAAAAATATTCGTATAAGGCAAAAGTATTTACACAGGTTCCGAGCGATTTTAAATCAAAAATCGGATCGCCGGATTTAGTTATTTTGTTCACTAGCACAGTTAGCCACAGCATGGTACGCTGCGCCCTCAAAGAGGCACAGCGCAAGAACGTAGAGGTTGTGCGTTCTCATACCAGCAGTTCTAACTCGCTTAAGTGTATATTAGAATCCCGCGCAGAACGCAGCAGCTGCTGCGGATAACATCTGGGCAATGAAGGAGAGGTAAGAAGATGAGCATCGTTACATTGGCAGACATGAAAGTCGGTGAAAAAGGTGTTGTAGAAGCCCTGCAGGGCCATGGCAACATTCAGCATCGGCTTGTTGACATGGGCGTTGTCAAAGGGTCCCATATCTCTGTCGTCAAAAAAGCACCGTTGGGTGATCCAATCGAAGTGAACGTAAAAGGTTGTGCGTTGGCTTTGAGAATGAACGAAGCAGCTATGATTACCGTAGCTGTAGAAGGGGGTAAATAGTAGTTATGGAAGATGCAGGAAAAATTAAGATTGCCCTAGCCGGCAATCCGAACTGCGGCAAAACGACAATTTTTAATAATATTACAGGTGCTAAACAGCACGTTGGGAACTACCCTGGCGTTACTGTAGAAAAGAAAGAAGGGCATTGTACTTTTGACGGCAAAGAACTGCTTTTCGTTGACTTGCCGGGTACATACAGCTTGACGGCTCGTTCGTTGGATGAAGTTGTTGCAAGAAATGTTATTATTAATGAAAAACCGGATATTATCGTAAATGTATTAGACGCATCCAACTTGGAACGAAATTTATATTTGGCCGCTCAACTTGTTGAATTGGGCCGCCCTATGGTTGTCGCGTTAAACATGATGGATATTGCTGAACGCATGGGCGTCAAAATTGATTTGAAAAAATTGGGGCAGCAAATGGGAGCCGTTGTTGTACCGCTGGTCGGCAGCAAAAACATCGGTACGAAAGAACTGCTTCAAGTGGTTTCCCATGTTGAAAATACTCAGAATTTGGTCAATGCGACTGTCGATTACGGTGCAGACGTTGAACCGTCTATCGCTGAATTAACGGATGCTATTCAGAAAACAGGCATTATTAATTATCCTGTCCGTTGGCTGGCTGTTAAACTGCTGGAAAACGACGCAGATGTCGTTGCCAAAGTAAAAGCTATGGAAGGCACGCAAAATATTATTTCACTGGCAGCTAAAATGCGGGACAGCTTGAAAGATAAAGTAGATTTGGATTTCTATTTTGCACAGTGCCGCCATCAGTTCGCTGTACAGGCGTTTAATAATTCTATTATCAGTGCCGGTACGCCGGACCCCTTGTCCAACAAAATCGATAATGTGCTGACGCACCGTATTTTGGGGATTCCTATTTTCTTAGCCTTGATGTGGCTCATGTTTACTGCTGTTATTGATTTGGGCGCATATCCGCAGGATTGGCTGGATGCCGGTTTTGGCATGCTGGGGGACTGGCTCAGCGATGTCATTGTCGATGAACAGCTCAAATCGTTGGTTGTCGACGGCATTATTGGCGGTGTTGGTTCTGTTTTGAGCTTTGTACCGTTGATTGTTTTACTGTATTTCTTTATCAGCTTGTTGGAAGACACGGGCTATATGGCACGTGCGGCATTTTTGATTGACCGCGCGATGCGGGCGCTTGGACTGCACGGCAAATCCTTTATCCCGATGATTCTTGGCTTTGGCTGCAACGTTCCCGGTATCATGGCCGCTCGTACCTTGGACAATGAAAAAGACCGTTTGGTAACGATTATGGCCTGCCCGTTCATGAGCTGCGGTGCTCGTCTCCCTGTATATACGTTGCTGATTGCGGCTTTCTTTGGCGCATCCGGCTATGGCGGCACGGTTCTCTTTGGCATCTACTTGCTGGGGATTATCATTGCTGTTCTCGTGGCAGTTATTCTGCGTCATACAGTATATAAAGGCGAAGTGGAACCGTTCGTTATGGAACTGCCGCCGTACCACATTCCGACAGTCAAAGGCGTTTTGACACATATGTGGGAACGTACGGTATTATACATTAAAAAAGCAGGTACGTTTATTTTGGGCGCATCTATCATCGTTTGGTTCTTGACAGCCTATCCGATGGATGTTGAATATTCACAGGATTTTGATGCGGCTCATGACCAGGTGGAAGAACAGATGGAAGCAAAACAGGCTGCCATTCTTCAAGGTTATGGTATTGAAAACTTGGAAGACAATGCTGAATTAAACGAAATGTATGAAGCTATGGTTGCTGCTGCCGATGAAGCAAAAGATGCTGAAGACGGCGAAGATGAAGAAGTTGAAAGTGTAGCACAAGTAGAAGAAGCAGAAGCTGAAAAACCGGAATATCCGGATGCATTTGTTGATTTGCAGGAAAAGAATCCGACAGTATATGAACAGGCACTGCCGCTCTTTGATGCAAAAGCAGAAGCAGATGATGCTAACGATAAATTAGACGATCAGATGAACTCTGAAAAATTATCTCAGTCCTATGCAGCTACGATTGGTCATGCTATTGAACCGATTATTGCACCGCTGGGCTTTGACTGGAAAATTGGCGTAGGTATTGTTGCTTGCTCTGCTGCAAAAGAAGTTATGGTTTCTACATTGGCTACGATTTACAGTGTTGAAGCTGACGATGAAAACGAAGCTAACTTGGTAGAATATTTGGCAAATGACCCGAACTTTAATCCGGCTGTTGCCTTATCCTTGATGGTTTTCAGCTTGCTGTATATGCCTTGCGTTGCTGCAATGGCTGTTATCAAGCGAGAAACAAACTCTTGGAAAATGCTTTTTGCTGTCGATGGTTTGTGCCTTGTTTTATCCTATGTATTAGCTTTCGTTACGTACCATGGCGCATTGCTTTTAGGCTTAGGTGCTTGATAGTTACTATATTTTCAAATAGTATATATAAGGGGTTGCTGCGGCAATCCCTTATATTTCATTATATAGAAAAGGAGGTCATCGCATGAGTATTGCACCGATTATTGTAGGCATTGTCGTCGTGATTGCCGTTGTATATACAATACGGCATATACGCGGATTGTTTAAGGGGACGACTGGCTGCTGCGGAGGCGGCTGCTCCGGCAGCTGTTCATCGTGCCATGCTGAACCGGCGCCGGAAAAACACATCCTCCATGATGCCAAAACCCAAAAAGAAGAAATGAAAAAATAATTCACAAATTTCCTTGCTATATTTACAACAATGTGATAAAATATTTCTTGTTAATTTAGGCAGTCCTCTGCTCGTTTGACGATTGCTGCGTATGTGGCGGCAACGGGGAGTAACGAATGTCTTATAGGAGGAAAAAGAAAATGAACATTATCAGCGTATTGGAACAAGAACAGCTTCGCAACGACATTCCTGAATTCCGTCCTGGCGATACCGTCAAGGCTCATGTAAAGGTTGTCGAAGGCAATCGTGAACGTATTCAGGTTTTTGAAGGCGTTGTTATCGGCCGTCAAAACGGCGGTGTCCGTGAAACTTTTACGGTTCGTCGTATTTCCTACGGTGTAGGCGTTGAACGTACTTTCTTGGTACATTCCCCGCGTCTTGCAAAAATCGAAGTCGTTCGCCGTGGCGTAGTTCGCCGTGCAAAATTGAATTATCTCCGCGGTCTTACGGGTAAAGCTGCTCGTATTCGCGAACGTCGGTAATTTCCTGGCAAGAACACATAAAACAAGGATTGGAAGCGATTCCAGTCCTTGTTTTTTTTAAAGAAACGCGCATAAGACATGGAGGGAACACATCATATGATTATCAACTGGTATCCGGGACATATGGCAAAAGCCAAACGATTGATTCAAGCGAACTTAAAGATTATCGACGTAGTGATTGAACTGGTAGACGCACGCATTCCTTGGAGCAGCACCAATCCTATGATTAGTCAGCTCATTGGGCAGAAACCGTCCGTTGTCGTCTTGAATAAGGCTGATTTGGCAGACGCAGCCGTGCTGGATGATTGGATTCGCTATTACAAAACGCAGGGACGCCTTGTTATGGCTCTCAACAGCAAAGACGGCAAGGGCGTCAAATCGCTCATGGCGCTGGTCCGCAGGCTGGCAGCTCCTAAGCTGGAACATTGGCGTGCCAGAGGCCTCAAAAACCGTTCTGTCCGTACGATGATTTTGGGGATTCCCAATGTAGGAAAATCGACATTGATTAATAAACTGGCACGGCGCAGTGCAGCTAAAACTGCGGATAAGCCGGGGGAAACGAAGGGGAAACAGTGGGTTCATATTGGCGACCAGCTGGACTTGCTGGATACGCCGGGCGTGTTGTGGCCCAAGCTGGAAAATCAGGTCAGTGCCTATCGGCTCGCTGCGACGGGAGCGATTTCCGATACTGTGTTTGACATGGAAACGGTTATTACACAGCTGATTACCGAGCTGGGTACTTGGTATCCGGAAGAAGTAAAGGCCAGGTTTAAATTGGACAGCCTGTGCGAAGCTCCTTTGGATACGATAGAAGCGATTGGCCGTAAGCGCGGCTGCATTGTTGCCGGCGGCGTAGTAGACTTGGAAAAAACATATAAATTAATTTTAAAAGAATACCGGGAAGGCAAAATTGGCCGGATTTCCTTGGACAGAGTAGAAGAAGCAAAGGAAGATGCATGATGGATTTGAGCAGCTTAAAAACAGCCGATATAAAAAGCATGCTGGCGCAGGGCGTTGAAGACGAAGCGGCCTTTGTACAGGCCATGAGAGAAGATAAACGGGTATCGGTGCAGAAATTGGCACAATCGTACCTGAAACGAAAACAAAAAGAAGAAGCTGAACGGGAACGCGTGCTGCATATGTATGCCATGGAAACAGCCTATTATAATAAAGGCGTGTATCATGTGGCTGGCGTCGATGAAGCCGGCCGCGGCCCGGCAGCAGGTCCTGTAATGATTGCTGCCGTCATATTGCCGCCGTATTGGGAATGTCCGGGACTCAATGATAGCAAAAAACTGTCTCCGGCTAAACGAGATGCGCTGTATGATAAAATCATGGCGGAAGCGGTAGCTGTTTCGTGCGTATCTAAATCAGAAAAAGAAATCGATGCCTTGGATATTTATCATGCGACGATGCAGGGCATGTATGATGCAGTTGACGGATTGGATACAGCTGCTGAAGCCGTTCTCATCGATGCCATGCCGCTGCGGGACTTGACCGTGCCGCATCAATCCGTCGTACATGGTGATGCCGTCAGCGCTTCGATTGCGGCAGCCTCGATTATTGCCAAAGTCACGCGGGACAGGCTGATGGTCGCTTACGATAAAACGTATCCGCAGTACGGTTTTGCTGTGCACAAAGGATATTTGACCCAGCGGCATATGGATGCACTGCATGAATATGGTCCCTGTCCCATTCACCGCCGCAGTTTTGAGCCCATTAAGAGCATGGTAAAGCATACGATATGATTTCTTGGCACAGCGAATGCTGCAAGCACCTTGCTATAAATATATGCTGTAAAATATCTATTTTTTTAGTAGCGTGAAAAAGAGTCTTGGTATACAATAAGAATACGAATCCATTGCCTAACTAAAGGAGGTATTTTTATGAAAAACAAAATCATGACAGCGTTATGTGCCTGCCTGCTTGCCGGCTCTGTTGCCGTGGCTGCAGCACCGGCTGCCGTGACAGATGCGCCGCAGTACGTGCAAACCCGTGCAGACGGCAGCTCGCTTACGGTCAAATATCCTGCTGTCACGGTGCCGGGCAATCAAACGGCCAGTCAGCTGATTATGCAGTATTTTATGGATGAACAGGCTAAAGCAGCGGCATTTTTTAATAAAGAAGCCGTCAACGGCATGAAAATGACCGAAGAAAAATCCTACACGGTTACCTTAAATAATGGCAAATATCTCTCTTTCATTGATCAGGGATATATTTACTATGATAAAGCGGCCCATCCGACCAGCTGGAAAAATGGCGTAACGTTTGATATGGAAACGGGGAAACGCGTAGCATGGCAAGATATTATCCGTCCGGAAGATGCAAAGGCGTTTTCTTTAAAAAATATCAACATGAAAATCTTTACGAGCAAGCACGTATTGTCCAGCTATTTTAACGGATTGACAGAGCTGCCGAAAAATTACTATCTTGATAAAAATCAAACGATTCATTTCATTTTTAACCAATATGAAATTGCCCCGTATTCTTCGGGCATTATTGATATTCCCATGAATAAGAAAGCTAAATAATCCGTTTTTACTGCAAATAAAGCGGCAGTACAGCGTGAAGATGCATGCGTGTTGTCTATGGACCGGAAAAGAACGTTGATACATGATGACCAAGACCGATGTTGGCTTATACGACGTAAGAAAGCATAAAAAGGTATTCGTTTGGATATATTGCAAAATAAACTAACATATGATATGATAATAACAGGTAATTAATAAAAGTTATTTGTTGAAATTTCCTTTAGGAGGTCGTACACATGGATAAATACGAATGCTCGATTTGCGGTTATATTTATGATGAAGCAGAAGGCGATGCTGATGCAGGCGTAGCAGCTGGCACAAAATTTGCCGATTTGCCGGAAGATTGGGTATGTCCGACTTGCGGCGCTGGCAAAGAAGACTTCGTCAAAATGGACTAATCACCTGCAGTAGGCAAGCTTACCATTATGTGCTACTATCATAATGGTAAGCTTTTTCTGTTATAAGGAGGGATATGTATGAATATGAAAGAAATACGGGATACAGCCAGAAGCAAGATGAAAGGATGTCATGTCTGTCCGATTTGTGATGGCAAAGCCTGTGCCGGCATGATTCCCGGTTTTGGCGGACTGCGGACGGGAAGCTCGTTTCGGCGGAATTTGGCGTCGCTTCAAGAATACGGCTTGATTATGCGGAGTATGTCCGGTGTGGAAGAACCGGATACGACGATTCCTTTGTTTGGCAATACGCTGCGTATGCCCATCTTGGTAGCTCCGGTTGGCGGCATTGTTCTCAACGCGCAGGTAGATGGAGATCCGGCAGCAGTAGAACAAGCCTATGACGAAGCCGTGACGCAGGGAGCCATGGAAGCGGGAACCATGGCCTTTACCGGAGATAGCGGCGCTCCGTATATGTACGCTTCCGGGATTGCATCCTGTAAAAAGAGATCGGGGTATGTCATTCCGACGATTAAGCCGCGGGAAGATGAAAAAATTATAGAGAAGGCTGTGCTGGCAGAACAATCCGGCGCACCGGCCGTAGCAAGTGATATTGATGCGGCTACATTGATTAATATGCGGATTTTTGGACAGCCTGTTGGTCCGAAGAGTGCGGCAAGCATTGCTAAAATCGCTGCGGCGGTACAGATTCCTTTTATTGTCAAAGGCGTTATGTCGGCAGACGAAGCGGCCGCGTGTGCAGAAGCCGGCGCCCAAGGTATTGTTGTTAGTAACCATGGCGGCCGCGTGCTGGATGGCATGGTAGGGACTGCCGATGTACTGCCGGATATTGCAGCAGCCGTCAAAGGCCGCCTGACGATTTTTGCGGACGGCGGCGTGCGTCATGGAGAAGATGTATTGAAACTGCTGGCTCTTGGCGCCGATGCGGTTTTGATTGGCCGTCCGGCAGCCGTAGCGGCTATTGGCGGCGGCGCGGCAGGTGTTCGCATGTTGTTGGACACATATAAGCGGGAATTATGTGACGCCATGATGATTACGGGAGTTCGTGATGTAAAACATGTTCCACAGCATATTTTGAAAAAGTTATAAATGTTTTCTTAGAAAAATAAAACAGAGACTGCTGCAGGGAAATGACTGCCCTGCGCGGTCTCTGTTTTTGTATATATTTTATCCCGCATATCGCACATATGGCGTTGTGTATTTACGAATAACGCAGTTTTTACGGTGACGCAGTCTTGGACAAGCGGTGTACGCGCAGCAAAACGCAGGAGGGCAGGCAGCCTGCGGCATGTATCTATTAAAATCATCTATTGTAAATGCTTTTTACTAGCCCGAACAAGACAAACATGGTATCATTATATAATGTATGAAAAGGTTTTATAGGAGGTTGTATATGTACAACTATGTATTGTTTGATTTGGATGGGACGTTGACAGATTCCAAAGAAGGAATTATCAAGTCTGTAGAATATGCGTTGATTCAAATGGGAGAATCGACGCAGGGACGGCTGGACCAGCATACGATTGTAGGGCCGCCGCTTCTTACGACTTTTCAAGAGGTATTTGGTTTTTCAGAGGAAAAAGCCAAGAAGACGTATGCGTATTTTCAAGAACGGTACAGTACGATTGGCAAATTTGAAAACAAGGCGTTTGACGGGATTGTACCGATGCTGCAGCAGATGAAGAAAAAGGGGATTCGCTCCTTTGTGGCGACTTCCAAGCCGCAGGTGCATGCCCAGGCGATTTGTGAAAAATTCGGCATTGCGCCGTATGTAGAAAAAATTGCCGGGCCGGCTGTCGGCGGCACGGACACGAAAGCCGATATTATACAGCGTATTTTAACGTATATCGGACCGGCTTATCAGGGACATACTGTCATGGTCGGCGATAGAAAGTTTGATGTAATCGGCGCGCGGACTGCAGGACTTCCCGTCATTGCCGTCGGCTATGGGTATGGCAATGAACGCGAACGGGAAGAACATCCGGCAGACTTTTTTGCGCCTACTGTAACGGATTTGCAGCAGATTCTTTTAGATGCATAAAGAAAAGAGGTATTTTTATGGAATTAAAAACAGGCATGATGATACATGGGTTTCAGGTAGACCGTGCCGTATATGTCAAAGAATTAGACAGTCAGGCCTATGAAATGCGCCACGTTCAGTCCGGCGCACGGCTTTTATATATCCAAAATGAAGATGACAACAAAGTATTTTCTATTTCGTTTCGCACGACGCCGACAGACAGCACGGGCGTGCCGCATATTTGCGAACATTCTACGCTTTGCGGCTCCCGAAAATTTCCGCTGAAAGAACCCTTTGTCGAACTTGTCAAAGGGTCGCTGAATACCTTCCTCAATGCCATGACCTTTCCGGACAAAACAATGTATCCAGTAGCCAGCCGCAATGCGATTGATTTTAAAAATTTGATGGATGTATATTTGGATGCTGTATTTTTCCCCAATATGCTGAAAGATAAAGAAGTGTTGATGCAGGAAGGCTGGCATTATGAAATGGCATCGGCTGACAGCCCGCTTACGTACAGCGGTGTCGTCTATAACGAAATGAAAGGCGTATTTTCTTCACCGGATGCCCAGCTGGAACGGCATGTCATGGATAACTTGTTCCCCGATACGACGTATGGCGTAGAATCGGGCGGCGATCCGGACTGCATTCCCCAGCTGACGCAGGAAGCCTTTGCCGCTTTTCATGCCAAATATTATCATCCAGCCAACAGTTATATTTTCTTGTACGGCGATATGGATATAGACAGCACGCTGGCATTTATTAATGATGAATATTTGAGCCATTTTCATGTCGAAGAAATTGATTCGGCTATTGCACGGCAGATTCCGACCGGCAGCGTGATAAAGTCCTATCCGTACGGCATTGCCAAAGAGGAAAAAACGGCCCATAAAACACTGCACAGCTTGACCTATGTCGTAGATGACGCCATTGACACGACGCTGGGACTGGCTTTTAAAGTGTTGACGTATGTACTGCTGCAGTCTCCGGCTGCTCCGCTGAAAAAAGCACTCGTTGATGCCGGTGTAGGCAAGGATATTTCCGGTGATTTCCAAGATGGACTGCTGCAGCCGCTGTGGAGCATTGCTGTCAACGGCTCTGACCCGGAAGCCCAGGAAAAAATTCTGCCGATAGTACGGCAGGTGCTGGAAGACATGGTGGCGCACGGTATCGACAAGACGATGCTGGAAGGCGCATTGAACCGTGTTGAATTTACACTGCGTGAAGCCGATTTTGCCGGTCGGCCCAAAGGATTAATTTATGGCATCCGCTGCATGGATACGTGGCTGTATGATAAAGATCCATTGGAACCTCTCCGCTATGAAGAAGCACTCAAGACATTGCGCGCAGGTATGAAAAATGGCTATTATGAACATATTTTGCAGAAATATATTCTCGATAATCCTTATTTTGCCTTGGTATCGTTAGTACCGCAGCCTGGACTGACAGAAGAACATGACAAGGCAATGGCAGAAAAATTGGCAGCCTACAAGGATACGTTGTCAGCAGCGGACATAGAACAGATTATGGCGGCTACGCAGGCATTGAAAAAACGGCAGGCTACGCCGGATTCTCCTGAAGCGCTGCTGACGATTCCTACGCTGTCCCGCAGCGACTTGGAACAGAAAGCTGAATCTATTGTCATGCACGAAGAAGAGGCAGCAGGAATTCATCTTTGCCATGTACCTGATTTTACCAACGGCATTACTTATCTCAATGCCTATTTTGATTTGCACGGCATGACGGCTGAAGACATTCCGTATGTCTATTTGCTCAGTGACCTGCTTGGGGATTTGGATACGAAAGAACATTCGTATATGGAAATCGCTTCGCTGATTGACCTGCATACTGGCGGCGTTGACAGTACGGTATCGGCATTTTCAGACCGGACAGACAACAAAAATTATACGCCGGTTTTCAAATTGAAGACAAAAGTATTAAGCCAAAATTTGGACAAGGCCATTTCACTGCTCAAAGAAATTTCGCTGGATACTGTCTTTACCAATACAGACCGCTTGATTGAATTGATTGAAGAAACCAAAGCCGGCTGGGATATGGATGCCTTCCGCCGCGGCCATACGATTGTCATGCACCGTGTATTGTCTTATGTATCGCCGGTCGAAGCGTTTTGTGATGCCGGTGAATTATCTTACTATGAATTTATCAGCCGGATAGCGGCCCAAATCCGTGAAAACAGCACATCGGTAGCAGATCGTTTGGAACAGACGATGAAAAAGATATTTACGCGCGCTGCCATGACACTGGAAATTACGAGCAGTGAAAACGATAAGAACGACGCCGTGTCGCTGCTGCCGACATGGACGCAGGCTCTGCCGGCCGGTGAAAAACAGACGTCGCTGTGCCAGTTTGCGCTGACGCAGAAAAACGAAGGCATTATGACCAGCGGCAAAGTCCAGTACGTAGCCAAAGGCGGCAATTTCCGCGATCATGGCTATTCCTATACAGGTTCTTTGATGGTACTTGATACGATTTTGCAGTACGGGTATTTGTGGACTAAAATCCGCGTGCAGGGTGGCGCATACGGTGCTTTTACGCGCTTTTATGATAACGGCGATATGGTGTTATGCTCGTATCGCGATCCGAATTTGGGACAAAGCATCGACGCATACAATGCTCTGGCCGATTATTTGGATGCCTTTGATGTATCGGACAGAGAAATGACAAAATATGTCATCGGCACGCTGAGCCGGATTGATATTCCGCTGACGCCGTCGCTGCGCGGCGATAAAGCCATGAACCGGTACTTTACAGGAACGACGCAGGAGGCAGCGCAGACACGCCGTGACCAGCTCCTGCAGACGACAGCCGCTGATATTCGGGCATTGGCCCCGCTGATTCGCGCCGTCATGAAGGACAACAATGTCTGCGTCATGGGGAATGAAGCCAAGATTCGCCAGGAAGCCAAATGGTTTGACCAGCTTGTTTCGCTGCCGGATTAGGTCGTGAGCGGCATGAGAGGACGATTTGCGCCGAGTCCTACGGGATATATGCATTTGGGAAATGCTTGGACAGCATTTCTTTGCTGGCTGCAGGTTCGGCAGGCAGGCGGCACCTTGGTGCTTCGCGTGGAAGATAATGACGAACAGCGGTCCAAACCTGTCTTTCGTTCTGCACTGTTGGAAGATTTGCACTGGCTAGGGCTGACGTGGGATGAAGGGCCGGATATAGGCGGTACGTACGGCCCGTATCGCCAACAGGAACGGTATGCCCTGTATGATGCGGCGCTGGAACAGCTGCGGCATTATGAACGATTGTATCCCTGCTACTGCAGCCGGGCTAGACTGCAGGCGATTGGCGCGCCTCACGCAGGAGAACATGCTGTCTATGACGGCCACTGCTATGGGCTGACGCCGGAAGAACGGCAGTACATGACTAAAAAGCCGTCTTGGCGCATTCATGTGCCGGCAGAGACTATCTTTTTTACGGACGGTGTATATGGGCCGCAGCAGGCCTATTTGCCGAAGACGTGCGGAGATTTTGTCGCGCGCCGGGCTGATGATATGTATGCGTATCAGCTGGCAGTGTCTGTGGATGACGGTTCTATGGGGATTACACATGTACTGCGCGGACGGGACTTATTGTCTTCAACAGCCCAGCAGATTTGGCTTATTTCTTTATTGGGATATACACCTCCTGTGTATACACATGTTCCCATGTTGGTAGATACCAACGGATTTCGTTTGTCTAAACGGCAGCACGGCTTAACGATTCGCCAGCTGCGGGATGAGGGAGCTGCCAGAGAGACCATTTTATCGTATCTGGCATACCAAGGCGGCCTTATTGAGGAAAAAGGCGAGTATAGTTTGGCTGAGTTGGTACGCCGCTGTGACCTTTCCAAGCTGGGCCGGGATGATATTGTCATTCACAACAATAGTATAGAAGCAATGCAGGCTGTATAAACAGCTGTGAAGAGAACTGAAAAATCACTGTGTCTTTGACATGGTGATTTTTTTTAGATACTTTTGTATAATCACAGGATATTTATTGTCAGATAGTGTGAAAATGTGGTAAAATGTGGTGAAAAGTGAAAGACGCGGAGAGGAGATGACGGGTCGATGTTCATGGGAGAATATTCGCATTCCATCGATGCGAAAGGACGCGTGATTTTGCCGGCCAAATTCAGAGATGAATTAGGGCCTCATTGTGTTGTCACCCGTGGACTGGAAGGCTGTCTCTCCGTATATACGATGGATGCGTGGATGAATTTGGCAAGCGGCATGAAAAAGCTGAAGGCATCCAAAGAGAATGTCCGCGCGTTTAAACGTTTTCTGTTTGGCAGTGCAGCTGAAGTGGAGTTTGATAAACAGGGACGTGTCTTGATTCCCAGTACGCTTCGCGAATATGCCAAGCTGAAAAAAGAAGTAACCGTTATTGGAACAGGAGATAAAGTCGAAATTTGGGATGCTGAATCGTATGCTGCGTATGCAGCAAAAATTGTTCCCGATATGGAAGAAATCGCGGAAAGTTTGGACGAATCGCTGGAACTGGATTTTTAGGAGGAAAGATGAATTTTCATCATGTGAGTGTGCTGCGTCAAGAGACGATAGACAATTTAGTAACCAATCCGGACGGTATATATGTCGATTGTACGCTGGGTGGCGGCGGACATACGTATGCGTTGGCACAGCGCCTGCATCCGGACGCAGTAATTGTTGGGCTGGATCAGGACAAGGATGCCATTGCGGCGGCGACGGCACGGCTGGCGGATATACCTTGTCGGCATATTTTGGTGCAGCGCAACTTTAGCTGCTTAAATGAAGTCTTGGATACATTGGGCATAGAGACTGTTGACGGTATTATGTTTGATTTAGGCGTATCCAGTTATCAGTTGGACACACCGGAACGGGGTTTTTCCTATATGCAGGACGGACCGCTGGATATGCGTATGGACAACAGCCGCGGAAAAAGTGCGTATGATGTTGTCAATACGTATGGACAAGAAGAACTATACCATATCATTAAAGAATACGGCGAAGAACGCTGGGCAAAACGCATTGCTGCTTTTATTGTGGAAGCGCGCCGGGAAAAGCCGATTGAGCGGACTAGTGAGCTCGTTTCGGTCATCAAAAAAGCCATTCCGGCAGGTGCCCGCAGGGACGGCCCGCATCCGGCCAAACGAACTTTTCAGGCTATCCGCATCGAAGTAAACGATGAATTGGGCATCCTTCACGATGCGTTGGAGCATGCGGCACAGCGTCTTAAGCCGGGAGGTCATATCTGTGTTATTACGTTCCATTCACTGGAAGACCGGATTACCAAAAAGGCATTTAAACTGATGGCGACAGACTGCATTTGTCCGCCTGATATGCCTGTGTGCGTATGCCATCACAAGGCTATTTTAAAAGCCAAGCGCCAGCCTATCGTACCGTCGGCAGAAGAACTGGATGCGAACCCGCGTGCGCGCAGTGCCAAACTGCGTGTAGGAATACGAAAATAAACGTATCGGAACACTTTTTCATGTATTTAACTATTTAAATGGATGTGATATAATATGCTGGCTAGAAAAGCAGAATACATACAGGGAAGCGGGGAAAGTCGCGCCATTTCAGTAGAAACATTCAGAAGCATGCATCATCGTTTTCGCAAAACGATTTGGCGTACCATCATTTTGGGTATGATGATAAGTATATTTCTTGCTTCGGGTGTTTTTATCCAAGCAGTTCAAACCGATTACGGCTATACGTTGATGCAGGAAAAAGAAAGGGTGCAGCAGCTGCAGCGGGAAAATGATAACTTGCGCGTTGATATAGCTAAATTGGAATCTCCTGAACGGATTTATACTATGGCTACGAAACAGCTGGGAATGGTTATGCCAGCTCATGTGTTGTATGCACCATCTTCGAATCAGCATGCTGCTACGAAAAGTCGATAGTTCATAACTTCAGCAGCCTTGTGCAAAGGCTGCTATTGTTGTTTCCATTACATACATTGCGATATGATTGCGTATACGAGGAGGAACAGAACATGAAAACAGTACAGGAACTTTGCAAACAAATCAAAGGTATATATACGATTGACGGCAACAGTCAGACACAAGTTACAGGGATTTCTTCCGATTCCCGTGATATTCAGCCGGGCTATTTATTTGTCTGCATTTCCGGTGTGCATGTAGACGGCGCTAAGTTTGCGGCACAGGCAGTAGAAAAAGGAGCAGTTGCGGTATTGACGACAAAGCACTTGGACTTGCCAAGCGGCGCTGTACAGATTTTGGTGCCGGAAATTCATCATGCCTTGGAAGATATGGTGCCGTATTTTTATGATTATCCAGGTAAAAAAATGCGCATGATTGGCGTTACGGGTACAAACGGCAAGACGACAACCACGCATATTATTGCTCACATACTGCGGGCAGCCGGGTATCATGTCGGCGTTATCGGTACCATTCATGCCTTAATTGATGATGAAGAACTGCCGATTCACAATACGACGCCGGATGTTGTTGAACTGCAGCGTTTTTTGGCATTGATGTATGAAAAAGGCATGACTCATGTCGTTATGGAAGTATCCAGCCATGCATTGGCATTGAACCGGGTAGCCGGTATCGAATATGATACGGCTGTCTTTACTAACTTGACGCAAGATCATTTGGATTTCCACAAGACGATGGAAAATTACGTAGCTGCCAAAGCCAAACTGTTCCAGAGTCTGACATTGGCAGACCATATCAAAGAAAATAAAACAGCTGTCGTCAATATTGACGACCCGTGGTCCAAAGATATTCTCAAAGCCTGCCAGTGCAAGGTACTGACGTATGGCGTAGAAAAAGATGCAGACCTTAAAGGCTCCCATCTGAAAGTTGAATTGAAAAAATCTTCTTTCGATGTCGTTGGACCTTTTGTCAATGTGCAGCTGCATATGAATATTACAGGGCTGTTTAACGTATACAACACGCTGGCAGCCATTGGCGCAGCGCATGCAGAAGGCGTCGATGAAGCGACGATTGATAAAGCAATTCAGACATTCCATTCTGTGCCGGGACGATTTGAACTGGTAGAAGCCGGTCAGGATTTTGCCATTGTTGTCGATTATTCGCATACGCCGGACAGCCTGCAGAAAGCATTGGAAACGGCACGGGCTATGAAGCCGAACCGTATTTTGGCTGTCTTTGGCTGCGGCGGTGACCGCGACAAGACAAAACGGCCGATTATGGGGAAAATCGGTGCAGAATTGGCCGATATTCCTATTGTTACGTCAGATAATCCCCGTTCGGAAGATCCGGATACGATTGTGGCCGAAGTGGAAGCCGGCGTTAAAAAGGGGTTACAGCCGGGTCAGCATCATGAAGTGATCGTGGACCGCCGCACGGCTATCCAACGGGCTGTTGAACTGGCCCAGCCGGGAGACATTGTACTGATTGCCGGCAAGGGACATGAAACCTATCAGATTTTGAAAAACGGCACTATTCATTTTGATGACCGTGAAGAAGCTCGCAAGGCCGTTTTGGCACTGCATAAGGGAGATAAATAATGGCTATGTTTACAATTCATGAAGTAGAAGAAGCGACGGAAGGGGTGCTGCTGGCACCTTGTACGAAAGATGCGGTTTTTTCTGAAGTAGATACGGATACCCGCGCGATTGCCGATGGTTCGCTGTTTGTGGCATTTAAGGGAGAACGTTTTGACGGCCATAACTTTGTCCTGCAGGCGCTGCAGGACGGTGCCGCAGGCGCGGTTGTTTCTGAAGTCCGTGATGAATATAAAACAGTCGATGCACCGATTTTTGTCGTCAAGGATACTGTAGCGGCCTATCAAGGGCTGGCACGGTTCCATCGCCGCCGCTTTGCCATTCCCGTGATTGCCGTAACCGGTTCTGTCGGCAAGACATCGACACGGAATCTGATTGCTACGGTATTGGCACAGAAATATACAGTGTTGCAGACAGAAAAGAATTTTAATAATGAAATCGGCTTGCCAAAAACGCTGCTGCAGTTGACGAAAGACCATCAGGCCTGCGTCGTTGAAATGGGAATGCGCGGCTTGGGGCAGATACAAGCCTTGGCAGCGATTGCTGAACCGACCATAGGCGTTGTAACCAATGTCGGTAAAAGCCATATTGAATTGTTGGGTTCTCAAGAAAACATTGCCAAAGCGAAGAGTGAATTGGTACAGGCTCTAGATGCCCAGGGAACAGCTGTTTTAAATGAAGATGATGATTTTGTGCGTCCGATGGCATTGCTTTGCAGAGGCAGCGTTATTTCCTATGGAACGAAAGAAACTGCCGCTGTACGGGCAGATGACGTGCGCATGGATAAATCAGGCCTTCACTTTACGTGTCACTGTGCTGACAAAACGTTTGCCGTTCAGGTGCCGGTGATTGGCCGCCACCATGTATATAATGCGCTGGCTGCGATTGCTGTTGGACAGCTTGTCGGATTGACAGCAGAACAAATGCAGCAGGGGCTGGCTTCTTATAAAGGCGTGCCGCTGCGGGAAGAATTAGTCCATATCGGACCGTATACGTTTATTAATGACTCATATAACGCCAATCCTGCTTCGATGAGCAGTGCCGTTCATACGTTGGCAGCACTGACGCAGGGACGCAAGATTGCTGTATTGGGCGGCATGGGCGAGTTGGGAGATTGGGCTCCTAAAGAACATGCGGCTATCGGTCGGCTTATCGTGCAGGACCGGATTGACGTGTTGATTACGCTGGGTGATTTGGGCGCTTATATTGCAGAAGCAGCCCGCCAGGAAGGCATGAAAGCAGTGTATACCGTACAGACGCATGCTGAGGCGGCGGCTAAACTGCAGGCACTGCTGCAGCCGTCAGACACGATTCTTCTCAAAGGATCGCGCACGTTTGAAATGGAAAAAATACTGCCATATTTTGAAAGGAAGTAATGTGAATGTTACATACGCTGATGCTGGGATTTGCAGTCAGCTTGATTATAGCGTTAGTACTGGGACGCCCAGTCATTTCTCAATTAAAGAAATTTCATGCCCGCCAATCAGAACGGGAAGAAGGTCCGCAGAGCCATAAATACAAAGCAGGTACACCTACGATGGGCGGTATTTTGATTTTAGTGGCCGTCATTGTTTCTTGTTTTATTTTTAACCCTTGGGATTTGCGAAAAGGGCTGGCCTTGTTTTTGATGTTTGGTCATGGTGTCATTGGCTTTTTAGATGACAGTATCAAAGCGGTTAAGCATCGCAATTTGGGACTGACGGCTAAACAAAAAATGCTGGGGCAGTTTGTCATGGCAGCCGTATTTTGTTACATCTTAGATGCGTTCCTGCAGTTTCCGACAACGCTTTGGATTCCGTTTACGTCTTGGAACATTGACTTAGGCTGGGCATATTATGTCTTTGTATTTGTTATGATTGTCGGTACGAGCAATGCCGTGAATTTGACAGACGGCTTGGACGGCTTGGCAGCAGGGTCTTGCGCGATTACTTCCGTAGCCTACGTCGTCATTGCCATTGCACTGGGATATGCGAACTTTGCCGTGTTTGGTGCAGCCCTTACAGGGGCCTGCCTGGGCTTCTTGTTCTTTAATCAGCATCCAGCCAAGATGTTTATGGGCGACACCGGTTCCTTAGCATTAGGCGGTGCGCTGGCAGCAATGGCTATTTTGACTAAAACAGAATTGCTGCTCATTATTGCCGGCGGGCTTTATGTGATTGAAGCCCTATCGGTTATTATCCAAGTTGTTTCTTTCAAGACACGCGGTGTCCGTGTATTCAAAATGAGCCCGATTCATCATCATTTTGAATTGTCCGGATGGAGTGAGGTCAAAGTTGTCACTGTGTTTTGGAGTTTTTCAGCAATTATGGCTATTGCAGCGATTATTGTTGTCTTGTCTTGTAAATAAATTATTTTATCATTCATATAAAGCGGGTGTACAGTATGAGCATAATGGATTTTTCTGGAAAAAAGATATTGGTTATTGGTGCTGGAATCAGCGGCCGAGCTGCATCAATGGCATTGGTTCGCCATGGCGGACAGGTTGTTTTAAATGATGTGAAAGCAATCGACGCCAGCGAGGCACCGTGGACAGAGATAGCGGCGGCAGGCGTACAGCTGGTGTTTGGCAGTCAGGATGTATCCTTGCTGGACGGTACGGACATTGTGGTTCCTTCCCCGGTCATTTCTCCGGAAATCCCCATTATGAAAGAAGCAATACGGCGGCAGCTGCCTGTTTGGAGTGAAGTAGAAGTAGCCTGCCGCGTAACGGATGCAGATATATTGGGTGTAACAGGTACAAACGGCAAAACCACGACGACGACACTGCTCGGTGAAATTATGAAAGCTTCGGGACGTCGGACTGTCGTAGGCGGTAATATTGGTATCGGCCTTTCTGAGCAGGCTGAAGATTTGCCTGCCGATGCTGTCGTAGTGGCAGAGCTGTCAAGCTTTCAGCTGGAATTTACGCAGACGATGAAAGCCAAAGCTGCGACGATTTTGAATATTACGCCGGATCATTTGGACCGGCATCATACGATGGAAGCGTATGCGGCAGCCAAAGAACGGATTTTCCGCAATCAGGATAAAACGGACTATGCGGTGCTAAATTATGATGACGAACGCGTTAAAGCCATGGAAGCTGATATGACAGGCAATGTCGTTTGGTTTTCAACGCAGGGAGAAGTTCCCGCAGGTGCTTTTTATAAAGACGGCAAGCTGATACTGCGTATGAATGGCACAGATACTTTGATTTGCCGGGAAACAGACTTGCATCTGTTTGGCAGTCACAATATTCAAAACTGTCTGGCAGCGTCCTTACTGGCGTATACAGCCGGTGTAACGCTGGATACGATACGCACGGTTTTACAATCTTTTAAAGGTGTAGAACATCGACTGGAAAAAGTGCGGACGATTCACGGCGTAACCTATTACAACGATTCTAAAGGCACCAATACCGATGCATCTATCAAGGCACTGGAAGCATTTCCGCAGGGGCATTTGATTTTGATTGCCGGCGGCTATGACAAAATGACACCTTTGGATGAATTTATGGCACTGGCTGCCAAACGGGTCGATACGCTGATTTTGATTGGCAAGGCTGCCGACCGGTTTGAAGAAGCGGCTAAAAAAGCAGGAGTGGCCGATATTCGCCGCACTGGCTACAGTATGGAAGGTGCTGTCATGTTAGCACGCAAGATTGCCAAGGCACCACAGTCCGTGCTGCTTTCACCAGCCTGCTCCAGTTTTGATATGTATGATAATTTTGAACAACGGGGACGAGTCTTCAAGGGCATCGTCAATGCAATATAATTAGGTGAAAAGTGGGGGACAAAACCATGCGTCGAGTCATTATTTCCGGCGGCGGAACAGGCGGCCATATATATCCGGCAATTACTATTGCGCGGGCTATTGCTGATATTGAACCAACTGAATTTTTATATGTCGGTTCTAAAATTGGGCTGGAAAATACGTTAATTCCTAAAGAAGGACTGCCTTTTGTCACACTGGATGTTCGCGGGCTGGAACGAAAGATTTCCTTCCGCAACCTGGTGACATTGGGAAAAACAGCAGGCAGCCTGTTTAAAGCAGAATCTATTATTCGGCATTTTAAGCCGGATGTTGTTATTGGCACGGGCGGATTTGTCTGCGGTCCTGTGCTGTTGGCAGCCAGCCTTAGCGGAATTCCGACACTGATTCAGGAACAAAACGTCATTCCTGGCGTCACCAACACGATTTTAAGTAAGTTTGTCAATCGTGTTGCTTTGGGATACCAGGAAGCAGCGAATCGGTTTAAGAAAAAAAATATTTTGGTTTATACCGGCAATCCTGTCCGGAAAGATATTCTTACGGTGACCAAAGAATGCGGCAGAGAATATTTGGGCCTGGATGCGCATAAATTTACGCTTCTTGTAGCCGGCGGCAGCCGCGGCGCTCGCAGTATCAATACGGCTATGATTGAAGTACATAAATATTTTAAAGATGACGATACGATACAGATTTTGCATGTTACAGGCGATCATGAATATGACCGTGTTGTAAAACAGCTGGATGGCATTGACGGCAAAGGCCGCTATGGCAAAGGCAGCCGTATCATTCCGTATCTGCATCACATGCCGTCAGCACTGGCAGCTGCTGATTTGGCTGTATACCGGGCTGGCGCCGTAGGGTTGGCAGAGCTGACTGTACGCGGTGTACCATCTATTTTAATTCCCTATCCGTATGCAGCAGAAGATCATCAGCGGTATAACGCACAGGCGCTTGTGATGTGCGGTGCGGCCAAGATGATTTTGGATAAAATGCTGACAGGACGCGATTTATTGGAAGAAATTTTACATTTAAAAGAAGATCCAGGTGCTTTAGATGCAATGGCAAAAGCCAGCAAAGCGCTGGGAAAACCACAGGCCGCTCAGGATATTGCCCGCTTGGCATTATCCATTGCCCGTCATCGTCACTGAGGGGATATGTAGGAGGATGCGTAAGAGCATGATTAATTTAGATACAATTCAGAATATTCATTTTATAGGCATAGCCGGTGCAGGCATGCGGGCCATTGCCAATATTTTTATAGAAAAAGGATACCATGTTTCCGGTTCTGATATTAAGCAGTCTGTGATTACGGACCGGTTTGTAAAAAAAGGAGCGCGTATTTGCATTGGGCAGTGTGCGGAAAATTTGCAGGATGCCCAAGTAGTAGTCGTATCTTCTGCTATCCGGGATACCAATCCTGAAGTTGTGGAAGCACGCCGCAGACATATTCCGGTTATCCACCGGTCTGATGCGCTGGTACATATCATGAGCTGGGGAAAGGGCATTTCCGTAGCCGGTGCGCACGGCAAGACGACCACATCTTCTATGCTGGGACAGGTGTTTGAAGAATGCGGTACAGACCCGACATTGGTTATCGGTGGTGAAGTCGATTATCTGCACAGCAATTCCATTTTGGGCAAAGGAAAATATGTTATTGCAGAAGCCGATGAAAGCGATGGTACGTTTCTCAAACAGAATCCGTATATTGCTGTCGTGACGAATATTGATGCCGACCATATGGACCACTATGGCTCGTTGGCCAATGTCATTGAAGCATTTAAAGAATTTATTCAGAAATTGGATGCCCGTGAAGGTACGGCTGTTCTTTGCTTTGAAAACGATAAAATTCGTGCCTTGGCACCATCCTTGCAGCGCCGGTACGTATCGTACGGCATTGCGCAGAAAGCGGATTATCAGGCAGCTAATTTACACTATGTACAGGGAAAACTGCATTTTGATGTATCGTATCAAGGACAGCTTCTTGGCGAAATCGTATTGTGTGTTCCTGGCCGCCATAATGCGCTGAATGCCTTGGCAACGATTGCTGCAGCCCGGCTTTGTGGCTTGGAATTTGCTGATATTGCTCAGGCATTATCCCATTTCCATGGAGCTAAACGACGCTTCCAAACCAAAGGGGTTGTGGGAGATGTATGGGTAGTCGATGACTACGCCCACCATCCGACAGAAATCAACGCGACATTGACGGCAGCCCGTGATATGGGAACACATCGTGTTGTTTGTCTGTTTCAACCGCATCGGTATACGCGCACTAAGCTGCTGCTTAATCAATACGGGACGGCATTTGCGAAGGCAGACAAGCTAATTGTTACCGATGTGTACAGTGCCGGAGAAGATCCGATTCCCGGCGTATCAGGCAAACTGATTGCCGATAAAGTAGCAGAACAAACAGGACAGGACGTTGCCTATATTCCGCACAAGGAAGATTTGGTAGCCTATCTAAAAGAAAATGCACGGCCTTTTGATTTGGTAATTACGATGGGGGCCGGCGATATTTACAAAGTTGGCGAACAATACCTGGCCGAAGCAAAGAAAGGAAATTAGCATGAACGAAACGATGAAAGATAAAAAAATAGCTGTTGTAGTAGGAGGCCCTTCTACGGAAGCGGCTGTATCCAGACGAACCGGTGCAGCCATTGCAGATGCATTAAAACAAAAAGGATACCAGACGGAAACGATTGAGCTGGTACCAAACAAACTGGCAGATCAATTAAAAGAAAAAAACATAGATGTCGTATTTAATGCGCTTCACGGCCGCTATGGCGAAGACGGCGTACTGCAGGGCCTGTGTGAAATGATGGGCATTCCGTATACCGGACCGGGCGTTATGGCAAGTGCAGTCGGTATGAACAAAGTTATGAGCAAATGTGCTTTTAAAGGCGCAGGGATTGCCACAGCCCCGTTTGCGTACTATTTTTCCAATGAACCCTTTGAAAATATTACAGCAGATATTTGCCAGCGTTTTTCTTTGCCTGTCGTTATTAAATCAGCAGGACAGGGTTCCAGTATCGGCACCGTCATTGTCCAGAAAGCCGCAGAAATTCAGCCGGCTTTGGAAGAAGCTTTTAAATACAGCCGTTCCATTATTGTGGAAGCGTTTTTGGATGGGGAAGAATTTACCGTTGCCGTTATGGATGACTTGGCATTTCCAGTGATTCAAATTGTGCCGAGTACCGGCAAATACGACTACTATTCCAAGTATACGCCCGGCGTGACACAGCATCTCTGTCCAGCACCGATTTCAACAGAACTGACTAAAAAAATGCAGAACTTGGCTTTGCAGGTGTTTCATTTGTGCCACTGCAGCGGTGTAGCCCGTGTCGATGTCATGACGGATAAAGAAGGCAATCCTTTTGTGCTGGAAATCAATACGGTTCCGGGCATGACGGCTACGAGCTTGGTGCCGGATGCAGCCAGAGCGATGAATCTTTCCTTTGAAGATTTGTGTGAAAAAATTTTATTGGAAGCTTCTGTTGGCAAATTTTAATGGCTGCATAGATACAGCTAGTTAGGAATCCATAATGAAGAACGAATATACAGACCATTATGCAGCATCTGATGCAGCTATGCCGCATCATAAACAAACTATCACGCCGGTTCTTCCTCACAGCCGTGATGTATTCGTGCCGCCGCAATTGGACAATGACCCGCTGCAGCCATCTGCACAGAAAGAAAGACAAAAGCAAAGAAAACGGCGGATTATTCGGCATAAAATGCAGCGCAGCAAAAAAGAAAAAGCCATACAACGGCGCCGTCAAAAACGGCAGCGCCGGCTGTTGGCCGTCTTGGCAGTCATTCTTGTCTTTGTATTGTGGCTGTTGCTGCGCCTGTTGCCAATACCGTTTGGGGCATTGATTGTAGACGGCAATGAAAACTTATCCTTTGATGATGTCTACCGTGCCAGCGGCGTGCCGGGATATGTCAATGTTATTCAACTGTCGCCGGATACGATTCAGGACCGTTTGTCCAAAGATCTGCGGATTGAACATGTATCGGTGACGAGAGAATTTCCGGCTACGATTCATGTCGATTTAAAAGAACGGAAAGCAGCGGCTGTTATTACGACGATGTATGGCTTTGCGTATGTTGACGCCGGCGGGACGGTTATTGACATGCAGCCGCAGATTAAAGGCGTGGCGGTGCCGATCATGACTGGCAAGAAAATGGATACGTTGCTGCTGGGGGATACGATTACAGATGGTTCCTTGTATGCAGCGCTGGTTTATATGCGCAATATATCGCCGGAACTGCGGGATACGATAGCAGAAATCAATGTTGGCAATCCGGAAAATATCATCGTGTATACAACGGATTCAGTGCCTATTCATTTGGGAGAAGGCGATCATCCGGCTGAACGGGCTGAAATTACAGGAGAACTGCTGCAGGAAGTGAGAGACAATCATTTAGCTGTTCAGTATATTGATACAGACGTAAAATCTCCTTTAGTAAAAAGCAAATAGGAGGACAAAGCAGACTGGCAAAAGCGAGTCTGTTTTGTAGTATAAGAAAGATTTTTAAAAATATGTAGATAATTTTTCTGAGATAGTGTAAAATAATAGAGAATCCTATCTGCATAGCAGTGTTAACGATTTTGAAGGAGGAAATATGAAAATGGCAGAGTTTGCAAATATAAAAGTAATTGGTGTCGGCGGCGGCGGTAACAATGCTGTCAACCGTATGATAGAAAGCGGTTTGCAGGGCGTGCAGTTCATTTCTGTAAACACGGAAGATCAGGTATTGGAAGTTTCCAAAGCAGATGTAAAAATCCAGATTGGTGAAAAATTGACACGCGGTCTTGGGGCCGGCGCTAATCCCTCTATTGGCGAACAAGCTGCTTTAGAAAGCAAAGAAGAAATCATCAAAGCCCTGCAGGGTGCGGACATGGTATTTGTCACAGCCGGCATGGGCGGCGGCACAGGTACAGGCGCAGCGCCTATCGTAGCAGAATGTGCAAAAGAAATGGGTGCACTTACTGTAGCAGTAGTTACCAAACCATTCTCCTTTGAAGGCAAACGCCGTAAAGAACAAGCGGAAAAAGGTGCTGCCTACTTAAAAGAAAAAGTAGATACGATTATTACGATTCCAAACGATAAATTGCTCCAGATTATTGATAAGAAAACACCGCTGAAAGATGCGTTCCTCGTTGCCGACGATGTACTCCGTCAGGGCGTACAGGGGATTTCTGACTTGATTACGACAACAGGTCTTATCAACTTGGACTTTGCTGATGTGAAGACGATTATGTCTGACCAGGGTGAAGCAATTATGGGTATCGGCGTTGGTTCTGGTGAAAACCGTGCTGTGGAAGCTGTTGATGGTGCTATTCACAGCTCCTTGCTCGAAACAGGCATCGACGGTGCGCAGAGCATCTTGCTTAACGTTACAGGCGGCCCGGACATCAGCTTGTACGAAATCAACGAAGCAGCTGAAAAAGTGGCAGAAGCAGTCGATCCGGATGCCAATATCATCTTCGGTTCTGTTATTGATCCAGATATGGAAGATTCTATTCGCATTACCGTGGTTGCTACGGGCTTTGGCAAAGAACCGTCTTCCATTCCGGCATTTGGTCAGAATGCAGGACCTGCTAAAATTGGCGATTCTAAAGATGCAAGCGGCGTAGAAATTCCTACGTGGATGAGATAAGATAGTACATATAAAAGCGGATCCTGGCGGACCCGCTTTTTTTCAAAAATTCCTATACTACTTTTTAGGAGGAAATACCCATGAGATGTCCTTTTTGTAAAAGTGAAGATACAAAAGTAACAGATTCACGGGCGACAGATGACGGCAACGCTATTCGTCGCCGCCGTGAATGCCAGCATTGCGGTCGGCGTTTTACGACATATGAAATGGTGGAAGAAGTACCGCTGACTGTAATCAAGCGGGATGGCAGCCGCGAATTATTTGACCACAATAAAATACTCAATGGCCTGCTGCGGGCTTGTAATAAACGCATGGTAACCAGACAGCAGCTGAACGACATTGTTGTAAAAGTAGAACGCACGATTCGTAATTCCCTAGTCCAAGAGGTTACGAGCGAACGAATAGGAGAACTCGTCTTAAATGAATTAAAATCAATAGATGAAGTTGCCTATATTCGGTTTGCCTCTGTATATCGTCAATTTGCTGACTTGGATAGTTTCATGGCAGAATTAGAACATTTGATGGGTCATAAAAAGGAAAAACGTCATGAAGATGATGACTAACTGTATATGGGAGAATGACGAATGACGGAAAATTACATAGATGCTTTTTTAAATACTGTGCTGCCGGGGCTGCGCATTGCTGTCATCGGTGATATGATGGTAGACCGGTATGTGTTTGGCCGCGTAGAACGCATATCACCGGAAGCACCGGTCCCGGTCAACAAGGTGGAACGAGTTGCGTCCGTATTGGGCGGCGCAGCCAATGTAGCAGCTAATTTGGCGAATCTGGACTGCCATGTCATGGCAGCCGGCTTGGTTGGCGACGATGACAATGCGGGGCTGCTGCGCAAGCTGCTGCATACGTCTGCTATTGATGACAGCGGTTTAATTGTGCGGCACGATCATGCGACGACAACTAAAATGCGCGTGCTAGGCTCACGGCAGCAGATGGTTCGCCTTGATTTTGAAGAAGTTGCCCCGCTGACAACGGAAGAAGAAGACGTATTGGCAGCTTGGCTGCATACACAAATTCAGCACGGGCTGGACGGTATTATTTTATCTGATTACAAAAAGGGCGTATTGACAGAACGGGCTGCTGAGCTAGTCATTGCGGCAGCGCATGATGCAGGGATTCCCGTGCTGGTAGACCCCAAAGGCAGTGACTGGACGAAGTATAATGGGGCTGATTTTGTTACGCCTAACATGAAAGAACTGGCAGACTGCCTGGGACAGCCAGTGCCTAATGAAGGAGCTGCTGTCGTAGAAGCGGCTAAAACGCTTCATCAGCAGTATGATTTTGCCCATTTGATGGTTACGCGTTCTGAAAAAGGAATTACCGTTATTGGCAAAGACGGTAAAATTTGGAATAATCCGGCTACGGCGCAGGAAGTCTTTGATGTTTCCGGTGCAGGAGATACGGTAGCAGCAGCCTTTTTGGCAGCTATTGCCGGCCATTTATCTATCCGCACGAGTCTGCAGATTGCCAACGCGGCAGCAGGTATTGTCGTCGCCAAGGTAGGGACGTATCCGATTCACCGCAGTGAGCTGTTAAAATTGTGGAAAGAATGGCATCCCAGCCGCTGGGCTCCGTATAAAGCACTGACTTGGGAAGAAACTGCGCAGAAAATCCGCCAATGGCAGCAAAAAGGCGAAACTGTCGTCTTTACTAACGGATGCTTTGATATACTGCATCGTGGTCACGTCCTATATTTGCAGCAGGCGGCGATGCTGGGACAGCATCTTGTAGTCGGCTTAAATTCAGATGACTCCGTGCGGCGCTTAAAAGGTGAAACGCGGCCTTTGGTTCATGAAGAAGACCGGGCCGTACTGTTGAGTGCGCTGGGCTGCGTCGATGAAGTAGTCATTTTTACTGAAGACACACCGGCAGAACTGCTGCAGGTGTTGCGTCCGGATATCCTTGTCAAAGGCGGCGATTATAAGCCGGAAGAAGTCATCGGCAGGGAATATGTGAAACGAGTCGAAATTATTTCGTTTGAAGACGGCTATTCTACAACGGGATTGGTACAGAAGATAGCCAATTTAGCAAAGAAGGGGAAAATATGAAAATAGTAACAGGCGGTGCCGGTTTTATCGGCAGCAACATTGTAAAACAATTAAATAACCGCGGTATCAATGATATCCTCATCGTTGATGACTTGACGGACGGCCGCAAATGCCGAAATCTGCAGGGGCTTGATTTTTATGACTATATGGACTATGCGGATTTTGATGAACAAATGGCTGACGATACATTTGACTGCGGCTATATTGACGTCGTCTTTCATGAAGGAGCCTGCTCCGATACGATGAATTATGACGGCCGCTATATGATGAAGAACAACTACGAAGGCAGCAAAAATATCCTGCGGTACTGCATGCAGCGCAAAATTCCGTTTTTATACGCATCTTCTGCTTCCACCTATGGCAGCGGCAAAAACGGATTCCGTGAAGAACCGGCTTGCGAACAGGCATTAAATCCCTATGCCTATTCCAAACTGCAGTTTGACCGCTATGTGCGCCGCATGATGCCGAAAGCCAAGAGCCAAATTGTTGGGTTTCGGTATTTTAACGTCTTCGGACCGCAGGAAAACCACAAAGACCGCATGGCTTCATTAATTTATCAAAAATTCCATGAATTGCAGGAAACGGGGAAAATCACCCTCTTCCAAGGAACGGCAGGCTATGCGGACGGCGGCCAGATTCGTGACTTTGTCTACGTCAAGGACGTCGTCAACGTTATTTTCTATTTTTGGGAACACCCGGAATTATCCGGTATTTATAACTGCGGCACCGGCGTAGGCCATTCATTTAATGAATTTGTTCAAGGTGTCATTGATTACTGCGGCAAAGGCCATATCGAATATGTGCCGTTCCCGGATATTTTGAAAGGCAAATACCAAAGCTATACGCAGGCCGATACGACAAAATTGATGGAAGCTGGTTATGACCGCGGCTTTACGCTGCTCCATGAAGCCGTCAAAGAATACTGCAGTGTTCTCGACAAAAGCAATGGGTATTACGAATGAGAAAAGCCGTTTTTTTTGACCGGGACGGCGTACTGAATGTCGACAAAGGGTATTTGAGCCGTATTGAAGATTTTGAATGGATAGACGGTGCCAAAGAGGCACTGGCCATGCTTACCCGTTTGGGCTATGCGGTTATTGTCGTGACCAATCAAAGCGGCGTAGCCCGCGGCTATTATACAGAAGCCGATGTGCAGAAACTGCATGCGTGGATGTGCCGGGAAGCCAAGCGTGCCGGCGGCGTGATTACGGCCGTATATTACTGCCCGTATTTGGCAGGAGCGCCTCTTAAAGCCTACGACAAACAGAGCGATTGGCGCAAACCCGCGCCGGGAATGGTTTTACAGGCCATAAAAGATTACGATATTGATGCATCCCAGTCATTTATGATCGGAGATATGCCCCGTGATGTCGAATGCGGCGAGCGCGCCGGCGTGCAGGGGTATCTCTTCCAAGGCGGCCGGCTGGATGCGCTTGTCCGGCATATTATAGAAGAAAGGAAACAGTCGTGAAGGAGTACAAGAATATATTAATCATCAAGATGAGTTCTCTTGGCGATGTTCTTCATGCTCTGCCGACACTATACGCGCTGCGGGAAAATTGTCCCAAAGCGCGTATTGTTTGGGCGGTACATGAAAACTTTTCTGCTGTGCTGCCGGGAAAACCGTATATTGATGATGTTGTATATATCGATAAAAAAAGACTGAAATCACTGTCATACTGGCGGCAGCTGCGCCGTACGCTGCATGCCTATCATTTTGATGTATCCTTTGATTTGCAGGGACTGGCCAAAAGTGCTATTGTCGCTTGGAACAGCGGGGCTAAAGAAAAATACGGCTACTGGGAAATGCGCGAAGGGAGTTTTCTAGTCAGCAAGGGATTAAAGGGCAGCCACCAATATGACCATGTGATTGAACGGTATTTGGATACCGTACGCGTCTTGGGCGGCAAGGTCGATGCTATAGAATTTCCTCTGCCGGATATATCAGCTGTACGGTCTGCGATGCAGCAGCGTCTGCATGCCGACGGGATGCAGGGAAACTATATTGCTGTGGTGCCGGGTGCGCGCTGGGCCGTAAAAGAATGGCCGCTTGCGCATTGGCAGGAATTTGTTCGGCGTGTTACCGATACCGGTATGAATGTACTGCTGCTGGGAAGCAGTGACGATGCGGCAAAAGGACAGGCCATTACGGCAAATGTGCCGTCTCCGCATGTTTTTGACTATACAGGCAGGACGAGTCTCAAAGAATTGATGGCAGCCATTGCCGACGCGCAGCTGTATATCAGCGCGGATACAGGTCCGCTGCATATTGCCAATGCCTTAAAAAAAGAGCTGATTGCCCTCTTTGGGCCGACCTGCCCGGATAGAACCGGCCCATATGGCGGCGCGGACAGTACGTATATTCATATGATTATTTCGCCGACCTCCAAGGCAACGCCGGCACAGCCTTTAGTTGACGATCCGCAGTGCATGGCTCACATTACAGTAGACAAGCTTTGGCAGGTGTATACGGCTGTACGGAAGAAGGTGGAGAACGATGATTAATTTACGACATAAGAAGATTATAGTGACATTTCTCATGCATTTGGGTGATTTGGTTTTGATAACACCTTTTTTGCAGGTGCTGCGGCGCCATGCGCAGGGGTCGGAAATTACATTGGTTGTCGATGAAAAAGTAGCCGATGTGGTCCGTTATAATCCGCATATTGACCATCTCATCACCGTAGACAAAAAAGGAAAGGATAATTCTATCGGCGCGCTGTGGCGTATTGGCCGGGAATTACACAAAAATCACTACGATATATTGATTAATCTTCACCCTAACGAACGGACTTCTTTTTTGGCGACGGTTATTCATGCCAAAGAGTTTATGGGTATGAGTCATTTTTTGGCTCGTCCCTTTATGGACAGATACACCCGCTTGGATCGGCTGCATCTGCATGCTGCCGATATGTACATCAACGTCTTGGAACAACTGGGCATTGATGACTACCGCACGGACGGGCTGGAGTTGTTTACCTGCCCGGCATGGGATGATAAGGCCGCTGCGTTTTATACACAGGCAGGGGTCGGCCCTCATGATACGGTGATAGGGTTTAATATAGGCAGTGCCGTACCGCAAAAACGGTGGCCGCCTAAACGCTTTGCCGCGGTAGCAGATTATTTTGCTGAAAAAGGCTGCCGCTGCGTCTTTTTTGGCGGTTCTATGGACGCTGCCATGGTAGAGGAAGCCGTTTCCTTTATGAAGTACAAGCCGTTAATTGGGACTGGTAAATTTTCGATTGGCGAATTGGCATCTGCCATCCGGCGGTGCGCTCTTTTTATTACCAACGACAGCGGTCCCATGCATATTGCCGTGAGCCAGCACGTACCGCTTGTCGCCTTATATGGCCCCAGTAATCCTAAATTTTATGGTCCCTATACAGATAAAGCGATTGTCTTGGAATCTACAGACCAATATGAAATCGGCAAGAGCATGAAAAAAATCATCAAAGAAGGAAAATATAAAGGCATTTCGGTTATTCCTATGAGCCAGGTCATTGAAGCAGGTGAAGAATTATTGGCGAAATATGCCCAAAAGCCGTGATTTTATTTTTTTAGTAAATATGATATAATGTGATAATATAGTGTTATTGTGTGAATAATGGAGGTGTTCTCTATGAAGAAAATAGTATTAGCCAGCGTATTGGCTGCTCTCGTTTCTGTTAGTGCTGTTTCCTTAGCAGCCCCCTTGAAAAATCCACAGCAAGGTGACTTCAAAGCCAATGCCAACTACGGCTTCTCGCAAAAAGAAGGCAAACATGATGCATCCAGCCGCTTTACGGGCGGTGATTTGACATATTCCCTGACGGATAAATGGGACATTCAGTATGTAAATAATTACACGAAAAGCGATGCAGCCAAAGTCAATGAACACTACGTACTTGGCAACTATCGCTTTACGCCGTACTTATCTGCGTATGGCGGCGGCTCGTATGTAAAAACGGATACATACAATACCAAGAAAAATTATGGGTATCAAGTCGGCTTGAGAGGTCAGCTTCCGTTGACAGATAAGCTGCAGGGGTTTGCTTCCGTCGGTGTCGGCGATGATATTAACACCTATGAAATTGGCTTGGGATATGACATTACCAGCAACTGGGATGCGCATATCAAATACCGTGACAGCAAAGTAGATGTCGATAACTACGATGATAATGTCAAAGGCTGGCAAGTCGGCATGGGGTATAAGTTTTAACTAAAATCTCGAAATAACAAATTGACAATGTACAGTATCGTTTCGTATAATAAATAAGATATGTGCTGTGGTTGCAAGTCGATGCCAGGCGCAGGCCAAGCGATCCACGTAAGGAGCTCAAAGCGGCTCTGATCATAGTGCGCCCTAGAAGTAAGACCTGCCGCAAAAAGCGAGAGAGCTAGTAGTGGGGGATGCAGACCATCTATGAGCGAACGTTCCAGCAGGCGAGTGTGGGGGTAAAAACCAGGTCAGGCATATCCAAAAGGGGCTGTCGCAGAAGCGGCAAGCCCTTTTTGCATGTGCTTTTGGCCGTACCCGACTATCTGTACAGCGCATTGGCTCTGCATTTCCATTCATGGGCAGCCGGAAGCCGTGCAGGATGAGCAACAGCGTATGCGGTGCTTGCGGTGGCAGTATGTGTGGATTTTATTTGACGTTTTCAAAACGATATAGTAAAATATAAAAGTATTTATATTCAGATGCTTGGAGGAGTGAGACCTGTCGATGAAGGTGGATATACAGTCTGTAGACAGAGAAATACAGAAAAATCCGTTTGACAGTTTTATGGATTTTCATGTGAGCAAAGCTGATGAAGAAAGTACAGTCCTCGTTTTTGAAAATAAGGGAACTTCATGGGACAATCCGAACGGTACGATGTATGGCGGCGTTTTATATTCTATGTCAGATTCTGCGATGGAAGCGGCATGTGCTGTCTGCGGTAAGGCGGTGCTGACATTGGATTTAGCCATGAATTTTCTCCGTCCGGCTTTTTCGAATACGACGATTCGCGCTGAAGCCAGGGTGATTCATAATGGTCACACGACCATGGTCGCATTATGCGATTTTTATGATAATAACAATCGCTATTTGGCACATGGAAAAGGTACCTTTTTTGTGACCGGGCCGTATACGATAGCTGGCACAGACAGCCGGGAAGAAAGGGGTTCCCTGACGCATGAATGACATGATGAAGCAGCGGCTCCTGCATATTCAGCAGGGAATTATGAGCAAGACACCGTATTTTAAAAATCTGCCGTGTACGATAGAAGATGCGGACGAAGGATGGATTCGGCTGTCTTTTGATATTAAGCCTAATTTGTGCAATTATCGGGGTATTGCTTCGGGCGGCGTGTTGGCTGCGTTTTGCGATACGCTTATGGGAATTGCCAGCCGAACGCTGGGATTTCAAGTAACGACATTGGAAATTAATATGAATTATATCCGCCGCGTGGAAGCCGGGCATCATGTAATTGGTATAGGACAGGTAGTCCATCACGGTGGCAAGACAATTGTCGTAGAATGCGAATGTTTTGATGAAGATGGAAATGTCGTTGTAAAAGGACGTTCTTCTTTTTATGTTTTAGGACGACTTGATTAGTTAAAATATTGGTTTAGAAAACGGAAGGTTGGTTAGCAGATATGGATTTTGCCTATAATGACGAACAAAAAGAAATTATCAAGGTTGTTCGCGATTTGGTAGAAAAAGAAATTGTCCCGTATGCAGGAGAAATGGATGAAACGGGTAAACTTCATGAAGGATTGTTGGAAAAATTAGCAGCCCAGGGACTGTTGGGCGTAGCAATTCCGGAAGAATTCGGCGGCGCAGGCTTAGATGCCATTACGATTGCAGCTATTTATGAAGAATTGGGGAAAGGCTGTGCCGGTGTAGCGACGACTGTCGCTGCCAATGCGTTGGCTTCTTATCCGGTTATTATTGCCGGCAATGATGACCAGAAAAAACGCTACTTTGATATTATCAACCAGGATAACTTGGCGGCATTTGCATTGACAGAACCGGGTACAGGCTCTGATGCAGGTTCCGTTTCTACACGCGCTGTTAAAACGGAAGACGGCAAAGGGTATATTTTAAACGGCACGAAATGCTTCATTACCAACGGCGCCTTGGCAGAAGTTTTCGTTGTCTTTGCCAATACCCGCAAAACAGGCGGTATTCGCGGCTTGACAGCGTTTATTGTCCGTAAAGGCACGCCGGGCTTTACTGTAGGCAAGGCAGAAAACAAAATGGGGATCCGTGCTTCCAATACGACAGAACTGATTTTCCAGGACTGCTATGTGCCGGTAGAAAACCGGTTGGGCCGTGAAGGACAGGGCTTCCGCATTGCCATGAATACATTGGATGCTGCCCGTCCGTTTGTCGGTGCTGTATCTGTTGGCATTGCAGAAGCGGCATTCCGTGCTTGCTGTGAATATGCAAAAGTCCGGGTACAGTTTGACAAACCGATTGCTTCGTTCCAGATGGTACAGAGCATGATTGCCGATATGGCTATGCAGGTAGAAGGAGCCCGCCTTTTGGTACACCGTGCCTGCTGGATGAAAGACCAGGGCATGGAATTCAGCCGTGAAGCGGCTATTGCCAAATGCAACGCATCGGATGTAGCTATGCAGGTAACAACCAATGCCGTACAAGTTATGGGCGGCTATGGATACATCAAAGAATATCCGGTTGAAAAATATATGCGTGATGCCAAAATCATGCAGATTTATGAAGGCACCAACCAAATTCAGCGTTTGGTTATTGCCAACAAGACATTATACTGATACAATATAGGAGTCACATATCGTGACCTTATATACGGCAATGAAAAAGAGAGTATATGCTGGACATCTGAAAACAGGGAACGCAGCCGTAGATTGAGAGCTGCGTATCAGATAAGGTATACGGTTCACTTTGGAGCTTTTCGGCTGAACGGAGTAGGCTGGACGGGAGTTCCCGTTACTGAACACATGAGACACAATTAGGGTGGTACCGCGAAGTCAGACTTTCGCCCCTTTCCGGGGCGGGAGTCTTTTTTAGTATGAAGAGGAGGATTATACAAATGATCAATGATAAGATTGAGGCCATCAAAGCAGCCGTCAGCGAACAACTCGCTGCCAGCCAAGCCTTGCAGGATGTGCAGAATATTCGTGTCCAATACTTAGGAAAAAAAGGCGAATTAACGTCTATTATGAAAGAATTGAAAACGCTGTCTAAAGAAGAACGGCCAAAAGTCGGCCAGTTGGTAAATGCAGCGCGCAGTGTCATTGAAGAACAAGTAAAAGCCAAAATGGAAGAATTAAAAGAACGGGAATTGGAACAAAAAATCCAGTCCGAAAAAATCGATATTACGCTTCCAGGCAGAAAACCTGTATTAGGCCATGAACATCCCCTGCATTTGACACGCCGCCTGATGGAAGAATCGTTTCTCCGCATGGGCTTTTCTATCGTAGAAGGACCGGATATTGAATCCGACTATTATAATTTCCAGTGCCTGAATCTGCCGGAAGATCACCCAGCCCGTGATATGCAGGATTCCATGTATGTTACCGATAATATTTTGCTGCGCACGCATACCTCCGGCATGGAAGCACGTACGCTGCAGGCTCATAAACCGAATGAACCGTTCAAAATTATTGCGCCGGGCAAAGTATACCGCTGCGATTATGACGCAACTCATTCACCGGTATTTCACCAAATGGAAGGCATGATCGTCGATAAAAACATTCGTTTCTCTGACTTGAAGGGTATGTTGGAAGACTTCCTTCGCGATATTTTCGGACCGCAGACAAAAGTCCGGTTCCGTGCCAGCTATTTCCCCTTTACGGAACCAAGTGCTGAAGTCGATATTTCCTGCGTCATGTGTGGCGGCAAAGGATGCCGTGTCTGCTCTCACACCGGCTGGCTGGAAATCTTGGGCTGCGGCATGACCAACCCCAATGTATTGCGCATGAATGGCTATGACCCCAATGAAGTCAGTGCGTTTGCTTTTGGCATGGGGGTAGAACGTATTGCCATGCTCAAATACGGCATTGATGACTTGCGGTTGTTCTATGAAAATGATATGCGGTTCTTGAACCAGTTCTAGGAGGTATAAACGATGAAAAGTTCTTTGAAATGGATGCAGGATTATGTAGATGTCGATATGACACAAGATCTGCAGAAATTTGCGGATACACTGACGGTTGCCGGTATTCCTGTAGAACAGGTGGAATATTGGGGCGACGAAATTAAAAAAGTAGTAACTGGTAAAATTTTAAAAATTGATAAACATCCCGATGCAGATAAGTTGGTTGTCTGCCAAATTGACGTCGGCAGTGAACAACTGCAAATCGTCACCGGTGCTAAAAACGTTCGGGAAGGCCAAATCGTTCCCGTCGCTGTACACGGTGCGCATTTGCCGGGCGGTGTAAAAATAAAACGGTCCAAACTCCGCGGCGTACCGTCCAACGGCATGCTCTGCTCTGCCCATGAACTTGGGTTTGATGACAGTGTGCTTTTGCCGGAAGAACGCAACGGCATCTGGATTCTGCCGGAAGATACACCGATCGGCGTCGATGCAGCAGAATATTTGGATGCCAGAGATGTCGTCTATGAATATGAACTGACGCCAAACCGGGCAGACTGCTTCTCTATGGTAGGCTTGAGCCGTGAATTTGCTGTTTTGAGCAATAAACAGGCTTCCTATCCGGACATCAAAGTGACAGAATGCGATGAATCCATTGACGGCAAAGTATCTGCTTCGATTGAAGATGAAGATTTATGCAGCCGCTATGCCGCTCGCTTGCTGCTCAATGTCAAAATCGGCAAATCGCCGCTCTGGATGCAGCAGCGTCTGCGCAAATCCGGCGTTCGTCCGATTAACAACGTCGTCGACGTTACCAACTATGTTATGATTGAACTGGGCATTCCTCTTCATGCTTACGACTATGACAAAGTGGCAGACCATCATCTCATTGCCCGCCGTGCGCATGCTGATGAAGCAATTAAGACGTTGGACGGCGTAGACCGCAAACTCAATGACAATATGCTTGTCATTGCAGATACTCAAAAACCATGCTGCATTGCCGGTATTATGGGCGGCTATAACTCAGAAGTTACGGCAGATACGAAAACAGTTATTCTCGAATGTGCTTCCTTCAAAGGTTCCAGCATTCGTCATACAGGCCGTTCGTTAGGCCTTCGTTCGGAAGCATCCGGCCGTTTTGAACGGGGCTTGGATGCACACAGCTGCCTGCGTTCGTTGGACCGCTGCGCCCAGCTCCTGCAGCAGATGCATGCCTGTGACGTTGCCAAGGGCATTGTCGATGTATACCCGCATCCGCAGGAAACGACGAAGATTTCATTTACGGCTAAGCAGGTCAACACCTTCCTGGGTACGGATATCCCGGAAGAACAGATGATTCACATGCTGGAAACGCTGCAGTTCGGTATTGAAAAAGACGGCGAAACCGTTACGGCTGTCGTACCGTCCTATCGCGGCGACTGCACGGAAATGCCGGATATAGCAGAAGAAGTAGCCCGTATTTATGGCTATGAAAATATTCCGTCTACACGTCCATGGTCCAATATTTCCAAAGGGGAAGAAGGATTCCATCATCAAGTCGGCGAAAAAATTTCAGCTATTCTCAGCGGCAGCGGCTTGAATGAAACCGTAACGTTCAGCTTCGTACATCCGGATTCGCTGAAAAAACTGCTCTTCAAAGACGGAGATCCCGTATATCATGCTGTACCGATTCTCAACCCGATTACGGAAGAATTTCCGCTGATGCGCACTACGCTGATTCCGTCGCTGATGGATGTACTGGTTCGTAATCAGGCCGTAAAGAATCCGTCCGTCGGCATTTATGAAATTGCGCCGGTATATGCGCCGAAAGAACTGCCCGTGACGGAACTGCCGCATCAGGAATATCGTGTAGCCGGCTTGCTCTATGGCCAGCGGACAACGGCACAATGGCCGACACAGGCTGCCAACTATGATTTCTATGATGTCAAAGGCATTGTAGAAGCCGTATTGGAAGGACTGGGCATTCATGCAGATTTGGAAACATCGGATTACGCGCCGCTTCATCCGGGAAAAGCAGCCCAGTATGTCAAAGATGGAAAAGTCCTTTGCCGGTTTGGCGAACTCCATCCAAAAGCTATGGACAACTATGACGTTGCCGGCCCGGTATATGTATTTGAAATGTATATGAATGAAATTCTGCCGCTTATCAATTTGATTCCGGATTACCATAAAGTTGCCAAATTCCCGGCTTCCAGCCGTGACCTTGCCTTTTTGGCACCGCTTGCCACAACCAATGAATCGATTATTGATGTGATTAAAGCAGACGGCGGCCCGTATTTGGAAGCAGTACATCTCTTTGATATGTACACTGGCAAACAGGTACCGCAGGGCTTCAAGAGCTTGGCATATTCGCTGGTATTCCGTTCAGAAGAAGGAACACTTACCGATGCAGACATTCAGACCCCTGTCGATGCCATTGTCAAGGATTTGAAAGAAAAACTGAACTGCGAATTGCGCTAAGTACTACATTCACGCATAAAAAAACGGCTTCTGCGGGAGTCGTTTTTTTGCCGTGTTGTAATCTTAAATATTTATTGTAAAATATGTAAACTTGTGGTATGATGTAGAGCGTAATATGGTATTTTAGAGATAATTTAGGGCTTCGGCCCATAAGGAGGACATACTTAGAATGAACGTAACAGTTAATGAAGTAGACCAACACAAAGTAACCCTGCACATTGAAGTGCCTGCAAAAGACGCTTCCAAAGCAGCTGCAGCTGCTTGCAAAAACTTGGCAAGCAGAGTAAACATCCCGGGCTTCCGTAAAGGCAAAGCACCGCGTATGGTGTTGGAAAGCTTCTTGGGCAAAGACGCTGTCAAACAGGAAGTATTTGAAGCCATTGCCAATAAAGCATACAGTGATGCACTGCAGGAAAAAAATATTGTACCGGTTACAGATCCGGAAATCAAAGTAATCAGCGATGAAAAAGGCAAAGATGTTGTATTTGAAGCAACGATTACCAAAAAACCGGAAGTAAAACTCGGTGAATACAAAGGCATTAAAGCTGCTAAAGACGAAGTAGCTGTCAGCGACGAAGATGTATCCAAAGAATTAGCAAACCTGCAGAAACAGCACGCTAAAATGGTCGTTGCACCGGAAGGCACTGAAATCGCAAAAGATGACTTCGCAGTTATCGATTTCAAAGGCACGGTTGACGGTGTAGCATTTGAAGGCGGCGAAGGCAAATCCTATCCGCTTCAGATTGGTTCCGGCAGCTTTATCCCCGGCTTTGAAGACCAGTTGATTGGCTGCAAAGCAGGCGACGAAAAAGATGTTAAAGTTACTTTCCCGGAAGACTATTTTGAAAAATCCCTCGCCGGCAAAGAAGCTGTATTTGCCGTTAAAGTCAACGACGTAAAACGCAGCGAACTGCCAGCTATTAACGATGAATTTGCTAAAGAAGCAGGCAAATTTGACAGCGTTGACGAACTGAAAGCAGATATCCGCAAACGCTTGGAATCTAAAGCATCCTTCCAGGCTTTGGAAAAATACAACGCAGAAATTCTCAAAACAGCTGTTAACAATGCAGAAGTAGATATTCCGCAGGTCATGATTGATGAAAAAATCGATCAGATGATTGAAGAACTTTCCATGAAATTGGAAACACAGCGCATGAACATTGACGATTATCTTAAATACATGGGTCAGGATATGGACAAATTGAAAGAACAGTATGCTGAACCGGCAAAAGAAAACGTCAAAATGGATCTCGTATTGGAAGCCATTGCCAAAGCAGAAAACATTGAAGTAAAAGATATTGACCTGCAGGCAGAAATCATTACGATGGCTCAGAACTTTGGTGCAGATCCTAAAGAAGTATACAAAATTATTATGAAAGAACATCGCGTTCCGATGCTTGTTCAGTCTGTTGGCCGCAAAAAAGCAGCAAGCTTCATCTTGAAAAATGCTGTTGACACAAACGAAAAAGCTGACGAACCTAAAGTAGAACAGGTAAAGGCTGAAGAAAAACCGGAAGCGTAATCTCCGGAGGTGTTTTCTATGAGTATGTATGTCCCCATTGTCGTCGAACAGACGGCGCAGGGTGAACGAAGCTATGATATTTATTCCCGCCTGCTTAAAGACCGCATCGTCTTTTTGGGCGGTGCGATTGACGATACCGTAGCGAATATCGTTACAGCACAACTCTTGTTTTTAGAAGCAGATGATCCTGACAAGGATATTCATCTGTATATTAACAGCCCCGGCGGCGTCGTTACTGCCGGTATGGCTATTTACGATACGATGCAGTATATTAAGCCTGACGTATCGACCATTTGTATTGGCTCTGCTGCCAGCATGGCTTCGGTTCTGCTGACGGCCGGTGCCAAAGGCAAGCGGTTTGCTCTTCCTCATTCACAGGTCATGATTCATCAGCCTTTAGGCGGTGTACAGGGCCAGGCTACGGAGATTGAAATCCATGCCCGTGAAATTTTGCGTATGCGTAAAGAATTAAACGGCATTTTGTCCGCACATACTGGACAGCCGTTAGAAGTCATCCAAAAGGATACTGAACGGGACAATTTCATGACGGCAGAAGAAGCAAAAGCCTACGGTCTTATTGATGAAATTCTCGTCCGTCCTCACGGCGAAGCAAAATGATAGGAAGGACAGGAGGAAGACGTAGTGAAAGATAGAAATGATGAACCGAGATGCAGTTTTTGCGGCCGTCCGCAAAGCGAAGTGCAGAAACTGATTGCCGGCCCGGGTGTATACATTTGCGATGAATGCGTTGCTGTAGCCCAGCATATAATGGAAGAAGAAAAGCAGGAAGCGGCTTCGTCTGAATTCCATTTGAAAGAACTGCCTACACCGCACCAAATCAAAGAAACATTGGATGAATACGTCATTGGCCAGGAGGCAGCCAAAAAGACCTTGTCGGTTGCTGTATACAATCATTATAAACGGCTGCAGACAAACAGTGTCGTCGAAGATGTCGAATTGCAGAAATCGAATATCATTATGGTAGGCCCTACAGGCAGCGGCAAAACACTGCTGGCCCAGACATTAGCCCGTCTGCTTGATGTTCCTTTTGCGATTGCTGATGCTACAAGTCTTACAGAAGCCGGTTATGTTGGCGAAGATGTTGAAAACTGCCTGCTAAAGCTGATTCAGGCTGCAGATTATGACATTGCCAAAGCGGAACGCGGTATTGTCTATATTGATGAAATCGATAAGATTGCCCGTAAGTCCGAAAACCCGTCTATTACGCGGGATGTATCCGGTGAAGGCGTACAGCAGGCATTGCTGAAAATTTTGGAAGGCACGGTTGCCGCTGTACCGCCCCAAGGTGGACGCAAGCATCCCCATCAAGAAATGCTGCAAATCGATACTACCAATATCTTATTTATTTGCGGCGGTGCGTTCGACGGTATCGACAAAACGATTTTAAACCGTACGACTGATAAGAACATGGGGTTTGGCGCAGATATTCATTCTAAAACAGAACAGTCGATGGAAACGCTGCTCAAAGAAATTATTCCCACAGACTTGCAGAAGTTTGGCTTGATTCCAGAATTAATTGGCCGTCTTCCCGTATTGGTTACATTAAATCCATTAGACGAAGATGCCATGATACATATTCTTACGGAACCGAAAAATGCACTTGTCAAACAGTACCAAAAAATGCTGGATATGGATCACGTAGAACTGAAGTTTACGCCGGAAGCACTGCAGGCGATTGCCAAAGAAGCACTGCGCCGCAACACGGGTGCCCGCGGTCTTCGTTCTATTATTGAACGCATTATGCTGGATGTCATGTTTGATGTTCCAAGCCGTACAGACGTTACCCAGTGCATCGTCACGGAAGATTGTGTGACCAAGGGAACAGAACCTGAACTGGTATTGAAAGAAGAAGAATGATATAGAACGACAATAAAACTCATTTCTCATAGCCAGAAATGAGTTTTATTTTTAGATTAAAGAAGGTGAAGACTATGGATGAAAACGCAATTTTGGCAATGCCCTTTATTCCATTGCGGGGCCTTGTCGTTTACCCGAAACTAGTAAGCCATATTGACATAGGACGGGATAAATCATTAGCAGCTGTCGATTATGCCATGGAGCATGACCGCATGTTAGTCGTTTCGACTCAAGTTGATGAAGAAGTGGATAATCCGGGCTTTGACGATGTATATCAGATGGGTACGCTCGTCAAAATACAGCAGCTGCTCCGTTTACCCGGCGGGTTAGTCCGTATTCTCGTAGATGGCATATCCCGTGTGCAGCTGCAGGGATTTTCGGAAAAAGAAAACTATTTGGAAGTAGCCTGTGTTAAAGTCAGCGAAGTAAGTACAGATGCAGTGCAGGAAGAAGCCCTGCGCCGTGTTCTTTTCAACCGCTTTAGCAGCTGGTTGGAAAATCTTCGCAACAGTGAAGAATTATTGGACAGAGCCCGTGCCATTGAAGAACCGGGCGTACTGGCTGATTATGCAGCGCTGCAGCTGCCCATTCGTTTGGTAGTGCGCCAGCAGATTTTGGAAACCGTAGATATTAAAGCCCGGTTAGAACGAATGGCGGCATTGCTGGATACGGAATTGGAAATTACGGAACTGGAATCGAAGCTGAACACAGAAGTCCGTGGGAAACTGGACCAGCAGCAAAAAGAATATTATCTGCGCGAAAAGATTAAAGCCATTCATGAAGAATTAGGCGATAAAGTCGATAAAGACACGGAAATGCAGGAACTGCGGGATAAAATCCGCAAGATGAAGCTGGCTAAAAAAATCGAAGAAGCATTACTCAAAGAAGTTGACCGCCTGGATTCGATGCCGCCTATGATGGCAGAATCTGCGATTATACGCACGTATTTGGATTGGGCGCTGGCATTGCCGTGGAAAAAAGAAACCAGAGACCGTCTCGATTTAAACGAAGCGCAGCGCGTCTTGGATGAAGATCATTACGGCTTGAAAAAAGTCAAAGAACGAATTATTGAATATTTGGCAGTAAAGCAGCTGACACACAGTTTAAAAGGACCGATTTTGTGCTTTGTAGGGCCTCCGGGAACAGGCAAGACGAGTATTGCCCGTTCTATTGCCAGAGCGATGAACCGCAAGTATGTCCGTGTTTCGTTGGGCGGCGTGCGGGATGAAGCCGAAATTCGAGGCCACCGCCGTACGTATATTGGGGCGCTGCCGGGACGCATTATTTCCGGCATGAAGCAGGCGGGAGTAAAAAACCCAGTATTCCTTCTCGACGAAGTGGACAAGATGACGTCCGATATGCGCGGAGATCCGTCAGCCGCACTGCTGGAAGTCTTAGATCCGGAACAGAACAATACATTTAGCGATCATTTCTTGGAAATACCCTTTGATTTATCCAAAGTATTCTGGATTACGACCGCCAATGTTATCAGTGATATTCCGCGTCCACTGCTGGACCGCATGGAAATTATTGATTTTACCAGCTACACAGAAGAAGAAAAGGTACAGATTGCCAAGCAGTATCTGGTTCCTAAGCAGCTTAAGGAAAATGGGTTAAAGGCAAGCCAGGCCCGTTTTTCTGATGCCGTATTGAAAAACATCATACAGGGATATACACGGGAATCCGGCGTGCGTACTTTGGAAAAAACGATTGGCACCGTATGCCGTAAAATTGGCAAGTCCATTTTGCTGGATGCAGAAAAACCGATGACTGTTACCGTTAAAAACTTGGAAACGCTGTTGGGTCCGATTAAATTCCTGCCGACTAAACTTACTAAAGAAGATGAAGTCGGGCTTGTTACGGGGCTGGCATGGACTCAGGTCGGCGGCGAAGTATTGGAAACAGAAGCAGTAGCTGTCAAGGGAAAAGGCAACTTGCTGCTGACGGGACAACTTGGTGATGTCATGAAGGAATCGGCAGAAGCCGGCGTTACGTATATCCGCAGCCGGGCGCAATCGTTGGGACTGCCGGATGATTTCTATATGCATTACGATTTTCACATCCATCTGCCGGAAGGCGCAATTCCGAAAGACGGTCCGTCTGCAGGGATTACGATGGCGACAGCCTTGGCATCTGCTCTTACGGGCAGGCCGGTTCGACATGATGTGGCGATGACTGGTGAAATAACACTGCGGGGCACGGTTCTGCCGATTGGTGGTGTGAAAGAAAAAGTTATTGCTGCCCATCGCGCCGGTATCAAAAAAATTCTGCTGCCGGAAGAAAATAAACGGGACATGCCGGATGTACCGCAGTCTGTTAAAGATGATGTTGAATTTGTGTTTGTACATCACATGGATGAAGTGCTTGCTCAGGCACTGGTGAATGCCTAATGCCGCAGGAACTGCAGATTATTAAGGCAACGTATACGGCATCTGCCGTACGCCCAGATCAATATCCAGATGACGGTTTGCCGGAAATCGCTTTTTTGGGGCGCTCCAATGTGGGAAAATCCAGCCTGATTAATTCTCTTTGCAATCAGCGGAATTTGGCCCGTGTCAGCGGTGAACCCGGCAAGACGCAGACGATTAACTATTTTCAGTCCGTACTGCGCAGCCGCGGAGAAACAGAAGAAAAACGCAGAGATTTTTTTCTTGTCGATTTGCCAGGCTATGGCTTTGCGAGAACCGGCGGCAAAAAAAGACAGATGTGGAGTGACTTTATTGGCCAATATGTGACCCAGTCTCCGCATTTGGTACTTCTTTGCCTTTTGATTGATTTGCGTCATCCAGGTCTTGCAATTGACTGCCAGGCCTATGAATGGCTGGCCCGTCAGGGTGTTCACATACAGATTGTAGGAACTAAAGCAGATAAGTTGTCTGCTAATGAAAAAAGAAAAAATATAGCACAGCTCAATAAAATCTTTCCCTCCGTATATGGAGCCGTAGCCTATTCCTCACTGAAAAAGGATGGCCGGGATGCATTGCTTTCCCATGCATGGAATGCCTTGGAAGAATAATTGATGCCGTATCATTCACTCGGTATGCGTACCCGCATGCCGGGTGATTTTTTATAAAAAAGAGGCCGGAAAGGTCAAAAAGGAGAGATTGGCTGTGATGACTGGAAAAAAAAGCCCATGTTTGCTATAATAGGTTTGGTATATTTAGCCGACCATAGGAGGTAGGACATAAATATGGCAGTTGTTTCCATAGAAAATGATGCTGATTTTTCGCTGCAGGTTCTCCATAAAACAGGTATTGTCATGGTATATTTTTGGGCATCATGGTGCGGCCCGTGCAAGATGGTACGCTCTGAAATTGAAAATGTTGCTGAAAAAATGGCCTCGACTGTACATGCTGTGTGTGTCAACGTCGATATACGGCAGGATATTGCAGAGAAATATGATATTATGGCTGTGCCGACACTGTTGTTTTTTAAAGACGGTAAGCCACTGCGGCGTATCATTGGCTATACATCACAAGAAGAAATTGAAAAGTTTTTGCAAAATGTATCTGATGCGGCAGAGAAAAACGCAGCAGTAGAGAAGGGTCATCATTCGTAATTTTGACAGTAAAAACGTTAGGATGGTATAATTGTAATGGAGATGCAGAAGCTGCAGCAAAAAAAGATGCTGTCGATTGTTGTTCCTGTATATAACGAACAACCGAATATTGAAAAATTTTATAAAGAAGCGACGAAAGCCGTGAAGGGCTTGGACATGGAATACGAAATTATTTTTGTAGACGATGGCTCTAAAGATCAGACCCCATTCCTGTTGAGTCGGCTGACGCAGGAGGATACGCATGTCCGGGCATTGATTTTAGCCCGCAATTTCGGACATCAGCTGGCGATTACCTGTGGCATGGATCGTGCCTGCGGGGATGCGGTCATTACGATGGACGGCGATTTGCAGCATCCACCGGCCATGATTCCAGACTTAGTTGAAAAATGGCAGGAAGGAGCCGATGTCGTGCAGACCGTGCGCGAGGCGACAGATGATGCCGGTTTTATCAAGCGGCAGACATCCAAGTGGTATTATATTATTTTAAATGCCGTGTCACCAGTGCATATTGTGCCGGGAGGCTCTGACTTTCGCCTCATCGACAAAAAAGTTTTACAGACATTCAAGTTGTTTCGGGAACACGACCGATTTATCCGCGGCATGATAGGCGATATTGGCTACAAACAGGAAACGATTTCCTTTGTAGCTCCCAAACGCTTTGCCGGCAAGTCTAAATTTTCCATGAAGAAAATGATTCGCTTTGCTCTGGATGGGATTATGGCGTATTCGCACCTTCCTCTGCGCATATCGTTTTATGCGGGCATACTGAGTGGATTATTTAGCATTCTTATGATTATACATGTACTCTACTGCAAATTCATGGGAGAAGCCGCTCCGGGATGGACGACAACCATGGTCGTTGTATGTCTTCTTGGCGGATTGCAGCTTATGTTTATTGGTATTATGGGTGAGTACATAGGACGCATTTTTGAAGAAGTAAAAAATAGGCCTTTGTATTGGCTGAAAGCTGAATTAGGAACCAAATCAAAGTAAAAAATATAAAAGAAATCCAGTGGATACAAAGACGGAGAGGAGCTTTTATGTGGAATAAACTAAGTAAAGTCATGTGTATAGCAGCCTTGCTGACGGTAGCAGCGATTCCGGCAGGAGCAGCTAATTATTATACTGTAGGCAACAAAGGCAGCGATGTCCTGCTGATTCAAAAACAGCTTCGCAAATTGGGATATAAAGTCAAAATGGACGGCGTATATTCCAAAGACACAGCAAAAGCTGTAGCCAAATTTCAGACAGATAAAAAAATCCAGGTCAGCGGCAACGTTGGCGGCTGGACATATTATTTGCTGACCGGACAACGGACAATGCTTACTAAAAACACACCGAAAGCCATCAAACCATCTATTGGCAGTAAAAATGTAAAGAACAATTCGGCAAATCCGCTTGCCGCGTCGCAAGTCAAATATACGAAATGGAAAAATTTGACAGGGACAGACCGTGTTGGCAGTCAGCTGGTTTCATCCGCTTATCAGTATTTAGGCGTGCCGTATGTATTCGGCGGCAATACGCCGGATGGATTTGATTGTTCTGGATTTACTAAATATGTATTTTCGCATAACGGCATCAATTTGCCCCGCATGGCAGATGAACAGTATATGCTGGGCGACAAAGTATCCCGCAGTGAATTGATTCCCGGCGACTTGGTCTTTTTTACGACTTATGAACCCGGTGTATCGCATACAGGCATTTATGTAGGCGATGATAACTTTATCAGCGCTACGAGCAGCGGCGGTATCCGCGTAGACAGCTTAAACAGCGGCTATTGGGGTTCTCGGTATATTGGTGCGAAACGAGTTAGATAACAACTGTATCACTGATGGCTAGTAGGAAGGGGGATGTATGACCGTTCTTTACTAGCCATTTCACATGGTATACAAGATACAATAAAAAATGTGAGAAAAGTATGAACAAAAAGGTTGCCCCAGTATGGTAAATGAGTGTATAATTTTCCCATATGAAAGAAGATCTACAGAGGGAGTGTTAGTTGATGAAGTATATGACGGGTAATGAAATCCGCAAAGCTTATTTGCAATTCTTTAAGAATAAGGAACATTTGATTTTACACAGTTTTCCTTTGATTCCCAAGAATGATCCGAGCTTGCTGTTGATTGGCGCTGGCATGGCACCGCTAAAACCATATTTTACAGGTAAATTAGTACCACCATCATACCGTGTTACGACAAGCCAGAAATGTATTCGGACCGGTGATATTGACAATGTCGGCCGTACAGCTCGTCATCATACGTTTTTTGAAATGCTGGGCAATTTTTCTTTTGGTAATTATTTCAAAAAAGAAGCTATTTCCTGGGCATGGGAATTTTTGACTAAAGTCCTGGAATTAGATACAGATAAATTATATGTTACGATTTATCCGGACGACAAAGAAGCCTATGACTATTGGCACAACATGATTGGCCTGGCTGATGAACGCATCTTTAAATTTGAAGATAATTTCTGGGAAATCGGTGAAGGACCCTGCGGCCCGGACAGTGAAATTTTCTATGATTTGGGACCGGAACGGGGCTGCGGCAAACCGACGTGCACCGTTGGCTGCGACTGCGACCGCTATCTGGAAATTTGGAACTTGGTATTTACACAGTATAATCGTACCAAAGACGGCAAGTACGTGCCCCTCGAAAAGAAAAACATTGATACGGGCTGCGGCTTGGAACGCTTGGCTTCGGTTATTCAGCAGAAAGAATCCAACTTTGAAACGGATTTGATTTTCCCGATTATTGAAAAAGTTATTTCTATCTGTCACGGTGATTACAGCGACCCGCAGCAAAAAGTGGCTATGAAGGTCATTGCAGACCATATCCGTGCGATTACGGTCATGATTTCCGATGGTATTTTGCCGTCGAATGAAGGCCGCGGCTATGTACTGCGCCGTATCCTCCGCCGTGCTGTCCGTTTTGGCCGTTTGCTGGGCATCAAAGAATTGTTCCTGAGCAGCCTGGTAGATACGGTCATGGATATCTTAGGTGAAGAATATCCGGAACTTCGTGAACATGAAGAACTGATTAAAAAAGTTATTGATACAGAAGAAAAACAATTCAGTGCTACGTTGGCACAGGGCATGGAACTGCTCAACCAGCTCATGGCAAATGCCGGTGCTTCCAAAGAATTGGCAGGGAAAGATGTATTTAAACTGTATGATACATATGGCTTCCCTGTAGAATTGACAGAAGAAATCGCACAGGAAAACGGCATCGCCATTGACCAAAAAGGGTTTGACGCAGCCATGAAGGAACAGCAGGAACGGGCGCGTGCTGCCCGTGCGGATGTATCTGCCAAAGTAGCTACGCCGGATACAACGAAATTAGATCAAAGCAAATTGGTCAACGATGTAAATGCTGTCAAAGCAACCGTTGCTATGCTGGGCAAGGACGGTGTAGAAATCCAAGAAGCACATGATGGAGAAGAAATAACGATTATCTTGGATTCCAACCCCTTCCATGCAGAAGGCGGTGGCCAGCTGGGTGATACAGGTACGCTGACAGGCAGTGAAGGCAAAGCAGACGTAACAGATGCAAAAGCGCTTCCGAATGGCCTGGTATATTTGATTGCAACAATTACAGAAGGCGTTATTCATACAGGTGATGCATTGGATATTGCTGTAGATAAAGAACGCAACTTGGCATTGGCACGCAATCATACGGCAACGCATCTTTTGCAGGCAGCACTCCGCAAAGTACTGGGAAATCATGTCAACCAGGCCGGTTCTCTCGTTACACCCGATCATCTGCGCTTTGATTTTACACATTTCTCTCCTGTAACAGCTGCAGAATTGGCAGAAGTAGAACGCATGGTAAATGCAGAAATTTTGAAGAATATCCCCGTAACGATTGAAGAAATGCCGCTGGATGCAGCAAAAGAAAAGGGAGCCATGGCACTCTTTGGCGAAAAATACGGCGATGTCGTTCGCGTCGTATCAGTTGATGATTTCAGCTGTGAACTGTGCGGCGGCTCACATGTACCTTCGACAGCAGTTATCGGTACATTCCGTATTTTGTCTGAATCCGGCACAGGAACAGGCGTACGGCGTATTGAAGCCGTAACCGGCGCTGCCGCATTGAAAAAAGCAGAAGATGATACAGCAGAATTGAATCAGCTGGCTCTCTTGCTGAAAACCAAAACAGCTAATCTGCCGGAAAAAGTACAGCAGGTATTGGCACAGTGGAAAGATACAGAAAAAGAACTGCAGCAGCTGAAAAAAGAAGCCGCTCTTTCGGATGTAGACAGTATTTTGGCATCGTCAGAAGATATTGCCGGCGTACCCGTTGTAGCTGCTGCTGCTCAGGCTGATTCGATGGACAGCCTGCGTGATTTGGCAGATACTATTATGGACAAAATCGGCCGCGGCGTAGTTTTGCTGGGAACAGCCAATGGAGATAAAGTAAATTTCGTCTGCAAAGTAGCAAAAGCAGATACAAAACAAGGCCTTCATGCCGGCAAGATTATCAAAGCTGCCGCACAGGCTGCCGGCGGCAACGGCGGCGGTCGTCCGGATATGGCACAGGCTGGCGGCAAAGAACCTGAAAAAATTGCAGATGCACTTACTGCCGGAAAAGAAGCCGTTCGTGGATTGCTCGGCTGATGTATTTTGACCGCAAGGTCGCAAAGGATGTGATTATATGGCAATTAGCGATGAAACGATGATCGTGAAAAACAGAAATGAAGAGCAGACAGTTGCCTCGATGATTTTGGAAGACGTATATCATGCATTGGAAGAAAAAGGGTATAATCCGGTAAATCAGATTGTAGGCTATTTGCTGTCCGGTGATCCGACCTATATTACCAGTCATAATAATGCACGCAGCAATATTCGCCGTATTGAACGGGATGAATTGATTGAAGAATTAGTTCGTTCTTATGTCAAACAGCGCGGATTATAAGAGCAGATATGCGGATTTTAGGATTAGATGTTGGCTCCAAAACCATAGGTGTAGCCTGCAGTGACGCCTTGCTGATTACGGCGCAGGGAGTAGAAACGATACAACGGACTTCTAAAAAGAAGGATTTTGCCAGATTGCGGGCCTTAGTTGCAGAAAAAGAGGTACACTGTATTGTCGTAGGCAAGCCGCGTCATATGAATGGAGATTACAGCGAAAACATCGCAAAAATAGAAGAGTTTGTCAATGATTTAAGCAAGACCATGCCCAAGATGAAATTTGTCTATTGGGATGAACGCCTGACAACCGTCATGGCCCAGCAAGTATTAATGGCAGGCAATGTGCGGCGGGAAAAGAGAAAACAGTATGTCGATAAAATGGCTGCTGTACTCATATTACAAAACTATTTAGACGCTCAAGGAGGCTCTACATGGCAGACGAAATGAATGAATTAGAAGAAGTATATGTCGTTACAGCTACAGATGATAATGGCAACGAAGTAGAATACCAAGAAGTACAGCGTATTGACATAGACGGCAAGACATTTTCTCTTCTTGTCGAATTATGTGAAGACGGCTGTGACTGTGAAGGTGATGCGATTATTGCCCGTATCGATAAAGAAAACGGGGAAGATGTATATGTAGCACCTACGGATGAAGAATTTGAAGCAGCTAATCAAAAATTTGATGAATTAGCAGCTGCCAGCGCAGCAGAAGAATAAGCCCGTAAGATAACGAAAAAAGGACTGTCGCATTAGAGTATCTATATGCACAGTCCTTTTTGTATGGAAAAGAGGAGTCTATGGAATTACCAACAATACAAGAATTAAAAAACTTCATTATTTATAGTAAATACCGTAACTTTACGGCGGCTGCCAACGCAGCCAATATTACGCAGTCTGCTTTCAGCACGCAAATGAAGAAGCTGGAAGATATCGTTGGCGTATGCCTCATTGAACGTTCCAACAAAGGCAGCCATTTGACTCCGGATGGAGAAGTGTTTTATGAAAAAGTATCCCATATCCTCAGTGATTTGGAAGGAACGATTTTAGACTTGCAGGGCCGCCACGGCCAGGTACAGTCTTTGGCTGTAGGAATTATGCTGTCCTTGGGAGATGTCCATATGAACCGGCATATCGCGTATTTTCAAAAGCATCATAATGAAGCTTCGTTTCGCGTATACAATCTGGAATTTCGTGAACTGCTGCAATGGCTGAAAGAAGATAAGCTGGATATCGTGTCGCTGTTTTATTTGCCGACAGTCGATTTGAGTGCGTATGAAAAAGTGTTTTTTGGTGAAGAAACGTTTATTTATTATGGCCCTAATATGGAACTATCGAGTAACAGCGTAACCGCTCAATTTGCAGCTGCTCAGCCTTTGGCGCAGTATTCACCGCAGTACGTCATGAATTCCTATATTAATGAGTATTTTACGAAAAACAACTGTCCGCCTGCCAAGACGCAGGCTTGGTTTTCTACGCCGTATGCAATCATGAATTACTGCCAGCAAAACCGCATTGGGGCTTTACTGCCAAAACGGTTTCTGTCTGCCATGGGGGTCATCGGCGGTTATGCCGAATTAAAGCCGATCCTGCAGATTCCCTGCTGTTTAGTGTATAAAAAAGAAAATCCCAAATATAAAACAATTCAAATTTTTATTGATTATATGCGCCAAGTTTATCATTTAAAAAAGTAATCATATATCCGTCCAGCCATCGTTTTAAATGATGACTGGTATCTTTTTTTTCCATTATACAAACTGCTTTTGCTGGTGTAAAATCTGTTTTGCTAGTGAAAGGAGCATGATAAAAGATGTCGGAACAATCTTCGTTGTGGAATAAAGATTTTCTACTCGATACGGGAATCAATTTTGTTGTATATCTTATTTATTATTTATTAATGGTTATTATTGCTGTTGTTGCCAAAGATGAACTGCATGCCTCGCTGGGCGAAGCAGGACTGGCTTCGGGAATTTTTATTGTAGGTACGCTGCTGGCACGGCTGCAGCTGGGAAAAGCCATTGAATTATACGGACGCAAACGTTCTTTATATTGCGGCATTGTAATGTATCTGGTTACAACGCTATTATATTTTTATATTCCGAACTTATCCATCCTCTATGGCATCCGCTTTTTTAACGGCATGGCGTATGGGATTGTATCGACGGCTACCAATACGATTGTTGCCTCCTGTATTCCGCAGAATAAACGAGGCGAAGGAATCAACTATTATGGCCTAAGCACCAGCTTGGCTGCTGCTATCGGGCCATTCCTGGGGATGTTCCTGATTATGGTAACTAACTTCCGCTTTATCGTTACCTTCTGTTCCATTCTCGTCGTGCTGTGCATGATTGGCTGTGTATTCCTTCATATTGACGAAATGGACTTGACTATAGAACAAGCCACGAAAATGAAAGCCATGACGCTCAACAACTACGTCGAATACCGCGGTTTCGCTATTTCAGCAATTGGCTTTTTGATGGGCTTTGCCTATTCCAGTGTCTTGTCTTTTCTGGCTGCCTATGCACGGGAAATACATCTCGTCCAGGCTGGTACTTTTTTCTTCGTCGTCTATGCCGTTGTCATTACGATGACACGTCCATTGACCGGCGTTATCTTTGATAAAAAAGGAGAAAACTACGTATTGTATCCGTGTTATCTTTGCTTAGCTGTTGGCCTGTATCTCCTTCATATTACAGGTTCTTCTTGGCAGTTGCTGCTGGCTGGTGTATTTGTCGGGCTTGGCTATGGTACGTTTATGTCCAATGGACAAGCTGTCTGCATCAAATTGACACCGCCGTATCGTGTCAGCGTAGCGCTTTCCACGTATTTTGTTGCGTTGGATTTGGGCATTGGCGTCGGCCCATATGTCTTAGGCAGCTTGCACGGCGTATTGACATTCCCGCAGCTGTACGCGGTAGCAGCTGTCATTGCGGTTGTTTGCTTCTTCCTATACTATTTCTTCTACGGAAGAAAAATCAAGTACATCAACCGCGCTGTCCATATGCAGCAATTTAACCCGGAAAATGATATGTAGCTCCTGCTGTACACTGTAAGAGTACTGCATTCTTTTTTAAGAGTGCAGTACTCTTTTTGTATACGATGGGATATACATTCTCCAAGCGTATTGACGAAACTGGACAAAACCCGTATAGTGAAAATATAGAAAAACGTTGTGCATGATATTGGGAATAGGAGGTATACCGCATGAAAACAATAACCGTATATGGATGCCAAGAAGAAAAACGAGTATGGATAGGACTGGGAAATATGGCAGATACAATCGTTATGAACGGCATATCCTGGTCGGCTTTGAAAGCAGGTGCTGTCGATGCAGCTAAAGAAAAACATGTTCCTGCCGTGACAAGGCAGGGAACTGCGCTGACTGTGACGGTAGGCTCAATGATCCATCCCATGGAAGAAAAACACTATATTGAATGGATTGCCGTTGTAACAGATACGCAAATTGATGTACGCTATCTGCAGCCTGGCGAAGAACCGCAAGCGGCATTTACCGTGCAGGGCCCGGGTGAAGTCTATGCATACTGCAATCTGCATGGACTGTGGAAAGCGGCTATACCGGATGCCTGACAGCGCATATTTTCATACCGTGCGTTTGAAAAAAAAGCCAAGTATGCGGCAGTTTTGGGGCAAAAGATATAATTTTTTCAAATAATTGAAATTCGCAGAAGGAAATCCCGTTCTTTTGTGGAATACTATATATATAAGGGAAGTGAAGGTAGAAATCAACTGTTCTATTGAGCTCCCCCATGAAAGGAAGGGATGTTTTATGGTAACCGTCGTTAGAGGTAAGAATTTAGAAATTACATCGGCTTTGAAAGATCATGTATTGAAACAAGAAAAGAAAGTTACAAAGTATTTTGACAATGAAGTAAATGTACAGGCTCTCCTTTCTGTAGAAAAAGATCGCAAAATTGCTGAAATTACGTTGAAAGTAGACGGCGTCGTTCTCCGTGGCGTAGAAGCCAATGCCGATATGTACGCAGCTATTGATTTAGTCTATGATAAACTGGTTCGCCAGATTCATAAATATAAAACCAAAATTGCCCGCCGCATGAAGGCTGGCGAATTCAATGCTGCATTAGTCGAAGGTCCGGCAGATGCGGAAGAAAAATTCGAAGTAGCGCGCACTAAAAAATTTGCGGCCCGCCCCATGGACGTAGAAGAAGCTATCTTGCAGATGAACCTCGTAGGACATGATTTCTTCGTATTCCTCAACGCAGAAACCGATACGATCAATGTCGTATACAAACGGAAACACGGCAAATATGGTTTGATTGAACCGGAATACTAAGTACCTGCAAAATGACAACTGAATAGAATGCAACATACGAAAAGGACGATGCAGGCAACGTTTGCATCGTCCTTTTTGATGAGCATCAAGTCGTTATTTCAATACCAGGCCAACCGGGCAATGGTCGCTGCCTGTAATATCTGTATAGATGTGGGCTTCGGCGAGTTTGTCGTCGAGGGAGGCTGACGTAATGAAATAGTCAATGCGCCATCCGGCGTTGTTTTGACGGGCTTTGAAACGGTAGCTCCACCAGGAATATACGCCTGTTGTATCCGGGTAGAAATACCGCCACGTATCGGTAAAGCCTGCCTGCAGGAGCTGTGTCATTTTTTGGCGTTCTTCGTCGGAAAAACCGGCGTTTTTGCGGTTGGTTTTCGGATTTTTCAAGTCGATTTCTTCATGGGCTACGTTGAGGTCGCCGCAGAGGATGACTGGCTTTTTGGTGTTGAGAGCCTGCAGGTAGGCACGGAAATCGTCTTCCCACTGCATGCGGTAGGGGAGACGGGCCAGTTCGTTTTGGCTGTTGGGCGTATAGCAGGTAATGAAATAAAAATCAGCAAATTCCAAGGTGATGAGCCGCCCTTCATGGTCGTGGGCGTCAATGCCCATGCCGTAGGATACGGCAAGCGGATGCTGCCGTGTAAATATGGCTGTGCCGCTGTACCCTTTTTTATCGGCGTAATTCCAATATTGTTCATAGCCGGGAAGTTCCAATTCGATTTGTCCTTTTTGCAGTTTGGTTTCCTGCAGGCAGAAAATATCGGCGTCCAACGCACGGAAGGTATCCATAAATCCTTTTTTCATAGCGGCGCGGAGACCGTTGACGTTCCAAGAAATACATTTCATACGAATCAGCTTCTTTCTTTTTTTGATTTACTGTTATAATGCTAAATTTTTTGTTATAATAAAAGCAAAATATTATTTTGATATAGTATAGCATAATTTCTACGCATACGTGTATGTTATTGTATAGAAAAGAACCATACTTGTCAAAACAGGAACAGGTGATACGAATGGCAGTACATGAACTTGCAGGAACAAAAGTGCGAAAGGAAGATTATATTGATTTACAGGCTATAGCCAAGCAGTATGCAAATACGCATCCTGATGTCAGCAAGCCGCAGCAGCAAGTACGGTTTGGCACGTCGGGCCATCGCGGCCAGGCAGGAAACGGCAGTTTTACGGCAGACCATGTCGCAGCCATTGCCCAGGCTGTCTGCAATTTCCGCAAACAGTTTGGCGCAGAAGGCCCGCTGTTTGTCGGCGAAGATACGCATTATTTATCTAAGCTGGCCTATGAAACTGTATTAGGTGTTTTGGCTGCCAATGGTGTTACTGCCTATGTAGACAGCGAAGGCGATTTTGTCCCGACACCGTCTGTATCGCGGGCTATTTTGCGGTATAACGAAGGACGTACGGAAAAACTGGCTGACGGTTTGATTATTACACCGTCCCACAATCCGCCTGAACACGGCGGCATCAAATACAATCCGATTACAGGCGGCCCAGCTGAATCAGATATTACGAAAGCCATTGAAACGGAAGCCAATCGACTGCTGGCTGCAGGGAATACAGAGGTAAAACAAATTGCCTATGCAGATGCCAAAGCAGGAACATTTGTCGTGCCGTATGATTATAAAGGCATGTATGTAGCAGAACTGGATTCGATTATTGATATGGATGTGATTCGCGACGCACATTTGCGTATTTTGGTGAATGCGTTGGGTGGCTCCGGCATGAATTACTGGCACCGCATTGCGGAAGTATATCACATTGATATTGATTTTGTAAATGATACATACGACCCGCAGTTTACGTTCATGAATTATGACCATGACGGCAAGGTGCGGATGGACTGCTCGTCGGCGTATGTCATGTCAGCAGTGACAAACAGCAAGGAACGGTATGATTTAATTCTGGCCAACGACCCGGACTATGACCGGTTTGGCATTGTATCAGGCGCACAAGGCATGATTTCTGCCAATGCCTATTTGACGGTAGCGGCCCATTATTTAATGACGCACCGTAATTTTAAAGGCCGCGGCATTGCCAAGACCGTTGTCACGACGGATATGCTGGCCCGCGCAGCAAAAAAACTGGGGATTCCCTGCTATGAAGTACCTGTAGGATTTAAGTATTTTGGCTCCTTGTATACGGAAGGGAAAATTGCCTTTTCTGGAGAAGAAAGTGCTGGCGGTTCTTTTGTTGCCAAAGACGGCAGTGTGTGGACGACGGATAAAGACGGTATGATTATGTGCTTGCTGGCAGCAGAAATCAAAGCTGTAACCGGCAAATCACCGATTGACTATTATAATGATTTATGCGAAACCTTAGGACGGCCGTATACGATGCGCAGCGATGCACCGGCTACGTTGGAAGAAAAGGCGAAGATAAGCGCGCTGACTGCAGCCGATGTGACAGAAAAAAGTTTGTGCGGCAGTCCGATTACGGCTGTCTTGTCACAGTCTCCGTACGGTTCGTTTGCCATTGGCGGCGTCAAAATCGCGACTGAAAACGGCTGGGTAGCAGCCAGACCGTCCGGTACAGAAGATTTATACAAGCTGTATGCAGAAAGCTTTGTATCTGCCGATCAGGCCGACATGCTGCTGGAAGAAGGCAAAGCATTGATTTCTAAAGCACTGGCAAAATAAAGAAGACGCGAAACGGCAGATTTTTGTGTTTCTCGCAGGCTTTCCCGTAGAATTTATATACAAGCAGTGGAATTTTTTGTATTACCTATGGTATAATAAACAGGCATGGAATTTGAATATAAAGGGGTGTATTATCCATGAAAGTTGTTATTACGGTAGTCGGTGTGGACCGGACAGGTATCATTGCGGCTGTCAGCCAGATTATGGCTGAAAACAAGGTGAACATTTTGACAATCAACCAGGTCATTTTAGATGGGATTTTTAACATGGCCATGATTGTAGATTTGGACGAAGCATCCATTAGCTTGGATACATTGCAGGAATTGCTGAAAGCCAAAGGCGATGCACTCGGCGTTGAAATCAGAGCGCAAAACCGCAAAATCTTTGATGCCATGCATCGTGTAGGGTAAGGAGACGTATCATGCTGACAATCCAAGATGTACTTGAAACGAATCAAATGATTCAAAAAAATAATCTGGACGTCCGCACCATTACGATGGGGATTAGTCTTCTTGACTGCTGTTCCAGTGACGGCAAAACATTGTGCCGTAATATTTATGATAAAATCACATCTTATGGGGAACATCTCGTAGATACAGGCAATGCGATTGGGGCAGAATTTGGCGTGCCGATTATCAACAAACGCGTATCGGTTACGCCTATCAGCCTGGTTGCAGGAGCCAGTGATTTGAAAAATTATGTAGAAGTCGCTAAAACGCTTGACAAAGCGGCGAAAGAAATCGGTATTGATTTTATTGGCGGATTTTCTGCGCTGGTTGAACGGGGATTTACAGACGGTGACCGCCGTTTGATTGATTCCATTGCAGAAAGTCTGGCCTGCACGGATTTGGTATGCAGTTCTGTTGCTGTCGGCTCGACTAAAGCCGGCATCAATATGGATGCCGTAGCAGAAATGGGCCGTGTCTGCAAAGACTTGGCAGATCTTACAAAAGAACAGGATGCCTTGGGCTGTGCAAAATTAGTTGTCTTTTCGAATGCTGTCGAAGACAATCCGTTTATGGCCGGCGCATTTCATGGCGTGACAAACGGAGATTCCTGCGTCAGCGTTGGCGTCAGCGGCCCTGGCGTCGTCAAAAAAGCCTTGGAAAACGTGAAAGGGCAGCCTTTTGACGTAGTTGCAGAAACGATTAAAAAGACGGCATTCAAAATTACCCGTGTCGGCCAGCTGGTTGCGATGGAAGCTTCCAAACGCCTGCATGTGCCTTTTGGTATTATCGATTTGTCGCTGGCGCCGACGCCGGCAGTCGGTGACAGTGTAGCAGCGATTTTGGAAGAAATGGGCTTGGAAAGCTGCGGAGCCCATGGCACGACAGCTGCTTTGGCATTGTTAAACGATGCTGTTAAAAAAGGCGGTCTGATGGCGTCTTCTCGTGTCGGTGGCTTGTCCGGTGCTTTCATTCCTGTTAGTGAAGACAAGGGCATGCTGGAAGCAGTAGGCCGCGGCAGCCTCAGTTTGGAAAAACTGGAAGCCATGACGTGTGTCTGCTCTGTCGGCCTGGATATGATTGCGATTCCGGGCAATACATCCGCTGCGACTATTTCGGCTATTATTGCAGATGAAGCAGCGATTGGAATGATTAATAACAAAACCACAGCCGTCCGCGTCATTCCGGTTCCGGGAAAAGACGTAGGCGATACGGTTGAATTTGGCGGCTTGTTGGGCTATTGCCCGATTATCAACGTCAATACATATAAATCAGATGCCTTTATTGCGCGCGGCGGCCGGATTCCGGCACCGATGCGCAGCTTGACCAACTAATCGGCATTTGGTTACTTTTAATGGAAAGTAGGCGTGTGTTGTGCTTGAATATCTTGTACCGTTTGTGATTGCATTGATCGTCTCCTATGCGTTGACGCCCAGTGTCAAAAAACTGGCCATCAAAGTAGGGGCTATTGACAGACCGAATGCCAGAAAGGTACATACTCATGTCATTCCGCGGTTAGGCGGGCTGGCTATCTATATTGGGTTTGTTGCGGCTGTAGTGGGAACGGCTATATTCTGCAATGTACCGATTCGTCATGATTTGCTTGGATTGCTGCTGGGATGCACGGCAATTGTCGCTTTAGGAATTTGGGATGATATCTGCAATATTCCGGCGAAAGTGAAGCTGGTAGGGCAGATTATTGCCGCCGCAATTCCCGTTTCTTTTGGCATTCAAATTGAATGGCTGACGAATCCCTTTGGTACGCTTGTCGTCCTGCCGGAAATTATTGCTGTGCCGCTTACCATTTTCTGGATTATCGGATTTACCAATACCGTAAATCTTATCGACGGGCTGGACGGACTGGCTGCAGGTGTTGCCTTCATTGCGTCTATTTCCATGTTTTTAATGGCCTATAATATGAATCAGGTATTGCCGGCAATGATTATTGTATCAATGGCCGGTGCTGCCTTGGGATTTTTGCAGTATAATTTTAATCCGGCAAAGATTTTTATGGGTGATACAGGCAGTATGCTGTTGGGGTATACGCTGTCTGTGGCAGCTGTGCTGGGATTGGTAAAGACTGCAGCGACTGTAGCTCTTGTCGTACCGGTTATCGCATTGGGTCTTCCTATTTTGGATACGTTGTTTGCGATTATTCGTCGTAAGATGAGCGGCGTGCCTATTTTCCAACCTGATAAAGGCCATTTGCATCATCGCCTGCTGGCGTTGGGAATGACACAGAAGCAAGCTGTACTGGTGATGTACTGCGTCAGTGTGCTGCTGGGCATTGTGGCACTTTTTGTAGCTAATGTAGGCTATAAAACGGGGATTGTGACTGTAGTAATCGTGCTGGCTGTCATCATTTATTCAGCGAAGCGTATTGGTATATTACGAAAAACAACGACGGATACTACTCACAAGAAATAATGTGGGTAGTACCGTTTTTTTTCTTAGGAGGAATTAGGTATGATAAAAGTTATGACTGTTTTTGGGACGCGGCCGGAAGCTATCAAAATGGCGCCTGTTGTATTGGAGCTGAAAAAACACAGCAGCGAAATTCAAACGATTGTCGCCGTTACGGCACAACATCGGCAGATGCTCGACCAGGTACTGCAGCTGTTTCACATTCAGCCGGATTATGATTTGGATATTATGTCACAGGGACAGACCCTGTATGATATTACTACGAAAGCATTGCTGGGCTTGAAAACCGTGCTGGAAACAGAAAAACCTGATTTGGTGCTTGTACATGGGGATACGACGACGACCTTTGCCGGTGCATTGGCAGCGTATTACCAACAGATTCCTGTCGGCCACGTAGAAGCCGGCTTGCGTACCGGCAATATCTATTCGCCGTTTCCGGAAGAAATGAACCGTAAGCTGACAGGGGCTATGGCATCCATTCATTTTGCGCCGACGCCGACAGCTAAAAACAATCTGCTGCAGGAACATGTGAACCCGGCAAACATTTATGTAACAGGCAATACGGTAATTGATGCCCTCATGACGACTGTTGCCGGTGAATACGATTTCGAAGATGATGCGCTGCGCACTGTAGATTTCCAGCATCATCGAATTATTCTACTGACTACGCATCGCCGGGAAAATTTGGGAGAACCAATGCGCCATATTTATAAAGCGCTGCGGCGGATTGTAGATGAAATCCCGGATACAGAAATCGTTTTCCCGGTACATCGTAATCCATTGGTACGTAAAGTAGTCGAAGAAGAATTGGCAGGTGTAGACCGAATTCACTTAATCGATCCCATGGAATATGAACCTTTTGCCAACTTGATGAGCTTGAGCAGTTTGGTTTTGACAGATTCCGGCGGTATTCAGGAAGAAGCACCGTCACTGGGAAAACCCGTATTGGTGCTGCGGGATACGACAGAACGGCCGGAAGCCGTAGCAGCAGGAACAGTACGATTAATTGGGACCGATAAGGATGTTGTATATAAAGAAACGAAACGGCTTCTTACTGACAGTGATGCGTATCATGCCATGAGCATGGCTGTGAATCCCTATGGCGACGGCAAGGCTTCTAAGCGTATTGTACAGGCTATTCTTCATGCCTTTGGTGGCAAAAAAGAGGTTCCTGAAGAATTTTGCTTAGACTAATTATACAGATAGGCATATATAGAATATGCTATAACTAAATATAGAGTGTAAAATACAATCCATGTCGTTTTTGCATGGATTGTATTTTTTTATGTGCAGCCTATTGCGCATCATACATAAGAAGGATAAAATAAAAGTAAACTTTGAGATAATTTTCACAGAAAATCATAGGAATTATTGTGAAAAAATACACCTGAAAAATAGATATTTCAACACAAATATTCGTAAAAGTCAAGCATTGATTTTGCCATTTTAGTGTGCTAAGATAGCACTATCAAAGATGAATGTTATGTATAGGTACTATTCGTCTTTGGTAATAAAAAGACTATCAGAAGAAGGCGGGAGGTGTCTTTATGAAGGAGAAAAGACAGCGCATTCATTCGTCTGGTAGTTCGTTAAACCGCATGGAGCTTATGAATCTGGTTGTCACTGCAGGCTCACTGGGTCTGACATTGTTTGTTTGTATTTTTGTCGGCGTTTTGATAGGACGTGTGATGGATGAGTTTTTGGCAACGTCTCCGTGGGGAATTATTCTGTTTTCTCTGCTGGGTACAGTCAGCGGCTTTTGGTCTTTGTATAAAAGAACAATAGCGTACATGAATCGTCAGCTGTCTGTGCAGAAGAAAGACGCTGGAGACAAATAATGGAAGAACTAGTGAAATATGTAAAGGCAACGGTAATCAAGCTAATTGGGTTGACCTGTATTGTGGCGGCTGTGTTAGGCGCCGTAGGCTGTCAGCAGTACATTTTTGGCTGGTGTATCGGCAGCGGCTTAAACATCGTGTATTTTTTGATGCTGAGCAGCCGATCTGCACGGGCTATACATTTACCCCCTGAACAGGCCGCTTCTTTTATCCGCGGCGGAGCGATTTTTCGCTTACTTATGATTTGTTTGGTGTGCATCGTTATTCTGCAGTTTCCCAGTATTCATTTTGGGGCTGCAGTGGCAGGGATCTTTTCATATCGTGTGATTATCTTTGCAGATGCCGTAGAAAAGCACGTTCGGGGCCGGTAGGAAAGGAGGTATCGCGTATGGAGTTACATGCAGGGCATCATCTGGTCGTTCAAATCCTGGGAATGAATGTAAACTGGGATACGCTGATGATGACATGGCTCGTAGCCGCACTGGTTATTATCGTTACAGTGGCAGCTACGCGGGGACGCTCATTGGTGCCATCCGGACTGCAGAATGCCATGGAAATTATTATTGAATCCCTGCTGGATCAGTTTAAGGAAACGCTGGGACCTAAATACGGTCAAGTCGTATCGGTACTTTTGACCATGTTCTTGTTCATTTTATTTGCCAATGAATTGGGCTTGCTGCCAAATCCGCACGTATTGGCTTCGCCGACAAATGATTTGAATACGACCGTAGCCCTGGCCTTGGTTTCTTCTTTTATGGTCCACTTTATGGCTCTAAAGAACCAAGGATTCAAAAAGCACTTTAAACACTTTTTTAAACCGTTCGCGCCGTTTGTCATTATTAATTTGATGGAAGAAATTACAAAACCGCTGACGCTGGCTTTCCGTCTTTTTGGCAATATTCTGGCCGGAGAAATTCTCTTGGAAGTTTTATATTTCCTTGTACCTGCAGGCATTCCGATTATCTGGCTTATTTTTAGTTTGGTTATCGGTTTGATTCAGGCGTTTATTTTCACCATTTTGACAACATCGTACTTGGCACCGTCTTTTGCTGAAGACTAGAGAGATGGATGTACTATTTACGCAAACTTAGGAGGTCATTTATTATGGAAAAAGCACTCGTATTAGCATTATCAGCCTTTGGCGCTTGCTTAGGCGTTGGTTTGGCAGCTCTTGGCGCTGCAATTGGCGACGGTCATGCCGCATCTAAAATGCTGGAAGGTACAGCACGCCAGCCGGAAATGGGCGGCAAACTGTTGGTTAATATGCTTATCTCTATCGGCTTGATTGAATCCATGCCTATTATTGCAGCTGTTATTGCGATTGTATTGGTATTTGCCAATCCGTTTGTCAGCCTGCTTTAATTTTTATGAAATGGATTATCCATTACAGCCGGGGAGGGAAGTACATTGGTTAGTTTAAATGGTACCTTGCTGTTCCAATTCATCAACTTCTTTATCTTGGTAGCTATTTTAGCGAAATTCGCGTATAAGCCGTTGTTAAAAGTATTGGAAGAACGGCGCAATAAGATTGCCAGTGATTTGGATGAAGCTGCAAAAGCCCGTCAGGATGCAGACAAACTGAAAGCTGATTATGAAGCACAGATTCGCGATGCGCAGGCAAAAGCCCAGGCTATCGTAGATAAAGCAGTCAAACAGGCTGATAAAGAAGCGCAGGCGCAGCTTGATGCGATTCGTGCGCAAATCGCCCGGGAAAAACAAATAGCCCAGACGGAAATTGCCAATGAACGGGAAGCCGCTATCAGAGAAATGCGTAAAGAAGTAGTGACGCTGTCTATGGCTGTAGCAGAAAAACTACTCAAAAAGAACATGGACACCGACATGAACGCAAAACTGGTTGCGGAATGTATTCATCAGCTCCAAACAAACAACCGTATAAAGGGGAACTGATCGTATGATACCCGAAACAATTTACAGCAAATACAGCCAGGCAATGTTTGACATTGCCAGCGAACAAAAAAAGCTTGACGAATTTGGGACAGAACTGAAAAAAGTACGGGATACCTTTCAAGAAAATCCTGATTTTTGGAAATTTTTGAATCATCCTCTTGTACCGCCGCAGTCTAAAAAACAAACAATCAAAGAAATTTTTGCAGATGATGTATCGCCATTAGTGCGGCAGTTTATGTATGTCATGATTGACAGACGCCGTGAAGCGGCGCTGTTGCTGGCTATTGACGGGTTTATCGATTTGGCCCGCCGGGCACAGCATATCGAAGTGGCAAAAGTACACGTTGTCAAACCGTTGACAGCAGCCGAAGAAACACAGCTGCGTGCTAACTTGGAAACCATGACAGGCAAGAAGATTGAGCTGCTCTATTATATAGATCCGTCTATTATTGGCGGTATGGTCATTCAGATTGGCGATAGATTGATAGACGGCAGTCTGAAACGGCAGCTGCATGATATGCAGCATGCATTGCTGCAGAATGATGCAATGAATGGGGTGACGGACGAATAATGAAAATGAAGCCAGAAGAAATTACGGCTATAATCAAAAAACAAATCGAAGATTATAATGTGGAAATGAATGTCGATGATGTCGGCACCGTTCTGGAAGTCGGGGACGGCATTGCCCATATTTACGGTTTGGACAAGGCCATGGCCGGGGAATTGTTGGAATTGCCCCATGGCGTCTATGGACTGGCCTTGAACTTGGAAGAAGATAATGTTGGTGCAGTATTGCTTGGCAATGACTCACTGATTAAAGAAGGCGATACGGTCCGTCGTACAGGCCGTGTTATGCGTGTGCCTGTAGGTGACAGCATTATTGGCCGTGTTGTCAATCCGCTGGGAGCGCCGATTGACGGCAAAGGCGAAATCAAGACGACAGAATCACGTCTTGTAGAAATCAAAGCATCTGGTATTGCTGACCGTCAGCCGGTAAAAGTACCGCTGCAGACAGGTTTGAAGTCCATTGACTCCATGGTACCTATCGGACGCGGACAGCGTGAATTAATCATTGGCGACCGCGGTACCGGTAAAACGGCGATTGCGATTGATACTATCTTAAATCAAAAAGACAGCGGCGTTATTTGTGTATACGTTGCTATCGGTCAGAAAGCATCTACTGTTGCGCGGGTTGTGCGTACACTGGAAGAACATGGCGCCATGGCCTATACGATTGTCGTAGCAGCTACTGCGTCTGACGGCGCGCCGCTGCAGTATTTGGCCCCGTATTCCGGTGTATCCATGGGCGAATATTTTATGCATAAAGGCAAAGATGTACTGTGCGTATATGATGATTTGTCCAAACATGCGCAGGCATATCGTGCTATGAGTTTGCTTTTGCGCCGTCCGCCAGGACGTGAAGCTTATCCGGGCGATGTATTTTACTTACATTCCCGTCTGTTGGAACGTGCTGCCAAGCTTTCCGATGAATTAGGCGGCGGCTCTATTACAGCCCTGCCGATTATTGAAACCTTGGCTGGCGACTTATCTGCCTATATTCCGACTAACGTTATTTCAATTACAGACGGCCAGATTTTCTTGGAAACAGAAGCTTTTAACTCCGGTATTCGTCCGGCTATCAACGTTGGCTTGTCTGTATCCCGTGTCGGCGGGTCCGCGCAGATTAAGGCAATGAAAAAAATTGCCGGTACACTTCGCCTGGATTTGGCGCAGTACCGTGAACTGGCAGCTTTTGCCCAGTTTGGCTCCGATCTTGATAAAAACACTAAAGCACAAATCGACAAAGGCGAACGAACCATGCAGCTTTTGATTCAGCCGCAGTATCAGCCGATGCCGGTTGAAGATCAGGTTATGCAGATTTACTTAGCCGTTAAAAACTACCTCATGCCGGTTCAAGTTGCCGAAGTTACGCAGTTTGCTGATGGATTTATCAAATTCATGCATGCTAATTATCCGGAAGTCGGCGAAAGCATTAAGACGACGAAAGAACTCGGCAAAGATGCAGAAGCAACCCTCCAAAAAGCAATCGGAGAATATACGAAGCAATATGGCGCTTCTCATGAACTGATTAAAGAGGAGGAATAACCTATGCCGAGTGCACGCGAAATTAACAGACGGATAAAATCCGTTACCAATACTCAGCAGATTACTAAGGCCATGAAGATGGTATCCTCCGTACGACTGCGCCGTGCACAGGACCGGGCGTTGGCAACGGCGCCTTATACTGAAAAAATTGAAGGGATGCTGCAGCGCTTATCGGCAGCTGCAGCAGGAGATGGCATTGCGTTGTTTCAGCCGCATGATGAAGTCAAAAAAACATGTTATATCATTATAGGCTCAGATAAAGGGCTGGCTGGGGCATTTAACTCCAATGTCAACAAGGCAATGGTTGCTGTCCTCAAAGATAAGCCCCGCAATGCATCATGCCTTTTCGTTACAGGCCGTAAGCCTGCTGAATATTTAAAACATCTCCGTATTGTGCCGGACAAAAAATGGAGCGGTTTTTCTGATAAACCGCAGCTTGTCCATGCCCAGCGCATTGCCCATTTGGCGGTAGAAAAATTCCTGGCTGGTGAAGTAGATGAAGTGTATATTATTTATACGCATTTTAAATCTGCGTTATCACAGGAAGTACAGACAGTTAAAATGCTGCCTATTACGCCAAAAGCCGAAGATAAAACGACAGGACCGAAAGAAGAATACTTGTTTGCGCCGAATCCGCAGCAGGTATTGGAATCGATTTTGCCGCAGTACTTAGATATGGTTGTATACAACAGCCTGCTCCAGTCCGCAGCGAGTGAACTCGGTGCCCGCATGACGGCTATGACGTCGGCTACGGACAACGCCGGTGAACTCATTGACAAACTTACGGTTCATTACAATAAAGTTCGTCAGGCTGGTATTACAAACGAACTGACGGAAATCGTCAGCGGTGCCAATGCCCTCCAATAATCGCGCATTGGATTGGAAAACTAGGAAAGAGAGGAGAGCCTCTTCATGAGCAATAACATTGGGAAAGTAGTACAGGTCATTGGCCCTGTTATTGACGTGCGGTTTGCTTCCGAAGCAGATTTGCCGGCAATTTACAACGCTATTCACGTCACTGGCGGTGAAGGCGATCAGGCCGTTGATTTGGTAGCAGAAGTCATGCAGCATTTGGGCGACGACGTAGTACGCTGCGTTGCGATGAGCTCGACGGACGGCCTCGTTCGCGGCATGGCTGCAGAAAATACAGGAGGACCGATTAAGGTCCCCGTTGGGAAAGGCGTTTTAGGCCGTATTTTTAACGTCTTGGGCCAAACGGTAGATAAAGTAGATGAAAAAGTCCAGGCAGATGATTATTGGCCGATTCATCGTCCGGCTCCAAAATTTGAAGACCAGGCAACGGGTACGGAAATTTTGGAAACAGGCATCAAAGTCGTTGACCTCATTGCCCCATATGCCAAAGGCGGCAAGATTGGTTTGTTTGGCGGTGCCGGTGTTGGCAAAACCGTCCTTATTATGGAACTGATTCACAACGTTGCAACAGAACACGGCGGCTATTCCGTATTTACAGGCGTAGGCGAACGTACGCGTGAAGGCAATGACTTGTGGAATGAAATGAAAGAATCCGGCGTTATCAGCAAGACAGCTTTGGTATACGGCCAGATGAACGAACCGCCAGGAGCACGTATGCGTGTTGGCCTGACAGGTCTTACGATGGCTGAATATTTCCGTGATAAAGAACATCAGGACGTACTGCTCTTTATTGACAACATTTTCCGTTTCATTCAGGCAGGGTCTGAAGTATCTGCATTGCTGGGCCGTATTCCATCTGCCGTTGGCTATCAGCCGACATTGGGTACAGACGTTGGTGCCTTACAGGAACGTATTACTTCTACGAAAGATGGGTCTATTACATCGGTACAGGCTGTATATGTTCCAGCCGATGACTTGACAGACCCGGCTCCGGCAGCTACGTTTGCGCATTTGGATGCGACGACTGTATTGTCTCGTCAGATTGCCGAATTAGGGATTTATCCGGCTGTTGATCCGCTGGATTCCACGTCCCGTATTCTTGACCCGCATATTATTGGGGAAGAACACTATAAAGTAGCCCGTGAAGTACAGGCTATTTTGCAGAAATATAATGATTTGCAGGATATTATTGCTATCCTGGGTATTGATGAATTGTCTGAAGAAGATAAACTTACCGTTGCCCGTGCTCGTAAGATTCAGCGTTTCCTGAGCCAGCCATTTGCTGTTGCAGAACAGTTTACAGGCCAGCCGGGACGGTATGTACCGCTGAAAGATACGATTAAAGGCTTTGAAGAAATCTTGTCCGGTAAATGCGACGACATGCCGGAACAGGCATTTTATATGGTAGGCAATATCGAAGAAGCATACGAAAAGGCCAAGACTCTGAAAGGAGAATAGGCTATGGCAGAAAAAGGAAAGACCATCCATTTGGAAGTCATTACACCTGATGCTGCTGTACTGCAGACGGATGCAGATTTTGTTTTAGTCCGGGCATTGGACGGCGATTTGGGTATTATGCCGAACCATGCGCCGCTTATCGCATCGCTGAGTATTTCGCCGCTTTTCTATGATAAAGACGGCCGCCGCCACTGCGTTTCTGTTGCTTCCGGCTTTTTGGAAGTCAATGGCAATCAGATGACCGTTATCTCGCCGGCTGCAGAATTACCGCAGGCGATTGATGTCAAGCGTGCCCAGTCTGCCAAAGAACGGGCTGAAAAGAGGCTGCATACGAATCATGGCGATATTGATGTAGAACGAGCCAATCTGGCTATGAAACGGGCTTTGTGCCGTTTGCATGTAGCTGAAGAATATGGAAAGTAGACAGCAGTATCTACGCAATAAAACAGCTTTGTCTGAACGGGCAAAGCTGTTTTTATGATGGGAGAATCTTCTTTTTTAGACGCATTCATGATATAATGAAGCAACAACGTAGTGAAGTAAAGGAGGGTATATACCGTGAAAACAAAAAAAATCATGCTGGCATTGGCAATGACATTAGTTATTTCCGCAACGGCGTTTGCGGCGAAGGATACGATGTGGCAGTATAATAAACATATTGCCATCGATATGAGTTCGGCTCAAATCACTTTTGATATGGGACGAAAAGTTCTGACCTTTAAAACCGTAGAAACAGCAGGCGATACGACGGACTACTGCAAATATGTTTACAACGTAGACGACCAAACTATTCAGTTGAAAGAAATGGTTACGAAAACGAAAAAAAGCAAATATAAAAGCAGTTTTTATCCAGAATCGATTAAAGACGGCAATACCATTATTAAAGGAAGAGCACGCATGGCTAATGACGTGTTGGCAAAAGTCGAAGCAAAAGCCAATAATTAAATACAATACGAAAAGCCCGCTGACTGGTGTTTTCATCCGTCAGCGGGCTTTTTGCATATGAGGATACATACGATAGCGTATCTGTCAATTATTTATCAAAAGGTTTTCCTGTGAGCATTTCATATGCTTCTTTATATTTTTCGATTGTTTTGTCGATAACATCCTGCGGCAGGAGATAATCGCTGTCCGGATTGGCTTTGAGCCAGTCACGAACGAATTGTTTATCATAAGAAGGCTGTGATTGACCCGGTTTGTATCCTTCTAACGGCCAAAAACGGGAGCTGTCCGGTGTGAGCATTTCATCGCCCAGCACGATATTGCCTTTTTCATCCAAGCCAAATTCAAATTTGGTATCTGCAATGATAATACCGCGGGAAAGAGCGTAATCAGCGCATTTTTTGTATAAGGCAATCGTATAGTCACGGATTTTTTCCGCATATTCTTTGCCTTTGCCTGGGAACGTTTTATCCAGGACTTTGGCACCTTCTTCAAGGGAAACGTTTTCGTCATGGTCGCCTAATTCGGCTTTGGTGCTCGGTGTAAAAATAGGTTCCGGTAATTTTTGCGATTCTACCAAACCGGCAGGCAACTGAATACCGCAGACCGTGCCATTTTCTTTATAACTTTCCCAACCGCTGCCAGTAATATACCCGCGGACGATGCATTCCATAGGAATCATGGTCAGTTTTTGACATTTCATGCTGTTGCCTATAAATTGCGGCTGTTGGAAAAATTCCGGCATATCCGAATTGTCAACAGAAATCATGTGGTTAGGAATAATATCCTTCGTCAAATCAAACCAGAATTTGGACATCTGCGTCAAAATAGTGCCTTTCTTGGTAATCTGGTTTTTCAGGATGTGGTCAAACGCTGAAATACGGTCAGTAGCAACCATAATAATGCTGTCGCCTGCATCATAAACTTCGCGGACTTTTCCTGATTTGAACGGTTTGAATTCTTTCATGTTCTGGCCTCCAATATATAATTATATAACGTTACCGCCTTTATCATATCACAAAATAATGGCGGTGAGAAGAAAAAAATAAAATGACCGATTTTGAAAGGCGATCCACATAAAATGACTGTTTTTGCAGATATTTTCTGAGTAAAATCAGAGAAAAATGAAAATAAAATGAGAGTTTGATTAAATCGCTTTCGGTTGGGCAGGAATACAAAAATCACATGGCGAAGCTCATAAAAAACATGTGTCATGAGGAGGCGTTGCTATGAAGAAGAAATGGATGGTACTGGGAATTGCCGCATTGCTGGGCTGTTGGGGAATGCAGGATATGCTGCCGTGGGGGCAGGAGCCGGCGAAAGAAGCGGCAGTACCGGCTTTGGAGGCGCCGCAGTCGGCGTCGCGGTATGTGTATATCAGCGGTGCCGTCAAAAAGCCGGGATTATATGCCTTTGCAGACGAAGTGCGGGTCGGCGAAGCGATTCATACAGCCGGTGATTTGCTGCCGTATGCAGATGCCGGTGCCGTCAATTATGCGGATATTGTGCAGGACGGCGCGCATATTCACGTGCCGTATGATCTAAACGGCGTTCCGGCTGGCGAAGCTGTACAGGATGGACGCATCAATATTAACGAAGCAGACGAACAAAAGCTGGCAGAACTTCCCGGTATTGGTCCGGCTATGGCTAAAAATATTACGGCGTATCGGGCAGAACACGGACCTTTTACGAGCATAGAAGAACTACAGAAAGTAAAAGGCATTGGTACAGCTAAGTTTAAGAAACTGCAGGATAAGGTGAATGTATGACGCATTGGGGTATGGGGATTGCTTTATCCTGCTGCTTGGGCATGATGAGCGCTGTCTATGCAGGCATACTATGGAGCGGCGGGGCTGTTGGCAGTGTGCTGTTTGGCGGCAGTGCCTTCTTGCTGCGCGCGCACAAAACGGCCTGCTGGTGTTGTTTGTTTCTGTGTTTTTTTTGTATTGGTGCCGGCCGAATGGCTTGGGAAGAAAAAGCATACGAACAACTGCCTGCGTATTTGCAGGGAGCTGATTTGGCAATGGAAGGAACTATTGCCGAAAAGGGAAATACATACGAGACGGAAAAAGGCCGGATGACACGGTATGTCGTGGCGTTGGAACAGTTTGCCTATGCCGATGACGGGATAAAGCGGCAGGGGCAGGGATATTTGTATGTTACGATGCCGACGAAAGAAATATGGCAGCCTGCAGCGCGGATTGCATTTCGAGGAACGGTACAGCCGCTTACGTATTACCGCAACCAAGGAGCATATGACGCACGGCATCGGGATAAAGAAAAATCCATATATTTAAAAACATATATCGAGGACAGCCAGCAGGTACGGCTGCTGGCAGAGCCTGCCGGCTGGCGGCATGCACTGCAGCAGCTGCGGGAAAGATTGACCCGGGCTTTTCAGCGTATATTGTCGAGAGATAATGCGTATATACTGAGCAGTTTGCTTTTTGGCGGCCATTATGAAGATTTGCCGCCGGGGTTGATTGAAAGCTTCAGCACAACCGGCCTGATTCATATTCTTTCTGTATCGGGCTCCCATATTGCATTGCTGCTGACGGTAATACAGCTGGCAGGGAAGATGCTGGGCCTGCGGGAGAAAGGCTTATTTTTATTAGCTGTGTTCTTTGTCATCGGGTACAGTGCTTTGTCCGAATTTGTATCTCCTGTCATACGGGCTTCCATCATGGGCATGCTGTGTGCCTGCAGCGTCGTTGTCAAACGAGAATACACCAGCTCCCATGCATTGGCATTGGCTGTGCTGTGTATGGTGTTGTACAGCCCGTTTTTGGTGTATGATTTGAGTTTTCGTTTATCCTGCGGCGCATCAGCCGGCATTGTCCTGCTGCAGCCGGCTATGAAACATTACTTGCGTGTATTGCCTGCGTTTCTTCGCGATAGTTTGTCTGTTTGTATTTGTGCGCAGCTGTTGCTGTTGCCGGTCCTGCTGGCTAATTTCTTTTCGCTGCCTGTGTATGCGTTGGCAGCCAATCTATTGATCGCGCCTGTACTGGATATCGTCATTGTTTTGGGACTTTTGGCAGCTGTGTTGTCTGTTTTTTGTGAAACAGCGATGGACACGGTGTTATGGTTCATTGCGCCGCTGCTGTCGCTGGCTGTCAAAGGCAATTACTTTTTGGCGTCCCTGCCGTACAGCCGGTATTGGTTGGGAGCGTTGACGTTTCCTTGGGCAGCTGCCTGGTATCTGGGGCTTGGCGCAGTTTTCTTTTGGCCGTCCCGACGGCGGAAGTTGTTGATTTTGACAGGATTGTGGCTGCTGGGGACAGGCCTTTGGACGCAGTATCAAAAACCGGAAGCCGTCGTGTATGTATTTGATACAGGAAAGGACAAAGCAACCTGTATTCGCTATAGTGATAGTTCTGTATATCTGTGGTATAATAAGTCACAGTGGGCCAGCCCGATGCAGCCAACCAGCGTGTTGGCGCCGGCCATGCGCTGTGCAGGCATATTTGCTGTGACGGAGTGTATCGTCAGCGGCTATGAAGCAGAAAAAACGGCAGCGCAGTTGGAACACCTCTTTGTACTGCAGGCGCCATGCCGTATCCTGTCTGCCCCGGCAGAGGGCATGGCTGGAGAAAGAAAAGGCATACCGTATTATATATGCGATACAGTACCCCATAGTGGATTTTCCCGTCCGGGCTGTTTGGAAATACGCAGCCTTTCGGCTAAGCAGCCCCTAGCCTTTCCCAAACAGGCGGATGCGCTGATTATATATCGAAATCATAAGCAGGATGAGATGTATACCGAATGGCTGGAACGGGCTGCATATGAAGGGATTCCCTGCTATTCAACCTTTCGTGACGGTCAGATTATCGGAACGTATCGGCATGGCGCGTGGCAATTTACAACCTACGGCGGTGATAGTAACCAATGAAACCAGTAGCAATTATATATGGAACAGAACCGTATTTGATGGAGCAGGGCAAAGCCGCTTTTTTGGCATCCTGCCGTGAACGCAGCCAAGAGGCAGATGTACAGGTGTTTCACAAAGATACTGCCGCGGCAGCTGTCGTGGAAGCGTTTGAAGGAACGAGTCTGTTTGGCGGCGGCGGAATCAGTATTTGGTATGACTGTCCTTTTTTGCCTGTCAAGCGGGGAGGCCGCTCGCGAAGCAAGCTTTCTAAAGAGGAAACATGGTTTTTGGAAAAACTGGCTCATATGAGTGACGAAAATGGGCTGTTGTTTTATACCAAAGGCAAACTCGATGCGGGCAGTGCTTTTTTTAAAGCGCTGCGGCCTATGGCTGATGTCATCGAGGGAGAAGCGGTTACAGAAAAAAATATTATGCCGTACGTAGAAACGTTTTTGCGGAAAAAAGGAAAAACGCTGACACGCAGTGCACAGCAGTATTTACGGGGGTTGTTTCAGACATGGAATGAGATTCCGCTTATGTATGTTTTTTCTGAATTGGAAAAGATGTGCATTACGCTGACAGAGAAAACAGGTACTGTCGATGTGCCGGATTTGCAGGAATTATTTGCCGGTACGATGGAAAAGAATCTCTTTACATTTATGGATTATTTTCTGCGTCGTGACGGCAGGCATACGATCCCGTTTATTGAAGGATTGTTTGCCCGTCAGGATTTGTTTTTAAAAAATACAGGGTATATGCTGTCCAGGCTGCGGCTGCTGCTGGCATATAAGGAGCTGCAGCAGGCTCATATGGGGCCGCGGCAGTGTGAACAGATTATGACGCAGATTAATAAGGGACGCAGTGTCAAATATGTCTTGTATCACTTGCAAAAAGTGACATCGTATTGGACTATGGAAGAGCTGCGCGCCATGATTAGCAGTATATTTATATTACAGCGCAATATTCGCAGAGGAACGGCAGCAGTAGAAGATATAGGGCCGCTTATTTGTTTATATTGCAGTACTAAAGGCAGGGTTTAAATTGCAGGAAGAAGAAAAAGCTCGAAAAGAACGAATGAAAGATTATCGCCGTCGGTATCGTGCCAAGCACGGCATCAAAGAACATCCGCACCGCTGGAAGAAAGTCGCCGGCGTGGTGATCGCCGTATGCATTGCCGGCTTTGGCAGTTTTTTTGCGGCGCAGCATAAAGCCGCCGCAATGGTGACGCTGGATGGACAGTCGATTCAAGGATGGACTGCTGATGATTTGCAGCAGTATATCACAGCGCACAAACAGCAGCTTAAAGGACAGAAAATAACGATTACAGGGAAAGATATAGACGAAACGATTTCGCTGGATGCCCTGCATGTGGATTTTGACCGGGACCGCATCACTGATGAATTATATTTGGTTGGACGAACCGGTTCTCCCATGCACCGCGTAGCAGAAGTCGTTGCGACACTGCGGTTTGGCAAAGACGTGCCGCTGTCTCTCAAAGTCGATGATGACGCATTGAATGATAAGATTACGGATATATATAATACATACAATCAAGAAGCAAAAGATGCGTATGCCGAACCGAATGCAGATAATGCGACCGTTACGCTGCATAAAGAAAAAGACCGTATTGTAATAGATACAGAGGCACTGCGCAGCCAGATTGACGATCAGCTGCATGCAGGAACGCCGTCTTCTATCGACGCACCGATTCAGTCGCGGGAAGAAGCGTCTGTGAAAAAAGACGATTTAAAATCCATTGATACAGTATTATCGTATTATACAACGCACTTTGATGATTCCAATAAAGACCGCAACGACAATATCCTTTTGGCGCAGAAAAAGCTGAATCATGCACTCGTACCGGCACAAAAAGATTTTTCCTTTAACAAATATGTCGGTGCACGGACACATGAAAATGGCTACAAAGATGCGCCGGTATATTTTGACAACAAGCTTGTGCCGGATGCCGGCGGCGGTGTCTGCCAGGTTAGTACGACGCTGTTTAATGCTGTCTTGCGTGCCGGATTGTTTATTGCCAGCCGGTCGCCTCATTTTGCGCCGGCTGCCTACGTGCCGGTTGGTATGGATGCGACCGTTGCGGACGATTCGTTGGATTTTGCCTTTACCAATCCGTTCCAGCATCCGGTCTATGTCTATACGGCAGCTGGTGAAAACTCGATTACAACCTATATTTTGGGCAATCATGCCGATACCTGCACGGTAACGTTCCAGACGACAAAACTGCAGAATCTGCCGCATCGCGTTGTGCATAAACATGATGACAATGCCGTGACGGACAAAGTGGAACAAGAAGGCTACGATGGACATGACATTACTGTGCACCGTACCGTAACATACACGGACGGCGATCATTATGCCGATGACATTACATCCCATTATGCACCCAACACGGAAATTGTTATTACCAACGGCCCGGCTTCTGAAGATGTCGTCAAAACGTCCGATTTGGAACCGCAGGATGTTCTCATCAATGCCCTGCATGATATGCTGCAGGCTGTTGCGGCTCCCAGTGAAGATGCAGACAGTACAGATACTGATGATGACGGCAGTACAGACGGCAGTGACGGGTATGACGAAGAAGATGAATAATTCATACGTATTCCGGAAAGGATAGAAAACGAATGAAAGTATGGCATATTGTTCCTAAGCATGATGTTGTGATTCCTTTTGATGACCAGCATCCTGTCTGCGTAGAAGAAATATGCGCATTGCCGACAGAAAAAAAATGGAAGATACGGACACAGTCCGACTACGAAATTTCAGATATAGATAAGCTGCGCCAGGCTGTGCGCTGCAAGTTGGCATTGGAAGGAGATATCGACGTAGAACATCAAGCCGTAGCCGTTCATCATGGCGGCGATATACCGCTGACACTGTGTGACGACGACCCGCTGCGCAGCGTAGTCAATGTGTCGGCAGATGACATGGATGGGTACGGTATACCGCATGAAGACTGCTATGATTCCATTTATGAAGAAGACGATTCTTTATATGATGAAGACTATCGCAAAGCCTGCAAAGCAGCGGAAGAGGGACCGGTAAAGAAAACCGGCAGCCAAGGCAGCGGTACGGGCAGAAGCAGTACAGACAGCCGGGTTTGGTTTGGCAAATCCTTTAGCGGCGATATACTGCCCATTAACGATATTCTCGGTGAAGAACGCAATGATATCATCATTAAAGGGAAGATTGTAAAAATTGAATTTCGTGAATTAAAATCTAAACGGATTTTGATGTCTTTCCAAATTGCGGATACAGGAAACGGCATTTCCGGCCGGCAGTTTTTGGAAGTAGGCGGGAACAGCAATGCCAGCAAATACCGCCGCAAAAGCGTGCTGTCGCCAGAGGACTATGATCTGCTCGTCAAGCGGATGGCTGTAGGGGCCTATGTCCGTATTCATGGTGACGTTATCTATGACACATATGTCAATGACTATGTATTCAGTGCCAAAGATATTATGGAAGAAGAAGCAGAAACAGTAGAACGGGAAGATAATAACCCGACGCCGCGCGTAGAATTGCATCTACATACCGTTATGAGTGATATGGATGCGCTGATTACGGTGAAAAAATTAATCAAAACGATAAAAAAATGGCATCATCCTGCCATTGCCGTTACGGACCACGGTGTTGTGCAGTCTTTCCCGCTGCTACAGGAAATTTCTACGGACAAGACCAATAACGTCAAAGTCATATACGGCATGGAAGGCTATTTGTTTGATGATAAAATTGACCAATCCTATCACATCATTATCTTAGCGAAAAACCAAGTGGGTATTCGCAACTTGTATAAACTCGTCAGCATTTCCCATTTGAAATATATTTATCGCGGCCGGCCGCGGATTCCCCGTGCCGTGCTGAACGAATACCGGGAAGGACTGATTTTGGGATCTGCCTGTGAAGCCGGCGAATTGGTCCGCTCTATGGTGCAGAAAAAACTGCCTTATGAAGAATTGAAAAAAATTGCTTCGTACTATGACTATTTGGAAATTCAGCCGCTTACGAACAATCAATTCCTCGTGCGGGAAGGTTTGGTTGCCGATGATGAAGGGCTGCGGGATATTAACCGCACGATTTTAAAACTCGGCGATGAGTTGGGTAAGATGACCGTAGCAACTTGTGATGCCCATTTCCTCAATCCGGAAGATAAAATTTATCGTGAAATCCTGATGACGGGCAAGGGCTTTAAAGATGCGCAGTTCCAGCCGGATTTGTACTTGCGGACTACGGATGAAATGCTTAGGGAATTTGTGTACCTTGGCGAAGAACGCGCCAGAGAAGTCGTTATCACCAATCCCAACAAGGTTAATGAAATGATTGAAGATGTTCGGCCTGTGCCGAAGGAAACACTGTACTTCCCGCAGATTGCCGGTTCTTCCGAAGCGTTGAAAAACATGTGTTATGAAAAAGCGCACCGGATTTACGGCGACCCGCTGCCTAAAATCGTAGAAGACCGATTGGAAGAAGAATTTACATCTATTCTCGGCCACGGGTTCGGTGTCTTGTATTACATTGCGCACAAACTGGTAAAACATTCCAACGATGACGGCTATCTCGTAGGGTCGCGTGGGTCTGTCGGTTCTTCCTTTGTCGCTACGATGTCCGACATTACGGAAGTCAATCCGCTGCCGCCGCATTATGTTTGCCCGCATTGCCAATACAGTGAATTTTTTACGCACGGAGAAGTCGGCGGGGGATTTGACCTGCCTGATAAAACATGTCCGAAATGCGGCACGCCGCTGCACAAAGACGGGCATAATATTCCGTTTGCCATTTTCCTGGGATTTGACGGCGACAAAGTTCCGGATATTGATTTGAACTTTTCCGGCGAATACCATCCGAAGGCACACAAATATACAGAAGAACTGTTTGGCAAGGACAATGTTTTCCGTGCCGGCACGATTGGTGCCGTCAAAGACAAGACGGCGTATGGCTATGTCATGAAATGGGCTGAAGCCCGAGGCATTCGCGTCAACGATGCGTATGTCAACAGCTTAGTCAGCGGCTGCACCGGCGTCAAGAGTACGACAGGCCAGCATCCGGGCGGCGTCATGGTTATTCCGCGCGATATGGATGTGCACCACTTTACACCCGTGCAGTATCCGGCCAATAAGAAAGACAGCGGCATTATCACGACGCATTTTGATTATCACTCCATTGAAGGCCGTTTGGTTAAACTCGATATTCTCGGCCATGATGATCCGACTGTTATTCGCATGCTGGAAGACATGACGGGCGTCGATGCCAAGACGATTCCCTTTGATGACCCGGAAACGATGAGTCTGTTTTGCTCGCCGAAGGCGTTGGGCGTTACAGCAGAAGAACTAGGCTCCCAAGTCGGCAGTCTGGGGATTCCGGAATTTGGCACGACGTTTGTCCGCAAAATGCTCGTCGATACCAAGCCGAAAACTTTTTCTGAATTGGTACGTATTTCCGGCTTTTCTCATGGGACAGACGTTTGGCTGAACAACGCGCAGGATTTAATCACTTCCGGGACCGTGCAGTTGAAAGAAGCCGTTTCCACTCGTGACGACATCATGAACTATTTGATTCAGCACGGCATACAACCGAAAACAAGTTTTAAGGTCATGGAAAATGTCCGCAAAGGGAAGGGAATTGATAAGCTGAATAAATTGGGACAGAAAACGACGGACTATGAAGGCGAACTGAAAGAAGGCCATATCCCGCAGTGGTTTATCGATTCGTGCCACAAGATTGGCTATTTATTCCCTAGAGCCCATGCGGTTGCGTATGTTATGATGGCGTTCCGGATTGCTTGGTTTAAAATCAACTATCCCTTGGCGTACTATGCGGCTTTCTTTACGATTCGCGCCAAAGCGTTCAAGCTCTCTGCCATGATTCATGGGCTGGAAGGCCAGCGAAAGGCTATGAAAGAAATTTTGGCGAAGGGAAAAAGCACCACTAAGATTGATCAGGATTTGTATTCTGCCCTGGAATTGGCCGTAGAAATGAGCCTGCGCGGCTACTCCTTTATGAATGTGGATATCAGCCGTTCTGCGGCGACAAAATTTACGATTTGTGACGGAAAAATCCTGCCGCCGTTTACGGCTGTAGACGGCTTGGGAGAAAACGTAGCTGAACAAATTGTAGCAGCTCGCAAAGAAGCACCGTTTAGTTCCAAAGCCGACCTCAAGATGCGGGGCAAAGTCAATCAGTCTACGGTGGATTTGATGGCAGAAGAAGGCTGTTTGGGTGACTTGCCGGAAGATGAACAAATTGACTTGTTTGCAATGTAAAGACTATCGACATTCTTTTTAATTTGTCATATAATACAATTATGTTTTATACGCTAAAGGATAAAAGTGAAAAGGAGTTGAGCTGTTGATGAGTGCAAACGAAAAATTGAAGGATCACCTTCATGACCAGCTCTTTACGGCCATTTTGGAGCTGCAGGATTTAGATGAATGCTACGAGTTCTTTGAAGATATATGTACGATTCAGGAAATGAAAGCGATTGCGGCCCGGCTGGAAGTGGCACGCATGCTGAAAGCCGGCGATATCTATGAAGATATTGTCAAAAAAACCGGGGCAAGCACGGCTACTATCAGCCGTATTAAACGCTGCCTGATGTATGGCAGCGGCGGCTACGGCAAAATCCTGGATCGAATGGCTGCGAAGAACCCGGATGTATTAAAAATTAGTCCTAAGAAAAAATAAAGGAGACAAGGTTGGATGAAAGCCTTTTTAGAAGAATTTAAAAATTTTGCTATGCGCGGCAATGTAATTGACATGGCTGTCGGTGTAGTGATTGGGGCTGCTTTCGGTAAGATTGTCAGCTCACTGGTAAGCAATGTCATTATGCCGCCGTTGGGCGTATTGATTGGCGGCATTGATTTTTCGGACTTTTTTATTGCGCTGAGTACGACACAGCATCCGGCGACGCTTGCAGAAGCGCAGGCACAGGGGATTCCGGTGATTGCGTACGGCCTGTTTTTAAACACCGTACTTGAATTCTTAATTATTGCGTTTGCTATTTTTATTGTGATTAAGCAGATCAACCGCCTGTTTCCCAAAAAAGAAGCAGCACCGGAACCGAGACTTTGTCCTTACTGCCGTATGCCGATAGCTGATGATGCGACACGGTGTCCGCACTGCACCAGTACGTTGACAAAGTAATGATACATACAGAAAGAAGGCAGCAAGAAACATATTATGAAATCAAAAATAGATGTTACTATTTTTAAAAATGGTGATATTGATATGCTCCATGCTTCCATTTATGAAGAATTATGGAAAGATTATTGTGCGTTAAAAAAAAGAGCCCGCATGCATGAAGAAAAGAATACGGCAAAGGGAGCCTATTTGTGCCGCCGGTATCAGCGCGCGGCGCTTCTTTCTTTATTTGCTTTTTTTGAAGGTGTTTTGGATAATTGGCTGAACAAGCTGCAGCAGGACTATCAGGAATATCAGCATGTATCCATGACGGATCTGAAAGAAAAATGCGATGCTGTATTGGGCTATTGCTTTTATTGCACGTATACCAAACGAACCCAGGATTTTACCGAACTGTATGATATTATCAGCCGCTTTGAACAGCACGACGTGTCGCTGATTGAACATATCAACCGAGACATGCTGATAAAAACGGAAACCGCCATCGATTCGTATTTGTGTTATGTCGAAGCCATGACGACGCTGCGGCGCTTTCCCAAACCGGATAAATCGACAACCGGTTTGATGGACAAACTGGGCGGCATGGTCAAAGGGTGTTGCAATTAAATCATGTATTTACAAATAGTGTGTTCTGTTTTTATAAATGGAATACACTTGTTTTTTATATTTCGTTGGAGTATGATATACATATATAAATTTATATCGTATAGTTAGTCTTTGAGGCATGGTGAGAAAGGGCAATCCTTTCGTATTCCTGACCGGTGGTAATAGTCCGCAACCTCCTTTGGGAGCTGACTCGGTGTAATTCCGAGACCGACAGTATAGTCTGGATGGGAAAAGACGTGGGCACGGCAGCAATGTTTGCCGTGTGTTTCTCATGAAGAAAAAGACTGGCATGCCAGTCTTTTTTTGTGCCGCAGGATAGAAAGGCAGGTACAAGAATGGAAACGAAGTATTATTTGGGATTTGATGCGGGAACGCAAAGTGTAAAAGTAGCTGTATATGATGACGCGCTGCAGTGCGTGGCGATGGATACGGCAAAAACGACTTTATACTATCCTCATCCGGGATGGGTGCAGATGGATGTCGATGAGTATTATCGCCTGATCAAACAATGCATGGCTTCATGCAGCCGGCAAATGCGGGATAAAGGGCTGGACGTCCGTGCCGTGCGTGCGATTATGGGGGACGGTATTATCTGCGGCATTGCCGGCATCGATGCCGATGGTAATGCCATTACGCCGTATATCAATTATTTGGACAGCCGCACGGCAGAAGACGTACAGGCATTAAAAGAAAAAAATTATTCTATTTGGGCAAAAGAAACGGGCAATGCCGAACCAAACGTCATGTTTCCGGCTATGTTTGCCCGTTGGTTTATGAAACATATTCCGGCATGGAAAGAAAAAGGCGTGAAGTTCGTGCATAACTGCCCGTATGTATTGATGCATTTAGCAGGCTTGTCCGGTACGGATGCTTTTATTGACTGGGGTATGATGTCCGGCTGGGGACTGGGCTACCATGTCATAGAAAAACGTTGGTCTGCCGAACAGCTTCGCCTGTTGGGCATAGATGCTGCGTATATGCCAAAAATAGTCAAGCCTTGGGACATCATTGGTACGCTGCGGGAAGAAGACGCATTGGAAACGGGTTTCCCAGCAGGCATCCCGATTTGTGCCGGTGCCGGTGATACGATGGAATCCATGATGGGCAGCGGTATTTTGGAAGCAGGACGGGCTGTGGACGTAGCAGGCACGTGTGCCATGTTCTGCGCAGCAACGGACGGCATTATTCCGGAACTGTCCGTACCGGGAAGCGGCTTGATTTTTAATTCCGGCACACTGCCGGGCACGTACTTTTATTGGGGTATGGTACGCACTGGCGGGCTGGCGCTGCGCTGGTTTAAAGACAGTGTCAGCCGTCATGAAGAAGACGCGTATTACAGTACGCTGGATGCGTTGGCTTCCCGCCATCCTGCAGGCTGTGACGGCGCCATGTTTATCCCGTATTTGACAGGCGGCAACGGCGATTTTCCTCATGTCAGAGGTACGTTTACCGGTCTGACGCTGGATTCTGATCAGGGAGCTATGTGGCGCTGCGTCTTAGAAGGAATCGGCTATGATTATATGGAAATTACGGACCGCTACCGCCATGCGGGAATTGATTTGACACAGCTGACTATTACGGAAGGCGGCAGCCATGATGCCTTGTGGAATCAGATCAAAGCCGATATGCTGGATACGCAGGTCATGACTCTGCAGGTAGCCGGAGGAGCTGTACCGACAAACTGCATTGTTGCTGCGTACAGTGTAGGCGATATAAAAGAATTAAAACAGGCGCTGCAGCGGCAATTGACTGCTAAAGATACGTATCAGCCGAATCCGGATTGTACCAAGTTATATCGCGAACTATATAAAAAAAGAAATCACATCGTCAAAGCACTCAATGCCAGCATGGCTGCAGATATATAGGTATATTTTCACATAGTACATGCTAAAAGTTCATAATATAACATACTCAGATGCGGTATTTATATCAAATTATGCTAAAATAGCATTTGACTTGTTATATCATAGCGCAAAAAGCATACAAAATAGGAAGATTTTTAAAAATAATGCGGCTTTTTAGTAGATTTTTTCGTAGAAAGTGTTATACTTATAAATGTAAGCAGTGCATCTTATTTGAAACAGCGTGACACTTTTAAGAAAAATAACGTGAAAAAAATCACGCTGAATAAGGAGGAGTTAAACATGTTTTGTAAAAAAGTAATGGTAATTGGTGCAGGTACAATGGGTTCCGGTATTGCTCAGGTTTTTGCTACACACGGCTGCGAAGTTGTTTTGAACGATATTAAAGATGAATTCGTTGCTGGCGGCAAAGCTAAAATTGATAAATCCTTAACAAAATTAGTTGCTAAAGGAAAAATGACACAGGAAGATAAAGACGCAGCTATGGCTCGTGTTTCTGGTTTTGTAACTCGTACAAAAGAAAACATGGCTGATATTGACCTCGTTGTTGAAGCAGCTATTGAAGATTTGAAAATCAAATCTGCTATCTTCAAAGAATTAGATGAACTTTGCCCAGCAGATACTATTTTGGCAAGTAACACATCTTCTTTGGCTATTACGCAGATTGGCGCAGCTACAAAACGTCCGGACAAAGTTATCGGCATGCATTTCTTTAACCCGGCTCCAGTCATGAAATTAATCGAATTGATCAATGGTATTGCAACATCCGATGATACATTCAAAAAAGTTCAGGAAACAGCTACTGAATTGGGCAAATCCCCTGTTAAAGTTGCTGACTTCCCGGGCTTCGTAGGCAACCGTGTTGTCATTCCTATGATTAACGAAGCTATCCAGGCTTTGATGGAAGGCGTTGCTTCCAAAGAAGATATCGATACCGTTTGCAAACTGGGCTTCAACCATCCAATGGGCCCATTGGCTTTGAGCGATTTGATTGGTAACGATGTTGTTCTTCATATCATGGAAGTTCTCTATGATGGCTTTGGCGATCCGAAATATCGTCCGTGCCCGCTCCTCAAAAAATATGTTAACGCTGGCTACCTCGGTCGCAAAACAGGTAAAGGCTTCTACGATTACACAAAATAATATTGAGCAAAATGTGCTCCGCAGACAGTGGGCGTGAGAAATCACGCCCATGTTTGCCATAAAGCATGCAGCATGGTGTCCAAACAAACTACAAATATTGTCCAGATTAGGAGGCTATTATCATGGCATACGAAAACATTAACTATACAGTTGAAAACGGCATTGCAACCATTGCTATTAATCGTCCAAAAGCATTGAATGCATTGAACTTGGCAACATTGACAGAATTAAAAGATGTTGTAGAAAAAATTGCTGTAGATAAAGCAGTTCAGGTCGTTATCATTACAGGTGCCGGCGAAAAATCTTTCGTTGCAGGTGCTGATATTGTTGAAATGTCTACGAAGAACGCCGTAGAAGGCCGCGTATGGGGCCAGGTAGGTCAGAATATCTTCACAGAAATTGAAAACCTGCCGCAGCCTGTTATTGCAGCTGTCAACGGTTTCGCTTTAGGCGGCGGCTGCGAATTGGCCTGCGCCTGCGATATTCGGTATGCTTCTGAAAACGCTAAATTTGGTCAGCCGGAAGTCGGCCTCGGCATTACACCGGGCTTTGGCGGTACACAGCGCTTGACTCGTGTTGTTGGCCGTGGTCATGCCAAAGAATTGATTTATACGGCAAGTATTATCGATGCACAGGAAGCTCTTCGCATCGGCTTGGTTAATAAAGTCGTTCCGCAGGCTGAATTGATGGACGCTGTTATGAAATTGGCAAAAACGATTACGAAAAAAGCTCCGGTTGCTGTACAGCTTGCAAAAGCTGCTATTAACCGCGGCATTAACTGCGATGTAGTAACAGGTATTTCTTACGAAGCAGAAGTATTCGGCCTTTGCTTTGCAACAGCAGACCAAAAAGAAGGCATGAAAGCTTTCATTGAAAAACGTAAACCGACATTTGAAGGTAAATAAGTTTCTCCTTAACACTAAGATTATACAGAAAAAGCTGCCGCGTTGTGCGGCAGCTTTTTTCATGCTGGAAGCATTCGGTATTTGTCTTGCAGTTGTTGTACATGACAGCGTGTATTTCTCTTTTTTTCCTGCTCAATGTCATCAGTATCATAGAAAAGCATTAAAATGACATAAGACGAAACAAGGCGTCGTCATCTTCCAACATGGCATCAAAACAATATTGTGTTGCTTTCGTGTCAGCCAAACTGTTGTGCCAATTGGCGTCTGGATATCCATAATGAGCGGCACAGGTTTTTAATTTGGCATACGTACGGGGATGCAGTATATCGGTATGGACAAAAGAATAGGCTTCACCGATATCTAAATAGATAGGCGTATGCGGAAATTGTACACCGTATGCATGAAGATGGCTGATATCCTGCATGGTGCTGTAGCCAACAATCAGCTGTGCGTTGGCAAATAATTGCGTCAAGGCGGGGACAGCTGTTTGAAAGGACGGTTTATCAGCTACCATGGCAGGCGTAATATGATGGATTTCCATGGCTCTATCCCAAGAAGTGATTTTTTGGGGGCAGAAATAGTGATTATAGACGACTTGTCCCAAGCCATTTACGATGGACACTTGTAAAATTTCATCTGTAGGAAGCAGTCCTGTCAATTCAATATCTACGACCAAGATACGCTGGGCGTCCAAGGTTCGGATATAGGCTTTTACTTCGCGGGATAATTGGATGCGCCGCTGTAGCGCTGCTGAATAGGGCGGTGTATGCAGCAAAGATGAAACCGCACCGTCTGCTTCATGTGTTTGGTATATCTGTTCACGCTGCAGCCAGGCTTTGGCTGCCCGGTAATTGGAAAAGCTTTTGGCGCGTGCCCCTTTATATCCCTGCGTATAGGAATAATATTGTGCCGTATCGGTAATGATACCGGTTTTGCGCCCTCTGCTGACGGCATAGTAGCGTTTTGCCGGATGGCGGGCAGAACAGGCTGCCGGTGTTGTCGATACGAGTCCGGCTTGTTTTTGGCTGTCCAACCAAGCTGCTGCGGCTTCTTTGGTTGCAAACGCTTTAGCACAAACGCCGCTGAAATGTGCCGTATATTGTGTATATTCTTGTTGTTTTGTAAAAATGCCGGTTTTATGGCCGGCACTAATTGCATAAAACTTCATGATTCCATCCTCATCCGTGCTGGTATATATATTTATCGTAAAACTGTATTACTACTATACCATATCATAAAAAATTTGTTTAGCGTAGAGCCTTAACGAAAAACGTTCGTTGTTTATCGGGACTTTGCTGCGTCCTGCCGCATGGCTTGAGAACTAGATGGGGGATAAAAGAAAAAGCGTATACTCATATCGCTGGTTGCGATAGAGAATATACGCTTTTTTGTACAAATGGACTGCTGTGTTTTTAAAATAAATCTTTTCGCCATAACATGGCGATGGCTGCCAGCGCACAAATGAGAGCCAGAATGATGATATAGAAAAATCCCATGGCGTTTTCTTGGAATGGAACCGGAACGTTGACACCCCATAAACTGAAGATAATCGTCGGCACGGCCAAGATAATCGTGATAGACGCCAAGAATTTCATGACTAAGTTCAAGTTGTTGGAAATGATGGAGGCAAATGTATCAGACATGCTCATGAGAATGTTGGAATACATTTCTACCATTTCAATAGCCTGCTTGTTTTCGATGATGACATCTTCCAGCAAATCTTCATCTTCTTCATACATTTTCAGCAAATGATGGAGCGATGTGTTGCGACGCAGCCGCATCAGGCGTTCCATAACGATACCGTTGCTGCGCAGAGCAGACGTGAAGTATGTCAATGATTTTTGTAATTCTAAAAGCATAAAAAATTCTTTGTTGCGCATCGAATGCCGCAGAATTTCTTCAATATCATCGGTACGGCGGTTGATTTGCATTAAGTACCGCAGGAAAAGCGTGGCGCTGCGGTAGAGAATCTGAAACAAGAACCTTGTTTTTTTGAACGTGTAAAATAAAGGATATTTGTTTTGTGTAAATGCCCGCATGACTTCCGTGTTCTGAATGCACAGGGTAATAATAAAGTCAGGCGTAATAAAAATGCCCAGCGGCAGCGTATCGTAGCTGTCTGTTTCTAATATAATAGGAATATTAATAACGACAAATATATAGTTATCTTCTAATTCAACGTGAGAACGTTCTTCTGTATCCAGCGCGGTCTTCAGGACGTCAGTTGGGATTTCGGTAACCATTGATACGAGCTGTAAATCTTCGGAATCAGGATTTACAACATTGATCCATGAACCTTTTTCGGCAGAAGCCAAGGATATGTTGTCTTCCAAATGGCCATTGCTGTGTTTGTAAACTTGAATCATTCCGCTTCTCCGTTTCCTCTTCGTTTTTGCGGGCACTAACCCTAAATTCTAATATAAGCATAAATGGGAATCTCGTCAAGTAAAATACAACATTTTACGGATTTTGCCTGTAAATTTATTGTAAAAAGAAAGGGGAAAGGGTTTGTTTGGATATTACTTGCAGCGTAATCTTTTATAAACAAAAGGAATTTGCTATAATAAAGTGTATTTAGGGTATAGAACAGCTTATGGCGTACAAACGGGGGAATACGCAGTGATAGGGCTGCACAGAGGAGGAGTATCGTTGTCTGGTGTATTAATAAATGGAATAGCGGCTTTTATAGGTGCGGCAGCAGGCATTCTGCTGAAAAAAGGAATTCCCGAACGGATTACGAAGGCGTTGTTTTCTGCGATTGCCCTGTGTGTCTGTATAATGGGCGTGCAGGGAGCCGTCAAAACAGAAAATTTGCTATTGCTCTTGGCTTCCATGACGATAGGCACTTTGCTGGGAACCATGCTGCAATTGGAAGAACGGATGCATCACAGCGGTGAATGGTTGAAAAATAAACTAGGAGCAGACAGCGATTCGCGGTTTGTGCAGGGCTTTGTCGTCGTGACGATTATACAGGTTGTAGGTGCCATGTCTATTTTGGGTCCGGTGCAGGCGGCGCTGCTGGGTGACTATTCACTGCTGTATTTTAAATCCGTGCTGGATGGTGTAGCGTCTATTATTTTTGGCGCGATTTATGGCATGGGCACGTTGCCGGTGTGTATAGTCATCGTTGTCTATGAAATGATTTTTTACGTATTGGCCCATATGGTTTCGCCGCTGATGACACCGGATGTCATTCGGGAGCTCAATGCTGTCGGCAGTGTTATGATTTTTGCCATCTCGCTGAACATGCTGGGCATTACGAATTTAAAAGTGACGGATTATTTGCCGGCTCTTTTTATACCTATTATATATTATCATCTTTTTGCAGGATGGTTATAAGATTTCCGTGAAAGAGGATTACACTATTGCAACTTTTAAAAATGGAGCTGCGGGGATTTAAATCCTTTGCAGATAAAACGACCCTTACCTTTGACAAAGGGATTACGGCGATTGTTGGTCCCAATGGCAGCGGGAAAAGCAATATTTCAGATGCTGTCCGCTGGGTCATGGGTGAACAAAATATCCGGCAGCTTCGCGGGCAGAAGGCAGAAGATATTATTTTTGCCGGAACAGAAAAACGGCAGCCTCAGGGGGCAGCCGAAGTGTCCTTATATTTTGACAACAGCGACCATGCGCTGGATTTGGATTTTTCGGAAGTCGCTGTTACGCGCCGCTTGTTCCGCTCTGGTGAAAGTGAATTTTATATCAACAAACGGCCGTGCCGGCTCAAAGATATTCATATGCTCTTTGCCTCGACGGGCATCGGGCAGGATTCGATGGCTGTCATCGGGCAGAACCGGGTAGACAGGATTCTCAACAGCAAGCCGGAAGAACGGCGTGTTATTTTTGAGGAAGTGGCCGGTATCAGCCGCTATAAAGGACGCAAGCAGGACGGGCTTCGCAAAATCGCAGAGACAGAGCGCAATCTGGAACGTATTCAGGATTTGATGAGCATGTTGGCAGAACGGATGGAGCCGCTGGCAGCGCAGGCCCAGAAAGTAAAACAGTTCCGGGCGTTGGACAGTGAGCGTATTTCGTATGAAGGTACGTTGACGCTGCAGGAACTGCGCAACTGCGAACGGCTGCTCTCTAAAGCAGAAAATTACCGTCTGGCAGCGTTAGTAGAACAAACAAATGCTGAAAAAGAATTGGCTGCCATGGAAACAAAACGGCAGCAGCTGCTGCAGACCATGGAAAAAGAAGGCGAAATGCTGCGCAGTCTCGATGCGCAGGCCCTCAATGCACACAACGAACTGGACAGCATGAAAAGCCGCCATGATGCGTTCCTGCAGCGTCAGGTAACACTGCAGGAAAATGAAAAGGAATTGGTCGAAGAAAAAAATGTGCTGCAGCAAAAGGCAGTACAGCTGGAGAAACAAGGCGCCGATTTGGCAGCGCAGCAGCAGCAAAAAGAAACAGAACTTGCGGCAGCGGAAAAAGGATTGGCACTGACGGAAGCGCTGGCAGGCAAAGCAGAAGCACATGCCCAAAAGGCAGCGGCTGATTTGGAAACTGTCACGGCAGCTAATGCGGCGCGGCAGCAGCAGTTGTTTGTCCTGCAGCGTGATGCTGAAGAACTGCGCCGCCGTCTGCAGGAAAACAGCACACGGTATGAAGAAGTAAACCAGACGCTAAAACAGCAGCGGGACGCTTGGAAACAGTCCCGGACACGCGGGATGGCGGAAGAAAAGAAATGCCAAGCTCTGCAGCAGGAAGCGCAGGCGTATGAAACGCAGGCTGCGGCACATCAAAAAACGCTGCAGGCGAATGAAGCGGTCATGCATGAAGCCGAAAACACATACCGGCATTTGCGGGGAACCGTAGATGCCTTGACGCAGCGTATCCGCGTGCTGGAAAGCATGGAACAGGAACATGAAGGCGTAGGCCGTTCGGTAAAAGCCGTACTGGATGCCCATACGCCTTGGCGCAGCAGTATTTGCGGCGTCGTTGGCGAAGTATGCCAAATTCCCATACCGTATGCGACAGCACTGGATGTGGCGTTAGGCGCGGCAGCCCGGTATGTTATTACACAGACGGAAGACGCAGCGAAAGCGGCTATTGCGTATCTCAAAGAACGGCATGCCGGCAGAACGACGTTTTTGCCGCTCGATACGATTCGGGAACGAATTCGTACGCAAGATGAAATACAGGCTGCCAAAGAAAAAGGCATTTTAGGCTTTGCCAATGAGCTGATAACATATGACGCAGCCTATCAGCCTGTGTTTATGTCGCTGTTGGGAAAGACGCTGATTGCAGAAACGATGGCAGCCGGTTCAGCTGTTGCGCGAAAATACCGCCATCGGCTGCGCATTGTCTGCTTGGACGGTACGCAGTTTCATGCCGGCGGTTCGCTGACCGGCGGCAGTATGAAAGCGAAAGAAAGCTCGCTGATTAGCCGGCGTGTACTGCTGCAGGAACTGAAGGAAAAAGCAGCAGCACAGCAAAAAAAGCTGGCTGATGCTGTCAAGGTAGGTACGGCCAAACGACAGGAAGTCGAAGCTGCGCGTACGGCTATGGAAGCGGCTGAAGAAAAGCAGCAGCAGATTACCGTAGAGCTGCAAAAAAGCACATGGCAAATGACGACGGCCCAAAAAGAAGCAGCGCAGCAGGAAGCCGCTTGGCATGCGGCAGATACGCAGTGTGAATCCCTGCTGCAGGCACGGGCAGATATACAGGCAGAACTGCTGCAGAAAGAACAGGCCCTGGCTGACGCGAAAATAAATCCCGCAGCCGATACGCATGTCTTGGAAGAAGCCCGCCGCAAGGCATTGGAAGAAGCAGAAGCCTGCCGCAGCATGCTGACAGACGGGCAGATTCATGCGGCAACCTTGCGTGAACAAGTGCGGCATCTAGAGGAACAGCAAACGCAGCATAAACAAAGCCAGACACAGCACGAAGAAGATTGCAGCCGCTTGGCACAGCGGCAGGCAGAACTGCAAAAGCGGCAGGATGAAACGGCGCATTTGCTGGCTGATTTGGCGGCTAAAATTACAGCTAAAGAAGCTGAAACCCAAACGCATGATACGGCAAAAGAAGCTTTTTATAAAGCACGGGAAGATAATTTTAAACGCAGCCAGCAATTAGAAGCGATGGGCAAAACACTGCAGGAAAAACGGCAGGAGTACAGCAGCCGCGTGCATCATGCAGATTTGCAGCTGGAAAAATATCATGGAGAAATCCGGCGCAACGAAGAACTGCTGACGATGCAAGGGCTGACACGCCAAGAAGCGATGGACAGGCGGCGGGATGGTTCACTGAAAGAACTGCATGAAAAAGTAAATGCGCTGAAACAGCAAATTGCCGGCTTGGGACAAATCAATCCCAACGCCGAGGAAGAATACGAGGCAGCTGTCAAGCAGCAGCAGTTTTATGACAATCAATGTGAAGATTTGCGGGAATCCCGCACGAAGCTGGAAGCGATTGTCGCAGAAATTGATGATGCCATGGCCAAACAGTTTCGCCAGGCATTTCAGGAAATCGGCAAACATTTCCAGCAGATTTTCAGTCGGCTTTTTGGCGGCGGCACGGCGCATGTCGTACTCACGGATACGAAAGATGTCTTAGCGGCAGGCGTTGACATCTTTATTCAGCCGCCTGGAAAAAAACAGCAGCAGCTGACGTTATTGTCCGGCGGCGAACGCGCGCTGACTGTTATCGCTTTGCTGCTGGCGTTTTTGGCATACCACCCGGCCCCGTTTTGTCTGGTCGATGAAGTGGATGCGGCACTGGATGAAGCCAATGTGGAACGAATGGCACGCTATTTAAAAAATTACAGCGGCCACACACAGTTTATTGTCATTACCCATCGCCGCAAGACGATGGAAGCGGCCAATACGCTGCAGGGCGTCACCATGGAAGAACGGGGCGTATCTAGGCTGCTGACAGTAAAAGTAGATGAATTATTAGAGAAAGGGACATAACTATGGGATTTTTTTCAAGATTGCGCAAAGGTCTGGAAAAGACTAAAAATTCACTGATTCAAAATATTGAAACCGTTGTTCGCGGCTATGCCAAGATCGACGAAGAAATGTATGAAGATTTGGAAGCCATTATGCTGACCGGGGATATTGGCATTGAAACGACAGATTATCTGCTCGGCAAAATCCGCGAAGGCGTCAAATCCAAGGAGATTGAAGACGGCAATGATGTCGTTCCCTATCTGGAAAAATGCATCGTCGCTTTGTTGGAAGAAAATAATGAACCGGTGCCGGACCGCACAGGCTCTACGGAAGTTATCTTTATTGTCGGTGTCAATGGTGTCGGCAAAACGACGACGATTGGCAAACTGGCCAAATACTATACCCAGCAGGGTAAGTCGGTCATGCTGGCAGCCGGTGATACGTTCCGCGCAGCGGCGTCGGAACAGCTGACGATTTGGGCACAGCGCACAGGCGTGCCCATTGTCAAACATCAGGAAGGTGCTGATGCGGCGGCTGTTGTCTTTGACGCGACAGCATCTGCTAAAGCGCGCGGCATTGATATTCTTCTTGTCGATACGGCAGGACGGCTGCAGACCAAATCCAACTTGATGGAAGAACTGCGAAAAATGGCCCGCGTCGCTGGACGCAATATTGAAGGTGCACCGCACGAAACGCTGCTGGTACTGGATGCGACGACAGGACAAAACGCAGTCAGCCAGGCAAAACTGTTTGGCGATGTCGTGCCCCTGACGGGCGTTGTGCTGACTAAATTGGACGGTACAGCCAAAGGCGGCATTATTTTATCGGTCAAAAGAGAATTAGGCGTACCGGTTCGCTGGGTAGGCGTAGGGGAAGGCGTAGATGATTTGCGTCCTTTTGATGCGGCTCAATTTGCAGACGCTCTGTTTGACAGAAACGTAGCACAGCGGGAACAAGAAGAATAGAGGAGGTAAGACAGTATGTATGTAGGAAATATCAAGCAGTGGCAAAAAGAAACAGCGTATCTGCCGCCCAAATTGGCACCTTGGATTGAAAAACTGGCATCGCTGGACATACAGCATCTGGCACCGGGACGGCATGAGCTGGGCAATGGCAATTACATGAACGTCGATGAAACAGAAACAGCTCCGGCAGAACAGCGCAAGATGGAAGCCCACCGGGCATATATAGATATTCAAATGGTCATAAAAGGCAGTGAATATATCGGGTATCAGCCGGTTGTAAATGCCGGCAAAGTCGTAGAAGACCGAAGCAGCGCAGATGCCTGGTTTTACAATCCGGCTTTGGCTGCCGATACACCTATTCATATGCAGGAAGGCATCTTTGCCGTATTTACGCCGGCAGACGGACACCGCTGCTTGTGCGCACCGGACGGTATAAGCTGCCCGATACGAAAAGTCATCATGAAAATTAAAATATAGGGCACAGCCTGATGATACAATAGTATATCTATTGCCTTATAAACGAAGAAATCCTGAGCAACGCAGTGAATCTTTATTGACTTTTCATAGGCAGTATATTAAACTATATCTTGGTACTGAGTTTTCATTTTGAGTTTCTTTACTACGCAATGTATCAATTTTGATTTAGGATGTGTTGAGATGGCAAAAGATATTCGAGAGAGAATTATTAGGGAAGCCCTGCGCGAAATCAATTGCCGCGGTTCGGATTTCCATATGGATGATTTGGCTCGCAATCTCCGCATCAGCAAGCGGACACTGTATGAACATTTTGTGTCGAAGCAGGCTATTATTGAAGAATCCCTTCTTTCCATGATGAGCGAGATTCAAGAAGAACACCGAAGACTGCTGGCTGATCCGGATATGACAACAGAAGAAAAAATTATTAGCTTTTTTAAAGTAAAGTCTAATAATATTACGGTATTATCCGTGCGGAAAACGACAGATTTGATGAAAAAGATGCCGGATGTCTGTAAAAAATTGGAAGTTGCGCGGAAGGCGGATTGGGATATTTTAGGCCAGCTGCTGGATGTAGCCCAGCAGGAAGACGATTTTAAACCGTTTGATAAGTTTTTATTGCTTCACATGTTGTATAGTGCAGCTGATGATGTCATTAACTACTTTGATAAAGTAAAACATGATTACTCTTTTCCAGAATACATGGAACGATGTATTTGCGTCATTCTATATGGAATCAAAACAGATAGGGGGCAATTAACGAATGATAAAAAAGCATAAGTTTCTTACTATGGGCGTCACCATATTGACTGTCGCAGCCTTGCTGGCTGGTTGTGGCGCACAAAAAGGAGCACAAAGCGGAGCTGTTTCTGTCAACACGTATAAAGTCAATGCAGAAGATACGCCGGTTCGGGCAGAATACAGCGGCACCGTTACGGCAACGGATAAAGTACCTGTACGGGCTAAAATTTCCGGCCGCGTCGTAGAAAAATACGTACAAGGCGGGCAGACCGTTACGGCAGGACAGCCATTATTCCGCATCGACAGCCGTACGTATGATGCGGCACTGCAGGAAGCCAGAGCTACACAGGCTCAGGCAGCAGCTAACCTTGCTAATGAACAGCTCAACCTGCAGCGGTATCAGACATTGGCGGATCAGGATGCGATTTCTGTACAGACCGTAACCAACCAGGAAGCAGCTACGCAACAGCAGCAGGCTGTTTTAGAAGCACGGGCAGCACAGGTTCAGGCCGCACAGGACAATGTTGATGATACTATTGTTTATGCGCCGTTTGACGGCAAATTGAATGTCGATGATGTGCCTGTTGGTACGTATGCCACAGCTGGTTCTACGGCTTTGGTTACTATTTCTTCAACCAATCCGGTATTTGTTGAATTCTCTGTCAGTGAATCAGAATATCTGCAGATGACGAAAAAAGCACCGGACGCACCGGGAAGCTGGGGCGACCATTTACAGCTTCGGTTGAGCGACGGCACGATGTATGCCTATGAAGGCCATGTCACCCAGGTCAACCACGGCATGGACGGCAACTCCGGCTCTATCATTGTCAAAGCTGTATTTGAAAATCCGGAAAACCTGTTGATTCCGGGCTTGTATGGTACGGTTGTTTCTGATACGCAGGTACAGCAGAAAGCCTTGCTCGTACCACAGCGGGCTGTACAGCAGACGCTGGGCAAATACTTTATTTCTGTTATTGATGAAAGCGGCCAGGCACAAAACAAAGAAGTTACGCCGGGACAAAAAGTTGGCAAGTTCTGGATTATCAACGACGGCTTGAATGATGGTGACTTGATTATCGTTGACGGTTATCAAAAGGCTAACGGCGCAACCTTAGATCAGCATCTGCTTTCTAAAGATGATATAGAAAACGATACCACGAGCAGTGATACGGCAAGCCAAGCTAAATAGGGGGCGAGAAAACAGTGATATCTAAATTCTTTATTGACAGGCCGATTTTCGCCATTGTAATATCCCTGATTATTTCCATTTTGGGGCTCCTTTCGATGGCTACGCTTCCTGTCGCTAAGTATCCAAACGTTACGCCTCCGCAGATTAGTGTATCTGCTACCTATGTAGGGGCAAACGCCGACGTTATCGGCGATACCGTTGCCAGTGTCATTGAACGGCAGCTTATCGGCGTCGATGACTTGGTAAACATGGAAAGTTCCAGTAATGACTCGGGCCGGTATTCTTTGACGGTACAGTATGAAACAGGTTCTGACGATGATATGGATATGGTCAATACCCAAAACCGTATCAGCCAGGTACAGTCTACACTGCCGCAGGAAGTTACCCAGACAGGCGTTACAGTACAGAAATCTTCCAGTGGTACGGCCATGGTATTCTCGCTGTATTCTCCTAATGGTTCGTATGATGAAACATTTATGAAGAACTATGCGACACAGTACTTCATGGATGAATTAAAAGGCGTATCCGGTATCGGGGACGTACAGGAATTTGGTTCTGACTATGCCATGCGTATTTGGATGGACCCATTAAAAATGAGTATCCTGAAAGTTACGCCGACCGATATTATTTCTGCTATTCAGACGCAGAATACACAGGCTGCTGTTGGTACAGTCGGTTCACAGCCGACGCCGTCTGATCAGACGTATCAATATACGCTGCGTGCCGACGGCCGTTTGGCTACTGCTGATGAATTCAAAAAAGTTATTATTCGTACGAATGCCGATGGAACGATGGTTCGTGTCGGTGATGTTGCTAAGGTTGAACTGGGTTCTAAGGATTATACCGTTCATGGCTATTTTGACGGTCAGCCGAGTGCGACGTTCATGATTAGTCTGACTTCCGATGCCAATGCGATGCAGACTGTAAGCAATGCAATCAAAGTCTTGGCTAAAGCAAAAGAATCCTTTCCGTCTGACTTGGATTATAAAATCGTATACGACAGCACGAAATTCGTAAAAGCATCTATCGAAGAAGTTATTATTACCTTCGTTGAAGCCTTGCTTTTGGTTGCTGCTATTGTATATTTGTTCCTGCAGAGCGGCCGCTCTACCTTGATTCCGCTGTTGGCTGTTCCAGTATCCTTGCTGGGTACATTTGCCTGCTTCAAGGTACTTGATTTCTCTATTAATACACTGACGTTGTTCGCTATGGTATTGGCTATCGGCCTGCTGGTCGATGATGCCATTGTTGTTATCGAAGCCGTCGAATATGAAATCAAGTACAACAGCAGATCGCCGCGGGAGGCTACGATTATCGCTATGCAGAATGTACAAGGCCCGGTTGTTGGCGTTGCTTGCGTACTGGCGTCCGTATTCGTGCCGGTCGGCTTCCTAAGCGGCATGAGCGGTGTATTGTACAGGCAGTTTGCATTGACGATTGCCGTATCTGTCGTTATTTCCGCATTTGTTGCCTTGACGCTGACACCGGCAATGTGTGCTTCGATTCTGCGGGTTCACAAGCCGACAGAAAATGCACACGGCGTCTTCAAATTTTTCCAGTGGTTTAATGCGACATTCGACCGTATCGTCAACTGGTACGGTATTCGCTTGGCCTATTTGAATCAGCGCATCAAATGGTGCGTCGTATTTCTGATTATCATATCCGGTATTTCCGGGTTCTTGTTTACAATTATTCCGACAGGCTTTGTACCGTCTGAAGATAATGGCTTCCTCATGGTTAATACGACTTTGCCGGAAGGCACTTCTCAAACAGAAACACAAAAAATCGCCAACAATTTGGGGCGCTGGATTGAATCCCAGCCGGGTGTTAAAATGTCCATGAACGTTGTCGGTTTTAGTATGCTTGCCGGCGGTGCCAAATCCAACGGCGCCGTATCCTTCGTTTCCATGAACGACTGGGACGAACGAAAAACAAAAGACTTATCCGTTGATACATTAGTTGGCAAAGTTATGATGCACGGCATGCAGATTCCGCAGGCTACGGTTGTTGCTATCAACCCGCCGCCAATCGACGGGATGGGTGTATCTTCCGGTTTTACCATGCAGATTGAAGACCGCGGCGGTCATACAACAGCACAGCTGAATGACACGGTACAGAAATTCTTGGCAGCAGCCCGCAAGCGTCCGGAAATCGGCACGATTTATACGGCCTTTTCCAACGATACGCCTGGGTATAAACTGGATATCGACCGCGATAAAGTTGCCCGTGAAGGCGTTTCGCTGAGCTCTGTATATTCGACACTGCAGGCCTTTTACGGCTCCTATCAGATTAACGATTTCACGATTTTTGGCCGTAACTTTAAAGTTATTGTCCAAGCTTCGCCGGAATTCCGTCAGAAGATTGAAGACAACAATAACTTGTACGTACGCAACTCTAAAAACGAACTGGTATCAATTGCCAACTTCGTTCGGCCTAAATCCGTTGGTTCGGCTTCTATTATCAACCGCTTCAACGATTACCCGGCTATCAAAGTCATGGGGTCGCCTGCCAGCGGCGTCAGCTCCGGTGATACGCTGAAGGCATTGGAAGAAGTAGCTAAAGAAACCTTGGGTGAAGGGTATCAGTACGAATGGTCCGGCATGAGCCGTGAAGAAGTCAAGGCCGGCAGCCAGACAATTTATGTCTTTGCCTTGGCATTGCTCTTCGTATTCTTGGTATTGGCTGCGTTGTACGAAAGCTGGAAGGTACCATTTGCCGTACTCTTCAGTGTGCCGACCGGTTTGTTTGGTGCGACACTCTTTACGTACATTTTTGACCAGACCAATAACTTGTATTTCCAGATTGGTATTTTGGCGGTCATCGGCTTGGCTGCTAAGAACGCCATCTTGATTATCGAATACGCCAAAGTTCGTGTTGATGAACGCGGCATGGATCCCGTATCGGCTGCTATTGAAGCAGCAAAAATCCGTCTGCGTCCTATCATCATGACGTCCCTGGCATTTGTCGTTGGGTCTATTCCGCTGGCAACAGCTACCGGTGCAGGCGCAGCCTCCCGTGTTACTATGGGTATAGCCGTCGTATTCGGTACATCGATGGCAACCATT
>ERZ808240.116-NODE-116-length-106743-cov-26.306539_pt1 | contig 106743 bp, 96 predicted proteins | sample MGYA00521084_ERZ808240 | MGnify/ENA primary metagenome ERZ808240 (study PRJEB31516, sample SAMN03275571) | gut metagenome | biome: mammalia-associated habitat; material: feces | host: Papio cynocephalus | place: Kenya | collected 2012-08-06 ...
GACCTGCACCTATTGTATCAAAGGAGTTCTTTTTCTGGCCATAGCTGTAAGCTTTTTTGAACCCCGCGCCAGCGCGGGGTTTTCTGAATACAAAAAGAAAGCGGATAAACTCCGCTTTCTTTCATCGCAGCAGCTTTTTTAAAAAGCGTAACGAATGCCCAAGCTGAATTCATTTGATTTTGTTTCGAACTTTATGTCCGAATCCGTAAATGATCCGTAATCTACGTGACGGTATCCCAGATCCAAATTCAGTTTTTCATTGACTTTATAGGAAGCTCCTAAAGCAATATTCCAAACAATTTTTGTTTTGGAATATTTATCTTTACCGTTAATGATTCCCATATACGCTCCGGAAGAAGGATTGTATCCGCTTTCCGACCAGGCATTTTCATATTCCACTTTTGCCATTCCCAGTCCTAAACCAATGTACGGCGTAAAGACTGACTGGCTGTAAAAATCATAATATCCGTTCAGCATGTATGATGTCGTTCTCAAGCTGATATTGTCTTGTCCTTCAACATAAACGCTTCCGGTATAATCGTCATAAGGAAAATGATTCGTATCTTTATTGCGATGAGCTATTTCAAACTCGACACGAATATTTGTATCAACATTCGTTCCGACCGCAAAATTCACGCCGATATTTTTGTAATCGTTATCATCTTCACCCAATGTAGCGGTTGTATCGGTTATAACGCCTTTTAACGACACGTAAGTGGAAAACTCTTCTGCCTTTACTGAGGCAGACAAACAAATGGCACCGGCCATAACCATCAAAAAAAGTTTTTTCATTTTTTCGAACACCTTTCGTTAAGCACAAAAACAAAACCTACCTTTAAAAGGTAGGCGGATGTTCGAAAACCGTACACACATCTACGGCTCGACCTATTGGGCAGATAGCCGTATTCAGCCGACATCCGCCCATCGGCAGAAATCGGCATAACTATTTAAAGTCGTCATGCTTCGCGACTATGTGTGAAAGGGTTTTCGACGCCCTAAACCCGCTCTATCGCAGGTTCGATATTATGTTATCAAAAATGATATCTTTTTCAAGGATTAATCACCCTAAAAACGCTTTGATTTTTTTCAGAGTGTTTTGATCGTTTTTTTGAGTTGGAAAAAAATCTGAAAATGTCTTTTTAAGATGAATTCCATAAAAAATTAAACTATTAAAATATTTTATGATATAATTTATGTGAAATTGCAATGAGGGGAGAAACAAGGTGATTGAATTAAACGGAAATTGGATGTCTGGATATGCATTCGACATTCACACTCTTTATAGCATTTATGAAGGATGCGACGAATACGGGCATCCGAATTATGAAACAAAACGTACTCTCATGGGAGAGGCTGTGTACAAATTAAAATACAAGCAAGATAAACAGCAGATGGCTGAAATTATAAAGCTATTGCAAAATGATTCTAATTTTTTAAGTTTTATTCATGATATTGACAGCATTTTGCCAGTCCCTCCAACAATAAAAAGGGATTTCCAGCCTGTTTTAGAAATCGCAAGACAAATATCTGCAAATTTTGAGAAGCCATTTCTTGAAAATGTTTTAATTTCATCAAACACACTGCAAATAAAAAATATGCCAATGGTTGAAAAATATAAAGCTTTATCAGATAAAATCTTGGTTGATTTTTCAAAATTAAATAAAAACTTACATTATTTGATATTTGACGATCTCTATGATAGCGGGACTACGTTAAAAGTCTATGTAGACAAATTCGTTCAAAAAGGTTATGATAAGATATCTGTTTTTACATTGACAAAAACAAGGAAGCCCGATTGATGAAAATATTTTTATCCGGATCTATTAGTATAAAAAAAATACCTATAAAAGCTATTGAAAAAATTGATAGCATAATAAAACACAATTATACGATATTGATTGGTGATGCAAAAGGTGTTGATTTGAATATTCAAAAGTATTTGCAAAAAAAATACTATCAGAATGTAACTATATATTTTGCAGGAGAAAATATAAGAAACAATGTCGGGAATTGGGAAACAAAAAAAATTGTTGCAAATCATAATGAAAAAGGAAGAGAGTTGTACACGCTCAAGGATATTTCTATGGCGCAAGACGCTGATTACGCTTTGATGATTTGGGATGGTGAAAGTAAAGGGACGCTGAATAATATAAAAGAAATGAAAAGGCTTGAAAAAAAATTTTATGTTGTTTTTGACAATTTCATTGTAAGTAATAAAAATTTTGATAAATTGTTTAGTATTTCAGTGCAGGAAAAAGCAGAACAATTAAATCTGTTTTAATTTTTTTGTTTTTAGAGAAACTCTTTGATTTTCAGCAAAGCGTCCTTTAAGCCCGTTTTTTCAATCGGGGTTTCGGGCGGGAAAGCGGTCAGCGTTTCCGACGGCAAAGCGCGGTCAAGCATCACAAAAACGCCTTTGTCGTCGTGTTTGCGGATTAAGCGGCCGAACGCCTGCGCCAGTTTCATACGCACCAGCATCAGATTATAGGCTTCCCCCGCCTCGCCAAATGCGGCTTTACGGGCTTTGTGCGCGATGTCGGGGCGACTCCACGGCACGCGGTCGAACACAATCATGCGCAGCGATTTCCCCGGCACGTCGATTCCGTCGCGCACCGCGTCCGTGCCAAGCAGGCAGGTTTCTTCCTCGGCGCGGAAAATGTCCAGCAGCGTTTGCAGGTTCACCGTGTCGACGTGCTGAGCCAGCAAATCGATGCCGTTCGCCCCCAGCGGTTCTTTCAAGCGTCTGTAAACGTCTTTCAGCCTGCGGATTGCCGTAAAGATGCCCAACGCCCCGCCGTTTGAAGCCAAAAACAGCTCGCGGTAAGCGGCGGCGACCTGCGCGGCGTCGTTTTTGTCCACGTCGGTAATGATGAAAATCCGCGAATTGTTCGCATAATCGAACGGGGATTTGTACGCCGCCGTCGTCAGCGTGTCTTCCGATTGAAAATGCGCCAACCCCGTACGCTTCAAAGCGTTTTTCCAATCCGTTTCGGAATCGCCGCTGTTGTCCTTTAACGTTGCGGAAGTCACCAGAACGCCGTGCGCCGCCTGCCCCAAAACATGCGCGAACGGAATCGTCGGGTCAACCCAATGGCGGTGGTATCCGACATCCGTATCCAGTCCGTCCGTGCGGGTGATTTCCAGCCAGTCCACAAAGTCCGCGGGCGTCTTTAAATCCAGCTGTTCCAGCATCACGCGCCACACGGACAGCGGTTCGGCGACCGTTTTGCGCAAAGACCGAGTCACCGCCGAATATCTTTGTTTGTCCGCAGTTTCGATTGTTCCCGCGTTTTTGTCGATATAGCGTTCAATCCGCCCGATTAAAGAGTACGCCGCGCTTTCGGCAAGCTTGATGCCGCCGTACAGCTCGACGGCGGTTTTGGACAGTTCCGCATCGACGGGGCGCGGTTCACATTCAAGGGAGTATTGCGCGTCCGTTTTGTCCGTGCGTGCCAAAACCTGTCTGTAAACTTGGGTCAAGAAACGCTCGAACTCCCCCGACGGCGTTCTGTTTTTGATGCGCGCCAAAGCCCCGCCCTGCGGCAGAAAGCTTGAATGTTCCAGCAACTCGTCCACCCTCGCGGCGATGTCGGGGTCAAGCAGTATCAAATCCTCCGCCCTGCGGCGAAGCCCGTGCGTGCGTCCCGTTTTTTTGGCATCCTCGCCACCGAACAGGATGCGGCGCATTTCCACGCCTTCGCGCACATTGATTTCGCCCGCGAAAATGTCGTCCGCCGCTGCGAAAAGCTGATGTCCTTCGTCAAACAGATAACGGGTCGGCAAAGCGACGTCTTCGGTCGCGCCCGCCAGTTGCGTCATCACCAAAGCATGATTCGCGACCACGATTTTTGCGTGGCGGGAGCGGCGCAATATCTTTTCCACAAAGCATTTTTTGTAGTGCGGACATTGCGCATACAGACATTCCCCGCGTTTGTCCGCCAAACTCGCCAAGCCGGACACGCTAATCATATCCGCCATCCAGCCGGGGAAATCGCCGCCGTTCATATCGCCGTCCTTGGTCGCCGCCACCCACCGCGCTATCAGCCCCAAAGGCAAAGCAGACATCGGATTGGCGGGGATTCTGCCGACGGCTTCGGCAAAGTTCAGCAGGCACATATAGTTTTCGCGCCCTTTGCGGATGACGACGTTCCGCCGCTTGATTTGCGGATCGGGAAACACGCGGGACAGCTCGTTGTCCAGCTGTTTTTGCAAAGTGCGGGTAAACGTGCTGACCCACACCGACCCCGCGTTTTTGTCGCTCCACACGCTTGCGGGGGCAAGATAGCCCAAAGTCTTTCCGATTCCCGTTCCCGCCTGCGCCAAAACGGATACGGGAAAGCCCGCGTCGGAACGCGGATTGAACGCTTTGGACACCACGCGGGAATAGGCGACCTGATCAGCGCGCGCTTCGGGCGAATCGGCTCGGGATAAAAGTTCGGACAGTCTTTGTCCCGCTTCGTCGGGCAATACGGGCTGGGATCCTGCGGGTTCTTCGGGTGCGCTTTCCGTCCAGTCGGACAAGCCGTCCCACACCGCAAACCCCGTCAAGCCCGCCAGTCCCGATTTCGATTCCGCCGTTCCCAAAGCCGCCAAAACGTCCGCGCCCCAAATCCAGTTCGCGCTGCGCGTCATCGCCAAAGCCAGCGACACGGCTTTTTTGCGCTCGTTCGGGTCAAGGGCCGCCAGCTTTCCCAGCAAAATCCGCACCATGGAAAACAGCGCGCGGACTTCCTCCGCCCCGTTGACAGGGACGGTCATATTCAGAAAATGGGCAAGCTCTTTGACGGTCGGCACGACGGGACGGGCGGGACAAACGAAAGCGAACAGCTCCAAAACGTCCAGAACGACGCGGGGCATCTGCGCGCCCAGCCGCCCTTTCATCAAAGAACGGTTGCACAGCAAAACGGGACTGTTTCGGGTGAACGCATACACGTCGCGCGGAGTCGCCAAAGGGGTAAAATTCCCCTGCGAATCCCCCGCCGTAAAGCGGTTCATTCCCGCCGACAATGCAATCGCGCCCGACATGGTTTTGATGCGTCCTTTATAATGTGCGCCTATTACACTCTAAAAAGTTTCTAAAATAAAGCGTTTTCTTTTTGCCTTGCGTAACGGTTCGGCATATAATCCGCGCATCGTTCAACTTTATCGGATAGGAGAATTCTATGATGAATAAAACTTTGGTTATGTCGGCGGCTTTAATTGCCTTGACTTCCGCATCCGCGCAGGCGCAGACCTACAAACAGACGCGTCAGGCTCAGCCGTATCAGCAGGAACAGCAGGTTCGCGCCGACAAGAAATCCGCTGTCGAAATCACACCGTATTTCGGCATCCGCGGAATCGCTTCGTTCCAGAAAAGCAAATTCGCCGCCGATGAAAGAATGAAGGAAGATTTCGACAACGCCGGTTTGGAAGTCGCCGTCGGCACGAAAATCACCGACAATTTCCGCGCCGAATTCGCGTATACCTACCGCGGCGGCAGCGATATGGAAAAAACATTTTTTGACGAATACGGCTCGGTCGAAACAAAAACCAAAGTCGAACCGACCGTTCAATCCTATATGCTCAACGGCTATGTCGATTTGCCGACCGCCGCCAAAGTCCGCCCGTATTTGGGTGCCGGCGTCGGTTTTGCAAAAGCGAAATACGCTTTTACCGACGAAAACTTTGATCCCGATTATGAACGGGAAAAATCCAATCCGTCCAAAACGAAATTCGCGTACAGCCTGTCCGCAGGTCTGACGTATGAAGCGACTAAAGCTTTGTCGTGGGATATCGGCTACCGCTATGCCGATTTCGGTTCGTTCACCAAAGAAAGCGCCAAATTCAAAACCAAAGCGCACGAAGTCGTGTTCGGCGCGCGCTTTGCATTCAAATAAGGATTGTCCCTCTTGACGAAAACCCCGCTTCGGCGGGGTTTTTGTGAAAAAAATCGTTGCAATCCGTTCGGAAAAGCGTATGTTTGACATATCAAACACACGGAGGCTGTTATGGAAGACAAATTTCAATCACAGAACGAGGCTGAAAAATTCATTCAAAACGCTTATGACCGCGGCGGAAAGTACATGGTTGACGGCAAACCGAAATACACCGCGCACGCCGTCCGGCTGGAGGAACAGTACGGTTTGAAAAACATTGCGGGACATTACAAATTCCGCGACGGCAAATCGCCCGATATGGCGGAATACGGTTACCGCAAAGAATGGCTGAAATACTCCATCGCCACCGAATTGCTGAAAAAAAGCGAAGACGTTTACGCCGTTCGCGCCGCCGAAAAAATCAAAGCGGACATCCCCAAGGCTTTAAACGAAGTCAACGCGGAAATCGCCGAACTGACAAAGCTTAACCCCGAACTGGCGCGGCTGAATTACAATAAACACGACTTTGTCGAAAGCTACCGTGCTTTAATCGGCGTAACCAGCCAGTATAATGTGGACGACATCAACACTTATCTGCACACTTACCGCACGGGCGTCAAGAATCAAGAAGTGCAGGACGGCATGGAACGGCTGAAAAAAACGCACGGCGTCCGCTTCGGCTGGCAGCCCGCCGTATCAACGCTGAAAGAAATCGACCGCCAGATGACGGTTCGCGAAAGAATCAAAGCGCAGCAGGCTCAACGTTAAAAAATCCAAGCGGAAGCGAAAGCTTCCGCTTTTTTTAACTGATTTTAGCAACGACTTTTTTCATCAGCGTGGAAAACGGATAATCCGCGAATTTTTCGGGTACGGCGAAACGGCCGTCCCAGCCGGCGGGAACGGAATCGGCATTCAGCAAAACCAACGTCAGCGTCAAATCAAAATGGGTGAAAACGTGTTTGACCTTTTTGCGGGTGATTTTCCAATCGGCCTCAAACGGCAAAGTTTCGTCCGTATTCCATGGAAATTCGGTCAGCCCGTGCAGCAATCCCTTTTCCGAACGGGTGCGGATGTAAAATTCGCCCGCCGCGTTTTTTATCAAAAACACATATCCTTTGCGCGCGTCGCGTTTCAGTTTGACGATGACGGGAATTTTATCCGCTGTTCCATCCTTGAACGCCTTGCAGTTTTCACGCAAAGGGCACAGCAGGCACTGCGGCGATTTCGGCGTGCAGACCGTCGCCCCCAAATCCATAATGGCGGAAGCGTAATCGGCGGGGCAAGAAGCGGCTTTTATCAATTCATCGGCGCAGGCGTTGATTTTATCCATAATCGAAACGGTCGGCTCATCCCAGCCGTTCAGCCTTGTCACAACGCGAATCACATTGCCGTCGACGGGCGATTCGGGCAGATTGAACGCGAACGCCGCGACACTGGCGGACGTGTACGCCCCGATTCCGGGAAGCTTGGCCAGTTCGGCTCGATTGGCGGGAAAATGCCCGCCGTATTGTTCGACGACGGCTTTTGCCGCTTCGTGCAATTTGCGCGCGCGCGTGTAATACCCCAAGCCCTGCCACATCAGCAGCACGTCGTCCAGCGGAGCATTTGCAAGGCTTTCGACCGTCGGAAACCGTTTCATGAATCTGTCGAAAAACGGCAAAACCGTTTTGACCGTCGTTTGCTGCAGCATGATTTCGGACACCCATACGGCATAAGCGGACGGATGCGCGCCGCCTTTCGTGCGCCAAGGCAGTTCGCGGCCGTTTTTTTCGTACCATTTCAACAGATTTTCGGTTACAGTCTTCATAAACGAACACTTTAAAAGAAGGAGCTTCATCATGCAAGGAATCGTTTTAAACATTGATTTGAAATCCGACACGGGACTGATTCGCGCGGCCGACGGCAAACGCTACGGGTTCAAACTGTCGGACTGCGAAACGGGCAGCCCTTTGAACGGCAACACGGTCGATTTTGAAATCGACGACGACAACCAAGCCGTTAAAATGCACGTCGTCAAAACAGCCGCCAAAGCCGCTTTCGATTGGCTTTACTGGCTCATGTTTTCCGTTCGCGGCAGAATTTCGCGCGAACAATTCATTGCGTTTTTCGCCGTCGCTTTGACGGTTTTGCCGTTCCCTGCGGTCGCGATGGCGTGGGCGGGGCTGCCGCTGTTGTATTTCGTGCTGTTTTGGATCGGGTCGGCGTATGTCGTGTTCTGCGTCACAGTCAAACGTTTTCACGATTCCGACAGTTCGGCTTTTTGGCTGATTGCGACAATCGCCGTCGGAGCGGTTGCGGCCGCCGCCATGTTCAAAATCATCGCTTTTTCGTTTTTGACGGATCCCGTCATATCGATACTTTGCACCCTGTTCGGACTGTTCGTCCTGTTCTGCCTGTATTTAAGCTTTGCCAAAGGTACTTTGGGCGAAAACAGATACGGGAAACAACCCGCCTCTTGCAAAACAATTCGTTTGAAATAAATAGATAAAAGGACTACTTTATCGCCAAAAACGAATCGAAAAAAACGAGGTTGCGAAAAGATGGAAAAGAAAATCAAGTATTTGAAAGATTACAAAAAACCCGATTACAAAATCAGAACCGTCGATTTGACGTTCGATTTGGACGAACAGAACACGGTCGTCAAATCCGTTCTGCATCTGGTCGCCGACTACGACGTTCCCAAAGGCGGACATTCGCTGGTTTTGGACGGGCGCGAGCTGGAGCTGAAATCAATTAAAATCGACGGAGATCCGGTTGATGAACGCGCGTACAAGCTGGACGACGAATCGTTGACGATTTACAACCCGCCTGCGGATTTCAAGCTGGAAATCGAAACCGTCATCCACCCGAAGGCCAACACAAAGCTGGAAGGGCTGTACGTTTCAAACGGCACGTTCTGTTCGCAAAACGAACCCGAAGGTTTCCGCAGAATCACTTATTTCCTTGACCATCCCGACGTGATGAGCGTTTACACGACGACCTTAATCGCCGACAAAAGCAAATATCCCGTCATGCTGTCGAACGGCAATCCGATAAAGGAAGAAGTCCTGCCCAACGGCAAAACGGCGGTGACGTGGTTCGACCCGTTCCCGAAACCCTGCTATCTGTTCTGCGTGGTTGTGGGCGATTTGGGTTCCATTCACGACACTTACACGACGAAATCGGGACGGCTGGTCAAGCTGGGGCTGTACGTCGAACACGGTGAGGAACCCAAAGCCAAGTGGGGACTGGAATCCCTGAAGCGCGCGATGAAATGGGACGAAGACGTGTACGGGCTGGAATACGACCTTGATTTGTTCAATATCGTCGCCGTTTCCGATTTCAACATGGGCGCGATGGAAAACAAGGGCTTGAACCTGTTCAACAGCAGCTGCGCGCTTGCCGACCCCGTGACCGCGACCGATATGGATTTTGCCCATGTCGAGGGCGTCATCGCGCACGAATACTTTCACAACTGGTCGGGCGACCGCGTGACCGCGCGCGACTGGTTCAACCTGTCTTTGAAAGAGGGATTGACCGTCTACCGCGACGAAGAATTTTCACGCGACATGCGCGGGCGCACCTTGGGGCGCATCAACGACGTGTTTAATCTGCGCACGTTCCAGTTCCCCGAAGACGCGGGTCCTTTGGCGCACTCCGTCCGCCCCGAATCGTATGTCGAAATCAACAACTACTATACGGCGACCGTGTACGACAAAGGCGCGGAAGTCATCCGCATGTACGAACGCCTGCTGGGCAAGGAAACCTTTATCAAAGGCAACCAACTGTACTTTAAACGCCATGACGGACAAGCGGTCACGATTGACGATTACGCCAAATGCATGGAAGACGTTTCGGGCAAGGATTTGACGCAGTTCAAACGCTGGTATTCGCAGGCGGGAACGCCGACCGTATACGCCGACGGCAAATACGACGAAAAAGCGAAAACATACACGTTGACTTTGCGGCAGGAAACCAAACCGACGCCGAATCAGCCCGAAAAGCTGCCGTTCGTGATTCCTTTGGGAATCGGTCTTATCGGCAAGGACGGCAAGGACATGCCTTTGCAGCTGCAAGGTGAAAAAGAACCGCAGGGTACGTCGCGCGTTATCGTGCTGGACAAAGCGTCCGACACGTTCACGTTCGTCAACGTCGCCGAACAGCCCGTTTTGTCGGGCAACCGCGACTTTACCGCGCCGATTCACTTCGTCATGGACTATACGGACGCGGAACGCCTGCATCAGGCGCGCTTCGATTCCGATTTGTTCAACCGCTGGGACGCTTTCCAGCAATACGGCGTCGAACAGATTTTGAATATGGTCAAGGCCATTCAAGACGGCAAAGAACCGATTTTGCCCGAAGCATACTTTGACGTTTGGGAATCGTATCTGACGGACAAGTCTTTGGACAAGGGCTTCGTCGCCCGCGCCATAACGCTGCCGCAGGAAAACTATCTGGCGGACCAGATGGACGTGGTGGACGTCGACGCGATTCACAAAGCCCGCTATATCGTCAAACAGGCGGTCGCGAAACGCTTTGAAAAGCTGCTACGCGCCGTCTACGACGAAAACAACACCAAAGCCGATTACACGCCGTCGCCTGCGGAATCCGCGCGCCGCGCGCTGAAAAACATGGCTTTGTCATTCTTGGGCGATTTGGGAACGAACAACGAATTGGTCGAAAAACAGTATGCCGAAGCCAACAACATGACCGACAAACTGGCGGCGATGAATATTGCGTCGAATTCCAAAAACCCGAAACGCGAAGCGATTATGGACGCCTTCTATCAGACGTACAAAAACGAAAAAGCGGCGGTCAACAAATGGATTTTCACATCCGCCTGCGCCGACAGACCCGACGCGGTCAACGTGGTGCGCAAACTGCTGACCCACCCCGCTTTCAACATCAAAAACCCGAACAACGTTCGCGCTTTGATGGGCGGTTTCGCGTACAACCAGACCGAATTCCACAAATTGGACGGTTCGGGATACGACTTTGCGGTCGAAATGGCGTACAAAATGGACGACATGAACCCGCAAATGGCGGCGCACATGGTCAAACCGTTGACGCGCTGGAAACGTTTCGACGCGAAACGGCAGGAAATGATGAAAAAAGCTTTGGAAAAGGTTTTGGAAAAGAAAAACCTGTCCAAAAACGTTTACGAGCTGGTCACCAAATCCTTGGCGGCTTGATAAAACGCAAACTTTTCAAAAAGGGCGGGCAACACCGCCCTTTTTTGCAAATAAATGTTTTTTTTGCCGAATTTTCATATAAACTGAAAGCAACGATATGATTCGTCATATTTTTTTGTTTTTGATTTAAGAGAGGTTTTCCATGCAGAAACTTGAAAAGCAGTTTCACATTCATTGCGTCGAAGGCGACGTCGGCCGCTACGTCATTTTGCCGGGGGATCCGGGACGCTGCGAATCCATTGCAAAACTGTTCGACAACGCGCGCCATGTCGCGCAGAACCGCGAATACAATGTTTACACCGGCACTTTGCTGGGTGAAAAAGTATCCGTCTGTTCCACGGGCATCGGCGGGCCGTCCGCTTCCATCGCCATGGAAGAACTGCATAACATCGGTGCGGACACGTTTATCCGCACGGGAACTTGCGGCGGGATTGATTTGGACGTTCAATCGGGCGACATCGTCGTTGCGACGGGCGCCATCCGCTTTGAACACACGTCGCAGGAATACGCTCCGATTGAATACCCCGCCGTGGCTAATCTGGACATCACGATTGCTTTGCGCCAAGCCGCTTTGGCCATGGGCAAAACGACGCATACGGGCGTTGTGCAGTGCAAAGACGCGTTCTACGGTCAGCACAGCCCTGCGAAAATGCCCGTTTCTTACGAATTGCTGCAGAAATGGGAAGCGTGGAAACGGCTGGGCGTCAAAGCCAGCGAAATGGAATCCGCGGCCTTGTTTGTCGTCGCCGATGCGCTGAAATGCCGTTGCGGTTCGTGCTTCCATGTGATTTGGAACCAAGAACGCGAAGCCGCGGGGCTGGATCAGAAAATGTCCGAAGACACGTCCGCATCCGTCCGCGTAGCCGTCGACGCGCTGAAGATTATCATCGAACAGGATCGCGCCGCGAAAAAATAATTCAACAAAACAGGAAAACCCCGCGCCTAGCGCGGGGTTTTCTTTATATAAAAAAGCGGGACGGAAAAATCCGCCCCGCTTTGAAAGCAAAATCGCTTATTCGCCGACGTACATGCCCAAACCGCGCGCGGTTTTGACAATCATGCCGTTCGGATCGACTTTCGCCGTGCCGATGGCGGCAACTTCGTCCAAGCCCACATCGGTAATCGAACCGCTTTTCCAAACGACCATGCGATCGGTTTTGCCCTGCGCCAACACGTCAACCGCATGAACACCGAAGCAAGACGCCGCCAAACGGTCGTGAGCCGCAGGAACGCCGCCGCGCTGAACGTGCCCCAGAACGGTAACACGCGTCGAAAAACGCGGGTCGATTTCGTTCAAGCGCGCGCTCATATACTGACCGATGCCGCCATAGCGGACACCGTCAACCTGCGCAACGGAAATGTTCTGACCGTCGGGGGTTTTGACACCTTCCGCAACGACGACCAAGCCGTGATCGCGTCCCTGTTCGCGAACCAGATGCAGTTTGCGGACAACGCCTTCCAACGTATAGGGGATTTCGGGAATCAAGCACACATCGGCGCCGCCCGCAATCGCGGAATGTAACGCAACGTGTCCCGCGTCGCGTCCCATAACTTCGCAAATCATCACGCGGTGGTGGGACGAAGCCGTCGAATCCAAACGATCCAACGCTTCGACGCAAACGTCGCGAGCCGTCGAAAAACCGACGGAATGTTCGGTAATCGGGGTGTCGTTGTCAATGGTTTTGGGAATACCGACCATCGGGATTCCCGCACCGCGGCACAATTTGCTGACGATAGCCATGGAACCGTCGCCGCCGATAACCGCCAAAGCGTCCAACCCCAGTTCACGGCAGCCCGCGCCGAAATCTTCGGTCAAATCTTTGGTCGTTCCGTCGGGCATCGGATGCGCAAAGGGCGACCCTTTGTTAATCGTCCCCAGCATCGTACCGCCCAAACGCGCATACGGCGTATGGAAATCGGCAATGCTCATTTTACGATAACGCAAAGGGCGGAACGTCAAACCGTCCGTACCGTCCAAAATCCCGTAAACTTCCCATCCGTACGTCCAAATCGCACGATGAACAACGGCACGAATGACGGCATTCAAACCGGCACAGTCGCCACCGCTTGTCAAAACACCAATTCTCTTAATTTGCGGCATATTCAAACTCCTTGAGCCCGAAAGTGAATCTTTTGTACTGAAAGCAATACCTTTTTTCAAAGAATTCTGCTACTCTAAAATGACAAAAAGGTCAAATATTTTTATCAAACAAAGCAAAACCGCCATGAATTGCCCTTCTCCGGACCAAATCCGCCACGCCATAGCAAAATTGAAACAGGATCACGCCGCCCTTGACGAAACGATTCGCGCCTTGCAAAACGCGCCAAGCGGCGACGAAATACAGATTCAACGGCTGAAAAAGCGCAAGCTTGCATTGAAAGACGAAATTCAGCGGCTGGAAAATCTGCTGTTGCCCGACATTATAGCATAATTTTTCCGAAATACCGACAGACGAATCGTTTTAGTCCGTCAATTCGCGGCCTTCCGGCATCGGCGGGACTTTGCTTTGTTCAGCCGTTTCCGCAGAAGCCGTCGTCTCTTCCGAAGGCGCTTGTTCCGCTAAAGCGGGTTCTGCAGGCAATTCCGGCGGAACTGCCGCCTCCGGAACGCCCGCGGCCTTTTCGACAGCTGCCGTATTTTCGGATTCGGGCGGGGTTTGCGTGTTTTTCGCGCTGTCTGCGGCCGCATCCGTTTCCCCGTCCGCCGTTTCAGTCCCCAACACGCGTTCCTGCGGTTGTTTTTCAGCCTGTTTTTCGGGTTCGGGAGCTTTGGCTTCCACATCCTTTTCCTGCGGATTCAAGCGAATCAAATCCTGCTGCAGCTCTTTTTCTCGATTCTTTTTTTCATACCGTTTCGGATTCGGCTGACGTTCGATAAAAATGTATGTTTCCGTTTCGCCGTACCGGTTTGTGCGTTCGGTAATGACTTCGTGCGTCTTGTCCAGCAAATCCGTATTCTCAGCCGGAGGGAAAGCTTTTTTGGCCGCGGCTTCCGCTTCTTCGCGCAAGCGGGCTTCTTCTGCGGCTTTTTGCTTGGCGACGGCATCGTCAATCGCCTTTTGAATACGCGCCGCCTGCTCCGCCTTTTCTTGAGCTTCTTCCGCCTCCCTGCGCGCTTTGGCTTCCGCTTCGGCTCTTAATTTCGCTTCGATTTCCGCCTTCAAGCGAGCTTCCTGTTCGGCTTTGGCCTTGGCCTCGGCTTCCAGTTTTGCGCGCACTTCCGCTTCGATTTTCGCACGCAATTCAGCTTCGGCCTTTGCTTTGGCTTCGGCTTCTTTAACCGCCCGTGCCGCCTCTTCTTTCTTCCGGGCTTCCTCTTCGGCTTTCAATTTGGCCTGAGCGGCGGCTTCGGCTTCTTCTTTTGCAGCTTTTTCGGCTGCGTCTTCGGCCGCTTTTTTGGCCGCCAGTTCAGCCTCCTCCTCAGCTTTTTTCCGCGCTTCCTCTTTGGCTTTCAATTCGGCTTGAGCGGCGGCTTCCTCAGCCGCTTTCTTTTGCGCTTCCATTTCCTCTTTCGCTTTGTCGACGGAAGCGGCCTGTTCCAAATCGGTCAAAGACGGTTCCGCAAAATCAAGCGTCGGCAATTCAATCGTTTCTTCGGGCAAAGGCAAATCACGCGTTTCTGCTTGAACAGCGGTCTGTTCCGCTTTTTCATCGGCCGGAGCGGCTTCTGTTTTTGCGTTTTCTTCCGTTTCCGCGGGCGGCGGAGGTACATCGGCAAACAGTTCATCCGCTTTTCCGTCGTTTTCGTTTTGCTGAACGGTTTTCCATTTTTCTTCCGCCTGTGTTTCCGGAATTTGCATGGGCGCAGGCACATCCGCAAAGGCATCATCCAGCAAATCAAATCCGCCCGCCTGTTCTTTTTGCTTTTCATCGGACGGCTGTTCCTGCCGTTCGTCAAAAAGCGGCGGAGCATCTTCTTCGGCCGGAGCATCCGCTTTTTCTTCGTCGGGAACGGGAACGAAGTCAAACGCTTCTTTAGGATCGTCGACAGCTTTTTCTCCGCTTTTTTCCAAAGGCGGCGCAATGAACATCATTTTATCCGAATCGGCGACGGCCTTGTCCGATTGCTGCTGGCGCTGCGCGACACGGGCCATAAAAGCCTGTCCGCCCTTTTCACGCCAAGCCGTATAAATCGGCGCGTAGTTTTCTTTTTTCAGCCAAGCGTCATCAACCGGTTCGGACAGCCATTTCAGAATCTCGTCCTTTTCCTGCTCTGTTGCTTTGGACATATCGGGCGAACGGCACGCCCCGTTCTGAACATCCAAAACGTACTTGTTGACCAGAGTCGGAACGTCGCACGCCCCTTTTTCGACCGTCGCCTTTTTCGCATCGGGATCATAAACGGCAAAAACGGTCGTCATATCGCGTTTAACGCGGTCAATCTGCATCTGCACCTGCGTCAAAGACGCCGTCATACGTTCGTTTTTGCGCAATCCGTCGCCGTGGTCGCCGTGAATGACTATCTTTGTATTGGCAAGGGTTCCGCTGTCCTTTAAATCTTTCAGCATATAGTTCAGTTGACCGTAAGTGCAGGCCAGCTGACGCATATAAGCCTGCCGGTTTTTCATATCGCCCGACAGGTCTTTCTTGGACGCGAAATCGTTGCCGCGGAAACGCCATTTCATCGGATCGGAAACCAAATTGCAGTTTTCGTCGTACATATACGGATAATGCGGCAAATCAACATGGGCGAAAAACACGTTTTTGCCTTTTGCGGTCTCCGCGTCTTTGGTCAAGCGGTACAGCACGCCAGACTGGCCGACAGGCAGGGAATACGCCAGCGGATTGGCGACAAAAGGCAAATCGGACAGCGCGGGTTTGCGCTGCATGTCCGCAACCAGTTTCTTGCCTAAAGACGATGAATTCAAAAAATGCCCGACCAACAGCATAACGCGGTCGGCCACGCTTAAATCAGTTTGATACAAAGCCCCCAAGGGCGCGGGATATGTAACGCATTTGTCGACTTCTCCGTCGAAACCCTTGCAAAAATCGAACGGATACGTTTGGTACACGTTGATTTTGTAGCCTTTTTCGTTCAAATCTTTGAATAAAGCGTTGCGCAGCAGGAACACGCGCGCGTCTTCGGAACTGACGAAATACGACGCGTCGTCGCGGCTGAACAGCTTGGACGACACCTCTTGTTCGGAGGGGTTCACCGCACTGCCCACATTGCGATATCTGTCCGGATAGGGCAAATACGCCGACGGATAAAAAGCAAAGCCGTTTGTTTGATAAAACGCGTTGATAAACGCCGGAGAGTTCGGTTCCGCCATCGGATTTTTCGATTGCGTCATCACCGATTTCCACTCCTCGACCGCCGCTTTGTATCCCGCGTGATCCGCAAGAATCAGATAAATCAGATTTTGTGTTTTTTCATCGTTTTGCTCATCGGCGAAAACGGACGCTTTTTTCTGAACGATTTGCGGGGAAACCTGTTTGGACGCCGTATTCATCAACAGCAGCAGCGCCCCCAAAACGGGCAGCGACAAAAACGCCATCGCCGCGCCTTTGCATAAATTCAGGCACACGAAAAACAGCGTTCCGATGCCGACGCCAGCCAGCATGTTCCCGTTTTCGGCCAGCCATTTCGCCTGTCCGCGCGGCAAAAACGGCAGCCAGCCGCCGATATAAACGCCGATATTGTCGGGATAGACCAACCCCAGAATGTACGCGCCGCACGCCCCCGTCACCACGGCCAGAAAAGCGCGCCCCAACAGCCGCCAAAACGACAGCAGAAACAGACAAAACAGCGATATTATCAGCAGCCCGACGCAGGAAAACAGCACTTCGGGCAGAACTTCGTTGTTCAAAATCAAAGGATATTTGTTTTTGTACAGGAAAAACAAAAAGGTGAACGCCGTCGTAAAGAACATAAACAAAGCGGCGTGCAAAAAGAATGTAACGGACGACTCGTCTTTCAGTTTTTGCAATTTTTTCGCTTTATTATGATTGCGTTCTATGTTTTCCTCTTCGGCGGTTTGAGTTTCATCCGCCGCTTCAGTCATTTCCGTTTCTTCTGCCATTCCGAATATCCGTTAAACAAACATATCTCTGGATTTAATTCATAAACTTGCCTACAGTATAAGTCAATTTTTCATTATAAATCGAGTCGGAATTTTTTATGTCCTTTTCGCTTTTTTTTCAAAACGCCGTCGCCCTGCACCAAGCGGGAAAGCTGGACGAAGCGGAGCAAATCTACCGCCAGCTGTTGGAAATCGCGCCGGAACACACCGATTTGCTTCATTTGCTGGGAATGGTGGCTTTTCAAAAAGGAGCCTTTGATTCGGCTCTGGATTTTTTGTACAAAGCCGTCAAACTGTCCCCCGATTCGGCTGCGTACCGCTTTACGCTGGCGCAGGCTTTGCAAAACAGCGGCCGGCCGAAAGAAGCTTTGGAGCAATACGGCGCCGTTGCCGCTTTGGATGAAAACCTGCCCGACACTTACAACAACACGGGCGTGATTTACCGGTCTTTGGGACAAAAGGAACAGGCGCGGCAGGCTTTTGAAACCGCTTTGCAAAAAAAGCCCGATTTTGCGTTGGCCATGATGAATCTCGCCCTGCTTGAGCGCGATAACGGCAAAAACGAAGCCGCCATGGCTTTACTGGAAAAAGCCGCCGCCATCGACCCGAACGACGCCGAAATTCACGCGCAAACCGCGATCACCCTGCGCCAAAGCGGGCGGTACGCCGACGCCTTGAAATCCATGGAACGCGCCGCCGCCCTTTGCCCCGACAACCCGACGTATTTGAACGGATTGGGAATTGTCAAAGAGTGCTTGAACGACCTTGACGGCGCTTTCGACGCTTACGATGCGGCCGTCCGCTGTGCCCCCGACTACCCCGACGCCTATAACAACCGCGCCAATATTTACGCCAAGCGCGGCCAAAAATGGGATGCCGAGGACGATTACAAAACCGCCGTCAAGCTTGACCCGAAATATGCCGAAGCGTTTAACAATCTGGGCGCTTTGCTGTACGACAACGAACGTTACGAAGAAGCGCTGGAATGTTACCGCAAAGCGTTCATTATCAATCCGAAACAGGCGGAAACGTGCTTGAATCTGGGAATGGCCGTCAAAGAATCGGGGGACGCCGCCGAATCCGTGGGGCTGTATTTGACCGCCCTTGCCCTCAAACCCGAACTGAGCATCGCCCATTCGTATCTGGCGCAGGCTTTGCACACGATTTACGTTCACGATAAAAATCCAGACCTTGCCAAACAACTGGCGCATAAATGGCTGCAGTTTTTCCCCGGCAATCCGATTGCCCGCCATGTTTGCGACACGTTCGACAACAAAAACCCCGCCGAAACCTCGCCGGCCTATGTCCGCGATTTGTTCGACGCTTTTGCGGATTCGTTTGAATCGTCCCTGCAAAAGCTTGATTACCGTGTCCCCGATTTGCTGAAAACGGCTTTGGCCAAAGAAAAAAGCGGCCTGCGAATTCTGGACGCGGGTTGCGGGACGGGTTTGAACGCGCCGTTTTTGAAAACAATCGCCGGCCATTTGACGGGCGTCGACCTGTCGCCCAAAATGATTGAAAAAGCGCGTGAAAAGAATCTGTACGACACTTTGGAAACGGCCGACGCCGTTGATTACATGAACGGCCGCCGCGCCGCATTCGACGCAGTCGTTTTGGCGGACGTCGCCTGTTATTTCGGCGATTTGACCCCGCTTTTGACGGCGGCGGCGAACTGTTTGAGCGACGGCGGCAAACTGTTTTTGACCGTCGAAGAAAACGGCGGAACGCAGCCGTTCGCCCTGCAGCCGTCAGGGCGCTACACCCACGCGGAAGCCGCTTTGCGCCAAACGCTGATTCAATCGGGATTTGACGCGCCCGCACCGTCCCGCACCGTTCTGCGCACGGAAAACGCCTTGCCGGTCAACGGCTTGGTTGTTTGCGCGGCAAAGAAAAATACAGGAAAAGAAAACTGAAAACTGGACAATGAGAACAAGAACGTCTAAAATCCTTTTCACCGTATTGGGGCTGACTTTGGTCGCCTTGATTGTCATGACATTAGGATGGAGAAAACAAATGCCGCATTATAACTGGAGCGAAGTTCCCGCGACCGAAACGGAAGCTTTAATCAATAAAATCAATGCGCTCAGCACATACAACATTTTCAACGCGGACCGCACGCATCTGCAAGTTGCGGATTTGCCGTTCTATACGAACTTCAAACTGCTGCAGGCGACGACTTTTTCGACGATTCCGCCCGTAACGATGGAATATCTGCTGGCCAAAGACGGCGAAGTCATCAAAATGGACGGCACGCGCGAACCGATTTTTGAACACAACAAAGACGCCGGACTGGTTTTGAACGAAGAAACCGTCGTTGCTTATGCGACTTTCGTTTTGGACGCCGTCCAAACCGATCAAGGCACTTTGCGTTTGGTTGAACACGTCGACGAAGACACCTTTACGGACACACCGACCCCGCAGCAGCGCAAGGACGTTACTCATATGATCCGCCCTGCGAAAGTTGTCAAAACGGATGACGGATTCAAACTAGATGTCATCATGCTGTACGGCGATTCCGTGTTCCGCGCGGATTTGGATGTCAAAAACGACGGCTATATCGAAATCGTCGGTGAAGAAAAACTGGCGGAAGGCATGCCCGTTCGTCCGATTTTCCTCGAGTAACCGGATAACTCCATGTTTCGCCGCGTCGCCCATATCGTCAATACTTTGAATCTGGACACGGATTTTCTGTCCAGCGGAAATTGTGTCGACTGTTCCCCCGTAACAGGGGAGGAAATCGCTTCGTTTCCCTTGGGCGATGCGGAAACCGTCGAACGGACGATTTCCCGATCGGTTGCCGCGTTTCATGAATGGCGCGAAGTTTCGCCGACCGGACGAAGCGAACTGATTCGTTTGTTTGCGGAAGAGTTGCGCAACAACAAAGACGCCCTTGTCGATTTGATTATGATTGAAACGGGGAAAATCCGTTCCGCCGCATTGAAAGAGGTGGAACGCTCTATCTCCCTGTGCGAATCGGTTGCGTCCATTCCTCAGCGGCTGTCGGGGGTTTCCGCCCCGACGGAAAGTCATAAGCTGGTAATTTCCCAGTCATGGCTGCCTTTGGGTCCCGTGGCGGTTGTCAGTTCGTTCAATTTTCCGCTGCGCGTTTGGGCGCTGCATGCACTGGTCGCTTTGGCCTGCGGCAATTCCGTGATTTGGCGGCCGTCGCGCAAAGCGACTTTGACGGCGTTTGCGGTAATATCTTTGCTGCGGCGGGCGAAAGCGCGCTGTTCCGCGAACTGTCCCGAATATCTGGCGCAAATTTTGATTTGCGACCATCCGGAATTGATGCAGCTGGCCAAAAGCCCCAAAGTGCCTTTGGTCTGCGCGACGGGCGAGCCCGCCATGGCGCGAAAGATTCAAGGGCTGGTCGGCGAACGGCTCGGCCGGTCCATTTTGGCGACGGGCGGCAACAACGCCGCGGTCATCGCCCCCAGCGCGGATATCAAACTGGCCGTCAACCACATCGTCCGTTCGACCATCGCGGATTGCGGTCAGCGCGGAACATCCCTGCAGCGGCTGTTTTGCCATTCATCCGTCTACGATGCCGTCGTTCCCTTGCTGAAAGAGGAATTTCAAAAGGTTTACGTCAACTCCCCCTTTGAACGCCAAAGCATGATCGGCCCTCTGATTGACAAAACAGCTTACGACACGATGCGCCTGTCGTTGGAACAGGCGACGGTTGACGGCGGGAAAGTATCGGGCGGGAACCGTTTGGATGTCGGCAATTACAAGGACGCCTATTACGTTCAGCCCGCTTTGATTGAAATGCCTGCGCAAACGGGCATTGTAACGACGGAACAGCTGGCGCCGACGCTGTATGTCATGCGCTACGACGATTTTGACGAAGCGATGGAGGGCGTCAATGCTTTCCCGCAAACGCTTGTATCCTGCATGTTCACAAACGATTTAAAGGAAGCGGGAGCGTTTTCGTCTGTGGACGGGGCGCATACGAATGTCGCGACGGTCAACGCGGGAACGGTCGGATACGATTTGGCGGCAATGTTCGGCACAGACAGAAACGCCGTCGGATCGGGAACGGCATCCGAACCGTGGCGGCCGTTCATGCAGGCGAAATCCTGTCTGGTCAATTTCAACTGTTAAAAAGGGCAAAGCGAATGCGCCGTCTGTTTTCGACCGTGTTGTTGTGCTTGGTTTCGGCATGCGCGACGCCAGAAAAGCCCGACCCCGAAACCGTTTCCCCCGAAGTGCTGTACAACCGCGCCGCGGATCTGCTGATTGAAAAGCACGAATACACCAAAGCGATTGACGCATTCGACGAAATCGACCGCTATTATCCGTATTCCCGCTGGGCGTTGAAAGCCCAAATCATGCAGGCGTTTGCGGATTACGTCAAAAAGGAATACGACGACGCGGAAATTGTGCTTGACCGTTTCATTCAGCTGTATCCCGGCAACAAATACGCCCCTTACGCCTATTATCTAAAGGCGATGTGTTCCTACGCGCAGCTGTCCGATCCCATGCGCGATCAAAAGAAAACGCAGGACGCTTTGCTGGCTTTGCGCGAGGTTGCCAACCGCTTTCCCAAAACGGATTACGCCGCAGACGCCGAAAAAAAGCTGAATTTGACGTATGACTATCTGGCGGCGAAAGAATTGAACGTCGGGCGTTTTTACCAGAAAAACAACGAACACGCGGCGGCGCTGAACCGTTTCAACACGGTGGTGCGCGACTACCCCGTCACCCGTTCCGTGCAGGAAGCGTTGTTCCGTCTGACCGAAACCTATTTGATTTTGGGTTTGGATGAAGAGGCGCAAAAATCGGCGGCCGTTCTGGGATACAACTATCCCGAAAGCCGCTGGTACAAAAAGGCGTACGCTTTGATGAAAAAATACGCGCCCGAAACAATCAAAGGATAACTTGAGATGTTGGCTCGCCTGTCGATTCGCGATGTCGTTTTGATTGAAAAGCTGGATTTGGATTTTGCGGACGGTTTGTGCGCTTTTACGGGCGAAACGGGCGCGGGTAAATCGATTCTGCTGGATTCGCTGGCTTTGGCGATGGGCGCGCGTTCCGATTCGGGGCTGGTGCGCCGCGGGGCGAAACAGCTGTCCGTATCCGCGGAATTTTCGCCCGTTTTGCCCGAAATCAAAGCGTTGTTAGACGAACAGGCGATTGACTGCGACGACGATTCGCTGTTTTTGCGCCGCATTGTTTCCGCCGACGGGAAAAGCCGCGCGTTCATCAACGACCAGCCCGTCAGCGCGGCTTTGCTGCGCCAAGTCGGGGATTATCTGGTCGAAATTCACGGACAATTCGCAACGCACGGCTTGCTGAATTTGGCGACGCACCGCGGCATTCTGGATGCTTACGGACGATTGGAAAGCTTGACTGCCGCCTGCGCTTGCGCTTTTGACGCATGGCAGTCGAAAATCGCCGAGCGACAAACCGCACGAGACGCTTTCGCCAAAGCGCAAGCCGAGGAAGATTTCATCCGCCATTCCGCCGAAGAACTGTCCGCTTTCGCCCCGCGCGAAGGCGAGGAAAAAGAGCTGGCCGACCGCCGCGCCTTGATGATGAACGGCGAAAAACTGGCGGAGGGGCTGAACACCGCGCGGCAGGCTTTGACAAACGAAGAAATCGAACGTTCCCTGCGCACCGCTCAGCGTCAGCTGGAAAACCTGTCGCGGCTGACGGACGGCAAGTACGACGCGATTATCGACACGCTCGCCCGCGCGGAAAACGAATTGAACGAAGCGGCGTCCGCCGTCGAATCGGAATGTGATCAAATCGAATTCGACCCGCGCGAACAGGAACAGGTGGAAGACCGCCTGTACGCTTTGCGCTCTCTGGCGCGAAAGCACCAAACGGAACCCGACGCCCTGCCCGCTTTGCTGGCGGATTTTGAAGCCAAACTGTCCGCTTTGGACAAAGGCGACGACGACCTTATCACGTTGGAAAAAGCGGTTGAACAGGCGCGCGTCGCGTATTTGACGGCGGCGCGCACGCTGTCCGAAGCCCGCAAGCAAACGGCTGAAAAACTGGACGCCGCGGTCAAGGCGGAGCTGCCGCCCTTGAAACTGGAACGGGCGACGTTCAAAACGCAAATCGACATGCTGCCCGAATCCCTGTGGGGCGCGGACGGGTTGGACAAAGTCACCTTCACCGCCGCGACCAACGCGGGCACGGACGCCGCGCCGATTAACAAAATCGCGTCCGGCGGCGAATTGGCGCGCTTCATGCTGGCGCTGAAGGTCAATCTTGCGACTTCCGAAAACATTCCGACACTGGTGTTTGACGAAGTGGACGCGGCTATCGGCGGCGCGACGGCGTCAGCGGTCGGCGAACGGCTGGCGCGGCTGGCGCGCGAAAACTGCCAAGTGCTGGTCATCACCCATTCGCCGCAGGTCGCTTCGTTCGGTGCGCATCATTTCCGCGTCGAAAAGGGCGAAACCGACGGCAAAACAATCACCACCGTCCGCGAACTGACCGATTCCGAACGGCGCGAGGAAATCGCCCGCATGCTGTCGGGCGCGGAAATCACGGACGCGTCGCGCGCCGCGGCTGTCGAGCTTTTGAAAAACAGGATGAACGCATGACCGAAACGCCCGTATCCGCTTTGACGGATTTGGAAGCCGCCGCCGAACTGACATTCCTTGCCAAGCGGATGGCGGAACTGGACAAAGCCTATTACCAAGCGGACGACCCGCTGGTGTCGGATGCCGAATACGACGCTTTAAAACGCCGCAACGAAGCGATAGAAGCACGCTTTCCGCACCTTGTCCGCGCGGATTCGCCCTCCAAGAAAGTCGGCGCGAAAGCATCCGAAGACTTTGCAAAAGTTACGCACTCCGTGCCGATGCTGTCCTTGGGCAACATTTTTTCGACAGACGAAATTTTTGAATTTGACAGCCGCATCCGCCGCTTTTTGGGACTGGACGACAATGCCGAACTGGCGTTTATGGCTGAACCGAAACTGGACGGACTGTCGTTTTCCGCCCTGTACGTCAACGGCGAATTCGTGCGCGGCGCGACGCGCGGCGACGGCGCAGTCGGCGAAGACATTACGGAAAATTTGAAACAAATCAAAGATTTGCCGTTAAAACTCGTCGGGGATGACATTCCCGAACGCATTGACATCCGCGGCGAGGTCATCATGAACAAAGCGGATTTTTTCGCGCTGAACGACGAACAGATTGCGGCGGGGAAAAAGCCGTTCGCCAACCCGCGCAATGCGGCGGCGGGGTCTTTGCGTCAATTGGACGCCCGAATCACGGGACGCAGACGGTTGTCTTTATTCGGCTACACGTTCGGTGAAACAACAGCAGAACCGTGGAATTCGCAGGACGGCTTTTTGAAGAAAATCCGTTCGTGGGGCTTTCCCGTCAATCCCGAAGTCCGCCTGTGCCAAACGGCGCATGACTTGGTGAAATTTTTTGAAGATTTGGGGGAAAAGCGCCCGTTTCTGCCCTATGACATCGACGGCGCGGTTTATAAAGTCAACCGCCGCGACTGGCAGGAACGCTTGGGCTTTGTCGCGCGCGCGCCGCGCTGGGCGATTGCGCACAAATTCCCCGCGGAACAGGCGCAAACCAAGCTGGAAAACATCAGAATCCAAGTCGGACGCACGGGCGCGCTGACCCCCGTCGCGGACCTGACCCCCGTCAACGTCGGCGGCGTCATGGTGTCGCACGCGACTTTGCACAACGAGGACGAACTGAAACGCAAAGACATCCGCATCGGCGACACGGTCGTCATCCAGCGCGCGGGCGATGTCATTCCGCAGGTCGTGCGCGTTGTCTTGGAAAAGCGTCCCGCCGATTCAACGCCGTTCGTGTTTCCGACGACCTGCCCCGTTTGCGGCGCGCATGTCGTCCGCGATCCCGACGAAGCGGTACAGCGGTGTTCGGGCGGCTTGGTCTGTCCCGCGCAGGCGGTCGAAAGCTTGAAGCACTTTGTTTCGCGCGACGCTTTGAACATTGAGGGACTGGGTGCGAAAAACATGGCGTTTTTCTTTGAACGCGGCTGGATAAAGACGCCGTCCGACGTATTCACTTTGGAATCCAGAGTCGGCGCGGATATCCGCAAGCTGGACGGTTGGGGCGACAAATCCGCCGACAATCTGTTTGCGGCGATTCGCAAAGTCGCCGCCGCGACGCCGATGGAAAAATTCCTGTTTGCCCTTGGTATCCGCGAAGTCGGACAAGCCACCGCGCGATTGCTGGCGGCGCATTACCTGACCATGCCCGCTTTCTTGGAACAGATGACCGCGGCGCAGAATCGCGAATCGGACGCGTACAAGGAACTGCTGTCCATTGAAAGCATCGGCGACGTTATCGCCTGCGAAATTCTGGACTTTACGGCCGAGGAGCACAACCGCGCGGAAATCGACAAATTGCTGAATCTGATGACGGTTGAAGCTTTCGTTCCCGTTGAAAACGATTCGCCTTTGGCGGGAAAAACGGTGGTGTTCACGGGATCGCTGGAAACAATGACCCGCAACGAAGCCAAAGCCAAAGCCCAAAGCGCGGGCGCAAAAGTCGCGGGTTCAGTTTCCAAAAAGACAGACTACGTCGTTTTGGGCGCGGATGCGGGATCAAAAGCGCAGAAAGCCGCCGAATTGGGCATTTCTGTTTTGTCGGAATCGGAATTTACGGAATTATGTAACAATCGGTAATCTTTTTTTAATCGATTTTCTGACATTTTTTGTCTATCCTAAAGACCGTAAAAAAACACTTTGGGAAAGGACGCGAAAAATGAAAAAAGCCGTTTTGTTTCTTGCCGCCTGTTTGGTTTCCTTTCCGGCGTTTGCGCAGGAAATTCCCGAAGTGCCAGAACCCGACGAATCAAAATTCCAAGTCATTCGCGATTTGTCCGACAAAACAAAATCCATCGGCGGCGAAGCCCCTTTTTACGCGACCGACAAAGTCGCCGTGCGGGCAAGCGCGAAATATACTCTGCCGCAGGATCAAGGGTCGGTTCAAAACAGCACCGAACAGCATACCGACGACAAACGCAGCTACGGCATCGGAGTCAGCGTAACGTTCGCCCTTTAAATCACGCGAATTTGTAAACGTTTTTGTATCGGATGAAACAGTAAACCGACACGGCGCAGGACAGCGTTTCCGCCAGCGGCACAGACAGCCATACGCCCGTCATTTGCCACAACAGCGGTAAAATCAGCAAAAAGCCCGCAACGAAAACCAGCGTCCTGCAAAACGACAGAACCGCCGACACTTTGCCGTTGGAAAGCGCAGTGAACAAAGCCGACGCAAACACGTTCAGCCCCATAAACAAAAACGTGAACGAAAACAGATGCAGTCCCCGATAGGCCATTTCAAAGACGTGAGTCCCCCTGTTCACGAACAATCCGACCAGTCCCGCCGCCGCCAAATTGCAAAACGCGAACACGCCGCAGGATACCAGTCCGATAAGCTTCAAGCTGATTGAAAAAGTCTGCTTCAGCCGCGCCGTTTCGCGTTTGCCGTAATTGTAGCTGATCAGCGGCGAAATTCCCATAGAATAACCGAAACACACCGACATCAGCGACGTTTGCATATAAAGGACGACCGTAATCGCCGCAACGCCGTCCGCCCCCGCCAGCCGCATCACGATATTGTTCAGCAAAACGGTTACAATGCAAATCGACACGTTCGACACCATTTCGGACGCGCCGTTAAAGCATGTTTTGGACAGAACAAACCAACTCCATTTCGGTTTTTCCAAATACAGACTGCCGCGCCTGTTCAGAGTAAAATACAGCACGCCGATTAACCCCGAAACGGAATAGCCGATGCCCGTCGCCAGCGCCGCGCCGAACAGCCCCATATCGCAAAGCGCGATAAACACATAATCCAGAACAACGTTAATCAGTCCCGCCGACGCGCTGACCGCCATGCCCAGTCCCGCTTTGCCGCGCGCAATGTAAAACATAAAGAAAACGCAGGAAAAAATGGTAATCGGCATAAACAGCAGCGACGTATGCGCATACTCGTAACACATATTGAACAGCGCGTCGTTGCTGCCCAGAAAATACAGCAAAGGCTTTAAAAACTTCAGTCCCAAAGCCGCCATCACGCCGCCGCCGACAAAAGCGGACAGCGCAATCAGGGAAAAATTCCGCCGCGCTTCGCGTTCCCTTTTCTGCCCCAGCCGTCTGGCGACCAAAGCGCTGCCGCCCGACGAAAACATCATCCCCAGCGCAATCGACATCAGAATAATCGGAAAAGTGATGTTGACGGCGGACAAAGCGTCCGTCCCGATAAGCCTGACGACAAACAACCCGTCGACAATGCCGAACACCTCCATCAAAAGCATTGAAAAAATGGTCGGGGCGGCGAACTTCAACAGCGAAGCCGCCGATATTTTCCTGTCCAAAGCGTTTGTCATCTTCTCACCAAAAACTGTTTTTTGCATTGTCCCTGTTTGAAAATTTAAAGTCAAGCCTTTAAAAATAAAGATAGAATTTGCCCTGTCGTCCTGCTAAATTGAAACAGTCTTTTCAAAATCGGAGGGATTTTATGTTACGGTTGCGCCGCGTGCCGATAGATACGGGTTCGGAAAACATCGCCTTTATTCACAGGCGCTGCCCCGAATTTCAAATCGACGAATTGAACGCCATGGCGCACCGCGTCGAAATTCACGGCGGACTGCAGCCTTTGTTCGCGACCGCGTACGCCTGCGACGACGAAAACATCGTCGCCCCCGACGAAATCGGATTAAGCCTGCAGGCTTACCACTTAATCAACCTGCCCGAAGGGGCGGAGCTGGCCGTTTCGCCCGCGCCCCCGCCCGCCAGCATCGAATCCATCCGCCGCAAAATCAACGGCGGAATTCTCAGCGCGAAAGAATACCGCGCCATTATCGCGGACATGGCGGCTTACCGCTATTCGCCGACGGAATTGGCGGCTTTTCTGGTGTCGAACGCCAGCTTTATGTCCCCGCAGGAAGTTTTGTCCATGACCGAAGCTTTGGTCGAACACAGAAAACCCGTCGACTGGGGCATCAATCTGGTTGTCGACGAACATTGCATCGGCGGCTTGCCCGCGAACCGTACTTCAATGATTGTCGTACCGATTGCGATTGCCTACGGACTGTGCATGCCAGACACAATGACCCGCAGCGTTACGTCATGTTCCGGCGCGGCGGACGCGATGGAAGTCCTTGCCAATGTTGAACTGAGCGAGGAACAAACCGCGCAAACCGTCGGCGACATCGGCGGGTGTATGGTTTTGGACGGCGGCAGGCTGGCCATGTCGGCGACCGAAGACATGCTGCTGGGGTTGGAAAAATCGCTGGGCATCAGCACGCCGCAGCAAATCGTCGCGTCGATTCTGGCGGGCAAAATCGCCATGGGCATCACGCATCTGCTGATTGACATCCCCGTCGGCAAAACAGCGAAAATCCGAACGATGAGCGAAGCGCAAAGCCTGCGCAAGCTGTTCGAGTACGTCGGCGATATGCTGTCGATGAAAATCGACGTGATTGTAACGGACGGCTCCGAACCCGTCGGCAACGGCATCGGCCCCGTATTGGAAGCGCGCGACGTCATGAAAGTCCTGCGCTGCCGCGAAGACGCGCCGCAGGATTTGCGCGAAAAGGCGCTGTTCGTCGCGGGACGCATTTTGGAATTCGACCCGCACCTGCGCGGCGGACAGGGCTACTATCAAGCGCGCGACATTCTGGATTCCGGCAAAGCGCTGGAAGTGATGAGCCAGCTCGTCCACCGTCAGGGCAAAGTATCTCCGCCGCCCTTGGGACAGCTGACGCGCGACATCCCCGCCCCCGTTTCGGGAGTGGTGGAGGAAATCGACGGCGGACAGCTGAACCGTATCGCCATGACGGCGGGCGCGCCGCAGGAAAAAGGCGCGGGCATCGATTTGTTCAAAAAAGTCGGCGACACCGTCGAACAGGGCGAAGTGCTGTACCGCATTTATTCGGCAAAAGCGACCTCTTTCGCGTTTGCCAACGGCTTGGCCGAAGGAAATTCCGGCTACAAAATATCCGCAAAAGGAAACAATTATTAGACATTTTTCTGAATTTCCTTAATTTTTCAAAAATTTTCTGTTATACTTTGTATTGACAAGTCAATCAAAGGAGAATCCTATGAAGAAACTTTTATTTCTATCGGCAATAGCGTTTGCTTTAAATGCAACAGTTGCCGAAGCCACCCCCCCCCCCAACTTTTAGATGACTCCGCGGCGTTCACAATCGCGCGCGCCGTTAAACTGGGGGACAGCGACGGTGATTACGGCACAGCGCCAACCGTCAGCGCCACCAAAAAAACCAATCTGAAAAAAAACGACTGCAAGACGGATTCCGATTGTCCGTCGTCGCAGAAATGCACCGCCGGCAAGTGTGAGGATGTCTGCACAAGCAGCACCTGTTCGGGTGAAACGCCCGACTGTTCGGCCGACAATCACAAATCCGTCTGCAAATGCACGGAAAATTCGTGCGGATCGGGCAAAAAATGTGCTGACGGCCAGTGCGTCCCCTGCTCCGTCGGCGACAAATGCGGCTGTTCGGGCGCGCAAGTCATTGTGTCGGGCGGCAAATGCGGCTGTTCTGCGTCGACGACATGCCCCGCGGGTCAATACAAAACCGATGATTGCTCCTGCCGCAACTGTTTAAAAGACGACACCTATAACAGATGCGGCTGTGCCGCGCCTTTGGTTCCCAACGGATCGGGAAGCTGTTATTGCAAGGAAACAACCTGCGCGGCGGGCAATTCGTTCAGCACGTCGAAATGCGGATGCGTTCCCTGCACGGACAACGCGTCGTGTCAGTATCCGTGTGAAAATGGTACTCCTAACGGATCGGGCGGTTGCGATACTTCCGAACCGTTGCAATCGTGTTCGCAAATGGGATATTCGACATATTGCGAAGCCGGATACAGCAGTTCTTCGGCAGGGGTCAGCGGATCGGAAGGAGCATGTGTAATATGCACGCCGATTTCAGGATACTGCACGTCCGACAGCGATTGCAGCAATTCTCAGTATTGTTTCAATAACATATGCACAACTGTGCCATGCGACACGTCCAACGGTTATACAATCAGCAACCATGCTTGCGTGGCCACGGCATGCCCGTCGGGATACAGCACGTCCGCAACATCGTGTTCGGGCGGATACACGCTTGACATTGACGGGAAGTCCGGCGGAAAATCCTGCGGCAAATGTGTAAAGACAGGCTGTACATCTGACAGCGACTGCGGCAATTCGCAGTATTGTTCCAATTACACCTGTACCAAGGTGTCTTGCGGTGCTTGCCAGACGGCCAACAACCACACTTGCGTCGCCGTGTCGGGCTGCTGCACTTCCGACAGTCAGTGTTCAAGCAACCAGAAATGCTCCGGCAACAAATGTGTCGCCGTGTCTTGCGGTGCTTGCCAGACGGCCAGCAACCACACTTGCGTCGCCGTGTCGGGCTGCTGCACTTCCGACAGCCAGTGTTCAAGCAACCAGAAATGCTCCGGCAACAAATGTGTCGCCGTGTCCTGCGGTGCCTGCTATGAAGCATCAAACCACGCCTGTGTCAAAAAAACAGGTTGCTGTACATCCGACAGCGATTGTTCCGGAGGGCAGAAGTGCAACACGTCTTCAAATGCATGCTACACTCCTGCGACGAAAACGTGTTCGGATTATGGTTACAAAACCTATACCTCTGCAGGAAACCCGTGTCCCAGCGGACAACGTCCGAAAGACGTTTACCCCGTAACTGGCCTGCGTTGTGCGGAATGTGTATCGACTGGAAATTCCTGCACCAAAGGAAGCCCGTCATCCTCCGGCAGAAAGTTTCAGGGAACCAGATTCTGTTACTTCACCAGTTCCGCGGCAAGAAACGCTTGGTTAAACAGCGGATGCGCCAGCCACTTGATATGTTCAACCGTTACGAATTATACGGGTAACGTATCAGGATGTCAGAACTGGGTGGAGATTACTGCAGAAGGCTATTTAGGAGGCACAGGTAAAACCTGTTAACTTTTCCGGATACGCAGGCGGGAAACAATTCCCGCCTGCCATTCGGCAAAACCGTTTCCCCTACAGGGAAATAAAGGGGGCAAGTCTGTTGGTCCGGACCCGCCCCCTTTCGTTGTGTCAAAGCGGTTTACAGTGCGGCTTTGATATCCGCGGCGATTTGTTCGGGCGTCAAATGAAAACGCGTCAGCAGTTCGTTCATCGGCACGCGGTCGGTGAATTCCTTGTCTGCGCCGAAGCACAGCGTTTTCATCGCGTCAGCCCCGTAGAAGCGCGCGATTTTTTCGCCGAAACCGCCGTCCAACACACCGTTTTCCAGCGTCGCGACAACGCGGTGGCCTTTTTTCAATTCGTTCAGCGTTTCCGCATCCAAGCCTGTCAAAAATTTCGGGTTAATCAAAGTGGCGTCAATGCCGTCTTTTTTCAGCAGTTCTTTGACCTGTTTCGCCAAGCCGAAGAAATCGCCCGCGCCGATTAAAGCAACCGTGTCGCCCTGTTCGGCCGTTTCATATTTGTTCAAAACGGAATAATCGGTTGTGTCGGGTTTGCCCGCCTCGTAAGACGCAAACGGCACACGAATGACAACGGGATGTTCGTTTTGTTCAATCGACCAGTCCAGCATTTTCAAATATTCGGCTTTCGTCGTCGGGGCAAGGTACACCAGATTCGGAATGTTGCTGATTAAAGGAATGTCGAAACTGCCCATATGCGTCGCGTCCGCGGACGAAATGCCGCCCCAGAACACCAAAATCGTCGCGGGGTTGCCGTTCAGCGCCAAATCCTGCGACAACTGGTCGTAAGTGCGCTGAATGAACGAACTCAGCACGCCCCAAACGGGATGCGCCCCGTTTTTCGCCATGCCGGAAATCGCGGCGACGGCGTGCGGCTCGCAAATGCCGACGTCCAAATAATGCTTGCCCATTTTCGCGCGGAATTCGGGTGAAAAGCCCGTCGCCCCCGGCGTCCCCGCCGTCACGACAATCAGCTTGTCGTCCGTTTTGACTTTTTCCAACAGGTAATTCACCGTGTCGTCCGTGTAGTTCGCGGGCGTTTCGGCGGGCCGAGCCGCATCCAAAGCGTGCGGCATAATCCAGTGGAAAGCTTCTTTGTTTTCGACGGCCTGCTTTAACCCGTGGCCTTTTTCGGTCACCAAATGGACGATAACGGGATGCGGCACGTCTTTGACCGATTTGAACGCGGCCAGTAAAGCGGGCAAGTCGTTGCCGTCTTTGACGAACACATAATCAAACCCCAAAGTTTTAAAGAAATTGTTTTGCGCTTTGCCGTCGGTGTCGCGCAATTCTTTCAGATGTTTGTATAATCCGCCGTGGTTTTCGGCAATCGACATATCGTTGTCGTTGACGACGATAATCATGTTCGACCCCAAAACGGCGGCGTTGTCCAAAGCCTCCAGCGCTTCGCCGCCCGTCAGCGAACCGTCGCCCACAACCGCGATGACGTTGTATTTTTCGCCCTTCAAGTCGCGGGCTTTCGCCAAACCGTACGCCAGGCTCGCCCCCGTGGAGGTATGCCCGACCTGAAAAAAGTCGTGTTCGCTTTCATGCGGATTCGTAAAGCCGGAAATGTCTTCGTATTTTGCGGGATCAAGGAAGTATTCCTTGCGTCCTGTCAGAATTTTGTGCGTGTAGCATTGATGCGACACATCGAAAACGATTTTGTCCTTGGGCGAATCAAAAACGGTGTGAAGCGCGATTGTCGCTTCCAAAAAACCCAAGTTCGGTCCCATGTGGCCGCCCGTTTCGTTGACTTTTTTAATCAAAACGGCGCGAATGTCGTCCGCCAGCGTTTCCAATTCGGCAACGGACAAAGCTTTCAAATCAGCGGGGGAGTTTACTTTTTCCAACATAAACGTTTCCTTTCAAAAACAGATTGTTCCGATTCGCCCCTCAGTTTATCAGTTAGAGTTCACTCCAAGTCAAGCATTTTCATCGTCGCCGCATTTCAAATCAAACGGACGTTTAAACTTTTGCATAGCACCCCGCGGAAACGTTTGCAAACACATTCTGGAAATTTCTTCAAATCAAACGTCCGTTTATTTTTTCGAGGGGAAAATCCATGAAATTGACCAAAACCGCTTTGCGCGAACTGTCCGCGAAATACCGCGCCGTTTTGATGAAATGCGCGCTGATGAATATGATGATTTTTGCGGGCGCGCTGATGCCGCACACGGCAAACGCCGGTATTATGACTGTGGACAAAAATACACAGCTTAATCAAAATACTTCCGTTACCGATTTGAATATTGAATTTGCTTCCAATGGTTGCGACGCCAAAAATTGCACTCTTGACGGGCAGAAACACACCCTTTCCAGCTCCGACGGAAAAAATTCGCTTACAATCACTACCACTTCGGAAACAGGCTATGGCGGACAGCTGAATGACATCACGTTAAAAGCTTCCGAAATCGTAGGCAATACGACAAATGCAACCGGGGTTGAACTTACGGGTGATGTTATTTTTGACGCGGTAACGGTTTCGGATATTGACCTTTACGGGATATCCGGTGGTTCGCTGACGCTGACGGGAACAATGAAAGGCGGTTCTTTGAGGGGCGATCAAAGTTTCACGGTTACGGGAACGCTGGACAATGTAAAGCTACGCGGGGAACTGGATAATGGCTCCGGATTATTTAAATTTCATGGCATTGCCAAAGACACAACCTTTCTTAATTATGACTCGTTTAATTTAAGCGATATTAAATCTGAAGGGCGGACGGAAATTCACGCCGATACAGTATCCGGCAATTACTACAGTTCAAAATCCTCCGCAAATTCAAATCAGATCAACGCCGGTGAAACGTTGGTTTTGAAAAGCACCGACGGCACGGGCAACGGTACATGGAACGTGGCTAATACTCTTTATCTTGCCGGAAATATTTACGGAGATTTGAACGGAAACGGCCAAAACCTTTATCTTGAAAACGATGCTTCAATATTAGAAGGGGGCCTAAAGAACATTAAAATCCGTATCTTGAAAGATTTCTCTTGGAACGGCAACATAAAAATCACCTCGGGGTCATCGGGTGTCAGGCTGTTTCTCGGTGAAAATCATACTGATGCCAAGCTGATCACTTTCAATATGACGGCAGACGTCGAAAATGTATCCGAAGTGATAGCCGATAATGTAACCGTCGAGGGGCACGGCAAAACCATAATAACCCCGAAATTGACAGTGGGTGAAAAAGCTTATTTCAACGACGTTACAATCAAATCCGGCAATGACTTGAGCGTGTCAACGGAGGAAACGCATAACTTTAAAAATTCTACTCTGCATGCCGGAAACCGCCTTGATATAGAGGGCGATCTCATCAATCTGACCGGTAATTCGACGCTGACGGCGCAGAAAATTCAAGCGAAAAACATTTCCGTCAACGGCACGCTGGGCGTAAACGGCGAGCTTTTCGTCGACGGCTTTACGGGAACGGGCGGCAATTCCCTGCTGGTTTTCGGCGACGATGCGAAATTGAACACCCGGTACAGTGCCTACAGCGACAGGATAGTCCGTTTTTCGGACATCAACATTCAAGCGGGCAAAACGCTGGAACAAACAGAGGAAGGAATCCACTATTCCATTAACGGATCCATGGCCTTGACTTCGGAAACGGAAATCAAGATGAACCGGTTGAGCAATCTGTACGTCAACGGCAGCTTTGATTTCAGCAAAGGCAGCCTGAGCATTGGGAAAAACAATATTGAGCTGGGCGAAAACGCCGTTATGAAAGGGAACGCCGTTGTTTCCGCAGAAACCGAAAACGTTTCAACAGTTGTTTTAAACAAAAACGCAAAATGGATCGGTTCGCTTTCGTCAGTCAACAACAATGATAATGTAACACTTGAAATCAATGCGGATGATTTTACTTTGGACAATGATTTGAAAATTGCTAAAAATACGCTTCACGCTTTGAATATACAAAAAAATCTTACCCTTGCAGGCGGCGCTGTTGTGGATATGAATGCTGTTACAGCACGGATGCCGGGTATAGACGTAAGCATTGACGGAAACGGCACTTTGCGCGCAAATATGTTCATCGACGCCAATTCTTATTCTTTCAAAGACATTGCCATTGAAGCACGCGAAAAAAACTTGGATATAGGGACAATCGCCGACTTTACAAACAACGCGATATCCGCCCCCGGCGCGATAACATTTCACAACGCCGCGACCTTTCACGGGGCGTCGTTTTTGAGTGCGCAAAGCATTAAAGCTAAAGCCGTTGCGCTGGACGGGACGCTGACGGTCAGCGGCGTTTTGCATGCGGACAAAATCACGGGCGGGACTTTGAACATCGTTTTGCCCGAAACGGCGGTAACTTCACCGATTGTCACCGCGGATGCGGAAAACGTCACCTTGACGCTGGACTTGAAAAACGTCAAAGGCAAAGAGGCGCAGAAATACCGACTGACGAACACCAAAGACGGCTACACCGTTTCCGGCGACTACGGCAAATATGCGTTTTCGGCCGACGGAGACTTTGCGGACTACCGCGCCGACAAAGACGCGTTCAGTTTTGCCAATGCGTGGAAAAACTCGGACGGCACTTTGTGGGTTATGCGGATATCGGGCGGGGCGCAAGCCGCCATCGACGACCTGCGCGCGGCGGGGATTTTCGTTTCCCCGACAGAGGAAAACGCGTCAAAAATCCTTGAAATGGCGAACAACAACCCGTTCGCCGACGCTTTGACCGATTTGCTGGACAGCGGAAACCCCGCTCTGCAAAAGCAGGCTTTGCGCGAAATCGCCCCGACGGACGTGGCGGCTTCCGCTTTCAAATCCGCCAAAAACACCGCCAATGCCGTCATGAACGCCGTTTCCGGCCGCTTGGGCGGAAGCTCCTCCGTTTCCGGCCGTTCGGGCGGCGACTTGACCGTCGGCGAATCCTCGGTTTGGGTGCAGGGCATGCTCAATCACGCCAAAATGACGGGCGGCTTCAAAGCCGACACGGCAGGCTTTGCTGCGGGCGTCGAAACGAACTTGACCGACGAAATCAAAGCGGGCTTCGGCTACGCGTACGCGTCGACCGACATCAAAACCGACCGCTCCAAAACCGACGCGAACACGCACACGGGGTTCGTGTACGGCGAATACGCGCCCGACGCGCTCTATGTCAACGCGATGCTGAGCTTCGGCCGTTCCGACTACGACGACAAAGCCAAGCTGTCCGGCATGAAAAATTCATACAAAGCCGACACTTACAGCGCGCGCGTGGCGACGGGGTATGCTTTGGGTGTTCTGACGCCCGAAGCGGCGTTGCGCTTTACGGCGGTGCGTCAAAAAGCGTACACGGACGCTTTGGGCGCGCGGGTTTCGGCGAAAAGCTTGAACACGGCGACAATGGTTGCCGGCGCAAAAGCGGCAAAGACGTTCACGGCCGGCAAATACGCGGTAACACCCGAAGCGAAAGCGGCGCTGACGTATGACTTGGCGCGCCCAAACGAAGACCGCACGGTAACGCTGCCCGACGGATCGAGCTATGTCGCCGCGGGCGAAAAGCTGAACCGCTTGGGCTTTGAAATTGGAGCGAAAGCCGCCGTCCGCCTGACAAACGCGGTCGAAGTGTCGCTTTCCTACGACGGCGCGTTCAAAGAACACTATCAAGACCACACCGGCTTGATGAACCTTAAACTCTCCTTCTGACACTTATGAAAAAGCCCCGTTAATCCGGGGCTTTTTTCCTTTGATTACTGTTTGTTCTGCGCAATCTGCGGCATATCGCCCTGCGCTTTTAAAGCGGGCTTGACCTCGGTGTATTCGGCCGTTTCCTCGTCCGGAATGTCTTCGACAATTTCCAATCTGTCATTGACAACGCGGATTTTGACAGTCGAATTGTCCTTGATTTCGCCCTCCAAAATCGCCATGGCAAGCGGATTTTCCAATTCGCGTTGAATCAGCCGTTTCAGCGGACGCGCACCGTACATCGGTTCGTATCCCGCATCCGCCAGCCAGTTCAAAGCCTGTTCGTCCAAATCCAAAACAATGTGGCGTTCAGCCAAGCGGCTGCCCAGCCGTTTCAGCTGGATTTGAACAATGCCCGTCATATCGGCGCGGTTCAAACGGCGGAACAGCAGGATTTCGTCCAAACGGTTCAAAAATTCGGGTTTGAACGACGCGCGGACGATTTCCATCACTTCGGAACGCACCGCGTCAACGGGTTGTCCTTCGGGCTGGTTTGCCAGAATTTCAGCGCCAAGGTTCGACGTCAGAATGATAATCGTGTTCTTAAAGTCGACCGTGTGTCCCTGCCCGTCCGTCAGCCGTCCGTCATCCAGCACTTGCAGCAGGATGTTGAACACGTCGGGGTGGGCTTTTTCCACTTCGTCAAACAGGATGACTTGATACGGACGACGGCGAACCGCTTCGGTCAGCACCCCGCCCTGATCATAGCCGACATAGCCCGGAGGCGCGCCGACCAGACGCGAAACCGCGTGCTTTTCCATATATTCGGACATATCGATACGCAGCAAAGCCGTTTCGTCGTCAAACAAAAACGCCGCCAAAGACCGCGCCAATTCCGTTTTCCCGACGCCCGTCGGACCAAGGAACAAAAACGACCCCATCGGACGGTTCGGATCCTGCAATCCCGAACGCGAACGGCGCACCGCGTCGCTGACGCATTTGACGGCTTCTTCCTGCCCGATAAGGCGGGCTTGGATATGCTGTTCCATGTGCAGCAGTTTTTCGCGTTCGCCCGTCAGCATTTTGTCCGTCGGAATACCCGTCCAGCGCGACACAACCGCCGCAATCATTTCGGGCGTGACTGATTTCGTCGCGGAAACCTGCGTTTCGTTCGCCAGCTGTTCAGCGGCTTTCAGCTTGTTTTCCAAGTCGGGAATCAGCTTGTAGCGCAATTCGCCCGCGTGTTCGTAGCGTCCTTCGCGCAAAGCCTTGTCGACGTCGATTTTCGCGGCGTCCAGCTGTTCACGCAGTTTCGCGGCGTTCGCCATCGCGTTTTTGCCCGACGCCCATTTGCCCGACATTTCGGACGACTGGTCTTCCAAAGCCTTGATTTCGCCCTCCAGCTTCAGCAAACGTTCTTTCGACGCTTCGTCGGTTTCCTTTTTCAACGCTTCGCGTTCGATTTTCAGCATCACCAAACGGCGGTCGATTTCATCCAAAGCTTCGGGTTTGGAATCGATTTCCATCCGCAGACGCGACGCGGCTTCGTCCATCAAGTCAATGGCTTTGTCGGGCAAAAAGCGGTCGGAAATATAGCGGTTCGACAAAGTCGCCGCCGCCACCAGCGCGCTGTCGGAAATTTTGACCCCGTGGTGGAGTTCATATTTTTCCTTAATCCCGCGCAGAATGGAAACGGTTTCCTCGACCGTCGGTTCATCGACAAAGACGGCTTGGAAACGGCGCGCCAAAGCGGCATCTTTTTCAACGTACTTGCGGTATTCGTCCAACGTCGTCGCGCCGACGCAATGCAGTTCGCCGCGCGCCAAAGCGGGTTTCATCAAGTTCGAAGCGTCCATAGACCCCTCGCTTGCCCCCGCGCCGACAATCGTGTGCATTTCGTCGATAAACAAAATCACGGCACCTTCGGCGGCGCTGATTTCTTCCAGAACGGCTTTCAAGCGTTCCTCGAATTCGCCGCGGTACTTCGCACCCGCAATCAAGGCACCCATATCCAAAGCCAGCAGTTTTTTATGACGCAGGCTTTCGGGAACGTCGCCGTTCACGATACGCTGAGCCAGCCCTTCAATAACCGCGGTCTTGCCGACCCCCGGTTCGCCGATAAGGACGGGGTTGTTTTTCGTGCGCCGCGACAGCACTTGAATCGTGCGGCGGATTTCCTCGTCACGGCCGATAACGGGGTCGATTTTGCCCTCGGCGGCGCGCGCGGTGTAATCCAGCGTGTACTTTTTCAAAGCGTTGTATTTGTCTTCGGCATTGGCGGAATCGGCTTTGCGCCCTTGACGCAAAGCTTCAATCGCGGCGTTCAGATTTTGCGCCGAAACGCCTGCGTCCGACAAAATGCGGTGCACGCCCGTGTTCGGCACAATCGCCATTGCCAACAGCATGCGTTCAACCGTTACGAACTCGTCGCCCGCCTTTTTGGCAACGTCTTCCGCCTGCTGCATGATTTTTCCGAATTCCTGGTTCGGATAGCTTTCAACCCCCTGCCCCGATACTTTGGGCAGTTTGTCAAGCGCTTCCTCAACCAGTTTCAGCGCCCGTTTCGGGTCGCCGCCCGCGCGCGCGATAAGTCCCGCGCACAAGCCTTCCTGGTCGTCCAGCAAAACTTTCAACAAATGTTCGGGCGTCAAATATTGGTGGTCGCTGCTTTGAGCCAACCCGCTGGCGGATTGAATGAAGCCGCGGCATCTGTCTGTAAATTTTTCGATATTCATTGAAGCATATCCCCTTTCGTTTGAAAAACATATAGGGCGTTTTTCCCCGCGCGCAAGGGGATTTATAGGAGGGTCAATGAAAAAAATTTCCGTCAAACGCTTTGCCGCTTGATGAAACGGTGCAAAGTCATTTTATCGACATCCATCATTCTGGCGATTTGAGCCTTGGGAACACCTTGATTCAGCAGTTGAAAGATTTTCCGCCTGTTCTTGGACAGCTTCAGCGTTTTGCTTTTTGCGCCCAAAGGCCTGCCCAGCTTCACCCCGTCGCTTTTTAATTTGTTCAGCGACATCTTGGTTCTGTCGGAAATCAGCTTTCTTTCGATTTCCGCAGAAATACCGAAAGCGAACGCCAGCACTTTGCTTTCCAGATTGTTGCCCAAGCGGTAATTTTCCTTGATGGCGAAAACCATGCAATTCCTGTCCAAACACCGTTGCAAAATGCCCATGATTTCCATCAAACTGCGCCCAAGGCGGGATATTTCGGTCACGATCAAAGTATCCCCTTCTTTCAATTTTTTCAACAGATTGCAAAGTTTGCGCTGTTCCAGCGGCTTTGTGCTGGAAACGGTTTCGGTTATCCAGATTTCGACACTCAAACCGTTTTGTTCCGCAAAACGGCTGATTTCGAATTTTTGATTTTCGACTGTTTGCTTGTCGGTTGAACATCTGCAATATCCATAAATCATCGGGCAAATCTCCTTGTTTCAAGACAGGCTTCTTTATCAAATTTGGGGTTGCGAACGTATGCAAATAAAGGGACATTTAAATCAAGACATTTGTTGCTATAAATTGCACATCAACTATAAAGCACAAAAAGATGAATATTGTTTTAAAACAAGGCGTTAATCTTTCTTCGCCTCATTTTCGTTTCGATATATCACAAATGTCCGTTTCTGATACTTATAGCCGATACTTTGAATCCTAAGGGCTTGGAGAATGGACGTTTGTAGGGGAAAAAAAGCGAAGGTCGCGGTTCATTTGCATTTGTATTACACGGATATGTGGGCGAAAATAGCCGACAGTCTGTCAAATCTGGATGTATGCGATTGGGATTTGTTTGTAACGCTGACGCAATCGGATGCTCTGTTAAGCAAACAGATTTTGGAATATTTTCCGCGTGCAAAGATTTTTGTCGTTGAAAATCGCGGCTTTGACGTCGGTCCGTTTATCCATTTTCTGCATCAAATCGATTTGTCCGATTACGATTTTGTGTTGAAACTGCATACCAAAAACGACAAGAACGGCAGTGACAGCCGAATTAACAAGTATTGGCTGTCCCGCGAAATGTGGACAAACCTGATGTATCAGTCTTTGATTTCGGACAGGCGGACGGTTTTGCGCAACTTGCATCGGTTTGACAAAGACGCGGATTGCGGGATGATCGCGTCCCGTTATTTGATTACATCGGAATTCGGGGCGTCAAAAAACGTTTGCCGCGGCGTTTTGTCGGCGATGAAAAATTTGACGGGACGATATCCGCCGAAAATCACTTTTGCGGCGGGAACGATGTTCGCGGTTAGGGCGAAATTGCTGGAACCGATTAAAAACGCCTATGCCTTGCAGGATTTTGCCGTGTCGGATTCTACTGTCAAAGACGGCACTTTGGCGCATGTGCTGGAACGGGTGTTCGGGTGCATGGTCATCGCCCAAGGCTATAAAATCAAAGGTTCAATCCACAATTGGAAATTTGAAGCTGCTCAACCATTGAAACGGTTGAAGTCTTTTGTTTGGAACGCAAAAACAACGGCGCGCGGATACCGGCTGGTTAAAGTCTGCCGCATCCCCGTTTATCACAGGAGGATTATAAAATGAATCGCGGATTTTTAAAAACTTTACGTTTTTTTCATCTGATTAACAAAAAAGCATACAAAAAACGGATGAAAAAGTACGCGCCGGAATACCGCGCGATTGCCAAATCGCCGCTGTTTGACGCCAAGTGGTATTTGGAACACAATCCCGATGTCGCCGCCGCCAAAGCCGACCCCGTGGAGCATTACTTGACAATCGGCTGGAAAGAGGACCGCCCGACATCCCCATACTTTGACGGTCAAGCCTATCTGCGGATGTATTCCGACGTCGCCGAAGCGGATATGAATCCGCTGGCGCATTATGAATTGTTCGGGAAAAAGGAAGGGAGAACAAGAGAACGTTTACAAGGAAAACGTTTCTATAGAAATAATTTATCTGTAAAATTTTCAATTATAATGCCTACATATAATCGAAAAAATTTAATAGGAATGGCGATTGATTCGTTGCTACGGCAAACATATAGAAATTTTGAATTAATTATTGTCGATGATGGCTCAATAGATTGCACAGGAGAGTTTTTAAAGAAAAAATACGGAAAAGAGATTTCTACAGGAATAATACGTTACTTTTATCAAAAAAATTCAGGTTGTTGCAAAGCCAGAAATTTCGGATTGAAAATGGCTAAAAACGATTGGATAGCCTATCTTGATTCTGATAATGAATTGGCAAATGACTTTTTGGAAACAATGGCTTCAGCTATTGAATGTAATCCTGAAACAAAAACTTTTTATGGAAAATTAATTACAAAAAATGATGGCAGAATCATTGGGCGAGAATTTGATTATAATCGCCTAATATCACAAAATTTTATCGATTTGGGAACGTTTGTCCATCACCGATCTGTTTATGAAAAGCTAGGCGGTTTTGATGAAAATATGACTCGTCTGGTTGATTATGACGTGATCACAAGGTATACAAAAATATTTAAACCTATTTTTATTGATAGAATTGTTGTTAATTACAATGATAGTGTTGAATATGATCGTATAACTACATCTGCGAATTTAATGGATAACTGGAATTATTATAAGATTAAAAACACTGATTTTCCTGAAATCGATACGATAATAATGTCTTTTAACAATGAAAAATGTATTTCAAAAGTTATTGAAAATATTGTAAAGCAAAAGGGGAATTTTATTCATAAAATAATTATTTCTGATAATTTCTCCTCAGATAATACTCGACAAATAATTGAATTGTATGCGAAAAAATACACGCATTTAATTAAAAATATATCAGGTAAACATAAAATCAATGATGCAGACAATTTAAAACGTTGCATGCGTGTCGCAACTGGAAAATATTTCAACATCATAGATGTAAATACATGTAATGTTGATGAATTTGAAAATGATAATGTGCTTGCGAAAAGATACAGAAGTCTGAATGTTAAGCCACATACCGGTAGAATTCTTATACATATTCATTTGTTTTATGGTGAGCAAGTTCATTACTTTATAAGCAACTTAAAAAATATTTGTTGTGAATTTGATTTGTACGTTACATGTGTGCATGTAACAGATTGCGTAGTTTCTGAGTTGAAAAAGTTTGACAAGAATGTACATATTATAAAAGTTAAAAATATAGGGTATGATGTTTATCCTTTTTGGGTAGTACTTCAATTAATTGATTTGAATGATTATGATTTTGTTCTGAAATTGCATACAAAGAATCAAAGAAATGCGAGTTGGAGCAAAGATGGCATACATTATATGGGATTTGAGTGGCGAAATGATCTGGTAGAGCCTTTGATTGGTTCAAAGAAATTGTTTAAAAATGCATTAAATTCATTGAACAAATGCGAAAATGGAATGGTCTGCTCTGAAAATCTTATTGGTATAAGGGAGAGCCTTAATCAAGTTGAAAATACTAAAAAAATTTGTAATGCAATGGGATATAGGTACGGAAAATATCCATATAGCAATGGAACAATGTTTATGATGAAATCATTTTTGTTGAATGATTTTAAAAAGTATAAATTTAATGAAAATGATTTTTCTTCAAATTCTTCCACGGGATCTACGGGGACGCTTGCTCATAGCATAGAGACGCTTTTCGGCATAATTGTTGCCAATTACGGTTTAAAAGTTGCCGGTGTTCATAATATTAAAACTTTGACAAAAAGCGTTCGTAGAGATGTATCTCGCTTTATTAAAAAAATATTTTCAAAAAAACGTAAATTTTATGAAAATGATTTGGAGTATATAAAAAGATCGAAGTTGTTTAATAAAAAATGGTATAAAAAGTATTATAAATTATCAAGTGATATTTCTCCAGAAGAGCATTATTTGCACGTTGGATGGAAAAAAGGTTTTAATCCGAGCCCTGATTTTAAAACAGAAGATTATTTGTCGTTAAATCAAGACGTAAAACGTGCAAACATGAATCCTCTGCTGCATTATGAGAAGCATGGAAAGTACGAAAATCGTCAAGCGACAATTTACAATATGGTAAATGATAAAAGCATTTTGAATAAAATATCAAACTGCTCTTTATATGGAATAACACGCAAAAAGCGTAATCAAAAAGTGATTGTATCGCTGACGACATACCCTGCACGCATTAATGAAGTTGCTGTAACAATTTATTCACTATTAAAGCAATCACTAAAACCTGACGAGATTGTATTGTGGTTAGGTGCTGACAAGTTTAAAAATAGAGAAAAAGATTTGCCGGAAAATCTGTTGAAATTAAAAAATAACGGATTGACTATTAAATGGTGCAAGGATATGCGTTCTTTTACAAAACTTGTACCCGCATTGGAAGAATATAAAAATGATGTAATAGTAACGGCTGACGATGATATATATTATAATAAGGATTGGCTCAAAAAATTATACGAATATCATGTTAAATATCCGAATGATATTATATGTCACCGTGTTCATGAAGTGACAATTTGTGATAACAAAATTGCACCGTATAATTGCTGGAAGTGGGCTTCCAATGATGCATCATCATCATATTTTAATTTTTTAACAGGTGTTGGCGGCGTTCTTTATCCAGCGAACAGTTTGTATAAAGATGTGCTTAAGAGAAGTGTTTTTGAAAAACTATGCCCTTATGCTGATGACGTATGGTTCTGGGCGATGGCAATATTGAATAAAACAAAGATAAGAAATATTAAAAATGGCTATAACAAGCTTATGTATACGAATTTGAGCAGAGAAAAGGGATTAATAGCAGGAGATTGTTTGTATCAAAAGAATATAGGAAATAACTATAATGATGTTCAAATTGAAAATGTAATAAATAAATATAAAAATATAAGAAGAATTTTAAAATTAACATAATTGTATGTGCTTATCTATTTTTATGTGGAATATTTTTATGACCTTATATGTGTTTGACATGGACGGCACGATAACGCCGGCGCGGTTGCCGATGACGGCGGAATTTGCGATACGGTTTTACGAATGGCAAAAGACGCACAAATCGTTCGTCGCGACGGGTTCCGATTATGCCAAAGTCGAAGAACAGTTACCGCCCAGCGTGATCAAATCGTTCACGGGCGTGTATTGCTCGATGGGCAACGTATTAAAATCCAAGGGCGAAACCGTGTATCAAAAGGATTTCGCTCCGTCGGAAAAACTGTTGTCTTTGTTGGAAAAATACCGCGCCGAAACAGAATATCCCGGCGTTTTGTATGAAAATTACATCGAACGGCGCGTCGGCATGGTGAACTTTTCGGTTTTGGGACGAAATTGCCCGTACACGGAACGGGAACGCTATTGCGCTTGGGACAAAGTTGCGCACGAGCGGCTGAAAATCCAAGCCGAACTGGAACGCTACTTTCCCGATTTGGATATTGCCGTCGGCGGATCGATTTCGATGGACATCACGCCCAAAGGTTGCGGCAAAGGGCAGGTCGCGCACCATTTGCGCGCGACGTACCCCGCCGAAGACATCGTGTTTTTCGGGGACAAGACGTTCAAAGGCGGCAACGATTACGAACTGGCGCACGAATTGACATTGTTTGCCGGCACAAAAACCGTTCAGGCGGACAATCCCGAATTTGTTTTGAAGTATCTGGAGGAGAATACATGACTTGTTATTACATCGTGTCGGGCGGATTCGATCCGATCCACGAAGGACACATCGGCATGATCAAAGCCGCGAAAGAAAAAGCGGACGGCGTGATTTTGCTGTTGAATTCGGACGAATGGCTGTGCCGCAAAAAGGGCAAGAACTTTATGAGCTTCAAAACCCGTTTGGCGATTTGCGAAAACATCAAGGGCGTTATTGACGCGTTCGGATTCGACGATGCGGACAATTCGGCGTCCGACGGCATTCGCAAGGCGCGCGCGAAATATCCCGATGCGGAGTTGGTGTTTGCGAACGGCGGCGACCGCACAAAAGACAACATTCCCGAAACGGCGGCTGCCGCAGAATGCAATGTGCGGCTGGAATTCGGTGTCGGCGGGGAAAACAAAGCGAACTCGTCTTCGTGGATTTTAAAAGATTGGAAAAGAAATGACGTTAAAAAATAAAAATCCCTTGTTCTCTGTTACCAAACAGGAGAACAAGAAGATTTACCGTGTTTTGGGACTGAAAATCACACGGAAAAACCGCTTTGCCGCTTTGTCTGCCGAAATTACTCAAAATCGCGTTGAAAACGGCGAATTGTTTGCGAAATTGCACCAAGCATTAAGCAAACAGATCGTTGATGCACTGTCACGTCAGGACATCGTGAAAAAGGAACTGGGCAATCTGAACAACGAAATCAAAAGCTTGGTTGAAAAACAGAATAAATTGCAAGAAGCGCTGTCGAAATCAACGGATTTAACTGTTGCCGCAATCAATGAAACGGGACGCAACAGTGTAGGGAGCATTGCGGCGCAAATAAGCCGAATGTCTGCCATGCTGTCGAGCGAACTGATGTACAGCGCGCGGCAGTCCGAAGAAGCGACGGCGGCACTGGAAAACCAAATGGCGTCTTATTGCCAGACTTTGCAAAACAGTTTGTTTTCCAATGCAAAGGCGATTGAACGCGCGTCTGAAAAATTGTTATCCGATTTCCAATTGTTGACGGCGGAAACGAAAACGGCGGGTGAAAAGGCAAACCTTGCCATCAAGGAATGCGGTTTGAACGCTAAAGACGGACTGTTGCATCTGACAGAAAAATTAACCCGTCAGACTGCTGAAATCAGCGCGAGTGTCAGCAACGCTTTGAAAGAGCAGACCTCTGGTTTGAAATCGGAACTGACGGAGTTGTCAAAAGGCTTTTCTGAGAAACAGAATGAAAACGCGCAAGATTTAAAGCAAAAAATACAAAAGGCGCAGACGGAAGCACGACAAAATTATCAAGAATTGAACTTTGCAGATTTGTTTCACGACACCACTTTGCAAACAGCTTGGCTGAAAGACAAATCTTTCACCTGTTTCCGCGGGGCGGCGAACTATAGTTTTCTTTATACGCTGTTCAGAGTTTTGGACAACGCCAATCCTCAAACAATTTTGGAAATGGGAATGGGGCAAACGTCCAAACTGACAACTCAATATGCGGCGTTCAAACATCCCGAGGCAAGACTGGATATTGTCGAAAACGACAAAAACTGGATTGACCTTTATTCAGCACAATTGGCAAAGGGGGACAATATCCGCATCCATCATCAAGAACTGGAATTCTTTACGGTAAACGGGATTGCTTGCCGCAAATATGCCGATATGACGCCGATTGTCCAAGACACGAAATATCAGCTGATTGTCGTTGACGGACCTTTCGGTGCCGACCAGCCGCAACCGAGGACGAACATTATCGGGCTGATTGACAACAATAACCTTGCCGACGATTTCGTCATCATATTCGACGATGCCGAACGGGCTGGCGAACAGGATACTATTCGCAAAACGAAGCAAAAACTGTCCGAAAAGGGAATTAAATTCGTGGAAGACAAGCGCACGGGCATTAAAACTCAAATTTTGCTGTTGAGCGAAAGCCGTTCTTTTATCAACTTTTTGTAAAAAAGGGGGAGCGTATGATCGTCGCTTTTATACAAGATCAGACGAGCGATGAAGTCGCCAAGCGTCAGCGAACGGCGATTTTGGATTATGCCGAATTGCGCGGTATTCAAATTGATGCTTGGGTTGCCGCAAGCGATTTTTTGCCCGAAAGTTTAAACACGGGCGATGTTTTGCTGTTGGAAAAAACGTTCCGATTGGCAAAAGACGTCGCTTCCATTGCCAAAACATTGGCCGCGCTGTTGAAAAGGGGTGTTGCGGTTTATTCCTGCGCCGACGGCGTTTTGTTTGACGGAAACCTTGAATCCGCGGCGGAAATGGCGGATATGCTTGAAAAGATTGTGATTTTGACGGAGGATTTGCGATCCCGATTGACCAAGGAAAGTTTGGATATGCGCCGTTGCGCGGGGCAAAAGCTGGGGCGTCCTTACGGTGCGCTGAACAAGCAAATCAAATTGTCGGGACATGAAATCGAAATCGCCGAATTGCTGCAAAGCGGCTGTTCGCGCCGTCAAATCGCCGAAAAACTGCACGTTGCGCCAAACACTGTGACAAGCTTTATAAAAAGGACACCCGAACTGGCGGATATATAGAATATGCAGTCGAAATAAACCTTAACAATTTTATTCGGACTCCGCGTCTTTTTGCAGGAATTTGACCGCTTTTTTAAACGTCTTGTCCTTGGCTTTGTAAACGATTTGCCGCCCCGCGCGTTCGGAAACGCACAGCCCCGCCTGCGTCAAAGCGTTCAAGTGAAACGACAGCGTGTTGCGCGGCATTTCACCCAAAGCGTCAATAATTTGCGTCGGGGTCAATCCCTGTTCGCCCGCTTTTGTCATCAGCTTAAAGATTTTCAAGCGGCTTTTCTGCCCCAAAGCATTGAAAATACAGGCGGCTTCTTCGGCTTTCATCGGATTTTACGCGTTCGGCTGGGCGGCGGCGGTTTTGGCGGAACGGGGCGGACGGCCGCGGCGGCGCACGACGGGAGCGGCGGCAGGTTCCGCGGGCTTTTCAGCCGCCTTTTCACGGCGTTTCATTTCGTTTGCCGCCATGGCGGATACGGGAACGGACAAATCCAATTCCGAAACGGGCGTTTCAACGGGCTGTTCGGCGGGGGCTTCCTCTGCGGTTTCTTCAATCGCGGGTTCGGCGGAAACAATATCGATTTCCTGCGCTTCTTCGATTTGTTCGGGTTGTTCAAACGGCTGTTGCTGATACTGCTGAGCGCGCTGCTGTTCGGCGGCAATCGCCATCAAGTTCAAGCGGTTGTAATGGTCGGCGTGCTGCAGGCAGTTTTCCGCCAAAACGCGGTCGGACGACATCGCGTCCTTTGCCGCCGCCAAGTATTTTTCCATCAGCTGAAACGCCGTGCCGCGCAAACGCCCGACGGGACCCAAGCTGTCGTAAACCGTGTTGCGGTTGGGCGCGTTGTTGAAACGGCGGTTGTTGTTATTGTTATTGAAATTATGACCGCGTCCGCGTGAACGCCCTCTTGGATTCATACCCATTGACAACACTCTTTATCCGATGAAAAAAAATCAAAAGCGGCAACTTCGCCCGCTGTTTTGCGTTAATTTAGCGGGTTGTTTGTCCGTTTTCAAGCGGTTTTTGCTGTTTTCAGCGCAATACAGCGCACAATTCCGCCCAAATCCGTTCCGAACCCGTCGAAAACCAAGCCGTTTTGTTCCGCCAAAGCTTTAACCGCCTCATGCTGTCCCTTGCCGAATTCAAATACGGCAAGCCCGTCGGCGGCAAGCAACTTGCCCAAAACGGGAAACAAAGCGCGGTAGGCGTCCAATCCGTCCGCCCCTGCGAACAACGCCTGTTTCGGGTCGTAAAGCGCGACTTCGGGGTCAAGCTGTTCGTTGTCGCCGACATAGGGCGGATTGGAAATCACAATGTCGAACTTTCCAAAACCGTCGCTCCACCCGTCTTTGTTCCAATCGGCTTGAACGGTTTTGAACCGCGCGGCAAGCCCGTTTATCGCCGCGTTTTCCCGCGCGATTTGCAAAGCTTTTTCGCTTGAATCCGCCCCTGTCGCCGACGCGTTCAAATACTCGGACAGCAGGGACAGCGCCAAACATCCCGAACCCGTCCCCAAATCAAGGATTTTCAACGCGGCGGTTTTGTCCGTTTTGCGTTTCAAAATTTCCTCTATCAGCGTTTCGGAATCGGGGCGTGGGTCAAGCACGTCTTGCGTCACTTTAAAATCCAGCCGCCAGAACCCGCGCGTGCCGATGATTTTCGACACGGGTTCGCGGTTCAGCCGCCGCCGTTTGAACGTTTCGATTTTTTCCGCCGCATCGTCTTCGATTTCGCAATCGGGGTGCATGCGCACGAAAACGGGCTGTTTGTTCAGCGCAAAAGCCACCAGCAGACGGGCGTCCGCGCGGGCATCGTCAATCCCCGCTTGTTCAAAGGCGGCGGTCAAACTATCGAGAGTGATTTTTACTGTTGGCACAAATATATACCCATATTCTCGGATTGATTTTAGGGGGCAAATGAAGGAAGACCCGACGCGCAGAAGCGCAAGCGTACATTACGGTACGTGCGCATTCGAGCATCGGAAGCGACCGTACAGTTGCCGCATAAAATCAATCCCCGTTATTCCAACTCTGATAACCTCGACAGCTGGTCTTCCGTTAAAAGGGCATCAATAATTTCGCCCAACGCCGTCCCGTTCATCACTTCGTCAATCTTGTACAAAGTCAGATTGATGCGGTGGTCGGTGACGCGCCCCTGCGGAAAGTTGTAAGTGCGGATACGTTCGGAACGGTCGCCCGAACCGACTTGGTTTTTGCGGTCGACGGAACGTTCCTTGTCCAACGCTTCACGCTGCATGTCATACAGGCGGGAACGCAGGATTCTCATCGCGCGGTCTTTGTTTTTGAACTGCGACCGTTCGTCTTGGCACGCGACGACAAAGCCCGTCGGAATGTGCGTGATGCGCACGGCGGATTCCGTTTTGTTGACGTGTTGTCCGCCCGCACCCGACGCGCGGTAAACGTCGATTTTCAAGTCTTTTTCATCGATTTTCAAATCGACTTCCTCGGCTTCGGGCAAAACGGCGACCGTCGCGGCGGACGTGTGAACGCGCCCTGCGGATTCCGTTTCGGGAACGCGCTGCACGCGGTGAACGCCCGATTCAAACTTCAGTTTTTCAAACACGGATTTGCCCGTAATGCTGGCGGACGCTTCCTTGTACCCGCCCAATCCCGTATCGTTGACGGCCAGGGTTTCAAATTTCCACCCCTGTTCGGCAGCGTAATGTTCGTACATGCGGAACAGTTCGGCGGCAAACAAAGCGGCTTCCTCGCCGCCAGTGCCCGCGCGGACTTCCAAAATCGCGTTCTTTTCGTCAACCGCGTTTTTGGGCAGCAGCAGGATTTTCAGCTGTTTTTCCAGTTCGGGCAGGCGGTCTTTGGCGGCTTGCAGTTCCTCGTGCGCCAGCGCGCGCATTTCGGCGTCAAGGTCGGGGTCGTCCAGCAAAGCCTGCGTGTCCGCAACGTCCTGCTGCGCCTTTTTGTACGCCTTAATCGCCTCGACAACGTCTTTCAAGCTTGCCAATTCTTTGGACAGCTTGACGAACGTTTCCCCGTCGGGGTTCGAGCCGAGTAAAGCCTCCAGTTCCTCGTTCCTCGCCAGAACGACGTTCAGTTTTTCCTCGAAGCTCATGCCTGCACCGTTTTATAGCGTTCCATCGCGGCGGCAATATCGCTCAACAGCACTTCGGTCTGGTCGCCCGTGTCCAAATCGCGCACGGTGGCAACGCCTTTCGCCAATTCGTCAGACCCCAGAATCACGGCGGCGCAAGCGTTGATTTTATTCGCTTTTTTCATGCGCTTGCCCATATTGCCCGAATACGCCATGTCGACGATATAGCCCGCTTGGCGCAAATCGTGCGCGATTTTCATAATCGGCAGCAGCGTGTCTTCGCCGACGGGAACGACGGCAATCGGACGGGGCTGAGGACGCACCAAGCCCGCTTCGGCGACCAGCAAAGCCAGACGGTCGATGCCCGCGCCGAACCCGATGCCCGCCGTTTGCGACCCGCCCAGTTGTTGAACCAGTCCGTCATAACGTCCGCCCGCCAAAACCGTGCCTTGCGCGCCCAAAGAATCGGTCACGAATTCAAAAACCGTGTGGCGGTAATAGTCCAGCCCGCGCACCAGCCGCGGATTGACGACGAACGGAATGCCCAAAGCGTTCAGTCCGTCCTGTACGGCGTCAAAGAATTTCTTGGATTCTTCGTTTAAAAAATCCGTCATCTTCGGCGCGTTTTCGACGATTTTCTTGTCGCCCTCATCCTTGGAATCCAAAATGCGAAGCGGATTTTTTTCCAAACGCACGCGGCTGTCTTCGCTCAATTTGTCCTTGAAGTCCGAAAAATAGGCGACCAAAGCATCGCGGTACGCCGCGCGGCTTTCCACATCGCCCAGCGTGTTCAGTTCCAAACGGATATACTTTTGCAGTCCAAGCGCGCTCAAAAAGTCCCATGCCAAACACAGCACTTCGACGTCGGTTTGGGGCGTCGCCGCGCCCAAGATTTCCACACCGACTTGATGCAGCTGACGGTAGCGTCCCTTTTGCGGACGTTCATAGCGGAACATCGGTCCCGCGTACATCAGCTTGACGGGCTGATTCTGCTCCATGCCCTCGGAAATGAAAGCGCGCACAACGCCCGCCGTTCCTTCGGGACGCAGGGTGAAGCTTTCGCCGCCCCTGTCCGTGAACGTGTACATTTCCTTGGACACGATGTCGGACGTTTCGCCGACGCCGCGGCAAAAGACCTCGGTCGATTCGAAAATCGGGGTTTGGATTTCGCCGAATCCGTAGCGTTTGGCGAATTCGCGCGCCGTGTTTTCGACCTGTTTGAACGCCGCCAAATCTGCGCCGTATATGTCGCGTGTTCCGCGCGCCGGTTGAATCGTCATTGTTTGTTTCCTACCATTTCTTCCGCCAAAGCGGCGATTGTTTCGACAGCGTTTTCCGCGTTAATCGGTTCCTTTTGCTCGCCTTTGACAAACAGCAAAGCCTTGCCGTTGCCGCCGCCGCAAACGCCGATATCGGCGCCGTGCGCTTCCCCCGGACCGTTGACGACACAGCCCATCACCGCGATTTTCAGCGGGTCGGAGATGTGTTCCAAACGGACTTCCAACGCTTTGACGACGCTTTCAACGTCAATGCCGCGTCTGGCGCACGTCGGACAAGACACGATGCGGACGCCGTGATAGCGCAATCCCAAAGTGCGCAGAATTTCAAAGCCGACTTTGATTTCTTCAGTCACGTCGGCGGTCAGCGAAACGCGCAAAGTGTCGCCGATGCCCTGCATCAGCAAAGATCCGATGCCCAGCGCGGATTTGACCGTTCCCGCGCGCAGTCCGCCCGCTTCGGTCACGCCCAGATGCAGCGGATAGTCGCATTGTTCCGCCAGCTGGCGGTACGCTTCCATCATCATCAGCGTATCCGACGATTTGACCGAAATTTTAAAGTTGAAAAAGTCGTTGTCCTCTAAAATCTTGGCATGCTGCAGCGCGCTTTCGACCATGGCTTCGGGACAGGGTTCGCCGTATTTGTCCAGCAAAGCCTTGTCCAAAGACCCGCCGTTGACGCCGATGCGCATGGAGCAGTTATGGTCTTTCGCCGCTTTAATCACTTCGCGCACGCGGTCGGCGGAACCGATGTTCCCCGGATTGATGCGCAGGCACGCCGCGCCCGCTTCGGCGGATTCAATCGCGCGCTTATAGTGAAAATGGATGTCCGCGACAATCGGCACTTTGACCTGTTTGACGATTTCGCGCAAAGCGGCGGTCGATTCCTCGTCGGGGCAGGAAACGCGCACGATGTCCGCGCCGACGGCTTCCAAAGCGCGGATTTGCGCCACCGTCGCCGCAGCGTCCTTGGTCGGCGTGTTCGTCATGGATTGAACGGAAATCGGTGCGCCGTCGCCGACAGGCACTTTACCGACATAAACGCGGCGGGATTTCCGACGCTTGATTTCAAAATTTTTCATTATTCATCCAACTCCGCTGCTTCTTTTTGAATAAAATTGTCGGGATTCAAGGGAATATTCGTTCTCAAAGCCCCTTTCGGTCCGACGGGCGGCATCAATTCTCCATCCAAAAAAACATCCAAACCGCCCGCGTTGCCCGTCTTTAAAAACAGATTTTCGGGATTGCGGGAAACTTGGTAACGGTCGCCCTTGTTCAGCACGCGGGAAATCAAAACGGTTTCTCCGCGTCTGACCTCGATCCACGCCGCTTCGTTCGCAACCAGAACCAGCCGTGGATTGACGTTGCGCTGTCCGTAAATGTGAATATTCTCGACCTGTTCTTCGGAAATGCCTCGCTCTGCGGGAACAGTGCGTCCGGCGTCCATATCTTCGGAAGCGGCAGCGGCGTTTTCGTCGCCCGCAGGAATTTCCGGCTTTTTGGCCGGAACGGGGGGAACAGGCGTTTCGGCGGATGTTTCCGCAGCGTTTTCAGCCGCTTGAACAGGCAGAGGATACGATTCGTCCAGAACCGTTACCGCCTCCGCTTCCGGCGCGGCAACGACCACAACGGGATCATTTGTGTGAAATCCTTTCCAGATGCAGAAAATCACTATCAGCGCCACCGCCGACACAATCAAGGTCACAGGCTTCGGCGCCAAAGTTTCATTCTCGGATTCTTCCAATCGTTCCGAATCCTCTTCACTCTCCGCCGCTCTGCCGGACATTTCCTGTTTGTACTGCGCAACGGTTTTGTTCGCGTCCAGCCCCAAATAAGCGGCGTAGCTGCGCACAAATCCCTGCGCGTAAGCGTCCCCCGGCAATTCTTTGGTGTTGCCGTTTTCCAGCGCGTCCAAAAATCTGGCGCGAATGCACAAATATGCCGCAATATCCTGTAAATCCAATTTTTTAGCTAAACGGGTGCGGCGCAACAATTCTCCGACGGTTTCGTTTTCCTGATTTTCCATCGCTGTAAAATCCCCTCTTTTAAGCCTTTTGCCAACGGGTCAAGGCGGCTTCCGCGCCGTCGACCAGCTCTTGAACGATTTCGGCGGCGGGCTTGATGTCTTTGACCAGTCCGACGCTCTGCCCCGCCATAACGGATCCGTTTTCGACGTCGCCGTCAATCACGGCGCGGCGCAAAGCCCCGCCCCAGAAATGTTCGATTTGCATTTGCGCGTCTTTCAGTTCGACTTCGCCCCTTTGATATTTTTCAATCATTTCCAGCTGGAACGCCATAAAACGTTTCGTGCCTTCGTTCGCCAAAGCGCGAACGGGAATGACGGGAAAACGCGCGTCCAGCTGAACGGTCGGAACGGCGTCGCGGGCGTTTGCCTTGATAAACGCCTGTTTGAAGTTCGGATGCGCGATACATTCGGCCGCGCAGACAAAACGCGTGCCCAGCTGACAGCCCGCCGCGCCCATCGCCAGAAAAGCCGCCATCATTTCACCCGATCCGATGCCGCCCGCGACAAACACGGGAACGTCCTTGACCGCGGGCAGGATTTCCTGCACCAGAACGTTTGTGGCAACGGGGCCGATGTGGCCGCCGGCTTCCGTGCCTTCCAAAATCAGCGCGTCAACGCCCGAACGCAACAGCTTTTTCGCCAGAACCAAAGCGGGCGCGAAGCACATCACTTTGATGCCCGCGTCTTTCAGTTCCTTAACCCAAGCGACATTGGGGATTCCGCCGCCCAAAATGACGTGCGACACCTTTTGACGCACGCAAACAGCGACCAGCTCCTCGATTTGCGGGTGCATGGTCATAATGTTGACGCCGAAGTTTTTATCGGTCAGCTTGCGGATTTCGTCGATTTCGTTCGACAGCATTTCGGGGGGCATCGCGCCGCCCGCCAACACGCCGAAAGCCCCCGCGTTCGACACCGCGGCGACCAAGTGATGTTCGGAAACCCACGACATCGCCCCGCACATAATCGCGTATTGCGTGCCTAAGAAATCCTTGCCTTTCTGCCAAAACGAATCGATTAACATGCCGCACCTTCCTTTTTATCCAGATTGAAAGCGGCATGCAAAGCGCGCACCGCCAATTCCGCATAATCCGCGGGAATCAGAACGCTGATTTTGATTTCGGACGTCGAAATCGCTTGAACGTTGATGCCTTTTTCGGACAAAGCGGAAAACATCTTGCGCGCGATGCCCGTGTGGGTGCGCATGCCGACCCCGACCAAAGACACTTTGACGCAATCGGTGTCGGAAACGATTTTTTCATAACCGATGCGGCCGCGGTTCTTTTCCAAAACCGCCATGGCTTTTTTCAGTTCGGATTCGGGCAAAGTGAACGTAATGTCCGTATGCGCCCCGTCCGCCGCGTCGGATTGAACAATCATGTCGACGCAGATATTGGCATCCGCCATTGCGTCGAAAATCGCCGCAGAAACGCCCGGTTCGTCGCGCAGCCCCGCCAAAGTGATTTTGGCTTCGTCCCTGCTGTAAGTAATGCCGCTGATAATTTCTTTTTCCACGATGTCTTCCTCATCACAAATGGTTGTTCCGACGGGATTTTCCTCGAAGCTGGAAACCACGCGCAGATTGACTTGATATTTCATGGCCAGTTCGACCGAACGGGTTTGCAGGACTTTTGCGCCCAAAGACGCCATTTCCAGCATTTCTTCGTACGTTACCTTGTCCAGCTTGCGGGCGTTTTTCACAAAGCGCGGATCGGTCGTGTAAACACCGTCCACATCCGTGTAAATGTCGCAGCGGTCCGCTTTCAGCACCGCCGCCAAAGCCACCGCCGACGTATCCGAACCGCCGCGCCCCAAAGTCGTTATCCGCCCCGCCGCGTTGACCCCTTGAAAGCCCGCGACAACGGGAACGATTCCCTTGTCCAGACACGCTTTCAGCAGTTCCGTGTCGATTTGTTCGATTCGCGCTTTAGACGCCGCGGCATCGGTTAAAACGGGAACCTGCCACCCCGTGAAAGACCGCGCGGGGACGCCTGCCGCCTGCAAAGCCATGGCCAGCAGCCCGATAGTCACCTGTTCGCCCGTCGACACAACGACATCGTATTCTTCGGGGCTGTAATCGGGGGAAACATCTTGACAAAACTTGACCAGCTGATTGGTTACGCCCGCCATCGCCGACACGACGACGACGACTTGGTTGCCTTGATCAACCTCGGCTTTGACCTTTTTGGCGACGTTTTGGATACGTTCCACGTCCGCAACCGAAGTGCCGCCGAATTTCTGTACGATACACGCCATTTTAAAGTCCTGACACACCTTAAAAACAATAAATCGAATCTATATAGCGCACTTGGCTTGACAACGCAAGAATTTGCTTTAACAATCAATGCGGCGAAACAGCGTAAAAGGAGCATTGACATGACTGTGAAATACGAACGGGGCGCGCACGACGCGCGTCCGTGGGGAACATGGGAAGTACTGGATACGGGGGACAAACACACGGTTAAAAGAATCGTCGTCATCCCGAACGGCAAGCTGTCTTTGCAAAGCCATGACCACCGCGACGAACATTGGATTATCGTCGACGGCACGGCGCAAGTCACCGTCGGGGACAAAGTGTTCTCCGCGACGGCGAACACGCCGATTTTCATTCCGGCAAAGACAAAACACAGAATCCAAAACATCGGCGAAACCCCGATGATTTTCATCGAAGTCCAAACGGGCGACGAACTGGACGAAAACGACATCGTCCGCTACGAAGACGTTTACGGACGCGTTTAATCCCGAACGGCTTTTGCAAAAGTCAGCAGGCGCACCTCTTTCGCCCCCGCCGCGCGCAGTACGGCGGCGCACGCGTTAAAGGTTGCGCCCGTTGTCGTTACGTCGTCAACAACGACCGCGATTTTGCCTTTGACATCGCCTTGACCGTATTCAAACGCATGCCTGACGTTTTCAAAGCGTTTGGAACGGCTGGACTGTTTGGCGGTCATTTTGACGCGCTTCAAAACGAACGGATTGTGCTTGACTCCCGTTTCTTTTGCCACCGCGTCCGCCAGCAAAGCGGCTTGATTGTATTTGCGCGCAAAAAGCCTGCGCCTGTGCAAAGGCACGGAAACCAGCATATCAGCGCCGTTCAAAACGTCCCTGCCCGCGCGCGCCATCATTTTTCCCATCATCGGCGCCAGCTCCGCCGCGTCGCCGTACTTCAAAGCCAGCAACAGTTGTTTGCCGACATCGCCATACACGACGGCGGCGGCCGCTTGAGGTGTCGAGCCCGCGTAAAACTTCAGTTTGGCATAGCAGTCGGCGCACAAAGCCCCCGCCTGTCCGATTCTTTTACCGCAAACGGGACAGACGGGCGGAAACAGCAAATTCAGCAGTGTTTCAAACATAAAAAACTGGTCAATCTTCAAAATTATGGTATATAGTCGGATTATACGTCCAAAGGAGCGGAGATTGTAATGAAAAAATATTTTGTCTTGTTCGTGCTGGCATTGGCGGCTTGTTCAACCGTTACGGACGGTTACGACGGCGCAACGGAATTGGATGTCGAATTCCTCCAGCCGACAAAATGGAACGGCAATGTCATTCCCGCTCAGCAAATCTGCCGCCGCGAAGGCGGCCGCGGTTCGACTCCGCCTTTGTACATCGGTTCGATTCCGCCCGAAACAAATTTGATTATTATGGAAATCAACAATATCGACATTCCCGAATTGGAAAAAGCGGGACAGGGAAGCATCGGCTTTTATCACGACGGTTCCGATTCCGCCGTTCTGATGCCCGTTCCGGGGGAAACATTCCGCCTGCCGTCTTTCGCGTTTGAAGAAAAGGCCAGCAAAATCTACCCCGCGCAGCCGTGGCCTTACATGCCGCCGTGCCATTTGAAAAACTATCATTACACGGCGACCGTTTTGGCGGTCAAGCGCACGGGATCGTTCGACAAGCAGGTTACCCGCGTTCTGGGCGTCGGAACAATCGACTTGGGTCGGTATTAAAAGCTGAACCGCGCGTCCGAAGCCGTATCCGCGTCTTTGTCGCTCATTTTGTCAAAGTCGTCGTCTTCCAGCGAAACGTCTTCCAGAACGACCGAGGCGTCCAAAAAAGTTTCCGTTATTTCCGCGGACAAAACCGCGCCTTGGTTCATGCCGCCCCAAATCAAAGCGTCTTCATCGTCGGGCGTTCCGTATTTCTGCGTCAGCAGCTGCAAAAAATCCCGCCGTCTGGCGTTTTTCAAATAGACGCCCTCCTCCGTTACGCCCAAAGAATGATCTCCTTTGCCGACATAACGGATTCTGAAAGCGCGGTTGCCTGTGTAAAAACTGGTGAAATCGACATACAGCCGTTCTTTTTTGGCCTTGTTTTCAAAAAACAGCTGCTGAATGTACTGTGCCTTGTCATGCTTGGCCAGTTCGTCAATGCAGTATTTCATGTCCGAATATTTTTTTCCGGCGGCGCTTCCGTTTAAACAATCCCGTTTGTATCGCCATTCATCCAGCTGAGGGATGCTTCTGCTGACGCGCTTGAGCGTAAAGCCGCGCGCCGTTGCGGCTTCCACGGCCTGTTCCGGCAGCTGTTTCAACGAAACGCCGGCAACATCGAATTTGTCGACGCGGGAATCGGTCTTTTTCTTTTTGATTTTTTTCAGACGCATTTCATACAAAGACTGCCCGCTGTCCTTTTTGGGCGCAACATTCTTCCCCAAAGAAGGCAGCTGCTCTTCCTGCGCGTTCCCCAATGCGGGCAGCGCGGGAAGCGCGGGCTTTGGAGCAGGCTTCGACACGGACTTTTCCGCCGTTTGGACGGCGGGTTTTGCGGAAACCGAAGGTTTCGGAGCAGTTTTCGGCGCAGGCGCCGGCGCGCTTTTTGCTTTCGGGGCAGCAGCTTCCGGTAAAGAGCTTTGCAAATCGTCGTCATCAAACAAATCGTCCATCGTTTGCGCCGAAACGGCCGTGGAAAACAACAGCATTGAAAAAAGGATAAAAACTTGCTTCATCGCGCCCGCTGATAAGAAAGGATTAACACTCGACATTTATAGTATAAACAGAGTGTTACTTTTTTTTAAACAGGAAAGCGAATTATGACAAAAATTAAATCCTTGGGCGTTTTTTGCGGGTCGGCCGACGGCAAGAATCCCGCTTATGTCAAGGCCGCCGAAAAATTGGGAAAAACGCTTGCCGAAAACAATATTGAATTGATTTACGGCGCGGGACACGTCGGCATGATGGGCGCGGTCGCCCGCGGCGCGCTGGAAAACGGCGGGCGCGTCATCGGCATTATCAACACTTTGCTGCAGGATCGCGAAAAACAGATTTTTAAATTGACGGAACTGAAAATCCTGCCGTCGCTGCACATCCGCAAAGACGCCATGTTCGCCGCGTCGGACGCTTTTTGCGTTTTGCCCGGCGGCATCGGCACTTTGGACGAAGTGTTTGAAATCGTAACATTAAAGCAAATCGGCGAACATAACAAACCGATTATCATGTATAACGAAAACGGATTTTGGGAACCTTACCGCGCGATTATCGAACGCCTGATCGACGAAGGCTACGTCAAGCCCGAACACGCGAAATTGGTTACCTACGTCGACAAAGTCGAAGACATTCTGCCCGCCATTGATGCGGAAATCGGCTAAGTCCCGTCAGTTCGGCAAAACCAGAGCCAAAGCGGAATATTGCGGTGCCAACATATGGTTGGCACCGTACGTTATGCCGACTTTGTCCGCGGCCGCTTCACGCGCCAAAGCCGATACGGTCTTTCCCTCTTCCGCATCCAGAGGATAAACGTTTCCCGTACAGCAGCCGTCCCTGTTGATTTTTTCAGCCGTATATTCCGCCATTGCGCGCACCATTTCACGCACGAATCCGTCCAAACAGCCGTATTCGGCATCCTGTCCCAGCAACAGCCATTTTTTGGCGACGTCGCCCGCGTTTTTTCCCATGGTAACGGCCGCAACGGCTACGGTCGAAAATGTTTCCGGCGAAAACTTGTCCGCCAAAGAAACGCCGTCCGCCCGCCGTTTGAAATTAATTGTCGCGGCAACCGTTTTTCCGTCGGCTTTGTAAAAATCGACCGAATCCCCGTCCGCTTTCGCCTGCATATAAACGTATGCGGCGCGCGGCCGCAGAATGTTTTCACGTTCGCAAACGGCGCGGACATCATTTAAAACAGGGATTAAGTCCGTATTGACCCGTTCACACCATTCATCGCGGCTTTCCTCGTCCTTCAGCGTGCATCCCCACCGTTTTTCAAACAGCGACAATTCATCCAAGTAAGGAATCAAAACCGCAATTTTATCCTGTTCGACGACAACCGGCGCGTACAGCGGCACTTGAATCAGCGGAAGGACGGCTTGACTGTCCGAGCCGAACAAAACATGCGGCAGTTCATCCGCATAATCGAAACCGGGGGAAAGCTGTTCCTCCTGCTTTCCGAACAACGTGTCGACAATTTGCTTTTCGGTGTTTTCCGTCATTTAACGCCCCCGTTTCAAGGATTGAAAATATCTTTTTTTCGATGGTTTGGCAAAGAAAAACTTGTTTGATTCCGGAAAGCGCGATATTTTGAACGATTATGAAACAGACCGCTCAAACACTTTTTGCTTTGCTTTTACTGCTGACGGGATGCGCAACGGCGCCGACAGACCCCGCGGAATTGGCGGAATTCAAAGCACTTAACGATCCGCTCGAACCTTTGAACAGAAAAATTCTGGCGTTCAACGACGCGGCCGACGAATATGTCCTGCACCCGATTGCGACGGGATACCGCACGATTACGACGCCCGACTTCCGCAAGGGCGTGCGCGCTTTTGTTGCCAATTTGAAAACGCCTTTGAGCCTGGTCAACAACTTTCTTCAGTTCAATCTGGCCGGCGCGGGCAAAGATTTGTCGCGCTTTGTCATCAACTCCACACTGGGGGTGTTCGGCGTGTTTGACGTCGCAACCCGCATGGGACTGGACGCCAATCCGCAAGGCTTCGGCACGACAATGGCGGTTTGGGGGGTTCCCGACGGCCCTTATCTGGTTTTGCCGCTGCTGGGACCGTCCAACGTGCGCGATGCCGTCGGATTGGGAGCGAACTATCTGCTGGATCCCGCGACGTATATTGCTTGGAACAGCAGCAAACCGTCCGTCAAGGACACCACCGTCGCTTTGGATATTGTCGAACCGCTGGCGGCTTACGAATACGCAATGGATTTGATGAATGATGCGCGGTCGACGTCGCTGGACTACTACGCTTACGTCCGCACTATGTACCGTCAATACCGCAAAAAAGCGGTTGATGACGCCAAAGGCGTTTCGGCCGAATCGGCGCCGTCTTATGAATTTGATTTGGATGACGAGGAATAAATGAAAAGAATCCTGCTTACCGCCCTTTTGATATTGACGGGAACGCGCTTGGCGTTCGCCCAGCCCGACGAAGCCATAGCCTTTGCACAAAAAACGGCCGACGACATCATGACGCGGGTTGTCGAGCTCAAAGCCCCCCTGCCCGACAAAGAAAAAAATTTTCACACCGTGTTCACCCAAGCCGCTGATTTGAAAAAAATCGCCCGTTTTGTTTTGGGACGGTTTGCCAAAACGGCTTCCGAGGCTGAAATGCACGCTTTTACGGAAGCGTTCACCGACAGCGTCGTCGGAACATGGACACGGCGTTTCGACGCTTACGCCGGCGAAAAAATCGTCTTCAAAGACGCGCGGCAGGAAAACGGCAAGGACGCTTACGTCAATTCGGAACTGCTGATGGCGGACGGTGAAAGCAAAGTCGAAATCGTGTGGCGCGTTTCCACAAAAAACAATAAAACGACTCTGGTCGATTTGGTTGTCGAAGGCGTCAGCATGATTTTAAGCTACCGCAACGAATACACCGCCATTTTACAGCAAAACGGCGGCAATATTTCGGATCTGACCGAAAAACTGAAAAACAAAGCCGTCAAAGACCCGAATTTGACGAAATAACATTGACAAACACTGCCGTTTTGGTACACTTCAAGCCTATTTCCGAAAATGTGAACGGCTTGCCGTTCCTCCGCCTTGGAATCCAAGGGGGACTATCGGGACAACAACAAAAAACAAATTGGAGTATTTAATATGTCAAAACGCTTGGCAGCGAAATTCAAAATCAACCGCCGCTTGGGATTGGATCTGTGGGGTCGCGCGAAAAGCCCCGTTCACCGTCGTGAATACGGTCCGGGTCAGCACGGTCAGCACAAAGGCAAACCGACGGACTACGGCACGCAGTTGCTGGCTAAACAAAAGCTGAAAGGCTACTACGGCAACGTTTCCGAAAAGCAGATGCGCAAATACTACGCCGAAGCTATCCGCCGCAGCGGCGACACGTCCGAAAACCTGATCGGTTTGTTGGAAACGCGCTTGGACGCCGTCGTTTATCGTATGAAATTCGTTCCGTCCGTTTTTGCTTCGCGTCAGTTCATCAACCACGGTCACATTCTGGTCAACGGCAAACGCGTCAACATTCCGTCCTACTTGGTCAAAGCCGGCGATGTCGTTTCCGTCAAAGAAAAATCCCGTGAACTGGCTTGCGTCATCGAAGCCGCCGCTTCGACCGAACGCGAAGTCCCCGATTACATGGAAGTCGATTCCAAAGCGTGCAAAGGCACGTTCGTCCGCGTTCCCAAATTCGCAGACGTTCCGTACCCCGTACAGATGGAACCGAATCTGGTGGTCGAATTCTATTCTCGTTAATTCTGAGGATAATTTGCTTGAAAGTCCCGCCGCCGTGCGGGACTTTTTTGTTGCGCTTGTTTTTCGCGAACATCAAAAAAGCCCTCCGAAGAGGGCTTTTTTTGTAAATCGTTTATTCAGCGGCCGTGCATTTTCCGCCGCGCCGCCAAGTTGGTCGGCATCATCGAAACGGTTTGCGCTTTTTCGGTTTTGGGTTTGCGCGGAGCATGCTTGTATTTGTAATACCCGATTTTCTTGCGTTCCTTTGTTTCAACATTCATTTCCAAACGGTCGTATTTGAAATACGGCTTTCTGAAATCGTTGTTGGCATCGTTCACGCCAATCCATTCTTCTGTTTTTCCGCCGCTTTCCCACGTTGCGTATTTTTTGAAAGCCCGCATTTCCGCCATGTTCGGAATAATGCACGCGCTCAACCCCATTTCCTGCGCGATTTTCATCACGTTGCGGCGCTGTGCGGGATCGCCGTGAATGGGAACGACCGTCGTGCGGCGCGGGGACGCGGCGGAAACGATTTTGCAGATTTTCGCAACGTCGCCCGAACTGGCGTGTCCCGATGCGTGAATCGTGTATTTGTTCGGTTTATAACGGCTGGGGAAGTAGGTGACGCATCCCTGCGCTTGGAATTTTTCCTCCAGCGCCTTGTGCGTTTCTTCGCTGCCCGGAATACAGGACTGCAAGTCGTACACATAAATCGGCAAATCTTTGCCCTTGCCAGACGTTTCGCGCATTTCCGCCAAAGAAATGTTTTTGTTGCGTCCCTCGGCGATTTTCAGCAAAGACGCATCTTCGCCCTGCGTTCCCGTACAAATGTAAAAACGGTTTTCGGGCGGCGTTCTTTGCGCGGTTTTCGAGTTTGCCGCAACGATTTTCATTTCCACGCCCGTTTGTTCGCGGATGATGTCTTCCAGCTTGTAACCGCACGCGTTCATCGCGCGGCGCGCGTTGATAAGGGACGCCCCGTCCAAAATCATCGTGCGGGGTTCCGTTCCTTTTTCCAAAGCTTCCTCCGCCAAAGCGGTGGCAACCGTGTGCAAACGGTGGCAGGACGATGAAATCACGCCCGAAATAACGGGCCCGTTTTCGGATTCGCGCAAAATATCGCGCAATCCCTTTTTAACTTCGGATTCGCCGATGGTTTCGCCCTTGCCCGTCGAAGACGTCGAATCGATAAACAGATAGTCTATGCCTTTAGAAGCCAGCGCGGCGACTTTTTCGTCGTCAAAGCCCTGTCCCAAGGGAACTTTTGCCGTTTTGAAATCGCCCGTCGTCATCATGCGCGTTCCGTCGGGGCTTTCAATCACAAAGCCGACCGCATCGGGAATCGAATGAGACACGGAAAACGGTTCAACCTTGAATCCGTTGACTTCAAACGCTTCATCGGGTTTGAAAACATGGAAATCCGGAAATTCCTCTTTGCGGATACCCGTGCTGAGCAAACTGTTTTTAATCAGTTTTTCAGCAAAAGCGGTGCAGTGGACGGTCAGATTTTCACCTTTGGCGCGTTTTTCTTCAAATTCGGCGCGCTTCAGATTCATCAAATGAGCCAGCCCGCCCATATGGTCGGCATGCCCGTGCGTAATCAGAATGTCATTCGATTCGGGCATGGTCGGAATGAAAGCATCATAGCCCGTTTCTTCCTTTTTGCAAAACAGGGAACCGTAATCCACCTGCAAAGCGTTTTTCCGTTCGCCGTTTTCGTCGGTATAAGAAAATTCATAGCCGTTTCCGCCGATGTGGTCGGCGTTGTTGCCGCCCGCGGATTTCCAAGATGTGAAAGCCTCTGCCATAACCGTTTATCCTTTAATCTATGTTTTCCGAAGGAATTTTTTCGGCGTCTTCGGGAAACTGGATACCAACCCAAGCATGAATGACGGCTTCCATATCGTCATCATCGGGAACGGACGAATCGTCAAAGCCGTCCAGCTTGGCGACCATATCGCGCAATTCGTCGTATTCCAAAACGGACAAATCGGTCTGCGGATAAAGTTTTTCCAAGGCGTTTGCCAGCTCGTCAACGTCAGACCAAGTCAATGCCATTATCGGGTATCCTTTTATTGAAGCGGGGAAACATCCCCTGTTGGAATTGATAGTATCCGACGGATTTGTCCAACGCAAGGATTTTTTGAAAAAATCTTGACAAAAACAAAACTTTCAACAATTTGCTTTTATTGAATAAATAAAAAAAATCGGCAGATTTAAAACCTGCCGATTTTGTCGAATTTTTATCTTTGAAGCGTTTTAACGGCCGCGGTTTGCCGCCGCTTTCATCGCCGCCGCCTGCGCCTGTTTTTGCTTTTCGGCCTGTTTGCGGCGTTCGTCGATTTCCGCATACATCGGGGCAACCGTTTTGGCGCGGTGCGCAACGCCCATGTGTTCCGCTTTGTACAGATTCGGATACTTTGCGGGGTTGACGCAGGACGTATAATTCGGTTTCACGGGCTGATTTTCACGGGTGAAGCCGTATTTTTTCGGATCGTAAATCATTTCGTCCGTGTACGGGATTTTGATGGTGCGGGTTTCACCTTCGCGAATTCCCGCCAGCTGCGGATCCATAATGTCGTGATGCCACTGGTCATGCGGATACAGCGGGGTCAGAATGAAGTTTGAAAATTCGTTTTTGCCGCCGCCGTGCAAAGCCTGTTTGTGGTGCACGTTCAATCCCGGAGGACAACGCCCGTTGCGCATGCCTTCCAAATCGCGGTCGGTCAAGCTCAGTTTTTCGACCAGTTCGGCTTCGTGCTCTTTGACCAGCATTTTCAAAAATTTCGAGCGAACGCCCTCTTTTTCGCGGGTGCCGCTGAATTCCGCGCGGCGGTCTTCACGCACTTTTTTGGGCGGAACGGTGTATTCGACTTCTTTCAGTTTCAAGCCATGAATCGTGTCGAACGAAAATTCGCCTTTGCGCTGGTCGGCGTTATATTTTCCCTGCGGGGAAAACGCGCTTTTCGCGGAACCTTTCTGCTGGTTGGCGCGGCGTTCGTCCTTGTTCGGGCGGGGGCGTTTTTCATGAACGTAATTGTATCCGGCGTTCTGTTTTTCAAAATCAATTTCAGCAACCATGGCTTTAATCCTTTAGTCGAATTGAACGGATGCTTTTTCAAGCTCTTGACAAAAATATACAAAATCCCGAAAAACTTGTCCAGTCAAAAAAGACTGTTTTTCAAAATATTTTTCATCCGCTTCGGACAAAAAAGTTAAAACCGTTCAACTTCAAAGATTCTGTCGGGCACGGCGATTTGGCTTTGCGCGGCAATCAAAGGAATATCGCGGGCGCCCGTATCGACGGCGGCTTTCATCAATCCCCAAACCGACGACACCGCTTTGGCCAGCGATTCGGGCAAACGGCGGGTTTTGACAAAATTCGCGACCAGCAGCGCCGCGGTCATATCCCCCGCCCCGCTGCACACGGCGGCGTCAAAAGCCAGTTTCGGCGTCACAACCCGCCAAACGGCATCGGCTTCAATTGCCAAAGCCGCCAAGCCGCCCGTTCCGACGGGCAGTCCCGTGACAACGACCGTTTTCAGCCGCCCCGTTCCGATTAAAGAACGGGCGGCCGTTATCGCGTCGGCTTCGTTTTCTATTTTTCGATTCGCCAGCCACCCCAATTCAAACCTGTTCGGCGTAATAAAGTCGGCGGCGGGAACGGCGCGGTTTTTCATAAATTCAGGAATGTCATCAGCCACATACAAAGTTCCGTTGTCGCCCATCACGGGGTCGCAACAATAAAAAGCGTTCGGATTGGCTTTGCGCACCCGTTCAACGGCGCTTAAAACCGTTTCGCCCGTCGCTTTCGCGCCCAAATAGCCCGACAGCACGCCGTCACAATTTTCCAATCCCGAACAAACCGCCAAACCGTCAACCAGCTTTGCCAGATGTTCGGCTGGAAAAACATCGCCAGTCCACCCTTTTGCGGCGGTATGGTTGGAAAACTGCAACGTATCGAGCTCCCACGCCTCAACGCCCGCCCTTTGCAGACAAAACACGGCGGCGGAATTGCCGACATGTCCTGCAACGACATGGGATTGAATGGTTAAAACGGGCATTATTCCTCCTCCGTTTCTTCGGCCGGAATGTCTTGGCAGCGGTAATAAACGCGATGCGGCAAAAACACGCGGCAAGACCAGTATTTGTGTCCGTCGTAAGCGGGTTCGCGGTTCGTCTTTGCACATTCTTCGCGCGCCATGCGGATGATTTCGTTTTCGTTCGTTGCAAAACCGTTATAGCAAATCGCAACCCTGTCGGGACGCGATTCGCCGACGGTTTGAGGCGATCCCCCTTCGTGTCTGGCGTCTACGAACGGAGCGCACGCCGCCAGTACCGTAATCAATAAAAATAATGTCAAAAGCCGTTTCATTTTCCGCCATTCCTTGAGAAAGGCCTGTATTTTCCCCGAAAAAGCCCGCGTATTCAACAAAGAAATCATTTTTTTTCGTTTTGCAAAGCTATGGTTGATTTTATGCGCCTGTTTCGCTTATGCTTTAAGGAACGCTGATTTTAACGCAAAGGATTCTTCATGATTGCACAAAAACGCCTGCTCACCCGTTGCGATTTCGACGGACTGGTGTGCGCCGCCCTGCTTAAAGAATTGGGTTTAATCGACGAAATCCGCTTTGTTCACCCCAAAGACATGCAGGACGGCAGAATATCCATTTCCAACGGGGACATCACGGCCAACCTGCCCTATGTCGAAGGCGTGTACATCGCGTTCGACCACCACATCAGCGAAAACGCGCGCGTTATCAGCCCGCCCAACTATATCGTTTATCCGAATTCCCCGTCCGCCGCGCGCGTCGTATACGAATATTACGGGGCGGAAAACCGCTTCAAAGACATCCCCGCCGAATTGATGAAAGCCGTCGACAACGCCGATTCGGCACGCTATACGGTCGACCAGATTAAAAATCCGACGGACTGGACTTTGCTGGCGTTCATCACCGACCCCCGCACGGGATTGGGACGGTTTAAAAACTTCCGCATCGGCACTTACGAATTTATGCTCAAACTGGTGGATTTGTGCCGCACGCATCCGATTAACGAAATCTTGAACGATCCCGATGTCAAAGAACGCGTCGATTTGTACTATGAACATCAAGACAAGTTTATCGACCAGCTGAAGCGCTGCACGACCGTTTACAAAAACGTCGCGCACATCAACTACCGCGATCAAGACGTCATTTACGCGGGCAACCGCTTTATGGTGTATGCCCTGTTTCCGCAAATCAACATTTCCGTTCATGAAATTTGGGGCAAAAACCGGCGGAATGTCGTTTTTGCGGCGGGCAAGTCGATTTTCAACCGCACGTCGAAAATGAATATCGGGGAATTCATGCTCCAGTTCCACGGCGGCGGCCACATCGCGGCGGGAACGTGTCAAGTCCCCGTCAAAGACGCCGAACAGGTGCGCGAAGCCATTATCACCGCAATGCGGCAGGACGTCTGACAATGACCGAAAACCGTTTCCGTCTGGTTACCCGCAGTGATTTCGACGGGCTGGTATCGGCGATTTTGCTCAAAGAACTGGATTTAATCGACGACATCAAATTCGTCCACCCCAAGGACGTGCAGGACGGACTGGTTGACATCCGTCAGGGCGACATCATCACAAATCTGCCTTATTCCAAAAACGCGTCGTATGTTTTCGACCACCATATCAGCGAATTGGCTCGCGTCGGCCACAAAAGCAACAGCTATTTGAATCCGAATGCACCGTCCGCCGCCCGTGTCGTATGGGACACTTTCGGCGGAAAAGACCGGTTCAAAAACATATCCGAAGAAATGATGACCGCAGTGGACAAGGCGGATTCCGCGGATTACACCGTTGACGACATTCTGCATCCGACGGGATGGACTTTGCTCAGCTTTATCATGGATTCGCGCACGGGGCTTGGACGTTTTCACAATTTCCGCATTTCAAACTATCAGCTGATGATGAATCTGATTGATTTCTGCCGCTGCCACGACCCGGAAGAAGTCCTTGACATGCCGGATGTCAAAGAACGCGTCGATTTGTATTTTTCCCAACAGGAAAAATTCAAAGAACAGCTGAAACGCCAAACGACCGTTTATAAAAATCTGGCCTACATCGACATGCTGAACGAAGACGTCATTTACGCGGGCAACCGTTTTATGGTGTACGCCCTGTTCCCCGAAGTCAACGTATCCATGCACGCGATGTGGCGCGTCAACGGACAGCGCATCGTGTACGCGGTCGGGAAATCCATTTTCAACCGCACAAACATTATCAATATCGGCGAACTGCTGTTGGGATACGGCGGCGGCGGGCACGCGAACGTCGGCACCTGCCAAATCGATTTGGACAAGGCAGCGCAAGTCAAAGACGAGCTGATTGCCGTTTTGACCGATCCGCAATACACGGAACAGCCGCAAAACTAACAATCATCTGCCGAGGGATTTAAAGCTGGCGTTCATCCGCCGGCGCAACGCTTCGTTTTTCGCGCCGCTGTGCATTTTTCTGACGCCGCCTTCGGCCAGAAACGCTTTAAGCTTCACGCCTTTCAAAGCCTGCAGGTCGGCGGGTTCGACCTGTTTGATATCCGCCAGTCTCGTATTTTCGACACCCGTATCCAGATTTTTGTTCGGAACGGCTTTCAAAAACGCCTGCCGGTCGCCCGTCGACAAATAGTTTTCGGCCGCGCGGATGTACTTCGTGCCGCAGGCAATCGCTTCTTCGGTCAAATCGTTCAAATTTTTATGAACAATTTCGCCCGTTACGGGATGTTTGAATGATTTGAAAGATTCCATCAGCGCCGGAATTTGACGGTCGTTTTGGTAAAAACCGGAAACGGCCAACTTCAACTTTCCGTCCGTGTAATCATCCAGACGGCGCAAAATGCCGCCGACGGTCTGATTTTGTGTTACTTTGCCGACCGCCAGCTGAACCAGCATGCCGCGACGGTAATCGGACGACACGTCGCGGTTGATGTGATACGCCTTTTCATAGTTTTTGCAGAAAAAATCCGCCAGCATGCGGCTGTCGCCAATGTTATGCACGATTTTGCGCAACGGACGGAAATTGTTGAACGTCAGTCCCTTTTCCTGCATAAAATGCACGTCCAGCCAAGTTTCCGCATAGCGATGACGAGCTTTGGCCATATCTTCGCCCTCTTTGGACGTGTTGTTTTCAGGCACTTGCGATCCCGAAACGCTGTACACAAAGGGATGAAAAACCGTATCCGCAGCCATATGCGTCAGATAGCCGAACGCGAAAGCCTGCTTTTTGGCTTTGATTTCCGCGTTTTTTTCGGCGCGCACATCATCCAGCATTGTCACAACAACGGCGCGGGTGTCGTCGCCGAATCCGCCGTGAATTTTGGTCGAAAGCTTTGCCGTCGGACTGTATAAAAAGCTGTCGTGCGAAATCGCCCCCATGTGCAAAGCCGTCGCATTATGCGCCGCCCGTTTTGCCCACGGTTCTTTGGAGCGTTTTAAAATCTCGTCGGCAATGATGACATGTGTCAAATCACGAGGCATAGACTTCCCCCCTTTTTTACCCTTTTGGAAATTATTTTCGTCAAATTTCCGCTAAAAGTCAACGTAAAAAAACAGGCGAAAGTTTTACCTTCCGCCTGCTTTGCTTATCGGAAAAACTTAATCCATGCCCAACGCGCGCTTGTACGTTTCCAGCATGAATTCCTCCTCCTGCCGTTCCATTTCGTCCTGTTTGCGGATTTTTAAAATGGCTTTCAAGGCTTTGACGTCGAAATTGGCAGATTTTGCTTCTTCGAACACTTCCTTGATATCGTTGGCCAAGGCTTTCTTTTCCTCTTCCAACCGTTCAACGCGTTCGATATAGCTCAGCAATCGGGCGGCATCAACGCCGTTTACGTCTTTGACTTCATCGGTCATGGTTCTTCATCCTTATTCTTCGGCGTCTTCGACATCCAGCGGAGCCGCTTCGTTTTTCAAAGATTTCGGAGCGACTTCGACCGCTTTTTTCAAATCGATTTCCGTGCAAAGTCCCAGCAGTACGGGATTGCGCGCCTTGATGTTCGGCATGTTCCAATGCGTTCTGTTGCGGATGGCGTCAATCGAATTGTTCGTCGTCCCCAACAGTTTGCGGATTTGCGCATCGGACAGTTCGGGATGATGTTTCAAAATCCACGCAATCGCGTCGGGTTTGTCCTGACGTTTCGCCATCGGAGTATAGCGCGCCCCTTTGGAACGGACGGACAAAGCGGGCAAATCGCTTTCGTTCAAACGCAGCGACGCTTTCGGATCGGCTTCACAGCGTTTGATTTCCTCGGCGGTCAGCTGGCCGTTGGCAATCGGGCTTTGTCCCATCATGGACGATCCGACGTCACCGTCGGCAATCGCTTGAATTTCCAAGGAATGCATCCCGCAAAAATCGGCAATCTGTTCAAACGTCAAAGCGGTATTGTCGACCAGCCAAACGGCGGTCGCTTTGGGCATAAGAGGTAAAGACATCGAAAAATCCTTTTCTAGGTGTAAAAAACAATGTTTGGCGCAAGGATAGCCCAAAAGCCCCCCTCTCGTCAAAATGTTAATGCAAAAAAATTCAAAAGCCGCTTATTTTTTATCGGCTTGGCGTTCGTCGGTCAGCATCAAATCCGCAGGCCCCTGTTCGGCGGGAATCGGATCGTCCATATGGCGGCAGTTGCCTTCCAAATACGCGCCCTGTTCAATTTCCAGCCGTTCATGCGTGATGTCTCCGTTGACTTTCGCCGTCGTCGCCAGAAAAACGGAGCGAGCGCACAAAACGCCGTTCACGTTGCCGTGGATTTTTGCCACATCCGCCTGTATGGACCCCGTAATCCGCGCGTTGACGCCGACAATCAGCAAACGGCAACGGATGTCGCCCTCAACAACGCCGTCAATATGAATTTCGCCGTCGCTGACAATATCGCCCGTGATTTTCAAATCCGAACTGATAATCGTCGGCGATTTAGGCCGTCTGTCGTTGTTGACCACTTTTGTGCCGCTTTCGTGTTTAACCTTTGAAAACATTTCTTTCCGCCTTCATAAAACTCATCGGATCCACGGCATATCCTCTGACGCGGATCTCGTAATGCAAATGAGAACCCGAACTGCGCCCCGTACTGCCGACCGTTCCTATCTGGTCGCCGGCACGGACGGCGTCGCCTTTTGTGACAAGAATCTTGTCCATGTGGGCGTAGCGCGTTCTGAATCCCAACCCATGGTCTATTTCGACCATATTTCCATACCATCCCCACCGTCCGGCACGGATAACCTTGCCTGGGGCGGTTGTGTAAATCGGTTCGCCCGTCATACCGCCCAAATCGACAGCTTCGTGCCGCGCGGGCACGCCTTGAAACGGATCTTCGCGCGCGCCGAACGGCGATGTGACGCGAATACGGCTGATGGGCTTTCCGATTGGCAAAGCGTTCTGCAATGCCGTTAAATCATATAGTTTGTCCAGCCGCTGATTCAAGCCGATCAAAGCAATATTCAGCCGGCTTTCCTTTCGCGGCATCGGCGCGGGAATAAAAGGCCCCCCAACACCCGTTTTTTCTTTGTCGCGGCGAATCCGGCCCAACAGAGAATCCACACCCAGCCCCGCCGCCTGCAAAGATTTACCGATATCCATCAATCCGGTTTCAATGGCGCCGATATTTTCATTCGCCACGGACGCCATTTTTCTGAACGCCAGAATTTGCGTGTCCTGCATAGAGGAAACCAGGCTTTCCAACCTGCGCACTTTGCCGCGCAGCATTTCGGAATCCGCCATCGCCAGATCGCGCTGCAGACTTGCTTCGGACAGTTTCGCTTCTGCCGAAACGGGCAGCTGCGCGATTTCAATCAGCCGCGTTCTGACGGCATCGGTCTGCGCCTGCAGCAAAGCGCGGCGTTCCCGCCCCTCATCAATTCCGTTAAGTTCCGCAACATCATTCGCTTCATCGTCCGGCTGTTTTTTCCGAACAACGGAAACGGCGGGAACGTTTGTTTCACGCAATCTGTCCAATTCGGCATAGCTTGAATTCAATTCACCGGATATTTTTTCAAAGTAATCGTTCAGCGCATTGACTTCGCCAATCAAAGTCTGATAAGCCCGCGTCGCGGCGCGCGCGCGTTCGTCTTGCCGCGACAGCAGCCGCGCCGTATTGAAATAACACCCCGACGCGAACACGCCCCACAGTCCCAAAACGACCAGCGTTCCGGCAACCGCCGCCTGCATGCCCGCGGAAATGCTGAAACATCTGACATCCGCATCCGTGCGAATCAAAATTTCCCGCGGCTTGAACCAGCGGCGGAACAATGACGGTTTATGATTTGACGTTTCTTTGTCCACAGTCGCAAGAATCCTTTTTGTCTTTTTAAAAAGCATACTATATGATACAAGCGTTTTAAAACTTTTTTTTATCGGAAGGCAAAAAATGACCGCAAAAACAAAAGCCGCTTTTATTTTGGGAACATGGTTCGGATCGGGCAAAGCCCCCGTTGCGTCGGGAACATTCGGATCGCTGGCGGCTCTGCCGTTCGGGTGGGCGCTGATGCATTACACGGGATTGACGGGCTTGCTGGTCGCCGCCGTCATTATCTACTTTATCGGTGTTTGGGCGGCCAAAACCGTTATGGACGAACTGAAAGTCGAAGACCCCGGACTGATTGTCATTGATGAAGTGGTCGGTCAATGGCTGGCTTTGGCGACCGCGCCGATGACGTTTGCGGGCTGTATGGCGGCGTTTTTCTTTTTCCGCCTGTTCGACATCACAAAGCCCTACCCCGCCTGCTGGGCGGATTCAAAGCTGCACAGCGCGACGGGCGTGATGCTGGACGATGTATTTGCGGGCATTTACGCGGCAATCGCCGTTTTTCTGACGTTCAAATACATCCCTTTGCCGTTCTGATTACTCCGTTCCTTCCAGAATGATGTAATCGCCGTCCTGCCCCATGTTCAGCATGGCGCGGGCGGATTCTTCCAGCATGTCCGCGTCAATGCTTTGCGGGGACAGCATGCGGACTTTCTGCTCCATTTCCGCGCGGCGCAAAGCGATTTCATCGGCGACTTGTCTGGCAACGGCGATTTCCTGCTTCAGTTCAAACATGCGGCGCACCCCGCGTTCGCCGTTTACCGCGTGCCAGCCGAAATAAAACGTCAGCACCAGCCAAAACAAAGGCGATAAAACATGCCGCGTCCTGCGGCGGATTTCACGAATCAAGCGCGGCATTATTTTTTCTTTCGCATTGCTTCCGCACCGTTGACAACGTCCAGCAGTTCTGTGGTGATGTTTTCCTGCCGCATCTGCTGATACTGCAGATTCATCGCTTCCAAGTTTTCATCAATGTTCTTTTCCGCCGCCTGCATTGTCGTCAGCCGCATGTGGTGTTCGGCTGAAAGCGCCTCCGTAATTGCGGTGGACAGCTCGATAAGCAGGCGTTCTTTGAGCAAAGCTGAATAAATCTTGGCGGGCGGCAGAGTGTACGTCGGCAAATTGCGTCCGGGCCAGCCGCGTTTTTTCAAGCGCTCCATCCACTCCGTCCCCAGCGGCATCAGCAGCGTTTCCATCGCGGACACGCTGACCCCGCGCTTTTCGCTGTAAAAGACGTAAACATGCGTCACATGATGCGTGTGCATGTACTTGTCCGCCGTTATCAGAACGGAAGCCGCCGTTTTGCTGACCGCCTTGACCGAATTGGACACGGGGTATCCTTCGGTCACGTTCCGCTTGTCGCGCACCAGCTGACCGATAATCTGCCGTCCGACGGCGATAAAGTTCACTTGGTCAAGCGCAAAGCCTTTCTTGCGCAAAAAATCCTGCGCATACTGCACGACTTCGCGGTTCATTTTGCCGACAAGCCCCGTATCCGACCCGATGACAATCGCCAGAGCGCGGCGCGTTTCGGGTTTCATATAAGGGTCGCGGGGAATCTGCAAATCGCCGTTTTTCATCAAAGCGACAACACCCAAATTGATGGTGCGGCCGTATTCAATCAACGATTTCAGCGCCGTGTCGTACTGAATGATGCTGACAGCGGACAGCGATTTCATCGTTGAAACGATGGATCGCAAATCGTTGGTCGTTTTGATGCGTTTTTGCAGCCCCTCGATATCCATTCTACACCTGCTTTGCCGTCACAATGTGTTCGTTAATCAAAGCCGCGCGAATATCGTCCGCCAACGTTTTTTTGCGTTCGGGTGACAGTTTTTCGCGGCGCAGAATCGCGTCCGACGTGTCTTTGTGCTTGGTTTTCATCAGCGATGCGATAACGCGGTACGCCTTTTCGCGCGAATCGTCCGCCACGTTGTCCAGCAAGCCTTCGGTCGTCGCGAACAAAATCGCGATTTGCTCCACGACGGGAACGGGCGCGAACTGCTTTTGCTGCATCACGGCGCGAATTGCCCGCCCGCGCTTCAGCTGGCGTTCCGTTTCCGCGTCCAAGTGCGAACGGAACTTTGCAAAGCTTTCCAATTCCTCAAATTGCGAAAACGCCAGTTTCAAAGGACCGACCAACGCGCTGTAAGCGGGCAGCTGCGCGTCGCCGCCCACACGGGACACCGAACGCCCCGTGTCGATAGCTGGCAGAATGCCCTTTTGAAACATCGGCGAAGACAAATAAATCTGCCCGTCCGTAATGGAAATGATGTTCGTCGGAATGTATGCGGACATATTTTGCGCTTCGGTTTCCACAATCGGCAAAGCCGTCAAGGAACCGCCGCCGAATTCGGGCTTCAAGCGCGTCGAACGTTCCAGCAGGCGCGAATGAATATAGAAAATATCGCCGGGGAAAGCTTCGCGTCCGGGGGGACGGCGCAGCAGCAGCGACAGCTCGCGGTACGCGCGGGCGTGCGCGGTCAAATCGTCGTAAACGACCAGAACGTCCTTGCCCTTTTCCATAAAGTATTCGCCGATAGCCGTCGCCGCGTAAGGGGCGATGTACTGCATCCCCGCCGTTTCGTCGCCGGACGCCGCCACGACAATCGTGTTTTTCATCACGTCGTATTTTTTCAAGTTGTCGACAACGCGGGCAATCGCCGTACCGCGCTGTGCGATTGCGCAGTAAATGCAAATCACGCCCGTGTTTTTCTGGTTGATAATCGCGTCAATCGCCAAAGCGGTTTTCCCCGTCTGGCGGTCGCCCAAAATCAATTCGCGCTGTCCGCGGCCGATGGGCGTAAAGGAATCAATCGCCTTAATCCCCGTTTGCAAAGGAACCGCCACGGGGGCGCGCGCCATAATCGGATAGGCTTCGCGTTCGATTTTGCGGCGGTTGACGGTTACAATGCGTCCCGCATCGTCCAAAGGATTGCCCAGCGGATCGATGACGCGCCCCAACAGGCGTTCGCCGACGGGAACGTCGACAACGCGCCCCGTGCGATGCACGCGGTCGCCCGCCTTGATTGAATCGGGATTGTTCAAAAACACAACGCCGACGGAATTTTCGGCCAAAGTGAATGCCAGCCCCATGACGTCGTTCGGGAACATCAGCAGTTCCTCCATTTGAACGTTGTCCAAACGGGACACTTCCGCCGTTCCGCCCGAAACGGACGAAACGGTGCTGATTTCCTCGACACCGACCTTGGCGGACTGTTTGTCGATCGTGTCCTGAACAACGGAAAAGGCGTCTTTTACGGTATCTAAAATCATGGGGTCCCCCGTTTTTTATGCGTTTTCCTCGCGTCCCAGACGCAAAGTCATATTTTCCAGCGCTTCACCGACTTTTGCCGTAAAGGTGTTCAAATAATCGTCCAAATTCCACGACACGACATTGCCGTTGACCGAAAATTCAACCCCGCACAGCAGGCGCGGATTGACATCGAATTCGACCTCGGTATCGTCATCCAAATCCAACACTTCCGTCAGCATTTGCGTCAAACCGTTTTTCGCTTCGGCAGTCAGTTCTTCGGAGGTCGACACGCGCAAAGGCGCTTTTTGCCCTTCCGCGCTCAAGACTTTTTTGTCTTTGGACGGCATATCGCGCAACTGTTCCTTGAATACGGAAACAAAGCGTTCCTCCAATTCTTCGTTTGCCATGCGTTTGAACGCTTTGCGCGCGAATTCCAGAAAGTTCGCAACGACCGTTTGACGGATTTCGTTGGTCATCACGGCTTTTTCACGATCGAATTCCTGTTGAAGAAGCAGCTTCTTTTCCAGAATTTCGGCGCGCGCATCCTGTTCCAGCTGTTTGCGCAAAGCGGCGGCTTCGTCGCGGGCTTCGTTCAGAATTTGCGCTTTTTCAGCGTCGATTTCCTGATAGCGCTTGTTCAAATCCGTCAGCTTGCGTTCGGCTTTCGCCGACAGGTCTTCGGCGTTTTTGACTTCATCCGCAATATGCTTTTCGCGTTTCGCAATGGCGGTCAGCAAAGGCTTGTACAGGAATTTGTACAACGCCCACGCCAGCACCGTAAAGTTGACGATTTGCGCCAAAATGGTGGTGTAATCTATCGACATGTCCTTTATCCTTTCAAAAGGGGCAAGGGCTTATTTCGCAACGGTCGAAATCGCGTACTGCCAGAACGGGTTGGCGAACAGCAAAATCATCGCGACGACGAAGCAGTAAATGCCCGACGTTTCGACAATCGCCAAAGAAATGAACATCGTGCGGGAAATCGAACCCGCTTCGTCGGGCTGCTGCGCCAAAGACGTCAAGCCGGACGCCACCGCGTAACCTTCCGCCAAACCTGCCGCGGACGCGCCGACGCACAGACAGAACCCCGCCGTAAAAATCGAAATGGAACCCAAAATAGCGACTAAATCCATAATACAGTCCTCCTGTTATTTTTCTAAAGTTTCAAGTGCTTGTTTTTTATCTTGAACGGCGGGCGGTTCGTCTTCGTCGCCGTGAACGGACGAAACGTACATCAGCGCCAGCATTGCGAAAATGTAGGCTTGAATCATCCCTGTGAACAGCCCGAACACCTGCATCGGCAAAGGCAGAATGAACGGCACCAGCATCAGGCAAACCGAACCGATGATGACGCCCGACAACACATTGCCGAACAAACGGACGGCCATCGCGCCCGTCGACGTCAGTTCGCTTAAAACGTTGAACGGCAGCATCGCGGGCGACGGTTCGATGTATTTTTTCAGATACTTTTTCAATCCCGCGTCCTTAATGCCGAAAAACGGAATCCCGAACAGCACCATGACCGCCAAAGCCCCCGTCGTGGACAGCGACGCCGTCGGCGATTTGAATTCGGGAACCAAAGTCAACAAATTGCACGTCAGAATGAACAAAAACAGCGTCCCGATGAACGGCAGATACGTCATCGCCCTGTTTGCTTTCGTCATTTCGCTGATTTGTCCGTAAATGGCTTTGACCATGACTTCCATCGCGGTTTGCCAGTGGGATACTTTGTCGCCCGTCTTTAAATTGCGTGTCGCCAGAAACGACACCAGCATCAGCACCGCCATCACAATCCACGTCGACGCAATCGTCCAGTTGACGGGAAAGTTGAAATACGGCATCACAAAAGCGATTTGCCGATCGTAAACTTCTAACATGCGGGTTTCTCCTTTGCCCTCAGTTGTTTTTTAACCGTGCGGACGATGACGAAACGGGCGATGAACAGCCCGACGACGCCCGACAGCAAAACCTGTTCGTCGTAACGCGTCAAAACAAACAATCCGCCAATCAGTCCGACGGAACGCGCCAGCCAGCTGAAAAACAGAAAACGTTTTTTGTTTTCAACGGCTTTCAAGCGCATGACCGACCAAAACAGCCCGCCGAAATACAGCGCGCCCATCACCGCGCCCGCGACCAAACCGATTGAAATCGAAACGGGATTCAAGTTCATTGTTCCCCCTCGTCTTCTTCGGCTTCGCGAGCCTTGGCGTCGGCGTCATCCTCCGCCCGTTCGACCAAAGCGTTGCGGCGGTTTTGTTCCTTTTGCGCGCGGTCGATTCCCTCGCGCTTCAGCCATTGCCAAGCACTGACTAAGCCGACCAGAAATCCCAGCAGCAGAAAGTTCAGCGTCCACGACACCGACGCGACTTTGTGATTCGCGTCCATCCACCGCCCCAGCATCACGCCCAGAAAAGTCGGAATCGGAATGTTCCAGCCCAGCGCGCCCAGAAAAGCCAGCCCCATGGCGGGTTTGAAAGCGTCTTTGTCCGTTTTGTTGACCAAGTGACGCGACGCGCGGCGCGCCAGCCGTTCCGCCAAAGCGTTTTCGGTTTTCATCTGTTCTTTTTTGGCAAGTTCCAAATTCATAAAGTTATCCTTTCAGCTGATCGGGCTGATTGTTGATGTTGCGCATCACGACGGCGCGGGTCAAACCGACCTCCAGCCGCGCCATGGCGGCGTTGACGGTTTTGCGGCTTTCCTCGTCCTTTTTGAATTCTTCCTTGATTGTGCGGGACAATTCTTCCAGATTGTCGCTGACGACGGCGCGGCGCACGGACAGCAGAACGGTCGCGTTGTCCTTGACCAAAATGCCGCTGTCGCAAGCCATGAAAACCTCGCATTCGGGATGTTCGGCGGGCGTGTAGGACGCAATCCCCGGCACGATGACGGTCACAAAGTCCGCATGTTTGGGCAAAAAGGTAAACGACCCGTCCAAAGCCTCGAAACGGACGCGTGTAACCTGTTCGTCAACGACAATGCCTGCGGGGGTTAGGGTTTTCAGCCTCATGCCGCGTGTTCCGCCTCCTTGAGCTGTCTGGCTTTTTCTATCGCGTCGTCAATCGTGCCGACCATATAGAACGCGTTTTCGGGCAAATCGTCGACCTCGCCCGACAAAATCTTTTCACATCCCGTCAGCGTGTCGTCCAGTTCGACGGATTTGCCGTCCATACCCGTAAAGTGTTTGGTCGTAAAGAACGGCTGAGTCAGAAAACGTTCCAGCTTGCGCGCTTTCATCACGGTCTTTTGGTCGTTTTCGGGCAGTTCGTCAAAGCCCAGCATCGCAATGATGTCTTTCAATTCCTCGTATTCCGCCAAAGTGCGGCGAACGGCGGTCGCGACTTTGTAGTGGCGTTCGCCGACGGTCAAAGGCGTCAGCATGTTCGACCCCGACGCCAGCGGATCAACCGCGGGATACAAGCCCTGCGACACGCGCGCGCGGGACAGAACGATGTTGGACGACAAGTGCGCAAACGTATGGCTTGCCGACGGGTCGGTCAAATCGTCCGCGGGGACGTACACGGCTTGAATCGAGGTAATCGCCCCCGTTGCCGTCGAAGAAATGCGTTCCTGCAGCGACGCGATGTCGGTCGCCAAAGACGGCTGATAGCCCACGCGCGACGGCATCTGCCCCATCAAAACGGAAATCTCGGACCCCGCCTGCACGAAACGGAACACGTTGTCAATCAGCAGCAAAACGTCCTGTTTTTTTTCGTCGCGGAAGTATTCCGCCATCGCCAAAGCCGCATGCGCCACACGGAAACGGATGCCCGGCGCTTCGTTCATCTGGCCGAACATCATGATTGTTTTGTCCAGCACGCCCGCGTCGCGCATTTCGCGATACAGCTGTTCGCCTTCGCGGCAGCGTTCGCCGACCCCGCAGAACAGGGACACGCCTTCGTAGCGGCCGACCATGTTGTTAATCATTTCGGTAATCAGAACGGTTTTGCCCACGCCCGCGCCGCCGAACAAGCCCGCTTTTCCGCCACGTTCCATCGGGGCAAGCAGGTCAATCGCCTTAATCCCCGAAACGAAGACTTTGGAATCCACGCTGCGGCGCGCCAAAGGCAAAGAATGGTTGTGAATGGGACGGCGTTCCGTTTCGCCGATATCCGCGCCGCCGTCAATGGTATTGCCGAACACGTTGAACATTCTGCCCAAAATCTTGTCCCCGACGGGAACGGTCAGCATGTGTTCGGTATCGACGACCTCCTGCCCGCGCGCCAAACCGCGGGTCGGTCCCATCGCCAAAGCGCGGACGGTCTGTCCGTCCAAATGCGCCTGCACTTCCAGCACCAAATCGCCGACGCGCAGCTCGTTGAACACGGCGGGCAGCAAATCGGGAAAGGATATGTCGACGACGCTGCCTTGAATGGCGTGAATACGACCTGTGTTGCGGGGTGTTTCCTGTTCTGTCATCGTGTATCCTTTTCGTGTAGAGCACTTTATTTAAAAAGATGCCTGTTTTTCGCCGATTGTTCAACCTTTATTTTCGGGAATTGACGGCGGCAAAGACGGCGGAGATTCGGGTTCCGCTGCGGGTTCGGGAGCGGGCGGCGCCGAATGGGTCATCATGGACGCGGGCATTTTGGGCATGCCGACGCCGACTTTTCCCAATGTCGATTTAAAGCCCTTGATAACGGGAATTTTAATCCGCTTGACGGGCGCCGCGTCGGGATTGGGCACGCTGTTTTGCTGGCGCGCAGCCTGCATTTGAGCGCGCTTCCACGCGGGCAAATCCTCGTCTTCGTTGCCCGTTTCGTTCAGTTTGAACGTCGGCGGAGGAGGCGGACGATCATCCACGTTGTCATCCATTTTTGCTTCGACGGTAACGGCTTCCTCGATTTGTTTGTTCTGCTCTTCGGGCGACAAAACGACGATTTCGACGCCTTTTTTGTCCTTGGGGCGAACGATTTTGACCAAATCGTCTGGACCGACTTTGTCATACATCATCAAAACCGCCAGCGGGTTTTCGATATGGTGCTGAATCAAGCGTTTGATTTCACGCACGCCGTTTTTGGCGATAAAGACTTCGTCCGCAAACCATTTGCGCGCTTCCAAAGTCAGTTCCGCGCGAATGTTCACGGCCTTGGCGCGCTTGACGAATTTATTCAAGTGAATGTCCACGATTGCCAGCAGGTTTTCCTCCGCCAATCCGTGGAACGGAATGATGTCGTCAATACGGGCAAGGAATTCGGGACGCAGGTTTTTGCGCAAAAACTCCATACGCTGATAACGCGGCAGGTTCGCGCCCAAGTTCGACGTCATAATCACCACCGTGTTGCGGAAATCGACCGTCAAACCTTTGCCGTCCGTCAAACGCCCTTCGTCCAACAGCTGCAGCATCAAGTTCAAAATTTCGCTGTGCGCTTTTTCCATTTCGTCGAACAAAACCACTTGATAAGGGCGCAAACGCACGGCTTCGGTCAAAACGCCGCCCTGCTCGAACCCCGGAGTCCCCGGAGGAGGACCCAGCAGACGCTGAACGGACACTTTTTCCATGTATTCGGACATATCCAAGCGCAGCAAAGCCGTTTCGTCGTCAAACATAAATTCGGACAGCGCTTTGGCCAATTCGGTTTTACCGACGCCCGTCGTACCGATGAACAGGAACGTTCCCAGCGGACGGTTCGGATCCTGCAATCCCGACTTCATACGTCTGACCGCGCCCGAAATGACGGAAATCGCTTCGGGCTGGCCGATAACGCGCCGCCCCAGAAAGTTTTCAAGGTCAATAAGGCGTTTTTTGTCCTCGGCATCGACCTTGTCCATCGGAATCCCCGTCCATGCGGAAATGATGTTCGCGACGTGCTGTTTGTTCAAAACGGTATCGGTCGTTTTCTTTTCGTCCAAATCCATCATCAAGCCCGTTGCGGCTTCGTCCAGCAAGTCAATCGCCTTTTCGGGGAACAGACGGGACTTGACGTAACGCCCCGCCATTGAAACGGCGTTCTGCACGATTTCGTCATCAATTTGGATTTTGTATTTTTCCGCCAGACGCTTGCCCACCCCGCGCAGAATGTCCGTCGTTTCCGCGGGCGTCGGTTCTTCGACGTACATGGTTTGCAGACAGCTCATCAAATCGGGGTCTTGTTCGATATACTGCTTAAAAGCGTTCAGTTCGGCTTCGACAACGCATTTGATTCCGCCGTCAAGGACTTTCGGCTTCAAAAACTTGGGAATTTCGGGGTTGCCGTTCGGCGTGCGCGCCAGAAAGCCCAAGTCGTTGATGTACAAAATCATCTGATCGCCCGCAGCCTGGATTTGCTGGAACGCTTCTTTCAAGTGTTCCTCGTATTCCGCCTGTGTTTTGGAATCAATCATCATCGTCGCGATGTCGACGCCGACCAGCTTGCGCCCCTGCAGTTTCGGCGGCACGCGGTTTTCCGCCAGCGCTTTGGCGAAACCTTCGACAATCGACGTTTTGCCGATGCCCGTCGGCCCCAGCAGCATGGGGTTGTTTTTCGTGTCGCGCAGCAAAATGTGCATCACGCGGCGCTGTTCCTTTTCGCGTCCGATGACCAGCTTCAGCGTGCCGTTTTTGGCTTTTTCGGTATAGTCGACAATATAGCTCACGCAAAAACCTCCCCCGTAAAAGCGCAATGCGTCGCGCCCGTCATCAGAATATCTCCGTTGTCGTCCAGTTCAATCACCAAAGACCCGCCGTCCATTTTGATTTCGGCTTTGCGCGCGCTCAGCCCCCGCCGCACCGCCGCCGTCAAAGTCGCGCACGCCCCCGTGCCGCAGGCTTCGGTAACGCCCGCGCCGCGTTCCCATACCCGCATGCGGACAAGGTCGGGCTTGACGACCTGCGCGAATTCGACGTTCACGCGTTCGGGAAACATCGGATGCGTTTCGACAAAGCTTCCCCACTTTTCAACGTCAAAGTTTTCGACATCGTCGACAAAGAAAACGGCGTGCGGATTGCCCACCGACACGCAGCACGGTTCGGGCAGTTCTGCGGAAACGCCTTTAACCGCCAGAGTGTCTTGAGTTTCGGCAATCGGAATTTCGTCCCAATTCAAGCGCGGCTTGCCCATATTGACGGAAGTCAGCCCGTTTTCCGCGCGCCAAGCTTTCAACAGCTTGCCGTCGGGAGCTTCCATTGTCAGCGAATCGACGCCCTTTTCATCCATCAGCAGCTTTGCCGTGCAGCGCGACCCGTTGCCGCACGCGCCCGCCGACGACCCGTCCGCGTTGAAAAACAGGATTTTAACATCGGCTTTGTCCGACGGTTTCAGCACGATTAACTGGTCAAAGCCGACGCCCGTTTTGCGGTTGCCTATCGCTTTGATTTCGTCGGGCGTCAAATCGACGCCGCGCATAATCACGAAATCGTTGCCCAGCCCGTCCATTTTGATAAAGGGGATTTTTTTCATAAGCTCAAATTTCCGATGCGTTCCAAAGCTTTCAAAGTGTTTTCGCGCGTTCCGAACGACGTCAGGCGGACATAGCCTTCGCCGCACGCGCCGAAACCGCTGCCCGGCGTGCAGACCAGCTGAGCGTCGTGCAGCAGTTTTTCAAAGAACATCACCGACGTCATTCCCATCGGGGTCGCCAGCCAGATATACGGCGCGTCCTTGCCGCCGTAGACGGTAAAGCCTTTTGCCTGCAAGCCCTCGCGAATCAAGCGCGCGTTTTCCATATAGTAGTCGGTCATCGCCTTGACTTCGCGTTTGCCCTCGTCGGAAAACACGGCTTCGGCGGCGCGCTGAATAACATACGCCACGCCGTTGAATTTCGTGCAGTGACGGCGGCTCCACAGCGGGTTCAGCTCGACTTCCGCCCCCGACGGCGCCATTGCTTTCAACGCGTGCGGCACGACCATATAAGCGCACCGAACGCCCGTAAAGCCCGCCGTTTTGGAAAACGACCGCAGTTCAATCGCGACTTCTTTCGCGCCGTCGATTTCGTAAATGCTGTGCGGAATGCTGTCTGTGCGGATGTATTCCTTGTACGCGGAATCGAAGATGATGACCGCTTTGTTCTGTTGGGCGTAACGCACCCATTGGGTCAATTCCTCTTTGGTCATGACTGACCCCGTCGGGTTGTTGGGCGAACACAGATAAATCAAATCGCACGCCGTTTTGGGCAAAGCGGGCGAAAATCCCGATTCGCGCGTGCAGGGCAAAAACGTCAAAGAACGCCCCGCCATGATGTTCGTGTCGCGGTAAACGGGATAAACGGGGTCGGGAATGGCGACTTTCGCCGTCGTGTCGAAAATTTCCTGAATGTTGCCGACATCGCATTTGGCGCCGTCGGATACGAAAACCTCGTCCGCCGCGATATCGATGCCGCGCGCTTTGTAGTCGTTGTCGACAATCGCTTGGCGCAAAAATTCGTAGCCCTGCTCCGGACCGTAGCCGCGCATGGTTTCGACCGCGCCCATTTCGTCGGCGGCTTTGTGCATCGCCTTGATGCAGGCGGCGGGAATGGGCTGCGTTACGTCGCCGATGCCCAGACTGATAACCTCGGCCGCGGGGTTTTGTTCCTTGTACGCCTTGATTTTGCGGGCGATTTCTTGAAACAGATAGTTGGCGGACAAATCAAAATAATGAGGGTTTGCTTTAATCATTTTTTGCACCTTAAATCAATCAAGCGTTTTTCAAAACAGGGGCGTCATAGACCTGCTGCGGTTCGCCGTCGGCGTCCAGCTCGCACACCAGAATTTGGGGGGATTGTTCGATTTTTTCGCGAATGGCATCGGGAATATGCTCCAGCGAAATCCGCGGCGTGTCGGCGGAACGGAACAAAAAAGCGTCCGAATTCTGCAATGTGAAAAACGGGTCTTTCGCCAAGCCCCCGATTCCGCTGAACATTAAAACGGGTTCGTCCCCGTCGTTGGTCGTAAAATCATAATCCCGCAATTTAATGACAGTCATTTTACCGTCCTTTATCCTTTAACTTTTCAAGCAGTTCAGTCTAATCGAATTTTTCCCCCTTTGCAAAGGATTAAGTAACAAAAACGGCACGGCGCGCAAGCAAGGCTTGTTCGGTGTTTTTTTTATTTGAAAGATCACCGTCTGTTTTGTAAACTGGCTTTGTCCGCGCAAAATCGGTTTGTGCGGAAAGTGCCTTAGCGGGTGCGGAGCCGTGAGAAAGCTCTAATGTTGTTCGGCGTGGGTATGCGTCGTAATTCGTGTTGTTTAAGTACGAACACGAAAAAGTATCCCCGAATCTGTTTATGGTTCGGGGGGCTTTCGGCGTATGTTCAAAAGTCCCGATTTGAATCGGATAACTTTAAAGGTCGAAAGGGTCTTGTAACAACATTATGACTTTCTCAACTCCCCGAACCGCTTTAGGGCGGTTTTTGGGGATTTTTTATGGCTAAAGCAACAGGAAACGCAAAACTGCACCAAGCGCAACACAATGGAAACGATGAATATTACACGCAACTGTCCGATATAGAAAACGAACTGAAACACTATAGAAACTTTTTCAACGGAAAAACCGTTTTCTGCAACTGCGACGACCCGTATGAAAGCAATTTTTTCAAATACTTCGCTTTGAATTTCAATGCACTGGGTTTGAAAAAACTAATCGCGACCTGCTATTCGGCATCGCCCGTTATGGGGCGGGAACTGCCGTTGTTTGACAGAATGAACGGGAAAAAAGCGTACAAAATCGAAATTACCGAAGTAATTGACACGAATAACGACGGCGCGGTCGATTTGTCCGATGTTGAATATTTGATAAAACACGGGAAAAACACTTTAAGCGTTTTGGAGGAAAACGGTGATTTTCGCTCAGCCGAATGTGTTTATTTATTGAATCAAGCCGATATTGTCGTAACAAATCCTCCGTTCAGCCTGTTTCGGGAATATGTTGCACAACTGATTGAATTTAAAAAAGAATTTTTAATTGTCGGCAACAAAACGGCAATTACTTATGCCGAAATTTTCAAATTGATAAAAGAAAATAAAATTTGGTTGGGATATACCCCGAAAATTAAGCGTTTTCGAGTCCCTGATTATTACGAGGGAAAACTGATTTCAAAAGAAAGTGACGGGAAAAAATACGCAAACAATGTCGGAAATGTTTCGTGGTTCACAAACTTGGACGTTTCTATCAGAAATGAAAAAATTGTTTTGTATAAAAAATACATTCCGGAGGAATATCCGAAATACGACAATTACGACGCGATTAACGTGGATAAAGTCGCTGACATTCCAGTCGATTACGACGGCGTGATGGGCGTTCCGATTACTTTTTTGGACAAGTACAACCCGAACCAATTTGAAATCGTCAAATTCAGAAAAGGAAACAATGAACGGGATCTGTCAATCAACGGAAAATGCCCGTTTTTCCGCATTTTAATCAAAAGGAAAAAATCATGAAAATCGAACTGCATCAAATCACCATCCGCGACGTTTTCAACGGTTATCGAAACAATGACGAAAACGGCGTCGTCGGATACGGCGGAAAGCTGAACATCCGCCCGCCGTATCAGCGCGAATTCGTCTATGACGACAAAAAGCGAAACGCCGTTATCGAAACGGTTTTCAAGGGTTTTCCGCTGAACGTGATGTACTGGTCGAAAAACGCCGACGACACTTTTGAACTGCTGGACGGACAGCAAAGAACGCTGAGCCTGTGCGCTTACGCCAACGGGGACTATTCGTTTAACAGCAAATATTTTCACAACCTGACGGAAACGGAAAAAAATCAGATTCTGGATTACCCGCTGATGATTTATGTTTGCACGGGCAACGACAAAGAACGGCTGGACTGGTTTAAAACAATCAACATCGCGGGTGAAAAACTGACCGACCAAGAATTGCGCAACGCCAATTACACGGGAACTTGGCTGACCGATGCCAAGCGACATTTCAGCAAAACGAATTGCGCCGCTTACAACTTAGCAAGCAAATATATGAACGGTTCGCCGATTCGGCAGGATTATTTGGAAACGGTGCTGCGCTGGATAAGCGCGGACAATATCGAAGACTATATGGCGCAACATCAAAACGCCCCGAACGCAATCGAGTTGTGGCTTTATTTTCAAAGCGTCATCGCTTGGGTTCAAGCCGTTTTTCCGAAATACCGCAAGGAAATGAAAGGGCTCGACTGGGGGCGGCTGTACAATTCGTTTGGGAATCAAAACTTTGGCAACTTTGAAGCGCAAATTGCAAATTTGATGGAAGACGAAGACGTTTCCAACAAAAAAGGCATTTACGAATATCTGCTGTCGGGCGACGAACGGAAATTAAGCTTGCGCACGTTTTCGGACAAAATGAAACGCGAAGCTTACGAACAGCAAAAAGGAATCTGCCCCAAATGCGGGCAACATTTTGAATTTGAAGAAATGGAAGGCGACCATATCGTTCCGTGGAGCAAAGGCGGACATACAACGGCTGGCAATTGTCAAATGCTGTGCCGCCGCGACAACGGAATCAAATCCAACCGTTAAGACATTAAAGATGAGATATTGAATATAAAAACGGCTCCGTAAAAAAAACGGAGCCGCTTGAATTTGCTAAACCGCTTATTAGCGCGAACGCATGCGGTTCGCAATCGCCGCCTGAACGGCTTTGTTGGGTTCCGCTTTCTTTTCGGCGGAAACGTCGCGATGGGTCATGCCGCCGCTCGGATTGCCGAAAGCCGCATACAATTCGCCCGCTTCTTTCCAGAACGATTTTTTGGGTTCATCCTTTTTCGGTTCGGCTTTGGCGGGTTCGGCCGTTTTTGCCGTTTCCTGTGCGGGAACGTCGCGGTGCGTCATACCGCCGCCCGGATTACCAAAAGCCGCGTACAATTCGCCGGCTTCTTTCCACAGGGATTTTTTGGGTTCGGCTTTTTCCTTTTTGGGTTCGGCCTTGGCTTCGGGAGCTTTTTCAGCTTTGTCCGCCGGCATATCGCTGTGCGTCATGCCGCCGCTCGGATTGCCGAAACGGGCGTACAAATCGGCGACTTTGCCCCAGAACGATTTTTTTTCTTCCATAACGCTTCTCCTACCAGAAAATCTGTTGAATTTTCTTTATCCTTGCACGTTTTTTCCTTTTTGTCAATTTTTTCTTCTAAAAAAGACAAAAAAGTTTTTACGCTTTAACAGCGACCTCGTAAGCGCGTTCAATCATATCCATAACGTCGTCTTCGGACGTTTCTGCGTTTTCCGATTTGGCATAAGCGGTCAAAGCTTTGTCCAACATGTCAATGCTTTTCAAAACATTGGTTTCAATGACCAGAATTTTGGAAACGCCCGCCAAGTCTTTCATCACGTCTTCGTCGATTTGCGTCAGCAGAATGTCGCCCTTCGGAGAACGTTGGAAATGCAGGGTTGTCGCGTCTTTTTTCGTCAAAACGGGTTTTTCCGGCTCGCCTTCAAACGCGGGCAAAAACACGGAAATCATCCCCGCTTCGTTTTTTACAAACTGAGGGGACGGCAATTCGTTAATATCCATTTTCAAACTCCTTCGGTTGAATTTTTAACCAAGTATACAAAAAAGCCCTTGTCGAAACAAGGGCTTTTCGTCATCCGAATGTTTAACCCGCGTGTTCAAACGGGTTGACGTTTTCGTTGTGGCTTTCCATCGTTTTGCGGATGTCCAGATACATCAGCACGGGCATCGCGACGTAAATCGACGAATACGTGCCGACGATAATGCCCCACAGCATAATCAAGGCAAAGCCCTGCAGCACCGAACCGCCCATGAACAGCATCACAACCAGCATGATAATGGTCGACATGCCCGTCAGCAAAGTGCGCGGCAACATTTCGTTGGTTGTTTTGTTAATCATTTCGTCAATCGGCATTTTGCGGTATTTGCGCAGATTTTCGCGCATGCGGTCATAGGAAACAATGGTGTCGTTGACGGAAAATCCCGCCAGCGTCATCAGTCCCGCGATAATCGTCATGTCGAAATCCAGCCGGAACACGGAAAACAGACCGACGGCAATGATGATGTCGTGAATCAGCGACAGCATTGTTCCCAGCGCGAATTCCCATTCAAAGCGCGTCCAAACATAGGCGGTAATCATCAGTCCCGCCAGAATGACCGCCCAAATGCAGTTGCGGATAAGCTCCGCGCCCACACGGGGGCCGACCATTTCAACGCGGCGGATGGTATATTCGTCGCCCAGTTTTTCACGAATGACGGACGAGATTTTCATCTGTTCCTTTTCATTGTCGCCGCGTCCCAAAGCGGTAATCAAAGCTTCCGTTCCCTGTTCGCCGACAGGCTGCAAATCGACGCCGAGATCGTCCAGTTTCGCGCGCAGATCTTTCATGTCGATTTTCTGTTCGGCTTGGACTTCCATCAATACGCCGCCCTTAAAGTCGATGCCCAAATTCATGCCTTGGGTGCAAATCGACACAATCGACACAATCATCATCAACAGCGAAAACACAAATGCGATTTTGCGCGCGCCGATAAAGTTAATGTGCGTCGGTTTAATGAAATAATGAATCAGTCTAGGCATTTCACATTCTCCTTACACATTGATTCTTTGCGGCTTTGTGAGCTTCACCCACGCCAAAATCAGCACTTTTGTCACATAAACGGCCGTAAACACGGACGTCACCAAACCCAAACAGGTGGTAACACCGAACCCGCGGACAGGGCCGTTGCCCAGCCAAATCAAAATCAACCCCGCAAACAAGCTGGTCAAGTTTGAATCGAAAATCGCGGACGAAGCGTTTTCAAATCCCGCTTCAATCGTGTTCAAAACGGATTTGCCGTAGCCCTGTTCTTCACGCATGCGTTCGTAAATCAAAACGTTTGCGTCGACCGCCATGCCCAACGTCAGAGCAATACCCGCAATTCCGGGCAAAGTCAGCGTCGCGCCCAGCGCGCTCATCGCGCCGCACAGCAGCAGCAGGTTCAGCACCAAAGCGATATCGGCGAACAAGCCGAACAGCCCGTAAGTCGCGACCACGAACAACAGCACCAGCACCATGCCGACCACGCAGGATTTTTTGCCCGCGTCAATCGAATCGGTTCCCAGTCCGGGACCGACGATGCGTTCTTCAACGACTTCCAGCGGCGCGGGCAAAGCGCCCGAACGCAGCATCAGCGCCAAATCGTTCGCGCTTTGAACCGTAAAGCTGCCCGTGATAATGCCCGAACCGCCCGTAATCGCGGATTTGACTTCGGGCGCGGTAATCACTTTGCCGTCCAAAACAATCGCCAAACGGCGGCCGACATTGTCGCGCGTCGCCGTTCCGAAACGTTTTGCGCCGAACGAATTGAAACGGAAAGCGACAACGGCTTCCGCCCCTTGGAAATCGGCGCGGGCATCGGTCAGATGTTCGCCGCCGACAATGGATTTGCGTTCAATGACATAAAACGCGGCGGAAGCGTCCTCGTCCCCCGGAACGACTTTGGAATCGGGGGCGATTTTGCCGCGGCGGGCGTCTTCGACACTGGTCTTTTCATCAACGAAATGGAACGACATCTTCGCCGTTTTGCCCAGCAGTTTTTTGACTTCGTTCGGGTCTTCCACACCGGGCAGCTGAACTTGGATACGGTCGGAGCCTTGACGCATAATCGACGGTTCGCGCGTTCCCAGCTGATCAATACGGCGGCGGACGATTTCAATCGACTGGTCAACCGCGGACGCTTTCATTTTCAGCAAAGCCTGTTCGGTAAAGCGAACGGACAGCATGTCGCCGTTTTCCGCAACGTCCAGATTGCCCTTGTCGATTTTGCGAATCAGCTCTTTGGCTTTGGCGATTTGTTCGTCATTGACGATTTTGACCGTCAAAGCGTCGTCTTTGACAGACAGATTCGTATAGCGCACGTTCTTTTCGCGCAAAGCGATGCGGGCGGCGTCCATGACCGCGCTCAGCTGATCCTTGACCACTTGATCCAAGTCGACCTGCAGCAACAGCTGAGAACCGCCCTGCAAGTCCAAACCCAACGTCATCGGCTGCCACCATTCGGGCAGTTTGTCCTGCTGCGCCTTGGGAATAAAGTTGGGGACGGCGAAAAACACGCCGACCGCCGTGATTATTCCGATTAAGGCGACTTTCCATTTCGGATAGTTAAACATAGATATTCCCTTTTATTTTTTCGTCAAAAGGTCTTTCAAGCCTTCACCGCCTTTTCTGGCGTTGTCGTTGGCCTGTTCGTCTTTCAAAAAGTCTTTGTCGACCGCTTCGGCGCGTTTGGCCAAAATACGGTCGCGCACCACGACGACACGCACGCCGTCCGCAATTTCGACCAGCAAATCATTCGCGTTCGACCGAATGACTTTGCCGACGATTCCGCCGTTTGTGATGACGGTGTCCCCGCGTGCGACGGTCGACTGCATCGTCATGTGTTCTTTCATCTTTTTCTGCTGAGGGCGAATCAAAAAGAAGTAGAACACGACGAAAATGACCAGAAATTGGAACAAAATCCGCAAAGGATTGGCGGCGGCCATTGCCGGATCGGCGGCGACGGCGGCGGCTTCCTGTGCAAAAGCGGGATTGATAAGCATACAAAAACTCCGTTTGTTAAAAAATATTTAAACGAAGTATAAAGCGATTTGTCGGGATTGCAATCATAAAAGCAAAAAAACAGCCCGAACCCCATAAGTCCGAGCCGCTTTTACCCCGACGGCGGTTACCGCCCGCCGTTTGCCAAGGCTTTTGCCACCGCGGGATTGACCTGTTGCCGTTTCGGCGGTTCAACATTGCCGTTTGCGTCGCGGACATAGAAGTAATCCGCCGACGTTTTGATTTTCGACCGGCCGAACAGCTTTAAAGCGTGGCGGATATGACCGCGCTCGATTTCAGCCGCGCTCTTCGCCGTTTTTTCCGAAACGGTGTTTGCGCGGGCGGAAGCGAAAAACGCTTCATCGACATAGCCGAATTCCTGCGACAGCTGTTTGGGCGTGATTTCTTTCTTGTACGCGCCCGAATACAGCTTGCCCATTTCCATAAAACCGACCACGGAACGGTCATAATTTTCGACATACGACGCATGGTCGTACCACGCTTTGAACGCTTCGGATTTGGCTTTGTCCGCGTCCTTGTCCTTTTCAAAGGAAGCCTCATACGCTTTCATCATTCCGCCGTGGCGGCTGCAAAAAGCGGCGTAAGTATCGGGTTCGGCTTTGCGCATCTGATAAACGGCGGCGCATTCGTGCGCCATGGCGTCGGCTTCCAAAGCGCGGACTTCTGCGACATTGGAATACACGCTGTACGAATGGTCGCGTATCGGATTTTGTTCGGAATGGCGGCATTCGTGAACAATGGTGGACAGCAGTTTTTCATCGGGAGCTTTTTCGTCCAAAGCGACATACTTGACCGACGGCGTGTACACGCCCAAACAGTTGCCCATATCCCCGTCAATCCCGATGCAAATGCCGCGCTCAATAGCGGATTCGACGATTTTTTTGCCCAAAGGCGACGCTTTGCAAATGCGGGCAAGCAGTTTTTCGACACGTTCGGCGCGCGCGGCTTCGCGTTTTTCAACGGCGGCTTTGTCCTCGCGCGATTGGTCAATCGTCGTCATAAAAGCCCCTGAAACACAAATCACCGTCATCGGCAAATCCTCCAATTTTGTTTAAATTCAAAGTTACCACACTTCTTTTGGACAAAAAAGCTTTTTTTGCAAAATTTTTAAACCTTGCCTTTTGATTAAAAACGCCTAAATTGATTCAAACGAACATCGGGGGACACGATCATGACCAAAAAGCTGTATTTGACGGACGCGCAACTGAAATCCGAAACGGAGCGGTGCTTGAACTGTCCCGAAAAACCGTGCAAAAAAGCCTGCCCCGCGAACTGTTCCCCCGCCGATTTCATCCAAGCGGCGAAACCGCGGACAAATGAAAGCTATGTCAAAGCCGCCGAGGAAATTCTGAAAGCCAACCCGCTGGGGCAAATGTGCGGGCTGACCTGCCCCGACCGTTTTTGCATGGCGGCCTGTTCGCGAAAAAATCTGGATTCTTCCATCCGTATCCCCGCCGTCCAAGCCGCTCTGCTGGAAAAAGCGCGCAAGCTGGGCGGAGTTTCGGCGCCCGCCCCTGTTGCTCCGAACGGCAAAAACGTTGCAATCGTCGGCGCGGGACCAGCGGGCATGGCGGCCGCCGCCGTTCTGGCGCGCAAAGGATACAGCATCACTTTGTTTGAAGCGGCGAACAAGGTCGGAGGCGCGGCGAAACTGATTCCCGAAGCGCGCCTGCCGCAGGAAGTCACGGAAAAGGATTGGAATTATATCAAAACCTTCGGCGACATCACGCTGACGCTGAACCACCGCGTTGCAAACCCCGTCGATTTGCTCAAAGACGGTTATGACGGCGTCATTGTCGCGGTCGGCGAGCCTCATTCCGCAAAAATGGGCATCCCCGGCGAAGAATTGGCGGTTTCCTTTATGGATTATCTGAAAGCCCCCGAAAATTACGCTTCCGCGGGAAACGTCGCCGTTTTGGGCGGCGGCGCGGTTGCGACGGACTGCGCGATTACAGCAAAAACGAACGGCGCCGAAAATGTCGAAATGTTCGTTCGCCGGCGCGTGTGCGATATGCGGCTGACAGCTGAAGAACGGTCTTGGCTGATGGACAATCAAATCGACATCACATCCATGACCCGCGTTGAAAAGATTGAAAAAACGGGCGACACCTACACGCTTTACACCTGCAAAACGCGCTTTAACGGCACAAAGCTGGAGGACATTCCCGAAACCACCGTCAAACGCCCCGATTTCGCGCACGTCATTATGGCTGTGGGATCGAAAGCCGACCCGAAAACCGAAGCCGCCAAAGTCGTCTATGCGGGCGACTGCAATCACGGCGGGTCAACGATTGTCGAAGCGGTCGCTTCGGGCAAAAACGCGGCGAACGAACTGCATGCGGCTTTGACGGGCGAAATCGAGGAAATCGCCTGCCCCGTCAGCAAAATCGTAACCTACAAAGCCAAATCCTGCACAATCGTCGAAGGCGTTTAACGCAAAGGCGGAGAAAACTCCCCGCCTTTAATATCATTTCAAAGCATTTTTGAAAAACCGTTCCAGCTTGTCAAACGGTATCAAATCAACCCTGTCATACAAATCGACATGCCCCGCGTTCGGAACGATGACCAGCTCTTTTGGTTGCGCCGCTTTGGCGTAAGCGTCTTGACTGAATTCAATCGAATGAGCGTTTTCCCCTGCGATAAACATCATCGGACGCGGAGAAATCGTTTCAATGTCGTTGAACGGATAAAAGTTCATAAACTTCGTGTTTGACGCCAAAGTCGGATGCGTCGTCGTCAAATCCGTCGCCCCTTTCGGAGTGAATTCGCCGCGTTTTGTACGGTAAAAGCCGTAAAATTCGCGTTCGACGGGGGACGATTTGTCCGTCAATTTATGCACCGTCCCGCCTGTATACGCTGTCTTTGCGCCTTTGAATTCGGCTTCGCGCTGTTTTATTGACGCCGCAATGATTTCTTTGCGCTGTTCAAGGGATACGCCTTTGCGCAACCCGTTGCGGGACGCCGCCCCCATGTCGTACATGCTGACCGTGGCGACCGCTTTCAGCCGCGGGTCGATTTTGGCTTCGCTGACGGCGAAACTGCCCGACCCGCAAATGCCGATAACGCCGATTTTGTCAGCATCGACATCGTTTCTGGTTGACAAATAGTCCGCCGCCGCACTGAACGCGTCCGCATAGATTTCGGGCGACACGTTGTTGCGCGGCAATCCGCCGCTTTCGCCCCAAAACGGCAAATCAACCGCCAAAGTCACAAAACCTTTTTCCGCCATTTTTTGCGCATACAGCTGAGCGGACTGTTCCTTGACCGCGCCCATCGGATGCCCGACAATCAAAGCGGGCAGTTTCGCGGTTTGATTTTCGGGCGCATACAGCCTGCCCGCCACGGTCATGTTGTACATATTTTTGAATTCGACCTTTTCCGATTTCAAAACGTCGCTTTTGTAAAAGTTGTCCGCGCCATTCGGAATATCCGTGTTTTTGGCGGAAACAGGCGCGGAAAACAAAGCGGTCAGCAACAAAGGAAAAATCTTTTTCTTGCACAGTTTCATTTGAAACCTCCTTGTTTGTTTCATTCTGATTTTTATGGTAAGGGCGTTTTTTTGCAATAGCAAATACTTATATTGTATGTTATATTATGCTTTAAAAGCATAATAAAGGAAGCTCTATGGAATTTCGGGTTTTACGGTATTTTCTGGCAATCGCGCGCGAAGGCAGCTACACCAAAGCGGCGCAAAGTTTGAATGTAACCCAGCCGACTTTGTCGCGGCAAATCAAAGATCTTGAAGCCGAATTGGGGCAGCCGCTGTTTGTCCGTTCGGCGCACGCCGTAACGCTGACGGCGGCGGGATATGTCCTGCGCAAGCGCGCCGAGGAAATTTTGGATATAGTCGGCAAAACCAAAGCCGACTTTTCAAGCGCCGACGACGTTTCGGGGGATGTGTACATCGGCGGCGGCGAAACGCAGGGCATGCGGTTGATTGCCGCCGTCATCGCCGATTTGCGCCGCGATTTTCCCGACATTCGTTTTCATCTGCACAGCGGCAACGCCGAAGACATAACCGAAAGACTGGACAAAGGATTGTTGGATTTCGGCGTTCTGATTCAGCCGACGGATTTGTCAAAATACGCTTCGTTGTCTTTGCCCGTCAAAGACGTTTGGGGCGTGCTGATGAACAAAAATCACCCCTTGGCGCAAAAAGAACGCGTTTTTTCCGACGATTTAACCGGAATACCCTTGCTGTGTTCAAAACAGCTGATTCAAAAACGTGAAACGGACAGCCTTTTCAAAAGCTTGTTCGGTGCGAATTTTGAAAAAATGAATATTATCGCCACTTACAACCTGTTATTCAACGCCGCTTTGCTGGCAGAGCGGAATGTCGGCTGTGTCCTCTGTCTGGACGGACTGGTTGATACAATGGCGGTTGAAAACATTGTATTCCGCCCCTTGTCCCCGACGGTTGAATCGGGATTGGACGTCGTCTGGAAAAAAGGTCAAATCTTTTCCCCCGCCGCCGCGCTGTTTTTGAACCGCTTGCGGGAAACAATCGCGCTTCAACAAACGACTTGCGTTTGAATATCGGCGGCGTTCGCGTATTTTTTCAGCAGTTCCGCCAGATTGTCCAGCCAAGTTTGCAGTTCGTCCGCTCCGTCGAACGCGTAAATCACATACAGCAGATTTTTGCGTCCGCCCGCCGTTATCATCGTGCGGCGGCTGTCCGAAGTCGGATTGCCGAACACGCTTTCGTCGTCGTACAAAGCGGGCAAGTGCTCAATATTCAGAACGTCTTTGCCGATGCCTTTGTACTGTTCACCGTCGGGCGCGCGCTTCCAAACGATTTGCCCTTTGATTGCCGCGCGATCGTAAGACCCCAGCGAATACCCCGACGCGACGGAAATCATATTGTTGATGTCAACGGCGTTGTTGATGCGGTACAGCCCGTTTCCTTTGGCGATGCGGCGCAGCATCGCTTCGGCGGAGTTGCGGTATTTCAGCGGGTCTTTGCCCAAAGCCTTGTACGCTTTGCGGGTCGCGGCGACATGCGGATTTTGCGCCACTTTTTCCAGCGTGTAATCGTCCTGCATCGCGTTGATTGTTTCATCAAAATCCGCCAGCAAATCCGCCGGGCTTTCGGCGACATCCGCCGAACACGTCAAAATCCCCAAAGCCGCTTCGGGAACAGCGGCTGAAATTGTTGTATCAATCCGAATCATTATTCACGCTCTCTAATCAAGCAGGATTTCAAATCTTCCGCCAACCGCGCGCACAACACGCGCAACTGCCGCTCCATTCCTGCAACAAAAGTCCTGTAACGCGATTTTCCGTTGACTTCGGCTTCCCTGTAAATCGGGGCATAAGCCGCCAGTTCGGCGTGCTTCGCAGTTAATTCAGCCCAGTAGCTTTGGGCGGCGGGCAGCGTTTCAAAAGACGACATTTGCAATATTTTGACCGTTCCGTCAGCCAAAACAGGCTTGTGAACCGGCGTTTTGGCCGCGGGAATCAACGCGGCGGATGCCGTTTTGGCTTCATCAATCCGTTTTAAATCGGTCCATTCCAAAATCTTCGCCCGTTCGTCCGCGCCCAAAGCCGTCAAACGCACCTGCTGTTCCGACGGCGCATAATCATAGGAAACTTCTTTAAATCCCTGCGGAGCGTTACGCGACAGATTGTTTTCCAACATGTCCGCCATGCCCGCAACCGATGTCGTCAAAGAAAACGACGGCAGCGGATCCACGCCCAGCGCCATAAACAAATCGCTTTCGGCCGCCTTGTAGTCAGCATAAGCCAAATCTCGTTCCAAATGCGTTGTCAGCACGTCAACGGCCTGCAAAACAGCGGCGCGGCGTTCCTCCACGGTGTTTGTTTTTTCGTCGAAAGTTTTTTGCCACAGCTTGTCCGTCACGTTTTCCAAAGAATCCGCCGCCCCGAACGCATCCGCCGCCAGACGCAGCTGCAGATAAGACACATTGACCTGCGAAATGACGGCAACAGTCATGGCTTCGCGGCGCAAACGTTCCAGCTTTTGCTTGTCTTTGGCCGTGCGAACGGCTTGCGGTCTGGAAAACAATCCCAGCAGATTCCAAGTCACGCCCATTCCCGCGTCAGCCCAATTTTTGCTTTTCAAGTACGAATTGGAATTGTAATTCAACCCCGCCGAAAATTCAATTCCGGGGAAAATGCGCAAAATTTCCTTTTTGGCTTCGCGTTCGGCAATGCGCGCCTGATAATCGCCGATGCGCAATTCCGGACGGTTGACCAAAGCGAAATGTTCCAAATCAATCTGGCCGAATTCACGCACGACCCGCGGCGTGTCCATTGCTTTGGGAATGTCCAGCGAAAACGCCGTCGCCGGCGGCAAATTCATCAGCGCCGCCAATTCGGCTTTGGACGTCAGCACTTCTTTTTTCAAAGAATTCAGTTTTTGCAAAGCCTGCAGCAGCTTCCGCTGTTCCGCCAAACCTTCAACCGAATTTCCGGACAGCCCCGTTCTGACAATTTCCTGTTCCAAAGCGGACGTCATCGCATTGACGTCTTCGGCGACACGCTGAGCCGCCGCCGTGCGCCAAAACGCCGCGCGAACATCATGAACCAGTCTTTGCAAAGACTTGCGCCGCGCTTCTTCGGCGATAAAGCGGCGGTCGGACGCCTGTTTGGCATTCACATAACTGATGCCGAAATCCAGCACGTTATACACGATTTGCAAATCGGCTTCCCGTGCGGATTTGTCGGAAACAATCAAGCTTTCGTTGCCGTCCGCGTCCTTTGCCGAAACTTTCAGTCTTTCCGATTTCGTCGTAAAACCGCCGGAAGCCGCCAGTTGCGGCAGCATATCCATGGTCGCCGAATCGGAAATCCCCGCAGCTATCGCCTGTTCCATCGCGTCAACCCGCTGACGGGCGTTGTATTTCACCGCGCGGGCGATTGCCTCGTAAAGCGTTACCGGTTTGGTCAATTCTTCCTGCCCGCCGAACAAAGCGGTTTTGTCCATGTCGGCACGCGCGGCGCGGTCGGCAATATTCGTCGGCTGAGTGCTGACGGCACACGCCGCCAGTCCGAATGAAACCAAAGCAAATCCCAACAAATTACGCATAAGAAAATCCTGTATCGGTCAAGCCTGCAACCGCACGGTTTGCGGCACATTTTTTATCAAGATACAATATATAGCCGTTCTGGCAACAACTTTTTACCATTTTTTAACATTTTCCTTTTGTTTGGCAAACGAACGGCGCCAAAGTATTCAAACCTTGACGCCGCTTGATAAACAGTTGGCAAATTTTATCGCGAAAAATGCTTGTTTTTCATTTGGGCAAGGACGCTTGCCGTTTGATTTTGGCGCTGTTTCTGGCGGTTTTCCTCGCGCACCGCCTGCAGCACCACGACGGAATGAGGCTGGGCGCGATAGTTGCCGTCCCTGATTTCACGCTGTTCGACGGGCAGTTTTTCAACGCCCAAATGCGCGGTGTCGAAAGCGACTTCCCACTTTTGACCGTTCGGCGCGGGCGGTGTTCTGAAATCGACTTCGCCGTTGTGCGCGTTCATAATGACCATGAAATCGTCGTCCGCGGGTTTGCCGTCCTTTTTCGTCTTTTCCCCCGCCAAAACATAGGACAGCGTTTTGGCAAACGGCTGCCAGTCGCCGCCCGTCATTTCCTGTCCGTCGGGACGGATGAAAGTAATGTCTTTAGTCCCCTTGTCGTCGACAGGCTGCCCGTCAAAATAATCGACATTGCCCAAAACGGGGTGTTCGCGGCGCAGTTTCGTCATAAAGCCGACCATTTCCGCCGATTTTACATCGCGGTCTGAAATCTTGTCCCAGTTCACCCAGCTGGTTTCGTTGTCTTGACAATACGGGTTGTTGTTGCCGTTCTGCGAACGGTTGAATTCGTCGCCCGCCAAACGCATCGGCACGCCCGAAGCCATTAACAATGTCGCTTCCAAGTTTCGCACCATTTTGTTGCGGAATTCGTCCAAGCCTTCGTCCCGATAGCCCTCGTGCCCCCAGTTGCGGCCGAAGTTCTGGTTTGCCCCATCGGTGTTGTGCCACGGGTTGGCTTCGTTGTGTTTCTGTTCGTACGACCACAAGTCTTTGGCGGTAAAGCCGTCGTGCGCCGTCACAAAGTTGACGGACGGCGACATTCTTTCGCCCTCGTTTTTCATATCGTCGGACGCGGTCATGCGCTGCGCCATTTTGGCGGCGAAGCCCTCGTTCCCGCACCAGAAACGGCGGGTGTCGTCGCGGAAACGGTCGTTCCACTGCATCCAGTTTTTCTGGAAATTGCCGACTTGGTATCCGCCCGCGCCGCAGTCCCATGGTTCGGCAATCAGCTTGCATTTCGACAGCACGGGGTCGTTTCTCAACGCTTCGTAAAACGGATGGTTCTTGTCAAAGTCGCGATTGGCGGGGTCGCCCTCGCGTCCGCGTCCCATAACGGTCGCCAAATCAAAACGGAATCCGTCAACGCCCATTTCCTCCGCCCAATAGCGCAGGGAATCGACCGCCAGACGGCGCGCCATCGGCTTGGTCATATCCAAAGCGTTGCCGCAGCCCGTTTCGTTGCGGTATTCGGATTTGTCGTTCGGGTTGTGGACAAAGTAATACGCGCTGTCAATGCCTTTCAAACTCAGCATTTGCGTATGCGCGTCGCCCTCGCCCACATGGTTGTAAACGACATCCATAATGACTTCCTTGCCCGCCGCGTGATAAGCGTTGACCATTTTTTTGAATTCGACGGGATCGCCGTAATCGGGGTGCGGCGCGAAATAAGCAATCGGCTCATACCCCCAGTAGTTCGACAGTCCGTTTTTGGCAACGGCTTCATCGGTCGCAAAAGCCTGCACGGGCAGCAGTTCGACGGACGAAATCCCCTGTTCGTCAATGTATTTCATCACTTCGGGGTTCGCCATTCCCGCGAATTTGCCCTTGTCGGCGGCGGGAACGTCGGGGTGCTTTATCGTAAAGCCCTTGGCGTGCGTTTCGTAAACGACGGTTTGATTCCACGGCACATTGGGTTTTTCGACCGTTCCGACCGCCTTTAACGCTTCGGGGTCTTGAATAATCGCCTTGGGCGCGATTCTGCCCGTGTCGGCCGTGTTTTTCGATTTTTTGTCATTCGGATACGATGCCAGATAGTCATCGTTCCATTCAAATTCCCTGTCCAACTGACGGGCGTACGGGTCAATCAACAGCTTGTTCGGATTGAAGCGCATGCCGCGGTCGGGGTCATAAGGGCCGTCCACGCGATAGCCGTAGCGCATCCCCGGCTTTGCATCGGGCAGATAGCCCGACCAGATTCCGTCCTCGGAACGGCTGGGCAATTCGATTCGCGTTTCGTTTTCGTTTTCATCGAACAGGCAAAGCTCGACTTTTGTCGCGTTTTCGGAAAACAGCGCGAAATTCACGCCCTTTCCGTCATACGTCGCGCCCAGTTTTTCGGGATTGCCCTGTAAAATTTTCGCTGTCATAAAAAAACGCCCTTTCTCGCTTATTTAGACAAAGTTTAGCGAAAAAGGGCGTGGTTGACAAGGATATTTTTTGTCAAAAAAATTTTTTATCGACGGTTTTTCAAATACCATTCAACGGTTTTGACAATGCCCGTATCAAAGTTTTCGTCGGCTTTCCAGCCCAGTTCCGTTTCCAGCTTTGTCGCGTCGATGGCGTAGCGGCGGTCGTGTCCCGCGCGGTCTTTGACGAACGTAATCAGTTCTTCGTACTTATGACCGTTCGCACGCGGCACTTCCCTGTCCAAAATGCGGCAAATCGTCGTTACAATCGTGATGTTGTCGCGTTCGTTGCGGCCGCCGATGTTATACGTTTCGCCCGAACGTCCTTTCGTCCAAACCAAATTGATGGCTTTGCAGTGGTCAAGGACGTACAGCCAGTCGCGGATATTCTTGCCGTCGCCGTAAATCGGCAGGGGCTTTTCCGCCAAAGCGCTTTGAATGATGTGCGGAATCAGCTTTTCGGGATGCTGTTTCGGGCCGTAGTTGTTTGAGCAGTTCGACGTCGTCACGTTCATGCCGTAGGTGTGGTGGTACGCGCGCACCAGCATATCGGACGACGCTTTCGACGCGGAATAGGGCGAATTGGGCGCGTACGGCGTCGTTTCCGTAAAGAATCCCGTCGCCCCCAAAGTCCCGTACACTTCGTCGGTGGAAATGTGATGGAAACGGCAGTTTTCGTATCCCGCCTTGACAACGTTCGGCGCGTCCATCCAATGGCGGCGCGCGGCGTCCAACAGCGTAAACGTCCCCAACACGTTCGTTTTGACAAAAATTTCAGGACCTTTAATCGAATTGTCGACGTGGCTTTCTGCGGCAAAATGAATCACGCCTTTGAAGTCGTATTTGTCAAACAACGCGTTGACCAGTTCCTTGTCCGCGATATCGCCCTTGACAAAGATATAGTTCGGATTGCCCTGCACTTCCGCCAAATTGCGCTCGTCGGCGGCGTATGTCATCGCGTCCAGATTGACAACCGTCAATTCGGGGTGGGTTTCCAAAAAATAGGGAACGAAGTTCGAGCCGATAAAGCCCGCTCCGCCCGTGATTAAAATCGTGCCAGACATTTTTCCAAACTTTCCTGCCAATGCGGGACGTCAATTCCCATGGATTTGATTTTCGCTTTATTCAAAACGGAATAAAACGGACGTTTTGCTTTTGTCGGATACTGCGCCGATTCAATGGCGTTGACGCGGCATTTCAGTCCCGACAGCTTCATGATTTCGCGGGCGAAGTCATACCAGCTGCACACGCCCTCGTTTGAAAAGTGATAGGTTTCCTTTGTGCCGTCCTTGATTTGGGGCAGCAAATCGACGATTGCCCGCGCCAAATCGGCGGCGTACGTCGGCGTTCCGATTTGGTCGAACACGACGTTCAAGCTGTCGCGCTCCGCCCCCAAACGGCGCATTGTTTTGACAAAATTGTTGCCGTACGGACTGTACAGCCATGCCGTGCGGACAATCGCGCACGTTTTGGCATGGGCTTTCAGCGCCTCTTCGCCGTCGCGTTTGGTGATGCCGTACACGCTGACGGGATTCGTCGCATCCGTTTCGGTATAAGGGCGATGCCCCAAGCCGTCAAAAACGTAATCGGTCGAAACGTGAACAACCTTCGCCCCCGACTTGCCCAAATTCGCGACGCCGTCCACATTGACCGCGCGGCATTTTTCGGGTTCGTCCTCGGCTTTGTCCACCGCGGTATAAGCGGCGCAGTTGACAATCGTGTCGACACCTTGTTCGTCGACAAAGCGTTTGACGGCCGCCGCGTCCGTAATGTCCAAATCGGGCATGTCAACGCCCAAAGCATCGGGCAGCAGAGCTTTCAGCTCGGTTCCCAGCTGACCGTTTACCCCTGTAATCAAAAGCATGTTTCAAAATCCTTGAACAACGGATGAAGCTTGTCCTTTTCGGATAAAATGCGGTCTTCGGCGGGAATTTGCCAATCAATGCCCAAATCGGGGTCGTTGCAGTCGATGCCGCCTTCGGATTCCTTGCAGTACAGGTTGTCGCATTTATATGCGAACACAGCCGTTCTGCTCAGCACGGAAAAACCGTGGGCAAAGCCGCGCGGAATGAACAGCTGCAAGTTGTTTACGTCACTGAGTTCGACGGCGACGTGCCTGCCGTACGTTTCCGATCCTTTGCGCAAATCGACCGCAACATCCAAAACGGAACCCTGCAGCACGCGCACCAGTTTCGCCTGCGCGTGCGCGCCCTTTTGGAAATGCAAGCCGCGAATAACGCCGTAAGACGATTTGGACTGGTTGTCCTGCACGAATTTCGCCGTGATGCCGTTGTCGTTGAACAGCTTTTCATTGTACGTTTCAAAGAAATAGCCGCGATCGTCCGTAAAAATACGCGGTTCAAAAATGACAACGTCTTTGATTTTTGTCGAAATAAAAGGCATTTTAGACCTCGGGTGTTTTGATTTCGCCGTTTGCCAGTTTCAGCAAGTACTGACCGTAGCCCGTCTTGCTCATTTGTTCGCCGCGGGCAAACAGCTCTTCGCGGGAAATAAAGCCGTTCAAGAAAGCGATTTCCTCCAAGCAGGCGATTTTAATTCCCTTGCGCTTTTCAATCGCTTCGACATAGGAAGAAGCCTGCAGCAAGCTGTCGTGCGTTCCCGTGTCGAACCAGTCGATATCGCGTGAAAACAGGTTGACTTTCAATGTGCCGCGGCGCAGGTATTCCTTGTTGACGTCGGTGATTTCGTATTCGCCGCGCGCCGACGGACGCAAAGTGCGCGCGATTTCCAGCACGTCGTTGTCGTAGAAATACAGCCCCGGAACGGCGTAGTTCGACTTCGGATGCACGGGTTTTTCCTCGATGCTCAGCGCTTTGAAATTTTCGTCGAATTCGACGACGCCGTAGCGTTCGGGGTCTTGGACATAGCAGCCGAAAACAACCGCGCCCTCTTTCAGTTTCGCGGCGGATTTCAGCTGTTCCGTCAAAGCGTGACCGTGGAAAATGTTATCCCCCAGCACCAATGCGGCGGTGTCGTTTCCGACGAACTCCGCGCCGATGACGAACGCCTGCGCCAGTCCGTTCGGAACAGCCTGTTCCGCATAGGAAATATTCATTCCCAAATGGCTTCCGTCGCCGAACAAACGTTTGAATCCCGGCAAATCCAGCGGCGTCGAAATCACCAAAACATCGCGGATTCCCGCACGCATCAGCAACGACATCGGATAGTAAATCATCGGTTTGTCGTAAATGGGAATCATTTGCTTGGAAACGGCGATGGTCGCGGGATACAAACGCGTTCCCGATCCGCCCGCCAGAATAATGCCTTTCATCAACACCTCCTGTTTTATCGAAAGTTTTATCAAAGGTAGCATTGAACACCCTGCAAAGCAACATCCTTTTTCGGCGAACCAATATTTTTTGAAAATCAAGGCTATACGCTTATTTTAAACCTCCTTTTTTATTGCACGCCCTTTCGCTTTCCAGCTTTAAAAAATTCTTTATATAAAAAAAGCTTGTTTCGACAAAGTTTTCTGCTATTCTGTCAACAAGAGAATCTTTCCGATTTGTCAGAGGTGCCGTTATGAATTTGCCTTCACACATTCGCGATTTACTGCAAACGAACTACTTTGTTCCCGCCGAAGAATTGGACAAGCCGCTGGACGAAATGTCGCCTCAAGTGCGGGATTTGATTCTCGTCAAATGCATGAACGGCAAGGATTTCATTTCCGAATCCGAAACGGCTGACGTTGCGAACGCCCAAGTCATGGAAGACATCTCTTCGGATGTTTCGGCAGACCTCTCGGCGCAAGTCGACCGCTTCGTTCAAAATCGCGCGGCAATCGAAGCATTGATGCTTCAGTCGGTGAAAAAATCAACGGATCATTCCGGCTTTGACCGTGCTGCCGACATTCTGGCGGCAAAGCGCATGGCTTCGGACGAATACGCCAACGCGCCGAAAACCGAAGAAACTTTCCGGCACGCCAAAGAATCCGTAAAAAAAGAACTGAACATCAAATACTGGACAACGCGTTATTACGACGCGCATCCCGCCGCAAGCGCCAGCGATCAAGCCAAAACGGTCGAAGACATCGCCGAAATCGCAAAAATGATTTATGCGGACGAAACGGACAAAATCGCCGGCCGTTTCAACTTGTCCGACACGAAACAGGCGCGCGAATCCGCAAAAGCCGCCACGCTCAGCTTCGCCATGGCGGACGCTTTATCTTTTTCCGATAAAATCAAAGCGAAAATCAAAGATTCCGCGTTCGTCCGCCGCGTCGAAGGGCTGAACGAAAAATTCCGGCAGAATTATCCCAAAACCTACATCGCATCGAAAATCGCCGCCAACGGCGCGGGCGCGCTTGTCTTAGGTCCCGTTTTTTCCGCATTCAAAGCGGCTTCGACCGTTTCCGCCATGCGCAAGGATTATGCGAAATATAAAAAAGAGCATAACGAAAAGGGTTCCGTTTGGAAATTTTTACGCACTCCGGAAGGCCGGCAAAAACTGATGACCTTCGGACAGAACACTTTGCGCGTCATCCCCGGCGTGCGCGCGGCGGGAATAGCTTTGGGCGCCGTCAAAAACTCGGACAGTCTGCTTTCCAGCATCAAGGAAATCAAAGAAAACGGCGGTTCCAAAAAAGCGTGGCTGAAAGTCGGCGCCTGCACCGTCGGGCTGTTGGCGGTCGCGACAACAGCGGCTTATGCCAACGACGAAGTCGCGGAGGCCGTCAATTCGTTCGTTCACAATCATTTAAGCAACGCCGTCGAAAAAGTTTACGATGCCGCCAGTTCGCTGACGGGCGATACTCATACCACGACGCAATTCCCCGACGGGTTTCATGAAATGCACATTCATTCCGACGGATCCGTTGATATGAACGGCGTGTTCAACCACCTGCCGGATTCGACGAAGAGCGGCCTCACGCTTGAACATTTGGGATATAATACAGCCGGTAAATACGAAAGCATTGTTTTGACCGACAACAAATCCGGCATTTCGCTGACAGGAACCCGTTACGGATCTTCCTATGGAATCGGCCTGGTAAAGGATAATTCCAACCGCATCAAACTCAGCTCCTCTATGGGACTGTCGGGACAAGCCACCAACATCAAAATTGCGGACGGCGTTTCCATTCAAAACGTTAATTTCGATGCCGGCGTCAACAACTCGGTTCACGCCGCCGTCAGAGCGGGCGATGATGAACCCTATCTTGTCGGTGTCACGGAATCCGGCGTCAAAGCCAGCCACAATATCACCGGCGGTTCAATTACGGCTCAAGCGACAAAAAGCGGAACGGGCATTTACGGTTCTTTCAACCGTCTGCCCGCTGACACTGACAAAGGTGTTACCATTACACACGCTCATGTTGACACATTGGCTGATAAAGCCGGCGTCGGTGTTACCGACAACAAATCCGGACTGACCTACTCCGCCGCCGTTGACGGAAAAACCGTTTCCGCCGGCATTATAAAAAATGATTCCAACCGCATCAAACTCAGCTCCTCTATGGGACTGTCGGGACAAGCCACCAACATCAAAATTGCGGACGGCGTTTCCATTCAAAACG